>Ga0210399_10000059_pt1 | contig 76831 bp, 57 predicted proteins | sample IncBWC14MmetaG_FD_150865 | JGI IMG/M metagenome (GOLD analysis project Ga0210399, IMG submission 150865) | Forest soil microbial communities from Barre Woods Harvard Forest LTER site, Petersham, Massachusetts, United States - Inc-BW-C-14-M | ecosystem: Environmental > Terrestrial > Soil >...
TTCCGCTCAGCCAGGTCATCAGTGCTTCCCAGCGGAACCAATGTACCTGCTCTGCGCCGACCTTGAGGGATTTCTGCCGGTCGACGGTGTAGAAGCCGCCGCTGTGAACCATCCAGACCGATGGAGTGGTGCCGTTCGCCGCATCTCTCTTGGCGAGCTTGTTAAATTGCCGGTCGAGCCACGTGAAGTAATACGTCTGCCCGACCCACATGATGGCCGCAAACACGTGGGTCCAGCGCGCCAGCAGATTGAGCCATTCGCGGATTGATGAGGTCACGTTGTCGATTCCATCTGGCGTAACGCTTAGGCGAAACATGTGCCGCTCAACTTCCGCGGTAGGTCGTATATCCGTTCGGGCTGAGGAGCAGCGGAATGTGAAAATGCGATTCGCCGTCTTGCACCTGGAACGTAACCTCTACAACCGGGTACAGCGCAGCGATTTTCTGGAGTGCGAAATAGGTCCCGGTGTCAAAAATCAGACGATAGATTCCCGGGGAAGGGTCCGCGCCTTCCGGCAGCAACTGAGGACAACGGCCCTCATGATCGGTACGAGTTGAGGTCAGCAACCGCCAATCGCCGGCGCTGTTCTGTTTCTCCAACCGCACAGGCAGGTCTTTGGCGGGCTTGCCCTGAACAAGGTCGAGAATGTGAGTCGATATGCGTTTCATTCCTGGAGCCATTTCTTGAGCCGAATTTCCGTAATCTGCCGCTGCTGCTCGGCGGCTTCATGCAGCTCGGCTTCTGCGTCGTTGTTCAGGCGCTGTTGGAGAATTTCCAGAATCTCTGACGCTGACTTGCCGGTGGCGCACACGATAAAGATACGGCTAAAGCGCCGCTCGTATTCTCGATTTGCATCCGCTAATGCGGATTTGACAGCGGCGTCAGTGTCCACTACGTTGCGTTGTTCCTGCGCCGACCACGCCACGGATTGGGCCGGCGGAGACTGCGCGGCGCGCGACTCGCTGATTCGCGGATGATTGTTGAAGGCTTCCATCCAGTCGGATGCCGCCAGATTTCGCCACGTTTCGTTCGCCGCTGCCAGGAGAGCAGACTCGTCCGGCAGCGGTCTTCGGGCCGCCATCCCCTGCGCCCAGGCTTTGGAGCCGCAGCAGGGCAGAATCATCGTGATGGCTTCGTCGGAGGGTGAAAGATTCCATTGCGCCAGAATATTCTTTGCTGCGTCGCCCTCCGCTCCCGTTCTCGCAGAACTCAGCCGTTTTAAGAATTCCACAACGAGATTTCCCGCAACTGCGGCGCGATACCTGGCTGTTGAGCGGATGTCGTCGATCGGACGGATCTCAGCAAGTGCGGCATTTCGTGCGTCGAGCAACAGCGCGGAGTCAATCGACCGTCCTCTTACGACATGCTCTGTTGCGCTCAAACGAAGCGGGACGGGCGCAACACTACCGAGAGCGATTCGAACGTCTTCCACCACATCGCCCGCCAGACGGCCCAGAGCGGCGATACAGACTTTGGAAATGGCCTGCGCGTTGCGAGCTCCGACTTTGCGGGCATGGCTGAGATATCCCGAGAATCGCCGCGACAAGCATACTGCCTCAACCAACTCATCAGGGGCCAGCAGTGTCCTCTTATATCCGGTGTGAAACGTAACATAAGGCACACGGCGCTCGCCTCGCACGGAGACTAAAATCAGTTCGGCTTCGTACACGAGCAGGGCAGGCAATGAATCCGCCGCTGGCGACGCGTTTACGATGTTGCCACCGATCGTTCCCCGATTCTGATTCGCGATTCCCCCAGTCCATCGGGCGGCAGAAGCCAGGAGAGGGAACTCGCGTCCGACGATCTCGTGCCTACGAATATCTGTGTAAGTACATGCCGCCCCGATCCGAATTTCATCAGCTGTGACGTCGATGCGCCGAAATTCGGGAAGGTTCCAGAGGCTGATCAGCTTTCGCGCCGGTAATTTCCCAGCAGCGTAGAGCACCATCAGGTCGGTGCCCCCGGCGATGGGAAGCCATGCGCCCGGTTCCTTGGCCAGCAGCGAGACTATGGCTTGCAAACTGCCGGGAGCCACCATCTCGAATTCAGATGGATTCGATCTCATGCGCTCCTTCTGCGTCGAGCCGCTTCCCGCACTGCTTCAAGAATCTGGCTGTAGCCGGTGCAACGGCAGAGATTGCCAGATAGACCTTCCTGAATTTCCGCTAGCGTCGGGTTCGATTTTCCGTTCAATAAGTGGCAGGCTGCGAGAATCATACCGGGGGTGCAGATGCCGCACTGCGCGCCGCCGCATTCCAGAAAAGCCTTTTGCAAATCGTGCAGTTGTTCTCCTGCCGCGAGTCCTTCGATCGTGACAATGCTGGTGCCCGCGGCCTGGAGAACCGGTATCAGGCAGCTGTTCACGAGTGTGCCATCCATCAACACCGCGCACGAGCCGCATTCGCCTTCTCCACAACCTTCTTTCGCGCCGGTTAATTCGAGCTGGTGTCGCAGCACGTCTAGCAGACGCTCCATCGGGTAAGCGCGCACCTTCCGCGGTTCGTCGTTCACCGTGAATGAAATTTCGGATTTTGCTTGGTTCTGGCGAGGATCGGTCATCGGGCCCCGCCTACGGAACTCGGTTTGTTTTGCGGTGAGGATGCCGAAAGACGAACGCTGTTCAGCCCATCCATAATATCTTCGGGAAGCAGGGGAACGGAATCGAAGCGAACTCCGAGAGCGTCTTCGACCGCGTTGACGATTGCGGGCGCTGGACCGTCCATCGGAAGTTCACCAATGCCCTTTGCTCCATATGCCCCGTGGACATTCCCCAACTCTTCAAAAAATACGCGAATGGGCGGCAAATCGCTCGAGGTGGGCATGATGTAATTGGTCATCTGGCCGTTCAGCATGCGTCCATTCTGCCAAATCACTTTTTCATAAAGGCTGAATCCGATTCCCTGGGCAACGCCACCGATGATTTGCCCTCGGGCAAGAACGGGGTGCAACACTTTGCCAACTTCCTGCAGCGCGACGAAATCGTCTACCGAGACGCTATAGGTCGTCAGATCGATTGTAACTTCGGCGACGTAGACCGCCCAGGCAAACGCGGCGTACGCTTCTCCACGATATTTTTCGTCGTCCCAGAAAATTCCGCTCGGCGCCTCGTAGCGCGACCAGCAGCGGAATTGGCCATGCGTCGCAACATGCTGCTGGCAAGCTATGCGGAACTCATCGCGGGAATAGCCTTCGTGCAGTAGTCCGGAGGAGACCAGAGTCTGTGCAATACCGAGTGCGGCGGACTGCACCAGTTTGCCAACCACCATCACCGTGCGGGACGCGACTGTGGGGCCGCTGTTGGGCACCTCGAGCGTGTCCGGCTGGGCCATGCTGACATTTTCGTAGGGCAGATTGAGAGCCTCGGCGGCAATCTGGCTGAGGACCGTTTTTGTTCCCTGGCCAAATTCGGTGCTCGAAACCAGCACGCGGACGTTGCCATCGGCACAGCCCTCTGCGCCGACCACTGAACTCAAGTAACGCTCGCCCGACCCCGTGAACCCGGCCCCATGCAGAAACGCGGCAATGCCCATGCCTTTTCTGACGTCGCCCGACTGATTCTCGCCGTTGAAGCGCAGATGCTTCGAGTGATACTCCGAGAGTTGCAATGCGCGGTCCAGCAATTCGCCGAGATTGATCGGCTCGCGAACAACCTGTTCGGTCGTGGTCGCCTGGCCGGGCTGAAGAAAGTTGCGGCGGCGAATCTCGACCGGAGAAATTCCGATGGTATGCGCGATGCGGTCCATGTGCCGCTCCATGGCAAACAAACTTTGCGGCGCTCCAAAGCCACGAAACGCGCCGTGCGGCGGCGTGTTAGTCGCGACCGCCTTGGCGCGTATGCGAACGCTGGGCCAGTAGTAAGGTCCGCCCGCGTGAATGGCTCCGCGCGAAAGCACCACCGGCGACAAGGTCAAATATGCTCCACCGTCAATCGTGAAGTCGATCTCTCCTCCGAGAATCTTGCCATCGCGGCTGACGGCGGTGCGGTGGCGAGTGCGCGAGGGGTGCCGCTTGGTCGTCGCCGCCATGTCCTCCAGGCGGTCGTAAATAATCTTCACAGGCCTTCCCGCCTTCATCGCCAGTAACGCAGCATGGGCGGCGATCATCGACGGATATTCTTCCTTGCCTCCGAAGGCGCCTCCGGTTTCCATTTGCACGACACGAACTTTTTCCGCCGGCAAGTTGCAGAGTGCCATCAATGCCTTGTGAATGTAGTAAGGGCACTGCAGCGAGCCCCACACGGTGATCCCCTGCGCCGCGTCAAAGGCCGCGATCATTCCGTTATTTTCGATGTAGAGCTGCTCCTGTGCGCCCGTCGAATATTCACCTTCTACAATGTAGTCGGCCTTCGCCCAAATGCTGTCGACGTCGCCCTTCTCGATCATGTAGGTCTTGAAAATATTGTCCTGGCCCCAAATGATTTGGGCGAGGCGCTCGCTTTCTTCCATCGTGAAGATGCCGGGTAGAGGATCGTATTCGATGGATACCGCCTCAACCACCTTCGCGAGCAGATGGCGATCGGGATGAGCCAGCAGGAGAATCGGTTCTTCGGGATGGTTCACAACATCAGTCGCCAGGCAGGGCTGATCATCGCCGATCAGCGCGATGCAGTTTTTCCCGGGAATGTCCTTCGCAGATACGATCACAAGTTCTTCCCAGGCGACGCCCGGACCGAATGTGATCTTCCGGATATGTCCGCGCGGAATCTGGCTGCGAACGGTGGCTCCGAAGAACATATTCGGCAAAACCATATCGTCGACGTATTGCGATTTTCCGGTTACCTTATCGCGTCCTTCTTTACGTGGAACCGACTTGCCGATGATGTGCTCTCTGTTCATTTTCCGTAGCCCGAGTGGCCCGCCAAGACGCGCGGATGGGATAGTGTATGACAGACTGGGCAGGAACGGCGCGGAAGTGTTGAGAGGCAGAATAGAAAAAGGTTATGGCGCCGATCAATCGATTAATCGATAGCGTGCATCAGTGGATTGGCTTCGCTGTGTATTCCCGCCCGGCAGGTTCGCCGGGAAATTCTCCTTCGGCGAAGACCGGATTTCCGCGCAAGTATGTGGCTTTCACCACCCCGCGTAGCGTTTCTCCAAGATATGGCGAGACGGGATGTCGGAAGTGCAACCGGTCTTCCGTCACGACGAATTCACGGTCGGGGTCGAATACCACGAAATCGGCATCGTATCCGGGGGCGATGCGACCCTTGCGCGTCTCGCAGCCGGCCAGTCGGGCCGGGCCTGCCGCCATCCATTGCACCAGATCGAGCAGTGTGAATCCTCGCTTGCTGGCCTCAGTCCACATCAGGGGGAGCGCGACGGAAAGGCTCGCAATGCCGCCCCAGGCCGTGCGGAAATTGCCTTCGGTGAGCCGCTTCATTGCTGGCGGACATGGCGAATGGTCGGTGACCACAAAGTCGATGGTCCCATCTCTGAGACCTTGCCACAATTCCTCGCAGTTGCTTCGGCTGCGAACTGGTGGGGCGCATTTGTGTAGCGTTGCACCGTTCGGAATCGTTTCGGCCGACAGATGCAGGTAATGGGGACAGGTCTCCACACTGACAGCGAGGCCCTCAGCGCGTGCAGCGCGCAGTTCCGGAAGCGCCTTGCCGGTTGAGAGATGGACGATGTGCAGACGAAAACCGAATTCGCGGCACAGCGATAGCGTCAGCCGGATGGCGGCCAGCTCTGCCTCGTCGGGCCGCGACTGAAGATAGGTGGAGTAGCGGCTCCAATCGGCGGTTGCCAGGGCCTCAGTGGCGAGATCAATCGGACCAGGCAGTTCCGCGTGAACCAGGAGCGGCAGTCCCGCCCGGGCAACGTGAGGCAGCGCCAACCGCAACTGCTGCTCGTTCACCATGGTGAAATCGTCGATTCCAGGATCGATTAGAAAGCATTTGAAGCCCGGCACGCCGGCGGCCGCGAGAGCTTCGATGTCATTCTGATTATCATGAACTACTCCACCCCAGGCCGCCCAATCGACGCGGCATCGGCCTGGCGCAGCCGCACGCTTGGCCTGAAGCGCAGCCACCGAAGTTGTCGCAGGCTGACTATTCAGCGGCATGTCAACCAGCAGCGTGTAGCCTCCCGCCGCGGCGGCGCGGGTCGCGGTTTCAAAACCCTCCCACTCCGCGCGTCCGGGATCGTTAATGTGTACGTGGGAATCAACGAGTCCGGGAAGAATTGCCACTTCGCCGAAGTCATGAATTGTGTAACGATTGGAAACTTGATCGGGAGGAACGACGGCCTGGATCCGCTCTCCTTCCACAAGGATCGCCGCCGGGCGGATTCCTTCGGGAGTGATCACGCGGCGAGCCAGAAAAGCCTGCAAACCCAAGATGTCAGCTCCTTAGAGGATCGGCGTTTCGAAGCGTCCCAATGACTTCGTCTTACACTCCTCGCGCCAGCGCCAAAACATTTTACGAAATTCCTAGTCCCGGCTTATACTCGCTTCTCAGCGAAGCGGCTGCGAAAGAGTCCAGGTCGACTGATTTGCGGGGTTCGCGGGTTGCTGACGCCAGCAAGCCCTTGACCACTGCGCACTAGAGCCAACTCATGGACAACCCTTTCATGGCGCGCGCCATTCAGCTTTCGATCGACAACGTTCTGTCAGGCCGCGGTGGGCCGTTCGGCGCGGTCGTGGTGAAAGACGGCAAAATCGTTGCCGAAGCCGCCAATCAGGTCACCTCGACTAACGATCCTACTGCGCATGCTGAGGTGCTTGCCATCCGCGCTGCCTGCCAGAAGCTAGGCGTCTTCGATCTGGAAGGCTGCGAGATCTACACTTCCTGCGAGCCGTGCCCCATGTGTCTGGGAGCGATCTACTGGGCCCGCCTTTCCCGGGTTTACTTTGCCAACGGCGATGCCGATGCGTCCAGGATCGGGTTTGACGATTCTCTGATCTACAGCGAGATCGCACAACCGCACTCACGACGCAAGATCCCAATGATTCAGATGATGCGCGAAGAGGCGCTGGCGGCATTTCGGGCCTGGGAAAACAAATCGAACAAAATCGAGTATTGAGTCCGATCACCAATCCCACGCTCATGGAGGAAGATTGATCGATCGTTATTTCAAACTCATCGAGAACCAGACATCCGTGAAACAGGAGATGCTGGGCGGCCTGACCACGTTCGTCACGATGGCGTACATCGTCGTGGTGAATCCCCAGATTCTCGCTAAGGCTGGAATGCCAGCAGACGGCGTGGTCTTTGCGACCTGCGTCTCGGCTGCGGTGGCCACGCTGGTTATGGGGCTCTATGCCAACTATCCCATCGCGTTGGCGCCGGGAATGTCTTTGAATGCCTACTTCACGTATTCGGTTTGTATCGCCATGCATGTGCCCTGGCGGACTGCTCTCGCGGTGGTCTTCTGTTCCGGCGTTCTTTTCCTCGTACTCACGGTGACGCGCGTGCGCGAGCAGATCGTGAACGGCATGCCCGACGGCCTGAAGCATTCCACGGCGGCTGGCATTGGAATGTTCATCGCTTTCGTCGGACTGCGGAACGCGAAACTGGTCGTGGCTAATCCGGATACCTTTGTCGGCCTTGGCAGCTTCGCCGACAAAGAAGTGCAGACTGCCTGTTTCGGACTCGCGCTCACGCTGATCCTGATGTCACGGAAATTCCATGGCGCCATCCTGATCGGCATCTTCGGTACTACGTTGGTCGGAATTCTGCGCGGAATCACGCACCGGCCCACCGGCATCTTCGCGATGCCGCACCCTTCATCCACGTTCCTGCAGCTTGATTTTCGCGGGGCCAGCCATCTTGGCTTACTCGAAGTCCTGTTCGCGTTCCTGTTTGTGGATCTCTTTGACAACGTCGGCACCCTGGTAGGCGTGTGCGAACAGGGCGGCTTCGTTAAGGATGGCAAAATACCGCGCGCCGGCCGGATCCTGGTTGCCGATGGAGTGGGAACCGTCGTCGGCGCCCTGACAGGAACTTCCACCGTGACCAGTTACATTGAGAGCGCCGCCGGAGTGGCCGCCGGGGCTCGTACCGGCTTGAGCAATGTTGCAGTCGCCGCACTCTTCCTGCTGGCCACCTTCTGCTCGCCACTGGCTACCGCGATTCCGGCCTATGCGACGGCTCCAGCGCTGATCTTAGTCGGGGTGCTGATGACGCAATCCATTAAGCAAATTGCGTGGCAGGATTTCAGCGAGGCGGTCCCGGCATTTATCACCATGCTGGCCACGCCGCTTACGTTCAGTATTGCGACCGGCCTGAGCCTTGGCCTGATTTCCTATACTGTCGTGAAAATTGCGGCGGGAAAGGTTCGCGAAATCAACGCGCTGGTTTGGATTCTCACCATTTTGTTTATTCTGCGCTACGTTTATCTGGCCGCTGGATAAAACCGCGATCACACAAAACAGATCGGCCGGGATCGACGCTATCGTTGGAATGTGGTCAGCTGGCTTTGCCTTCAGGAAACACGATTGGGTCGTGAAGCATTACTTCGCCGACTCTCCGGCTTGCGGGAGTCGCCGCTCTGTTGCAGCAGCTTTGTGACCACAGCGGTCCAACCCGTCTGATGGCTCGCTCCGAGCCCCTGCCCGGTGTCACCGTGGAAGTATTCATAGAAGAGAATGAGATCGCTCCAGCTGGGGTCGGTGTCGAACTTTGGAGCGCCACGATGTACAGCGCGATGTCCTTGCTCGTCGCGCAAAAAGATCCCAGTGAGCCGCTGAGAGAGTTCTGCGGCAACCTCGGAAAGGGTGAGCATCTTGCCCGAACGCGAAGGGAATTCTACTTTGAAGTCGTCGCCGAAATAGTGATGGAACTTCTGCAGCGACTCGATTAATAGATAGTTCATCGGAAACCACACCGGCCCGCGCCAGTTTGAATTGCCGCCAAACAGGCCGGTCGAAGACTCGCCGGGCTCATAGTCGACGCGATGCTCCTTGCCGTCGAAGGTGAGGATGAAGGGGTGGTCGCGGTGATAGCGCGAGAGCGCGCGAATGCCATGATCCGAGAGAAACTCCTGTTCGTCCAACATGATTTGCAACATCCGCCGGAGTTTTTCCGCATTCACGATGGAGAGCAGCCTTCGTTCCGCCATCCCGTATTTCCGCATGGACGCGACGTTCGCGGTAAGGTCCGGACGGTTGTCGATGAACCACTCCATGCGGCGTTTGAAACCGGGGAGATGATCGAGCAGTCCGGGCTCCAACGTTTCGACAGCGAACAGCGGGATCAGCCCCACCATCGAGCGAATCTTCACCGGAAAGTGGCCGCCATCGGGAAACTTCAGCACATCGTAGAAAAATCCGTCCCCTTCGTCCCACAGCCCCATGCCTTCATGGCCGAGATGGTTCATCGCGTATGCAATGTAGATGAAGTGCTCCCAGAATTTGCTGGCGACATCTTCGTACGTTGGGTCTTGCGTGGCCAGTTCCATGGCAATGGCCAGCAAGTTCAGCGTGTACATGGCCATCCAACTGGTCCCGTCGGATTGTTCGATGTGTCCGCCGGTCGGGAGAGGATCGCTGCGGTTGAACACTCCGATGTTGTCGAGCCCCAGAAAGCCGCCCTGAAAAATGTTCATGCCCTCGGCATCTTTGCGGTTGACCCACCAGGTGAAATTCAACAGCAGTTTGTGGAACATGCGTTTCAGAAACGTGCGATCCCCCTGGCCGTTGCGCTTCTTGTCGATCTTGTACACGCGCCAGGCCGCCCAGGCGTGTACCGGAGGGTTCACATCTCCCAGGGCCCATTCATAAGCGGGGAACTGGCCGTTGGGATGCATATACCACTCACGTAACAGGAGCACGAGCTGTTCTTTCGCGAAATCCGGATCGACCAGGGCCAGCGAAACGCAATGAAACGCCAGATCCCACGCTGCATACCAGGGATACTCCCACTTGTCGGGCATGGAGATCACGTCGGCGTTGTAGAGGTGCGGCCAATCATGGTTTCGCCCGTTGGTCCGTTCAGCCGGCGGAGGCGGATTCCCGGGGTCCCCCTTCAGCCAGTCTTTGACGACGTAGTGATAGAACTGTTTCGACCATAACAGCCCGGCGAAGCCCTGCCGCATCACGCTCTGCGCGTCAGGCGAGAGGTCCCGTGGGATGATCGTGGCGTAGAAATCATCCGCCTCGCGTTTGCGCGTACCAAACAGACCATTGAAAGTAGTGAAGGCTGCGGCTGGCTGCTTGAACTCGACATTCGTAAGCCGCAGACGGACGCTCACCGATTGTCCCGCAGCGATCTCCATGGCGTAGTGAGCAGCCGCTTTCGTGCCTTTGGATTCAGCTGAGACCGCCTGTTTTATCCCACGTACGATGTAGTCGTTGATTCCGTCTTTCTTGCATAATCCGCTGTCGGGCGCGTTGAAGAGCCGATGCGTGTTGGTTTCGTTTTCAGTGAACAGGAGCTCTGGCGAACCGTCGTAGTACAGCCAACGCTTCCCGCATGCAGGATGGGTTACTTCGAGGCCGCCCGTCACCGCACGCAGGATAGGACGAACGGCGGCGCTGTTCCACGACCAGGTGTTGCGAAACCAGACGGTGGGGAGCAGCCGTAAACGCGCAGATACCGGACCGCGGTTCGTAGCCGTGATCTTAATGAGAATGTCTTCGACATCGGCTTTCGCATACTCGACCAACACATCGAAATACCGGTCTTCGGCGAATACTCCGGTGTCCAGCAGTTCGAATTCAGGATCGCTCCTGCCACGGCGACGATTCTCCTCGATCAGTTGCGCGTACGGGAAGGAAGCTTGCGGATACTTGTACAGATACTTCATGTACGAGTGCGTCGGAGTGCTGTCCAGGTAGAAGTAGTATTCCTTTACATCCTCGCCGTGATTGCCCTCTTTCCCGGTGAGGCCGAACAGCCGCTCTTTGAGGATTGGATCGCGCTCGTTCCATAGCGCTATGGCAAAACAGATCCACTGGCGGCGATCACAGATGCCGGCAATGCCATCTTCGTTCCAGCGGTAAGCCCGTGAACGGGCGTGATCGTGGGGAAAGTATTCCCAGGCGTTGCCATCGGGACTGTAGTCCTCACGCACGGTGCCCCAGGCCCGCTCGCTCAGGTAGGGTCCCCAACGCTTCCAATGTCGCGTACGGGCGCGGGCTTCGGAGAGCCTGATCTCCTCGTTCGTCATCGTCATAGGGGAATTTTGCCGGGCGCTAGAGCTTGTTGATCCCGTCCAAAGCCGCAACCTTATACGCCTCGGCCAAAGTCGGATAGTTGAAAACCGTATCGCGGAAATATTCTATTGTGCCGCCCATGGTCATGACGGCTTGACCGATGTGTACGATTTCGGCCGCCCGGTCTCCAATCACATGCACGCCCAGAACCTTCAGATTCCCGGGATCGAAAAGAAGTTTCAGCAAACCTTGTTCGTCGCCCAGCATCTGTCCTTTCGCCAATTCGGCGTAGCGCGCCAGGCCGACTTCATAAGGAGTCTTTTCCTTCGTGAGTTGCTCCTCGGTGGAGCCCACCATGGAGATTTCAGGGATCGTATAGATGCCATAGGGAATTAGATTCTGCTGCATTTTTCCCGGCGTTCCAAACATGTGGCAACTGGCGAGCCGCCCTTGCTCCATGGACGTGCTGGCGAGCGCGGGGAAGCCAATCACATCTCCGGCCGCATAAATATGATCGACGCTGGTTTGGAAGGTTTCATTCACTGTCAGTTTGCCACGCCCGTCCGGCTTCACGCCCGCGGCCTCGATGTTCAACAGATCGCTGTTGGCCTGGCGCCCGACGGTGTACAGCAGCCCTTGCCCATGGACATTCTTGCCGCTCTCCAGTTTGGCGAAGACCCGGTCCCGATCGGCATCGTATCCCACCGAAACTACTTTCTCCCCCAGACGGAAAACGGTTCCCAGCTGTCGCAGCTGAAAGCCCAGACTCTCCACAATTTCGCGATCGACGAAGTCGAGCAGGATTGGACGCTGATCCAGAAGAGTGACTTTCACTCCCAGAGCGGCGAACATGGACGCGAATTCGAGCCCGATAATGCCGGCGCCGACCACCAGCAGGTCGCGCGGGACCTCCTCCAAACAATGGACCTCGTCGGAATCGAAAATGCGCTTTCCGTCCATGGGAATGTCGGAGCTGTGGGCCGGACGCGTACCACAGGCAATCAGAATGTGATGACCCTTGAGCAGCTGCGATCCTTCGTCCGTCTTGACCTCGATAGTGTGGGGGTCCAAGAAACGGGCGTCGCCCTCGAAGGTCGCGACCTGGTTGCGACGGAGCTGCGCCTTGATAACTTCAATCTCGCGTGCCATCACCGCCTGCGCCCGGAAAACCAGATCGGACATCGCGATGCGATCCTTCAAGACGTAGCCACGGCCATAGAAACTCCGCTGCCGAAAGCCGCTCAGGTAGAGGACGGCTTCTCGCAGCGTTTTGCTGGGAATGGTTCCGGTGTGGACACAAACTCCCCCAATCGTTCGCTTGCGGTCAATGATGGCAACTTTCTTGCGCAGTTTGGCGGCGCAGATCGCACCTTTCTGTCCCGCTGGGCCGCTGCCAATCACTACTAAGTCGTACTCGTTGACATCCATCAGAGTCTCCTGCTTGATCTCGGAGCCGGGACGATTGTAAGCCATCTCTCCTGTTCGTAACATCGGCAACGAAGTGTTAAACGATTAGCCGACCGGGGACCACCGCAAGCGATCTGCTGGGCCAAGGTCTGAAGCTGACGAGCCGCAATTTGGGGGCAGGATTTCGATGGGACGCCTGAAAAATGGGGCAATGAACCAACCAAGGCCGGTGTTTCAATGCGAGAGGTTGACAAGCGGGCAATTTAGGATATATTACGAACGCTTGCTTTTACTTACGTTTTGGGGCTGTCAGGTTTACTGTCCGTAATTCTGGGGGTCCAAAATGCCCGTTCGCCGCGCTCATTCCCGGTGTGGTTGCTGGAGTTTCCTCCTCACCCGCGCCTTTCCTCGTTCATCATTCTGCACAGGCAGAGGGCAGTTACACGGCGCAAGTCCACGGCGCGGTCAGGAGCCCGGCCTGCGCTGTGTAGAACAATGCCAAGGTCACGGTGACGAATGAGTCGACTTGTATTGCGACCACCAGACGCGGGTAGACAATATGTAGTGAACGGGTTGCTTCCCGCGAGCCGATTTGACTTGACTTTCACCATTAACGAAAGTGATAGTTTTGACTCGTAAGAAAATGAAAGCTGTTTGCTGAGGAGGTTGCCATGCGTGTCCGCCCTCGTGGTTGGAATTTCGTTGCAGTCGGCTTCGTCTTAATGCTGTTGCCGTTTTCGACGACGGCGGTTTTCGGGCAAGCCAGTTATGCGGCGCAGGTTCGAGGAGTGGTCAAGGACCAAAGCGGCGCCATGGTTCCGAAGGCTACAGTCACGATCACGAACGATGGGACCGGCATCCCCACCACGGCGCACACTGACGAGCACGGACTGTACCTCCTGACCGGCCTTCGGCCTGCGGTGTACACGATCAAGGTGGACAGCGCGGGCTTCCGGCCGGCCGAAGAGAAGAATGTCGTGCTGCAGGTTGACCAGCAGACCACGATTGACTTCACGCTGCATCCTTTGGGTGTGATTACGACCGTAGAGGTGACGGAAGCCGCGCCTCTTCTCGACACAGAAAACGCGGCCATCGGCACCGATGTGACGAACGAATATGTGCGCGACATCCCGCTCTATAACCGCAGCCTGTTCGGGCTGGTTTTTCTGGCCGGCGGAGTGACGGAAACAACGGGCGCGGGAATCAACGACAACTATCCAACCGGCACTAACTTCGTGTCCAACGGGCAGCGCAACGCCACGGCGCAGATCACCGTCGACGGCAGTCCCACCAGCGCGCCGGAACAAGGGGAGGGAGGGAATTCCAACGTCTACTACCAGCCCTCAGTGGAGATCGTGCAGGAATTCAAAGTACAGAACAACAGCTTCTCGGCTGAGTTTGGCAACAACGGTGGGACCATCGTTAACATGGTGCTGAAGGAGGGCACGAACGGCTTCCACGGCAGCGGCTGGTGGTATCTGCAACGATCGGCCACCGACGCGCGGGACTACTTCAATACCGGCGCGAAGCCCGATCACGTGCGCGACCAATATGGATTTTCGCTGGGCGGCCCGCTGAGAAAGAGCAAGACGTTTTTCTTTACCGACTTCGAAAAGTTTCGCGAGAACGATCCCATCAACCTGGAGGGGATCGTGCCCACCGACGCCGAGCGAGGTGGCGATTTCTCGGCGGATCCCGCCAACTCAAACGGCATCTACGATCCGTGCGCCGGCAACCAGGGATCGGCTGTGCCGTGCTGGGGGACGGCGGCCAATCCGACGCGGGCACGATTTTCCGACGGCGGTGTGATGGACAAGATCCCTGCGGCCAAGATCGATCCCATCGGCCAGGCGCTTCTGAATCTTTATCCGCACGCCAATATTCCGGGCGCAACGTACCCATCGCCCAACTTCCGCCAGGTGGTTTTGAGTACCGATCCGGGCTGGCAGTTCGATGTGAAACTGGATCACCAGATCACTTCCAACCATAAGATCAGCGGGCGGTACAGCCGCCATCACGATTACAGCAGCGCCCCCACAGTGTTCGGCGATTCGGATGGCTATATCTACCCGACTACTTCCCAGAACGGCGGCGCGGAGTACAACTGGGCGATCACTCCGGCCACCCTGTGGACCAACCGCTTCAGCGTGGACCGCGCGTGGGCTCCAGGCATCAGCAACAACTACCCCACGCTCAGTTCCGTGGGTCTTCCGCCGATACTGGTAGCAAACGGACTGAACCGCATGATCACTATCGGGGTCGACGGCGGCTTCACTTCCCTGTATACCCAGTGCTGCGTGGACACTCATTTTGCCCATACCCTGTTCAGCTACTCTTCTGCAATACAGTGGGTAAAGGGAGCGCATTCGATTAAGTTCGGCGGCGAGCAGCGCATCTTTTTCAACAACTTTTGGCAGCCGGACAACCCCACTGGAATTTTCAATTTTTCCCGCGACGTAACCGCCTCCTTACCCAATGCTGGGTTGGGCGGGAACAATGAGGGGAACCCGTTTGCCACGATCCTCACCGGGTATCCCTACGGGGCATCGCTGCACATTGTGCCAGCGGTCGCGGATAAATCGAAAGAGACCGCCTTTTACGCGTTGGATGACTGGAAGATCACGCCCAAGCTCACGGTGAACCTGGGATTGCGCTATGAGTGGAGCACGCCGTACAGCGAGCGCTACAACCGGCTCCAGTTCAGCGACTTCACAGGCAATACAGGAATCAACATTCCGGTGAATCGCAACCAGGATCCCAACAACCCGCAGCTCGACTTTGGACAGATTGGCAACATCATGGGGACTACGGTCTTCGCCGCGTCCGGCCGCCGCAACGCCACCGTGGATCGAAACAACTTCGCCCCGCGTTTGGGCTTCGCTTATCAATTGGGCACCAACACGGTGCTGAGAGGCGGAGCTGGAATCTTCTACGGGATGAATGTGGCCACGAACTTCCAGTATGCGGGCCCCTCGTTCTCGAAAACAGCAACCATGTATTTCAGCCGGGACAACTATCAAACCCAGTACGCGTGTCTGGGAGCTGGGCCCACGCAGCCCAGCTGCAGCAGCCCGTTTCCCGCCGGGCTGGCACCGCCGCAGGGGAACAAGTACGGCACGTTGGCGCAATGGGGTTTCGGCAACTCCAGCGACCTGGACACCGGGGTCGCACGTAACGCCGATATTTATCAGTGGAACCTGGGTGTGCAGCACCTGTTCCCGGGACAGATCGTCCTGGGGGTAGATTACTCCGCGAATCGCAGCACGCACCTGCCTTGGGCCGGTGCCGGTGGCATCACCACTCGCAACCGCAACTTCCTGCCATCGTCGATTCGCAATCAGCTGGTGGCCTCATTGAATCCGAACCACGATCCCATCACAGTAAACAACAATGTGACCAACTATCTCAACAACCTGGTGCCTAACCCCTTCCAGTGTTTCTTTACGACGGGGGCGGCCCTGACGGGCTCGTGGTGTCCGGCAACCCCGACTTACAATGCGGCCGACGTGGTGGACTCGAACTACATCTTTCCCACCATTCCTGAGGCCAACCTGCTGGAGCCTTTCCCGCAATTCGCGGGGGGCTTCGAGGGTCTCCCCACACTGAATGCCAACTCCTGGTACCACTCGCTACAAATCCGCTTCCAGAAGCGTGCCAGCCACTACCTCAGCTTCGAAGGCAACTACACTTTCTCGAAGGCTACCGACGATTCCTCCGCCGGACGCAATGCATGGATAGGCAATCTGTATCTGGACAACCCGCAACTGCTCGACGATCTTCGAGCCGAGCACGGGATCGGGTCCAATGATGCACCGCACCGTTTAGTGGCGGCGGTCATTTTGGACCTTCCCTTCGGGCGAAGCCGCTGGATCGGACGCGGGATGAACCCGTTCCTTGATGGCGTGGTCGGTGGGTGGTCGTTGAATACCGTAGCGACGATACAGTCTGGAAACCCGATCGCTGTGTACAACAGTTCCGGTCAGCTGCAGGATGGCAATCCGCGTCCGCAAATACTCTGCCCCCAACTCACGACTGGCTTGAGTTATCGCGCGGCGGCTGCTTCGGGAGGGAATCTCGCGTACCTGAATCAGAATTGTTTTGGCGATCCCGGCGACAACATTCCCGGTGACGCTCCCCGGCACTTCTCCAATATACGAGGGGACGGTATTCGGAACGTGGATCTTTCTCTCTCGAAGGACTTCAAAATTCACGAAGACAAGGTTCTGCAGGTGCGCGCCGAAACCTTCAATGCCTTCAACCATCAGCGGTTTGCTTTCCCGGATACCGGGTCCCTGGATGGCACGTTCGGTACGGTCACTTCCACCACCAACAACTTCCGGAGAATGCAGTTTGGGGCGCGCTTCCAGTTCTAAGTTGTGATCTTCTTCACGAGACTGATTTCGCGTAAGCGGGGTCGGTCTCTTTCTTTGTGTCCGATGCCCGATCCGAGGGTCTTGCATGAGAAAAAAAAGCTGGTTCGCAATCTCTCTACTGATGCTGTTGGCCGCTTTAGGCCTGAAGGCCGCTCCTGATGCCGAAAAACAGGATTGGACCCACTACGTTCGAATTGGAGCTTACGGGCTGCGCGGGGGAGACGCCGAGAAGATCGTTAGCAACGCGCAGGCCAGCGGGGTGTTCGGGATTGAAGTGGACAACGACATTCCCGGGCGCTACGAGAGCTTTCTCAATCCCGAAGAAAAACTGAAAGCGATCCATGATGTGGCCGAAGCCGCGCACCATGCGGGCAATTATGCTTTCGTCTACATCGCCGGAACCGAATGCATTACCGCGCATGGTGACCAGGTGGCGCACACTCTGGCCAAGGATCATCCCGACTGGTTGCAACGCAAAATTACCGGCGAACCCGCGATCTTCGGCGGCGGGACCGCGTTTTGGATAAGAGCGGGGGATGAGGACGTCTGGGTGAGTCCGTATGCTCCCGAGTGGCGCAAGATTTACATGCAGCGCGTGCGGCAAATTGCGGCCACGGGAATCGATGGGATCTACGTCGACATTCCGTATTGGATGACGCACTTTGACGGATGGGAAGACACTTGGGCCAGTTTCGATGACTACACGGTGGCAGCGTTCAAGAAGGAGACGGGGCTTGATGCGAAGAAGGATTTGAAGCTGGGCAACTTCTCCGATCCCAATTTCCGCAAGTGGGTGGAGTTCAGGATCCAGACGTTCACTGACTTCATGCACGACATTGATCAGAACGCGAAGTCCGTGAACCCGCAGATCAAGACCATCCCGGAGGTTTACCCGGGGATTGAAGAACAAGCGGTGCGGGTGGGGGCCGACGTGTACAGCCTATACGGGGTGGTGGACGCGATTGCACATGAGTACTCGTTTGGCGGGGGCGGGATGGCCTCGGCGCGCAAGCCCCTGACCTGGTTTGAGTATCAGGTGGGGATGCATTCGTTCCGCGCGTTTGCGCAAGGCAAGGCGACGTGGATTCTCAACTACTCCTGGGACGGCGATAAGAAAGTCGACAAGACTGAGGCCATGATGAATCTGGCCATGTCGGAGATCATGGCGGGAGCGAATTTCTGGGATGCGCCGGGGCATTCGATGGCTGGGTCGAACGATCTGCCGACCAGGAAGAAGATACTTTCCTGGATTCAAGCGCACGAGAAGACGTTTTACTTGCCGAGGGTGGCGAGTCATCCCGTGGGAGTGTATTTCTCTCCGAACACGCGAAACATCTATGCTGACGAGTTCATCCGTTCCTACCGTGGAATCCTGATTCTGCTGATGCAGAAACATTGGGAGTTTCAAGTGGTCACGCCCCGGACTCTCGCGGATTTCAAGGGCGACATGCTGGTTCTTCCCGATGTCCGCATTCTGCATGACCAGGAAAAAGATTGGCTGCGAAAGTTCGTCGAGCAGAAGCACAACGTTGTGATCACCGGCAACGATGCGACGCAGCTGGGTGAAACAGCCAGTGTGACGCGGTTCCCGCGATGTCCAGGAAAAGGGTACATGAGCGCGTTGGAAAGCGACTTCGAGCACGCGGATCCGGACTCGCAAGCGGATTTCTTGAAAAGTGTGAAGAACGCGGGCGAGGTTGAGGTCACGGCGTCACCCATGGTCGCTACTTCAATTGCACTGGTCGCACGGAACCCACACATCTTTTTCGCGAATTTTGCCGGATTGGTCGGCCAGGTGAATCCCGTGCAGACGCCGCAAACTGGAGTACGTGTCCGGATGGCGAAGGCCGGCAAAGGGAAGGCGTTCTTTCTCCCATTTCTTGGCGATGTGCAGGAGGTCAGCGGCGTTTCCGATGCCGACGGCCGGACATCATATACGCTTCCCACAATTACCAAGGGCGCAGTTTTCTGGTACGAAGGGGGAGAAGCGAAGCCGACTAAAGAGTAGACAGATCAGGAATTTCTTTCGTGCGCCCGGGGCGATATGCGAGCGCAGCAGAATGCCAATCGGCCGATGGCGAGATACCTATACCCCTTTTCGCCAGCCTGAGTCACTGCCATTCTTTAGACGAATCGTGAGGGAACCGTCAGGATTGGTTGGGTGCTGGCAGGCCCAGCGGACGGGGCGCTTCACACCTTTGACTTCCAATTCGGCCCTCAGTTTGATCTGCTGTCCGTCCATGCCTTTCGGGAGAATGATGGAAGCCTGGCGGAACTGGCCCGCATACGGTTGGCCGGCATCGAGATTTCCTCCCAGCCGGACGCTCCCATCCATACTCTCGGCGTAGATGCCGAGCACTCCCGGCACTCCGGCGACGCCATCGTTCACGATACCTAGAATCAATTCCATCGTGTCATAGCGCTTTCGCTGCCAGATCAGGGATGGGCGCACACGATAGCCAAGCCTTTGCTCCATGGCTCGAAGCGAATCGGGATACTTCTCGTAGTAACGGCGAATATTATCGGCCTCAGTCCAGAGCCCAAAGTAGCTCGTGCCAATGTCCAGGGCATGAAAACCGGCACTTTCGCGATAAGGACGGTTAATCGGGCCCCCAATCCGGTGAGGATAGTCATCGGTGGGCTGAACTTCTTTGTCGTGGCCAACGAACGCCAGCATGTTGGCCGGCAGCTTGTTTAAACAGGCTTGTTCCTCGTCCGCATAGTCGGACAGAACGTAATGCCGGTTTGCGCCATCCTCGAGTACGGTGGCGAGCCAGGGAGGGCGGTGTGCAAGTTCTTCGATTTGGATCGGCTCATCCATGATCAGGCTGTCCGAGCGCAACCAGCATCCCGAGCGCACCGCGAGGTCCTGCACTTGCCGATTGCCTGAATTGCTGATGTCGGGCTGGGTGTTCACCGCAAGAGGAACCTTTTTCCAGGTATCAATCTGGAGTTGCGTCATGCGCATGAACGTCTTCTCTGCGGTTAAGAAGTCGGGGAATGGACCTGGGATGTCGTTGGTATGACCTTCCCCCCAAAATCCATACATCATCAAATCCATGTATTCCAGTTGCCGGTTGTCACCGTACTTGGCAGAAAGAAGGTCGTTCAATTCGGCAAATGCCTTCTGGAATTCCGGGGAATCGTAACGCGGTTCACGGAAATCGAAGCCGGCCTGGTGTTCCTTGGATTTGTGGCCGATGTTCACGATAGGCACTTTGTCATGTAGAAAATCAGGCATGGAAAGTTTTTGCGGTTGAATATTCGGGCTGGAGAGCTGGATGCGGAATCCAACTCCCAGATTGTGGCGCCTGGCGGCGTCGAATGTTATGTCCCAAACCGGGGACGGGGTCAACTTGCCCGGCCCGGCCTGCACATCGCGCCAGTCGCAACGGATATACAACACGTCCACAAATGGCAATGAAGCCATTTTCTCCACGCTTTGCTCCAGTGTTTCCCGGCCGCACTGTACCCCGAGCGCCGGTCCGTTTTCCTCCCACGTATAGCCGACGAGTCCGGCGCCAAAATTTCGAATGTGCTCGCGAGAAGCCTGGGTTGCGAAGATGGTGAACCAGCCTTGGTCCTCGTCAATGCCAAATGGCCCCTGGTCGAGCCGATTGGCAACTTGAGGCGAGCCAAACGGATAGCCCTCCCACAAATGGTCAGGTACATCCGCCCACATTTGCGGCTGCAGAAGACTGCTCGCTCCCGCCAGGAGTGCCCCCGTCTTCACAAAGTCTCTCCGCCTCATTGTGTGCCCCTCCCGACGTTCCCGGAATTACCGGAATCCACCTGCCTCTTTGCATCAACCGCTGCCGCCTAGACCTGCTGACGAAGGTTGGGACGCAAATTGAGCGAACCGTCGTCGTTCAACTTCTGGTGACATGCCCAGCGCACGGGATAGCGCATTCCCTTTACCTCAATCTCAGCTCTAAGTTTCAATCCCTTCCAATCCGTCGTGCCCGGAAGCACGAACTGGGCTTGGCGAATTTTGCTCGGCAACGGATAACCAGCGTCGAGACAGCCGCTGGTGAGCACCTTTCCATCCGGGCTCTCAACCGTCACTCTCAACACGCCCGGCACGCCCGCAATGCCGTCATTTGCGAAGCCAATGATCAGCCCCAGGTAACTGCTGTCCTTATAACTCCAGATGAAAGACGGTCTCACCCGATAGCCAATTCGGCGATTGATGCGGTCGAACGCTGCCGGATAAGCCTGGTAGTAGGACATCAGATTCTTTGCGCTGATCTGGTGAAAGTTCCAGAGCGACCAGTAATTCGCCCCGATATCGATCACATGATCGATCATGTTCTCAGCCGGAGATATTCCTTCATGTGAGGCGCTCGGGTCGGGCGGCTTACCCGGAAGCCCCTGCTCGAGCAATGCGGCAATCCAGGGCGGGCGGTTGCTGAGCGCTTCAATCTGCTCGTTTTCGATAAAAATGGTGTCGCTGCGAATCCAATTGTTGCTGCGGACCGTGCGGTCCAGCATCTCCGCATTGCCGACCCGGCTGTAGTCTGGTTGAGTGTTGGTCAGCAGGGGAGTCTTCTTGAAATTCTCAAGCTGGACTTCGAGCATATTGGCCCAGGTGCGCTCGGCCGTCAGGTAATCAGGGAAAGGATTGTTGGGAAATGGCCACGTGTGCCCTTCACCCCAAAAGCCATACATGAACGTGTCGATGAACTCGATGAGCGGATTACCATCGAACTCCGCCGCCAACTGGCCAACCATATCTTTAAATGCCTGCTGAAAAAAAGGATCGTCATACCGGGGCTGATAACGCGAGTGTGGGTTGGCTAAGAATCTTTTCCCTGCAGCGATGTCCCCCTGATCGCTGGGCGCCACGAGATCAACTTTCGGCACTTTTTCCAGGACAAAATCCGGCAAGGCTGCGTCGTGCTTATAGTCAGGGGCGCACATCTGAATTCGCAATCCGACCCGCTTGTTGTTCGTCTTCGCCAATTCAAGAACTTGCTTCACATAGTCGGGCAACTGAAGGCGTCCGGGCCGCGGCTGCACTTCTCTCCATGTCGGACGGATATAGAGCTGCTGTCCCAGGGGAAATCGAACAAGGTCCTCGATGGCCTGAGGAATATTGTCTGATTTGATTTCCTCGGTGCCACTGTCAGCCGTGATATAGGTGACGAGTCCTTTGCCATAGTTGGGTACGGCTTCTTCCGAAGCGGTTGTGGTCATCACCACGTCGTCGGTGGGAATGACGGCATCCGGTGGGTATTGCGGGAATGGGCCCTGATTGAGGCGATTGCTCACCGTGGGGCCAGATCCGAAGTCATAACTTCCCCAGTTGTGTGCGGGAACCTTCGCTTGCGCCCTACCGATTCCCAGTTCTGCCGCAACGGCGACAGCGACCGTGCTCTTTAGAAAATCTCTACGCTGCATTGGGAGTCATCTCCGCACTCACGATTCGATCACACATCTTCGGCGATTATCGGAAAGTTACTATTTATATCGTTTTATTTCGTTTGTCCAGTATAAGATGCCAAATATTTTGAGGGCTTGTGACGAATATGCCCTCCCTGACGACCGGTGAACAGTTCGGGCGGTTGGTGGCAAATGTCAGAAAATCTATGCGACCAGCAGGTTTCTATTCCCGCCTGGCGCCCAAAATTGGTTGACTTTGACAGTCTTTGCTTGTATTACGATTGTTTACGCTTTATTTTCATTAAATTTTCCCTTTACGGGGTTGTGCTGCGATCAACAGCATTCTGGGTTTTCTACGATAAGAGCGAACCTTGCAATCTGACCTCAATCCGTTCCGCTGGCTGAGGGCTGCAACGGCAGCCATGCTTTGGCTTGTTTTCGTAACTGTGTTGGCGGCTTCCTCGTTCGCGCTACCCGCGGACGTTCGCACTGCCAATCCTCGGATTCAAGGCGGCAATGTCCGCATTGAGTTTGATAACCATCTCCGGAGCCGCGTGGTTGCCCGATTCGACAAGAAGGACACGGTGATGGGGCCGTTCACTGCTTCGGAGACCGTGACCACCGCTGACAAACCCTGGACCGAATTCCTCCTGACGTCGCAAAAACACGAGCGCACAAAAGACGCTTTCGGGGAGGGTGAGCGGCTCAGCGTCGAAGGAAAAGCAGGAGAGTTGAAGAAGACCGTCACCGTTACCTTGTACGACGACTTTCCTGCGATGGCGTTCTTCGATGTCCAGTACACCAATACCGGAACCTCCAAGCTCGCAATCAAGAGTTGGACGAACAACGCTTACACATTGAACGCGCAACCCAATGGAGGCGCGCCAGCTTTCTGGTCTTATCAGAGCGGCTCGTATGAGAAACGCCCCAACTGGATCCTGCCGCTGCACGCCAATTTTCAGCAGGAGAATTATCAGGGAATGAATGCCGACGATTATGGCGGCGGAACGCCGGTTATCGACGTCTGGCGACGTGACGTTGGAATAGCTGTCGGACACGTAGAGCCGCGGCCGAAGCTGGTTTCGCTCCCCGTATCCATGCCCGATGCCGCACATGCCAGCATTGCGGTACGCTTCACCAAAGATATTTCATTAAGCCAAGGTGAAAGTTTTCATACCTTTCGCACCTTCGTCTCGGTCCACCAGGGGGACTACTTCCGCGCGCTCACCGACTACCGGCGCTTCATGATGAAGCAAGGTTTCCAAATGGCCACGGCTCCGGATGACGCGTTCGGCGCCATCTGGTGCGCTTGGGGATATGGCCGAAAAGTTCAGCCTCAGCAGGTGTATGACTCACTTCCAACGGCGAAGCGCCTGGGATTTCGGTGGGTCACGCTCGATGACGGCTGGCAAAACAATGTGGGGGATTGGCAACTTGATCCCAAGAAATTTCCCAACGGCGACGCTGACATGAAGGCCCTGGTGGACCGCATCCACCAGGAAGGATTCAAGGCCCAGCTCTGGTGGTCGCCGCTCAGTGCTGTGCCAGACTCGCAACTGCTTCGGGATCATCTCGACTACGAGTTACTGAATCAAGACGGTTCCACGAGAAAAGTTTCCTGGTGGGATTCCTATTATTTGTGCCCAGCCAACCGCCACGTTGTGGAGTACCACCAGGCATTGGTGCGAAAAATTCTGGTGGATTGGGGATTTGACGGGCTGAAGCTCGATGGCCAGGACATGAACGGGGTGCCAGCCTGCTACAACCCGGCTCACCATCACGCACAGCCGGAGGATTCCGTCGAAGCGCTGCCTGATTTCTTCAAGGCAATCTACGACACTGCACAGTCGGTAAAGCCTGGGACGCTGGTGGAGTTCTGCCCCTGCGGCACGGCGTTTTCCTTTTTCACCATGCCGCACTTCAATATGTCGGTGGCTTCCGACCCGAGAGGTTCCTTTCAAATTCGTTCCAAGGCGAAGACGTTAAAAGCCCTGATGGGAGACAACGTTCCATTCTTCGGCGATCACGTCGAACTGAGCGATGGCGCCAACGATTTCGCATCCACTTTGAGCGTGGGAGGCGTCGTGGGCACGCAGTTTGTTCTTCCGTCTCTGGTCACCAAGCACGGCAAATCCGACCTGACTCCTGAGCGCGAGAAGAACTTCGAAAAGTGGCTTCGTATCTACCGGGAAAAGATGCTCTCGAGAGGGCAGTATCTCGGGCAACTCTATGACATCGGCTTCGATGTGCCGGAAACGCATGTAATCCGCAAGGACAAGACCATGTACTACGCGTTTTTTGCAAAACAGTGGAAGGGGTCAGTCGAACTGCGCGGCCTCGACGACCGCGACTACAGCGTGGTGGACTACGTTACAGGAAAAAGCCTGGGGACGGTGTCAGGGCACAGCGCACATCTGCCGGTCGAGTTCGACGGAAATCTGCTCGTGGAAGTACAGCCGGAATGAGGAACGAAAAAATGAAAGTGAAATTCGCAACTCTGTTTGCGATATTTGTGTGCGTCGGAGCCTTAGGCCAGACCAACTCTTCCTTCTACGTTTCGACGACCGGGGCTGATTCGAATCCCGGCACCCAAGCGGCGCCTTGGCGCACCGTTCAACATGCCGCAGACACTGTGCGGGCGGGCAGTACCGTCAATGTTCGGGGTGGAGTCTACGAAGAGCTCGTCAGCATCACGACATCCGGTAACGCGACGGATGGATACATTACTTTTCGAAGCTATCCCGGCGAGACGGCCGTCCTCGACGCACAACATCTCACTCCCTCCGGCAGACAGGCCGTCTTAGCTATTCACAACCAGAGCTACGTGCGAGTCGAAGGCTTTGAAATTCGCAACTTCCACACTGCCGAGCATCGGCTCACTCCGTTGGGCATCGACGTTATGGGGGCCGGCTCTCACATCGAACTGCTGAAAAACAACGTTCATCACATCGAGCAGACATTTCCGGGACGTGATCACCCGGGAAGCGGCGGTAACGGCTTTGGCATCGCCGTCTACGGTACCGACGCCAAGACGCCTATCAGCGAGCTGGTGATTGACGGCAACGAGGTACATCATCTCCAAACCGGTTCGAGCGAGTCGCTGGTGGTGAACGGGAACGTCACGAACTTCCGGATTACGCACAATGTTGTCCACGACAACAACAACATCGGAATCGACGTCATTGGTTTCGAGCGCACCGCGCCCGACCCTGCCGTCGACCAGGCCCGCGATGGAGTAGTGAGCGGCAATCTGGTTTACAACATCCACTCGCGCGGCAATCCGGCATACCAGAACGAAGAAAACTCCGACGGTATTTACGTGGATGGTGGCACCCGGATTCTGATCGAACAGAATGTCATGCATGATGACGACTTCGGAATCGAGCTGGCGAGTGAGCATAAAGACCGTGCGACCAGCTACATCACTGCGCGAAATAACCTCATCTATCACTGCCACACCGCGGGCGTTTCCATCGGGGGCTATGCGCCGGAGCGAGGGCACACCGATCACAGCACGGTGGTCAACAACACGCTCTACGAAAACGATACGTCGGATACCGGGTCCGGTGAGTTCCAGATGCAGTGGAATATGGCGGACGATGTTTTTGCGAACAACATCGTCTACGCAGGGGCCCGCTGCCTAGTCACGCTGAACCGATCGCAGGTCGACAAGCAAAAGCCTCCTGTCGCGATCGATCACAACCTTTATTACTGCGCTTCCGGAGCGAAGGCGAGCACGTGGAAAGAGTTTGCTGCCACTGTGACAGGATTCGAACAATATGTTCAGTCAACGGGAAATGACCGTCATTCCCGTTTCCTGGATCCGCATTTTGTTGACGCTGCCGCGAACGACTTTCACTTGCGATCCGATTCTCCCGCGATCGGTGCTGGCACGACTGAGGGCGTGCCGGTGGGAGGACTGGATCTTGCAGGCTCACCGCGAGTCAAGTCCGGGAAAATAGATATCGGCTCCTACCAAAGACAATAGGAGAAATCCATTCTGAAATCGGACGTGAGTCGCCGTGAGTTCATGAAGATCACCGCCGGGACCGGCGCTGCCATGGCCATGCCAGCTCTGGGACATGCGGCTGTCCCTTCGTCCGCCAAAATGATCGGCATCCAGGTCGGAGCGGTTTCGTTTGTGGATGAAGGCACCGAGAAAGTTTTGGATGTGCTTCAGGAACGCGCCGGCGTGAATACTCTGTTTCTTGCCGTGTTCACATACGGCCGAGGAATTGCCGGAAGGCAGATTCCGGGCCAGCCGCTGCCGGATCACGGCAAGCAAGAGTACGATCTGAATTTCCACGGCGGCAATTTCGCTACGCCGCATCCCCAGTACTACACAAACACGGTTCTCAAAAACACTCGCGCGCCCGACCACGGCAACCTGGACATCTTGGCCGAAGTGCTGCCGGCAGCCAAAAGGCGTGGCATGAAGGTCATTTGCTGGCTTGAGGACGTGTTTCGCACCGACTTGCCGAACATCGAGAAAGTTCAGGAGCGAGATCTGTACGGACGGAATGCCGAGACGCTGTGCGTCAATAATCCGGACTACCGGAATTTCCTCACCGGCCTGGTCGAGGACTATGTCCGTTCCTATGACATCGACGGAATTATGTGGGGATCGGAACGACAGGGCGCACTTTGCGACAGCCTGGGGGCAACCCATGACACGCCGCCGATCGACCCTGGTGAAGTAACTTGCTTCTGCGAATTTTGTCAGCGCAAAGCCAAAGCCCGCGGCATTAACCCAGAGCGCGCCAGGCAGGGATTTCTCGAGTTGGAAAAGTTTGTACGCTCGGCGCGGAGTGGCAAGCGCCCCGTGGACGGCTACTACGTTCAATTCTGGCGGCTGCTGTTGCGGTATCCCGAACTCGCCGCATGGGAAATGCTCTGGACCGACAGCCTTCGCGAGACTTACGCTGCAATCTACAAAACGGTAAAGACCGCGAAGCCGCCGGTGCCGGTAGGTTGGCATATCTGGCACAACAATTCCTTCAATCCCATATACCGCGCGGAACAGGACCTGCATGAGCTCTCGAGTTATTCGGACTTCATCAAGGTCGTTATGTACAACAACTGCGGCGGCGAGCGGATGGCGCTGTATGCGGACAATATCGGCTCGACACTCTATGGGGATCTGTCGAAACAGAGTCTGCTTGATTTCAACTACGCCGTGATGGGGTTTAAAGAGGGCAGCTACGACCAGATCCCACACACAGGACTTTCGCCCGATTATGTTTACCACGAGACCAAGCGCGCGCTGGAAGGTGTCGCCGGCACGAAGACTCTGGTCTGGCCCGGCATTGATATCGATATCCCGACCGAACCCAACAACAGCAAGTGCACGCCGCAGAGCGTGAAGGGAGCAGTCCTGGCGGCTTTCCGAGCGGGCGCGCCCGGCGTGATTCTGTCTCGCAAGTATTCGGAGATGCGGCTCGCCGACCTAGGTGGCGCAGGTGAGGCGATTCGCGAGTTGAAACTATCCAGTTAAGAACCGCTCCATCGAGTCGGAACGTCTAGTCTATTTTGACCTTCGGGCTTCGGCTTCGGCGACCCAGCCACGCCGTAATGTCTCGGGTGGGATACTGGACAGATAGGGTTTCAGATCGAGAATCGGCGTGCCGTCGAGCATGTCGACGCCACGAACGTGTAGGGCATTGCCCTCGCGGCAGATGAGTTGGACGACGGTGAGTCCGATGGGGTTGGGACGGCGCGGGGAGCGGGTGGCGAAGACGCCGTGCGGGCGATTGTCGATAGGAGGCGTGCCGAGCAGTTCAAATCCCTCCGAGCGATCGAAGACCCATAACACAAACAGATGAGAGAAGCCCTCGATATCGGTGAGGCCAGCTTCGAATTGCGGGAGGATTTCGAGGGTGCCTTCGGCTTCGTGTTTCGCGCCGGGACCTTTGGGGATCAGCTTGGTGCTCTGGTAGGGCGTTTTGGCGTGTCCGATGGGTTGGGGGATAAACATTTGTTTCAATCCTTTGTGGAACACAGCTCGGGTGAAGAGGTTGCGGAAAAACGTGCCTCATCGAGGAACAATCGACCACAGGGGCTGAAGCCCATTACGAATTCCACCTGCCTTGCGCGGCCCTGGAAGGGCTGCTCTTTCACGGTGGTGCACGCGTTTGTAGTTTTTCGGCAAACCTCTTAAGTCGTGTTCTTCCCGTCGTGACGGGTCACATCGGGTCGTTGTGTGTGATGGCCGAAGCGCGGGTGGGGACGACCGTGCATTCTCGTTCGCTAATTTTCTCTAGTCTTTGTTTCTATTCTGGCTCCTTGGGCAGCGGCTTCTCGATGGGCTTGCGGGGGAGCATTTGATCGCGCATGGCGGCGTCGTAGACGAAGCTGGCGACGATCACGGAGATCTGTTTGAGGTCGTCAGGTTGCAGGCGGTCGTAGACGTCCATGTTGGAGTGGTGGGTCCGGGTGTCGTATTCGATGGGGTCCTGGATGAACTGGAATCCGGGGATGCCTGCGGCGTCGAAGGAGAGATGGTCGGTGCCACCGGTGTTGCGCATCGAGAGCGTCGTCATCCCGAGATCTTTGAAGGGGCGCATCCAGGCTTCGAAAATCGGGGCGACGGCTTCGTTTTCCTGCAGGTAGACCCCGCGAATTTTTCCAGTGCCATTATCGACGTTGAAGTAGGCGGAGACTTTCGCTTGCTCCGGCTTTGGCGTGATCGGACCGGCGTCGCGGCGCAGGAGAGTGGGCAGGTCTTTCATGGCGGGATCGTCCGAGCGCGGGCGTGATCCGAAATGTTGTTCGACGTAGCCTTGTGAGCCGAGCAGGCCCTCTTCTTCGCCGCTCCACAGGCCGATCCGGATAGTGCGACGTGGCTTGATGTCGAGGGCTTTCAAGATGCGGACGGCTTCCATCATAACGATGGTGCCTGCGCCGTTGTCGGTGGCGCCGGTGCCGGCGTGCCAGGAATCGAGGTGCGCGCCCAGCATGACGACTTCGTCTTTCTTGTCGGTGCCGGGGATTTCGGCGATGGTGTCGTACTGCATGGGGTCATCGTCGTAGAAGGTGTTGATGACGTTCAGTTCGAGCGTGACATCTTTTTTCTGCTGCAGCAGGCGGGCAATGCGGGTCCAGTGCTCGGAGGCCATGGTGAGTTGAGGAATGGTTGTGGTTTCGCCGGGCTTGTAGGAACCTCCGGACTGGACGAAGACGGTGCCACCGCCGGCGGTGCCGCGGCTGTGATCGATGACAGCGAGAACTTTCTCGTCAGCGAAGAACTGGTTCAGATCTTTCATGAATTGGTGGCGGCGGGCGAACTCGGCCATGCGGAAGGGCGGGCGCTCGCCGGGGATTTCATACGCGCCTTCCTTGGCGAGGTCGTCGTCGCTGAGCCGCTTGAAGGGAGCTTCGGCGATGGGCTTCACTTCGGCGTCGGGGCCAGCAATTGCGATCATTCCCGCGAGTTTGCCTTTGTACTTGTCGAAGTCTTCCTTCTTTTCAATGATGACGCGGATGCACTTGCCGGTGATCACGCCGTTGGTGCCGGGGGTCCAGGCTTTGGAGTAGACGATAAGAGGGACGACGTCTGGCGAGGTCATGCGGGCATTGACGTATTGATTAGCCCATCCGCGGCCGAAGGGGCCCCAGGGCTCGAGGTGAGCGTTGCTGAGGCCTGCGGCGGTGAGCTGATCGCGGGTCCATTCATTGGCTCGCTTCATGTTGGGCGATCCCGTGAGGCGCTCGCCGATCGAGTCCATAAGGCCGGTCGCGTACTCCATGACCTTGGAGTTGCGGAAGCCTTCGTAACGAATGCGGGAGATGCTTTCGAGATCAACTTTTTCCTGGGACAAAAGGGGAACGGAGAACAAAATGACGACGAGAGAACAGATGAGTCGAGAAGACCTCTTCATAGAGGAGCGCTCCTGAGCGGGAATCAATCGGGGATTATACGCCGGGGATGGGAAGCGCCGCCGACCAGGATTGTAAAGTTATTTCAAGATGCCGAGACGGAAAAAGCGATCATCCACGAAGGGCACAAAGGTTCACGAAGTAAAACCTTGGGGGATGCAAGGCGAGACGCAGCGAGCTTCGTCTCTACGAATGGGGTTTCGTGGCGACCGGCTCCTTGCGCTTTTCGTCGGAATCGACGGAGTACAGCATGTAGTGATCGAAACTGTGGCGGCGGTAGTAGTGGTGCTTGCGGAAGTCGAAATAAATCTCGGCGCTCTTCGGCAGCCAGAGTGAGATGTTTTTCTTTTCGAAGGGGATGGGGCCGTACTCCACGAACTCGTGCTCACTGAGAAGCTGGATTTCGGGCATCGGGTTCATCATCTCTGCTTCGATGCGCACGATCTGGAACTTGTCGGCGGTAATCCACGCTCGCCCTTTGAGTGGCACGGGATGGATCTCACTACCAACCTTATAGCTGTGCATGCGGTTGGGACGGTCGGGACGCTGGCGGAAATGGACAAGCCAGCTGGCTTGGCCGTGCCAGTCTCCGAGACCTTCGCACTGCATTTCAAAGGTGTCGCGCATGTCAGGATGGAAAACGAGCGCCAGAGCGGCAAAACCAGTGCTGGCAATGTGGTCGGGATATTCGGCCGAGCCGGGCTTGTCGACGCGGTACTCTTCGACGGAAAGAAATCCGGGCTGGGGCTCAGAGATGGAAGCGACGTAGTTGTACTTGCGGGTTTCGGTGCGAACGGGAACTCCGAACGGGTCGAGCGACTCATGGAATAAGTCTTCGACGGCGGCGAAGCGGGCTACATCGTGCACCAGTTCTTGCACCCGTTTGCCGGACTCTTCGATTACCTGAGCGGAAGGGCACTCGACGCCAGAGGCGACTGCAGTCTTAACGTCATCAATACCAGGCGGCTGCCACGGGGTCGTTGCAAGGGCCGGTGCGGCAACTGCTGACAGAGGATCAACGCTGGAGAGGCGGGCCTCGGTCTGGGGCGTGTCGTCGGACGACGCGGCAGCGGATGCGTGTTGCTGGATCTCAGCGATAAGAGAGCGAACCTGCTCAGCCATGGGATGTTTCGGCGATTCGTCGAGAAAGGCATTGAGAGCCTGAATCGCCTCCTCGTCATGGCCCAGGTTTACGAGTGCCTGTCCGAGAACGAGTTGGGCGGGGCTGGCAGCGGTCTTGCCCTTGGTGATCGCGATCTGGGCTTCGTCCCGCGCCTTGTCATAGTCTTTCTGGTGCAGGTAGGCGTCGGCGAGCAGATTATGCGGAAGCCAGTTTTCAGCGTCCGCCAGCACGGCCTGCTCCAGTGCGGATCGTGCAGCAGGATAATCCTGGCGTTCCAAGCCGCTTCGTCCGAGGAGGGTGAGCGCCTGAGCGTTGTGAGGATTTAGACTCGCGGCCGCGCCCAGGTACGTTCCGGCTTCGGTGAAGTCCCTTTTCTGAAAATACAAATACCCAAGAAGAAAGTTCAGATCCGGGCTGTACGGAAATAACTGGTGCGCTTCGTCGAGTTGCTTCTGCGCTTCTTTGAAATTGCCAGACCGCAAGGCGGAAACTGCGCGCTTGGCTTGTTTTCGCGCTTTCGGGGACAACTCCCGGTCGGACACATCGAGATTGATCGCGTCGGGATCGCGGCGCAGCATGACATCGACCATCACTGGGCTCAGCGAGTTCGGGACCTGCACTTCTTTCTGAGTGCTGAGATAGCCGACCGCGCTGACTTCCACGTTGTAATTTCCATAGGCGAGATTGGCAAAAACTCCCTGCGAAGTGTCTTCCAGCGTGGTCTGCCAAACCGGTGACTGACTGCTGGGACTTACGAGCTTCAGCAATGCCTGACGATCGAGGTGAGTGCCCTTACGCTCGTTGTACACGGTAAAGACAAGCACTCCAGTGCCCCGGCAATGTGTTGTAAATTGTGGCAGTCCGCCGGAGCGGGTCCAGGTTGGTCGGAAGAGGCTGTGGTGGTCCCGTGGAGATATCACGCTGGGCGATGGCAGTTGTGGTCAGCAAACAAGCGAGGAAGAATCGGACACAGAAAAGCCGCCCGATATTAGGCATTGGAGGAATAGCGCAGCGGCGGAGCATAAACAAATCCCCGAGCAGTTTGGCACAGTCGTTGGCGCGGGTCAAACGCAGTGCAGCTGAAACTTCCTGTAGAGTTCCGGCTCTAGTCTTTTGCGGTGGGTTTTTGCTGGGGCGAGGCGGGCTTCGTGCCCTCGTCCTTCTGGTCGGCGGGAGCGGGTTTGGCATCCTCGTCGTCGTTGTTCTTTACGATGTATTGCACGATCAGCGAGATGCGGCGGTTGGAGGGGTCGAGCGGGGCGTCGGGCTTGCGCAGGCGCTGGTCGGCAAATCCGCGAACCTGGGTTATCTGGTCGGAGCGGATTCCGTTGGCCTGCATGACGCGGCGGGCAGCGTTGCCGCGGTCGGAAGAGAGTTCCCAATTGCCGTAGGTGGCGGAAGGTGCGTAAGGCGTGGAATCCGTGTGGCCTTCGATGGAGAGCTTGTTGGGAACTTTGCCCAATTCCTGAGCGAGAGTGACGAGCATCTCGCTGCCATCACCGTTCAGCTTGGCGCTGCCGCTATCGAAGAACGTGCCCTTGGCCGATTCGGAGAGTTCGATCCGGAGACCTTCGGCGGTAACGGTCATCTCGATGTGGCTCTTCAATTTTTCGAAGTCGGTCATCTGCTTGATGGCAATTTGCAGTTGTTCTCTCAGCTTGGACATGTTGTCGCGGGTGAGGGTGAAGTTCTCCCCGGAGCCGACCATGTTGGAGCCAACTTTTTTCGCGCTCCCGGTGGGATCCTTGAAATATCCGCCGACGGCTACCTGAATCTGCTTGCTGGAGTTGAGCAACCAGAGGACGATGAACAGGGCCATCATGGCGGTAACGAAGTCGGCGTAGGCGACCTTCCAGGCGCCGCCATGGTGGCCGCCGTGGCCGCCTTTTTTCTTCATGATGATGATGGGGCGAGTTTTGTCCATGTTTTGTGTCCGCGGGCGGAACGTTTAGGATGCAGCTCCGGCCGCCGCGCCAGCGGCGTTTGCGCCTCCGCCCCGGCAAGCTTTTTCGAGTTCCTGGAAAGGAGGTCGCACGTGTCCGGGGACGGCGCGCCGCGCCATTTCCACGGCCATGATGGGCGCAGTGCCTTTCAGAAAAGAAACCATCAGCACCCGCATCACGTAGAGGAAGGCATGCTCTTCCTCGGCGGCTTTAGTCATGTTGGCGGCGATGGGGCCGACCAATCCGTAGCACAGCAGGATGCCGAGGAATGTTCCCACCAGGGCCGCGGCAACCTTGTGTCCGATTTCTTCGGGCGGGCCTCCGAGGGCGCCCATGGTAATGACGACGCCGAGCACGGCGGCGACGATGCCGAGGCCGGGCAGGGAATCGGCCATCGTACTGAGAGCGGCGGTGGGCGCGGCGGAATCGTTATGGTGAACTTCCAGATCGAGGTCTAGCATCTGGTCGAGATCGAAGGCATCGATGCCGGTGATGGCCATGCGCAGGGAGTCGCAGACGAAATCGCAGACGTGATGATTTTTGAGGAACGCGGGATTCTTGGAAAAAACCGGGCTCTTCGCGGGCTCTTCCACGTCGGATTCAAGGGCCATTAAACCGTCTTTCCGGGCCTTGTTGAGTAGGTCGTACATCATTTTCAAGGTATCGATGTAGGTTTGCCTGCCGAACTTGGAGCCGCCGAAGACGCCACCGATACCGCCGCCAATCTTTTTGAGGATGTGGAGGGGGTTCGCAACCAGAAGGGTGCCCACGGCGGCGCCGCCGATAATGATCAATTCGGCCGGTTGCATGAGGACTCTGAGGTTGCCGTGCTCCATGAGGTAGCCCGCCACCACGCAACCGAAAACGATGATGATGCCGATAATCGCAAACATTGCTAGCTCCCGGATGATCCTTTGGAGGACGAATTGTTCGAAGACGAAGCGTGTGAAGCGGAGGCAGCATCGGCTCGCCCGGCTGAAGCTGTCTCCAGCGATTTCTGTACTCGCTCGATAATGGACTCGATGGCGTCGTCGGGCTGTGCATAAGCTTCGCCCACGGAAATGGGCAAGGACCGGCGTTCTCCCCACCACTGGATGCCGTCGCCGGCGAGCATGCGGCGGACCCGTTCGCGGACCGAGGGCAACGCCTCACTAGGGCAGCCATTGAGGATGACGAGGAACTGATCGTCGCCCCAGCGTCCGACCACGTCGGTTCTCCACAGCGTGCGTTCCAGCGAACGAGCGACGACGGTTAGTAAGGAAGAAGCGGCTTCCGGTCCCAGGCTGGCGCGGAAGTGCGGTAGTCCTTCGAGGCGCAAGCCGAGGACGGCGAAGGGAACCTTGACTTCGACGAAGTTAGCGAGCGTGCGGCCCAATTGGGACAGCATCAATGCATGGCTGGGGACGCTGGTGACTGGGTCGATGCCACCGGGAAGTTGGAGGGTCTCGTCTTGATCGATGGGAGCGGCGGTTTGTTGCAGTTCCTCGAAGGTCTCGACGGCGCCAATGATCGAACCGTGCTGGTTGTGCACGGGGACGGCGCGGATGCGGACTGGAATTTCGTATCCCGTTTTGTGGTGCAGGAATCCGATGGCCTCGGTGGGGTGCGAGGTCTTGATGGCGCGGGCGACGGGACAATCCTGGTTGCAGAATTCGCATCCGGGCTGATCGCAGTGCGACAGAGGCTCCGAGGCACAGGAATGACCGATGACTTCGTGGCGGCGATGGCCGGTGATGCGCTCGGCTCCGTCGCTCCAGTACACGATTTTCCTTTGCATGTCGACGACGCAGACGCCCGTGGGCAGGCTGTCGAGGATGCTGCGGCAGATCTCAGAGTCATGAAATGCGGACATGTGGAGGTCGGAAGATCCCTGACTATTGGGCTCATCGGCAGAATCCACGGAGACTTCAGAGGCTGCCTCGCCAGGTTTTGGGGCGCGGTGGAGCGAAGGCCCTGTTTTTCAGGGGGATAGAAAAGGGGCGTTCCAAAACCGGCCATGGCACGGGAGTGCCATAGTCAGGAGAATGAGACCATTTTATTTTTGTCGGTGAGCAGTTCTGGGGGAGGGCTGCCCGGGCGTCCCGGACTCGAAAGAGTTTCGGGGCGCTCGTTATTTTTTCCGCCTCAAATTTTTCGGATTGGTTTTTCCGACCGTGAACGTTCTCCGTCCTGGTTTAGTTGGTGGAGATTGTGAAGTTGACCGTGATCTTGGCCTGAGTCTCGACCGGTTCGGAGCCCTGATAGTGAGGCTTGAAATGCCACTGTTTGACGGCTTCCTGGGCGGCGCTGGCCAGGATGGGCGGACCGCTGAGAACGCGGAGATCCTGGATCAACCCATTGCGGCCGATCAGCGCCTGTAGAATCACCGAGCCCTGCACCTTCATTTGGCGCGCCAGCAGAGGATAGTCCGGCTTTATCGGCTGGCTCACGATCTCTGCTGTGTCGGAGGACATCTGCAGGTGTTCGGCGGCGTTGCTGGTCACGCTGGCGGCGGTGTCGGTTGGGTTAATGGTGGCGGGAGCATCTGCCAGTTGCTGGGCAGAACTGGGCTGGAGTTCGACGTGCACCGCGTGGGTGCCGGGATGGACGATGCGATGGACGTTGCCCGCGACGACTTCGACTTCGAGCGGGGGCAGCACGGTTCTAACGGCGGTAAAGGGCGGAGGAGATGGATCGGCGGGTGCGTCCGCCTTCGGCTGAGGCTTCGGGCTGTGCGATTTCTTGTGGGATGTGGATCCCGGCTTGGTGCTGTCCGGGATGGCCTGGACTTGGGGCTGGGCTTGTTGCGGAACTTGGGGCAGCTCTTGCGCTTCCTGAGTATCGGGGAACCAGAAATCTCGATCGCGATAAAGCACAAATCCTAAAGCGATGAGCAGGAGTGTCAGCGCGACGAGCATCATGCGCCGCTGCTTTGGCTCCTGGGGATGGCGAGGGAGCGGGTCGGCTAACCGGCGACGATCGGCCTTCGCAACGGAAGTGTCGAGGTTCCCCATACCGCGGACTGCTCCAGGTTCTGCCGGCAGTGATTCTGCAGACAATAATTCTGCGAATAGTATGCCTACAAAACCGGGGAAAGGCCAGCAAGAAGCAACGATCCCTGGAACTCAGAGGGGCTGGCGGCGGGAGTTGCAGAGCCATGGAGCAATGGAGATGGCGCGCTTCATTTCGCAGTTTTTGGGAACTTTTGTCGCCATCTGAAATGATTCGCGCCCTGGTCAGCAGGCCAGTTGGTCGCGCGTGATTTTCAGGCCCGGGAGATTTCCCAGGGCTGTCACAGCTACGGACTCCGTTTTGAAGAATTCATTTGCCAGGCCGCTCAGGTCGTCGGCGGTGACGGCTTCGATTTTTTCGATCAGTTCGTCGAGGTCGTAGAAGCGGTCGAAGTACATTTCCTGGCGCGCCAGGTTCGACATGCGGGCGGTGCTCGATTCGAGCGAGAGCATCAGGCTCCCCTTGAGCTGGGCTTTAGAACGCTTGAGTTCTTCTTCGGGCACGGGCTCGGTTTTGAGCTTGCGGAATTCGCTGACCACCGACTGCACGACCTTGGAAGCCGACGCTAGAGAAGTGCCGACGTAAACGGCAAGGCATCCAGTGTCACGGTAGGGATTGAGATCGCTGTAGATGGAGTAGGCCAGGCCCTGGCGTTCGCGGATGTTCTGGAACAGGCGGGAACTCATGCCTCCGCCGAGCAAGGTGTTGAGAATGTAGCCGGCGTGGCGCTTCGCATGCGCAATGGGATGCGCGGGGACGCCGAGGCAGAGTTGTACTTGCTCGAGAGCTTTCTTGTTGCGCAGGATGATGCGGGAAACGATCTTGGGAGCGGAGGAGTGGAAACCGTTTTTCACCGGCTTCATGTGCTCGAAGGCTTTGGTGACGAGTTCAACGAAGCGGTCGTGATCGAGATTTCCGGCCGCGGAGACGATGATGTTGCCGGGGGCGAAGCGGTGAGTATAGGCTTCGACCACTGACGGACGCTCGAAGCGCTTCACGGTTTCTTTCGTACCCAGGATCGGCTTGCCCAGCGGATGATCTTTCCAGAAATTCTGAGTGAAGATTTCGTGGACGAGATAGTCGGGATTATCTTCGTCCATTTTGATCTCTTCGAGGATGACGCCGCGCTCGCGGGTGATGTCGGCGGGATCAAAATTGGGATGCAGAACCAGATCGCTGAGGATGTCGAGCGCGGTGGGGACGTGCTCGTCGAGCACTTTGACGTTGAAGCAGATGCATTCCTTGGCGGTGAAGGCGTCCAGGTTGCCGCCGATGGAGTCAACCTGGCGGGCGATTTCTTCCGCCGTGCGATGCTTGGTCCCCTTGAAAACCATGTGCTCGATGAAGTGAGAGATACCGTTCCATTCCGCATCCTCGTCGCGCGAGCCGGTCTGCAGCCAGATACCGATGGAGGCCGAGCGGATGTGCTGCATCTGCTCGGTGATGACAGTCAAACCGTTGGGTAGTTTTTGACGACGAATATTGCGGACTTCTTTGACCATGCCACTTCCTGATTTAAATACTACTTAGTAAATCCCAAGGAATCTTGGGTATGAAAGGATCTTTACTATTCTGACATACGGGCGGTGGGTGTGCGAGAATAGTTTAGTTATTTAGAATCAGTGGGTTAAGTGGGAGTCGAGTCGGGCGGGATGGGACAAGGTGACGAGCGCTTAAGGATTGAAGGCATGACGGGTGGCTCACAAAACTCGCTGCTGGGGATGGATCGGGCAGACCTGGCCGCGCTCGTGGAGAGCGTGGGCGAGCCGGCCTATCGCGCCAAGCAACTGCTGGCAGCGGTGTACCGGCAGCGGGTGGAGTCGGTGGAAGAGATTTCCACGCTGTCACAGAACCTGAGAGAGAGGCTGGTGGAAAAGGGCGTCTTGATCGGGCTGCCCCAGATTGAACAGCGATTTGTGTCGCAGGATGGAACCGTGCGGTACTTGATCGCAATGGCCGACGGGCAGACGGTGGAGACGGTGTGGATGCCGGAGGGGGATGGCGGGGAAGCCGGGGATGGGAGCGACGCAGGGGAACAGGCGGAGCGGTTCGCCGAGAGCTCCAGCTTAAGTACCTCGGGGGCTAAAGCCCTTTCAAAAGGGGAGGCTACCGCAGCGCTGAAGCGCTGCGCCTCCCAAAAGCCTCGACAAAGTCAAGGGCAGAATCAGGGACGGTCGACGATTTGTATTTCCAGCCAGGTGGGATGTGCCGTGGATTGCCAGTTTTGTCTGACGGCGCTGCTGGGAGTGAAGCGGAATCTGTCGGCGGGTGAGATTGTAGGGCAGGTTTGCGCGGTGCTCAAAGACCAAGGGGTCTCGCCGCCCGGGGATCGCATCAATCTGGTTTTCATGGGGATGGGCGAGCCGTTCCTGAACTACGAAAATTTCGTGAAGGCGGCGCGGTTGCTGGTGGAGGAAGTCGGAATTGCAGAACGGCGGATGACGGTATCGACGGCGGGAATCGTGCCGCGCATTCATGATTTTGGTGGAGAAACGATCCGGCCGAAGCTCGCAATTTCGTTGAATGCATCGAACGATGAGTTGCGCACGCGGCTGATGCCGCTGAATAAGAAGTGGAATCTGGAACTGCTGATGGCCGCGGCGAGGGCGTATCCCCTGCGTACGCGGGAGTGGATCACGTTCGAGTATGTCCTGCTTGGGGGCGTGAACGACGGGACGGAGAATGCAAAAGAAGTGGCAGAGTTACTGCGCGGAATGCGTTGCAAGGTGAATCTGATTGCGCTGAATCCGGGGCCGGAAATTGAGTTTACGACTCCTGGCGCGGAGCGGGTCGCGGCGTTTCAGACGCTTCTGCGGGAGTCGGGGATTCCGGCGTTCGTGAGGCGTCCGCGCGGGCGGGACATTTACGCCGCTTGCGGACAACTCAAGCGTACGGTTGAGATTGCCACATCACCGGAACCGTAGATGCTTTTGGCTTCGCCAGAGGGGACTCGGTGATAGGAAGCTCCACGCGCAGCAACAAGGAGCCGTCTTCAAGGCTCTTGCGTGAAATTTGACCGTGATGTTCTTGCAGAATGCCTTGACACGCGCTCAGACCCAAGCCGTCATCAGGTTCCCCCGGGGAAGATGGTTGGTTGGCCAGGGGCGTGGAGGCCATTGGATCGGTAACGATTTGCAACACGGCCGTCTCTCCCTGCCGCTGAGTGCTCACAGTCAGGATGCGGCCACCCCGCTCGCTGAGCACGTGCAGGGAATTTGCCACTAGCTGTAGACAGACCTGAAACAACTGATTGGAATCTCCCAACACTTTGGGCAGCGTGGGATCGAACTGGGTGCGAACCTCGATTTCGAGGCCTTCCCACTGGGGTTGCGCCAACTTAACGGCGGTGCGCGCCAGGGTATTGAGATCGACAGCAGTCTTGGATGCCGGCGCCTGCCGGGCAAAACTGATGAGGCTGGCGACCAGCGATTTCGTGCGGCGAACATGCTGGCCGATCTTGGCGGCGATGGGCTGCTGATCGTCGGTGAGCGGCGTGCTGAGGAGCATGTCGGAGTAGCCAAGCATGGCGGTGATGGGGTTATTGAGTTCATGCGCCGCGCCCCCGACCAACTGTCCGATCGATGCTAGTTTTTCCGACTGAAGGACCTGCTGCTGCAGGCGGTTGAGGCTGTCGAAAGATTCGCGCGACTGATCGAGCAAGCGGATCAGTTCGCGATCGAGCAGGTGCTGTCGCAGGAAGATCATCATGCCCATGAAGAATGCGGCAGCCAAAGTCAGGCCTAACCGAAACACCTGGATGCGAGGTGGGACATGGTTGTCGGACAGGGCCCAGGCCGCGAACAGGGGCAGGGAAAACACGGCAATCATGCCGCAGCGGGCGACCCACACGCCGTAGAGCGTGGAAACCTCGCGGTCCACGGATGCCGGCTTTTCGGCTTTTGTCCGCAGGCCGATCCAAGTGAGGTACGCCATGGGAGCAACCAGCGGAATATCGTAGAGGCTGCCGCTATAGTACAGCTTGTGGTCGATGGCCCAGTTTGCTGCGGTGGAACTGATGGCGTAACACAGGTTCACGCTGAACAGGCTGGCGAATAATTTTCTCCATTCCCCTTTGCTCACGGTCCAGCAGGCAACCAGGCATGCCAGGAATGCAACCTTCTCGGCAAGATAGACCGCGTTCAAGTTGTGGTTATACGCGGGCACGTCGGCCACGACGTATTGCCAGGGAATGACAATGAGAACGTAAAGATAGAACCACCAGGTCAGCAAAAGCGCGAAATCAAGGCGGCCCACGCGGGCGGCATAGTCGTCCCGGGGGACATGCGGACGCATGGCCAATGCGGCCATGAAGGGAACGATGTGCATGAACAGAATGACGTCACCGGCGAAGAGGTCGGGGACATCGCGACGGAGGATTACCTCGTAGTAAGTCCAGAGCAGTTGATACGTGAGTTGGAACGAAATACCGAGAGAGATCAGCGACCAGAACAGCCGTATACGTCCCTGAGAACGCAGGAGGCGCGAGACAAACGAAGCCACAGCGGAGCCTAACAAGAGGCACTGGACGACATCGCTGACCGCGGTGAGCTGAAAAGAGCGAGGCAGAGCCAAAGACGTGAGAACCAGGGCCGCCAATAGTCCGGCGACTGTCGCCAACCACACTCTGGATCGCTTGTTCAAGACACTCCTCTGGAGCCATTCTAGACGGGATCGTTGGCCGCGCATTGGTTACTGGAGTAACCTAAGCAACAAGTCAGGGTCCCGAAGCCAATGGGCAGGCAGGGTGTGGTCTAGAGTCTCACTTGCCGGTAAGCTTTTCTTATTCAATAATATGCAGCAAAGCCGCCACGCTCGTGGAAACGGAGCCGATTGAATCCTCGCGTTGAGCGCTACCGACAATCCTGGAGACTGAGAATTGCGCCCGATCCGGGCGAGACGCGCCGGATTGAGCGCTGGCTGGCGACTGCCCGCGTGTTTCTGGCAGTTTCGACGTTAGTGGCGATCCGCATGGATCCCACCGAATTGGGGAGTTCGTGGGCGGCCTACGGGCTGTTCGTATTCTATTTGGCCAACGGCATCCTGATCATAATGCTGCTGCGGCGGAGGCAGGAGTCGACCGCGGGGTTTCGTTTTCTGGTGCATGCCGGGGACGTTGCCTGGCCGGCATTGATTTCAATCTTCGCGGAAGGGCCGAGGGCGCCTTTCTATCTCTTCTTCTTTTTCGTGCTGGCAGCGGCAGCCTACCGGTGGGGACTTTGGGAAACGCTGGGCACAGCCGCGGCGGAGGTCGCACTGCTGTGGATCGAGAGTTACGTTCTGATCCACGTGTGGCTGAGACCGGGAGGATCCGCGGCGTGGCGGGGTTTGCTTGGCCTGCGAGTGAATGCGGGAACGTTTGAACCGCAACGGCTCTTCATGCTGTCGGTCTACCTGCTGGTGATGGGTTTATTGCTGGGGTATCTGGCGGAGCAGCAGAAGCATCTGCGAGCGGAAAAAGCGGTAGTGACCGGCACGCTGTCGAAGATACGGGTGGAAGCGGGCCTTACCCGGACGATTGAGCAGATCTTTCACGAAGCTATGGCGATGTATGGGGCGTCGCGGGTGGTGGTGGCATCGCAGGAGTCGCACAGCAAGCGAGTCTTCGTGGGAGAGTTGAGCCAGTCGGATGGACGTACGCCCTCCGAGTTTCATTGGCTGGAATCGGGCTCGCGAGACGCAAAAACTTATCTCGATGATTTTCCAGGAGACGTGTGTTACGCCGCGATCGACGGCGATCGGTGGAAGACTCTGGCATTGGATGATAACGGGCATGCGGTACCGGTGGAGAACCTCGCGCCACTTTCTCAACTGCGGGCCGTCCAGAATTTCAACTCGCTGGTTACGGTGGCGTTTCTCTTCGGCAGTGAATGGCGAGGCCGGATATTCCTGTTCAGCCCGTCGTGGCGGGGCGAGAAGCAGGAGGAGATGCGTTTTCTGCTGGACTTGGTTCACCAGGTGGGGCCGGCAGTCTACAACGTTTATCTCCTGCACCGGTTGCGGCGCCGGGCGGGCGCAGCCGAGCGGGCGCGTTTTGCGCGGGAACTGCATGACGGCGCGGTGCAGTCGCTGATCGCGGTTGAAATGCAGGTGGACGTGATACGGCGTCAATCGGACGCGGGCAAGCCGATCGGTTCGGAATTAGGCCGTATTCAGGGGTTGCTGCGCGAGGAAGTACTGAAGTTGCGGGAATTGATGCAGCAGATGAAAGCGATCGACGTCGACTCGCAACGTCTGCTCGGGGTTTTGAACGACACGGTCGAACGCTTTCAGCGGGAAACGGGGATCAGTGCGCGATTCGTTACCGACCTCGAAGGTCTGGACATGCCGCAGCGGGTGTGTCGCGAGATCCTGCGCATTGTGCAGGAAGGGCTGGTCAATGTGCGGAAACACAGCGGCGCGCGCCACGCGCTGGTGCGGCTGGCGTCCAGCCAGGAAAAATGGAACCTGACCATGGAAGACGATGGGAAGGGTTTTCCCTTTGCGGGACGTTACAACCAGGAACAGATGGAGGAAGCTGGGAAAGGGCCGATGATTATAAAAGAACGAGTGCGTTTGATTGCCGGGCAACTCACTGTAGAATCAAATCCCGGACAGGGGACCCGTCTGGAAATCAGCGTACCTCGAAACGGGGAAGTGCCTCATGAATTTTAGGAAAACGCAGCCGGTTCGACTTGTAATTGCCGATGACCACCCGATCTTCCGCGATGGACTGCGGCGGTTGCTGGAAGCAGAGGCCGACCTGAAGGTTCTGGGAGAAGCAGCGGACGGCGCCGAGGCGGTGAAGCTGGCGCGGCAATTGAAGCCCGACATTCTCCTGCTCGATCTGGCGATGCCCAAACATCCAGGTCTGGAGGCGCTGCGGGAGCTGAGTATGCCTGCGAATGCGACTCCCGTGCGGGTAATTCTGCTGACGGCGGCGGCGGAAAAGAGCCAGATCGTGGAAGCGCTGCAACTCGGCGCCCGCGGAGTGGTGCTCAAGGACTCGGCTACGCAGCTGTTGCTGAAGGCGATTCATACGGTGATGGAGGGCGAATACTGGGTCGGGCGGGAAAGCGTGTCCAACCTAGTGCAGTACCTGCGCACGCTGATGCAGTCGTCCCATGACGAAGCCCGGCAGAAGAAATTCGGCCTGACGCCGCGCGAACTGGAGATCGTATCGGCGGTGGTGGCCGGGTATTCCAACAAGGAAATCGCCGAATATTTCAAGATCAGTGAGGATACCGTCAAACACCACCTCAGTAACATTTTTGACAAACTAGGGGTCTCCACCCGTCTGGAACTCGCGCTGTTCGCGGTGAATCAGGCCCTGCCCCTGAAGAGCATCGCCTGAAGGTGCTTAGACCTGAAGGGAACTCTAGTGGCACTTCAGTGCCATTGGCGGGAGTGGACGCGAATATTAGAATTTTACTAATCTACGATCCTAGGAAGCTGCCGGTAGAGCAGGCCCGAGTGCGGATGCCCCTGTTTCGAGTGGGGCGAATAGTAAACGGAAGCTAGAAAAGAGGAGCCCGTGGCAAAACGTTTACAGCAGCTCTGGAACGATGAGCATGGTCAAGACATTGCGGAATACGCAGTGATGTTGGCTGTGATTCTAGTGATCGTCGTGGGCACCATCCGGCTCATCGGCTCCAACGCCAACAACGTATTTTCCCAAGTTGGCAGCGCCATTCAATAAGCGAGCGATTTGGCAATTTTGAACCAGCCAAGTGGCCAGTCGTAGTGTGTCCCGCCGCGAGCGCCTATCTGTTCCGCAATCGATTATTTCTGTTCAGTATGTGAGGGCGACGACGTGGTGAGCGCAACCTTCTCTGCGCCGCCGGTCGACAACCGCGTGAGGTAGGGGAAGAAGGGAGTGATTTCAAACTCCATCTTCTCGCGCGCCGAAGTCAGCGCGACCGGTTTGGCCTTAGAGAGTTCCGCCTGATCGGTCCAGGGATCGACTTTGATGCGGCCGCCCAGGGGTAGAGCGGCGATCTGGTCGAGACGCTTCTCATCGAGCGCGGGAGCGGAAGCCAGCAGGCTCGCCATACGGACATTGTTCTTACCGCCGGCAAAGCTGTTTCCCAAGTGAGGGCGAATCAGATGTTGCAGTTCGGGCGCTTTCTGCTGTAGCGCCTTCAGGAACAATCCTGCATTGCTCAACTTGTCTTTGTAAGGCGAGTTCTTGAGAAGCTCCACAGCTTTGGTGTCGGCGGCTTCCTCATCTTTCGCAGAGCGTTTGAAGTCGAGACGCTGGAACGATTCTTCGTCGGGGAAGAAGAGCTTGTCGTTGAAGGCGAGCTTGGTGTCGAAGTGATGTCCCAGGACAATGTGGCTGAGTTCGTGAGCCAGAACCATGGCCAGGGAAGCTTCATCGGGAAGAACGTCGAGCAGGCCGCGGCTGATGACAATGGTGTGGCCGATGGTGAACGACTCGAGCGGCGCGGTCAATAGAACGCGGCAGTGAATATCTCCCTGCAGGTCAATGTTGTTGGTGACCAGCAGGTTGTTGACTACGGTAGACAGAATCTTGTCGAGTTCGCCGGCGGGCGCCAGTAAACCAATCTTCTGCAGACGGTCCACAGCGTTCTCTTCCGCCTGCTTTTCCCACATGCGCTCGGCGACGACCGGAGTTGCATCGGCGGCGGCCGCGCTTTGGTCGTTCACATTCTGGGGCGAATCGATCAGAATCTGCGTGAACTCTTCGTTCTTGTTCAGACCTTTCAGGTCATAGCCCCAGAGCCGGGTCTGCGCCTTGAAGTGCAGAGTCTTGGTGAGTCCGGTCTTGAGGTTGGATTCCTCGATGTAGACGTAGGCCGGCAGCCACATTCCCGGGCGCATGTTCAGGCGCCAGCTGTCGAAGTGAAAGAAGAAATTAATCTTGGGCTGAGGGTAGTAGCTGCCGTTGAAGCGGACGATGTTGTAATCCTGATCTTCGACCCAGATCCTGCCCAGAAAGCGCGCCGTTTTTTGGCCTTCCTTGGGCTGGACGTCGATGACGAGGCAGCGGAGTTCTCCCAGAAACTCACGACGCACAAAGGTAAAGTTGTAATACTTTTTCTGAAAATCGCTGTCGAGCACCACCATCTGGGCGAAGCCCATGGGAAGGAAGCGGAGGGAGTAAACCCCGGTTAACTTCGCCAGCATGCGATGGCTGAATCCGGGCTGGCCAACGAAGGACGTGTCCTCAGGGCCGTCGGCCATGTCAAGGCGACCGAGAAAGTATTGATCCTTCACGGGAGTCGTGTTGCCGTTGCTGTCGTTCTTCAGATCTTGCAAATAGGTCTCAACCAGCGGGTGCATGTGGCGCATTTGCGCCATGAAGAAATGCTCGCGCTGCACGACACGATCAAGCACGTCGTTGAGGGTAAGGGCAGCCGGAGGAAGAGACTCAGCGCTTTGAGCTGGTGCCGTGGCCGGCGCCGCCGGTGCGGTCGTGACCGGAGCGGGCGTCGTCGGAGTTACTGCCGACTGCGTCGCGGAAGGCGAAGGATTCTGCGCGGTGACAGAAAATGCGCACACCCACAAAAGAAAAATCAAAACGGAACCCGAACGAACGATTCGCATAGAAACCTTCTGGGAGATCACGCCAATTGAAAAATAACGTGCAAAACGACCGTCGAGTCTGAGGGCTGGCCATCCTGCAATGCGGGCTTGAAGCGAATCTGTTCGGCAGCGTGCACCGCCGCATCGTCCAGACCGTGCCCGAGTCCGCGAACGATTCTCAACACGCGCAGCTTACCGGAGGCTTCCAGAACGACCTCGAGAAGCACTTCGCCCTCGATGCGTTTAGCGCGGGCTTCTTCAGTGTAGATGGGAGTCGGCTTGGAAAGGATTTCCGCCGGCACAATTTTCGCTGCCGCTTGCGCTGCTGGACGCGATTGAACTGTGGGCGGAGCGGGAACGTCGGCGTCGCCGAATCCCGCCTGGCGCACGGTGCCTCGCGGAGCCGAGGAGTTTCCGGTGGCAACGCCGTTGCCGAATCCTGTGCTGGCCACTACGCCGCGGGCGCCGTTAGCTCCGCCGGTTCCGTTGCCGTTGCCGGGTCCGGTGGGCATATCGAATCCTCCGGACTGCGCGATGTTAATGGCCCTGGTCTGCGTGGATTTCGCAGGCACGCCGTTGGGATCGCCGAAGCCGCCCGTCTGCACCTTCTCGGGCGCGCGCTCAATGGTCTGCGGAGCCGAACTTCCGGTCGAAAAGTTGTTGAGCACAACCGGTTTTGGAATCGCGCGCGCCGCTGAGGGCGGCAGGTCGAGCTTCTTGGTGGCGACCTTCACCTCGGGAGCCGGCGTGTCCTCGACTTTTGGTTTGGGCTGCGGTTGAGGAGCGGGCAGGCGCAAAGCCGCAGGCGGCGGGTCGAGCTCCGCCACGACAACCGGTCTCGGAGCGAGTTGCCGCTGGGGCGCGTGATTTACCGGAGCAGGAGTTGGGACCAACTCGATGGCGTAGTCCTTCTTCGGGCTCTCCAGGATCTCCGGGTGGAGAACCGGAATCCAGAGAAGAATCCCTATCACGACGGCTTGCGTGCCGTAGCTGAGGATAAGTTCGCTCCAAGGCGTCTTCCACTTTGGAAGCGAGGAGAACAGGGCTGGTTCGGTAGACGGCGACGCCATAGTCAATCCGGTGGTTCCAATGTCTCAAACCCAGGATCTAGGGTAAAAGTTCTTTCCTGCCCATTCGAACGCTGGGATCCTGGGAAGGCAGGGTGCTAACAAAAGTGTACTATTCCCCCTTGGTTTATGCACGGCAGAGGCCATTTCCGGCGCGCAAAGATGATTCGTAAATCCTTGCGGACCAATGTTTTAAGAGAACCTGGGGTGGGCCTGGGGGGCGGTTGGGGTAGGGCCATGCAAAAAACTACACCCTGCGCGGAGAGATTTCCTACTGGTGCGATAGACAGGGCTGGGAGGCGGGGAGCGGCTTTCAGCACCGCACAATCTTGTCGCTTGCAATCCCCCGGGTGGCATTGCGGGTGTCGACCACCAACTGGGCCTCCTGCACGATTTGGCGATAATCGTAATCAGAGTGGTCGGTCACGATGACGACGCAGTCATATTGCCCCAGATCCTTCAACTCCGCTCGCTTCATCTGTAGGTCGTATTTCCGGCCCTTGCCGATGAAAGGGAAGTAGGGATCGTGGTAGCTGACCTGGGCCCCATCTTTCTGCAGGAGTTCGATGATGGTGAGTGCGGGCGACTCGCGCAGATCGTCGATATCTTTCTTGTAAGCCACGCCCAGGATGAGCACCCGCGCGCCATTCACCGCCTTCTTGTGGCGGTTCAGAGCGTTGCCCACCGACGAGAGAACATGGTAGGGCATGTTGTTGTTGATCTCGCCAGCAAGCTCGATGAAGCGCGTGCGGAAATCAAACTCTTTGGCCTTCCACGAAAGATAGAAGGGATCGATCGGAATACAATGCCCGCCCAGGCCCGGGCCGGGATAGAAGGGATGAAAGCCGAAGGGCTTAGTGGAAGCGGCGGCGATGACTTCCCAGATATCGATGTCCATTCGCAGGCACAACAGCTTGAGTTCGTTGACCAGGGCGATGTTGACGCAGCGGTAAATGTTCTCCAGCAGCTTGGTCATCTCGGCGGCGGCGGGAGACGAGACGGGCACAGTGCGATTGAAGATGGCGCCGTACATGGCGCCGGCGAGTTCGGAAGCCTGCGCGTTTAATCCACCGACGACCTTCGGAATGTCGCGGCGGGCGACGGTGGTGTTGCCGGGATCTTCGCGCTCGGGCGAGAACGCGACAAAAAATTCTTTTCCTGTGAGAGCCCCATTTCGAGCGGCTTTGAGACCTGCCTTGTTTTCTTTTTCCAGGATGGGGATCATCACGTCTTCGGTGGTGCCGGGGTAGGTCGTACTCTCGAGCACAACCAGCTGTCCTGCACGCAGATGAGGAGCAATGGAGTGAGTGGTGTCGGTGATGAAACTGAGGTCGGGTTCGTGGTATTCGTTCAGCGGGGTGGGGACGCAGATGATAATGGCGTCCATCGCGGTGATCTGGGAATAGTCGGCCGTGGCGGAAAAGCCGTTGGCCTTGGCGGCTTGAATCTCCTCGGCCGCGATGCGGTAAATGTACGAGCCGCCTTTGGCCAGGGTATCGACCTTGCGGGCGTCGATGTCGAAGCCGGTCACCTGAAACTTCTGTTCGCTGTACAACAAAGCCAGCGGAAGCCCGACATATCCCAGCCCGATGATGCCGATGCGGGCCTGGCGCTGCTGGATTCTGGTCTTGAGTTGATCAAAAGACGTATCTGCGGCAGAGTAGGTCGTCATGAATTTTTCCAGGATGAATCGTAGATGGGCAGCATGAAGCGGCTTAATTTTAGCATGCTGAAGCGGGGCGGCTGGCGCGGCCAGAGCACGGAAGTGGTTACGGACGTGACAAGAGTCGATTCGGAGTCTCTTGGGGGGCCGCTTGACGGGGGAAGATTGACGGGGGACGGATTGACAAAATTTGTCGGGAGAAGAGGACGTTTCTGGATCGTTGCCGCGTTACTGGCTGCCGCGTTGGTGGTATTCGCGGCGAATGCAGGCAAGTTGCTGGTGGTCGACGCTCCGCAGCCGTCGGACGTGATTCTGGTTCTGGCGGGCGAGACGGATCGCCGTCCGGTGCGCGCACTGCAATTGCTGGATCGGGGTTATGGACGGCGGGTGGTAATCGACGTTCCTGCCGCAGCCAGGGTCTACGATTCTAGCCAAGTCCAGTTGGCGCAGGAGTATGTACAGGGGCTTCCGCAAGCAGCATCGGTTCGCATCTGTCCGACTGTGGGTCTCTCGACTCGCGATGAAGCGCGCGACGCAGATAAATGTCTGGCAGTCGAAGCGGGCAGCCGGATTTTAATTGTCACATCGGACTTCCACACTCGCCGCTCGCTGAGTATCTTCCGTCACGAAATTCGTGGGAAGTCATTCTCAGTGGCAGCGGCGCGGGACGACACGCAATTCGGGACGCGTTGGTGGAGTCGCCGGCAGTGGGCCAAGACGTGCGTTGACGAATGGATGAAGCTGGTGTGGTGGACTATGGTCGAGCGCTGGGGCTGAGCAAGATCGCCTGTCCAGAGCGGGAACCAGCGAAAATCGGGAGATAAGTTTTCCACTGGAAAACCGTTTCGCAAGCACAAAAGGCATTGACTGACAACAACTAAGGAGGGTACGATTCGGAGCAAGGTCATCAAAACAGTTATTAACGGAGTGTGGGAATGGGTAAGTCCGCGTTTCGCGGTATGGTGAGTTGCGTGCTGATGATTCTGTTCCCCGGTTCGTTGTTCGCTGCCGATTCCAATGCGGCCATGTTATATACGAACGGCGCGGCTTGGGTAAACGGCGCGCATGTTCCTCGCTCCTCTTCTGCAATTTTCCAGGGTGATCTTCTGCAAACCCGCTCTGATTCCGTCGCGAACATCAACCAGTCCGGATCGAGCATCACCGTCCTATCCGACTCTCTGGTGCAGTTCGAAGGGGTGTCGGTGGACATTCAGCACGGCGGAGTAACGGTCTCGACTTCGAAGGGAATTGCGGCCACCGCTGGAGATGTAAAAGTGACGCCGGCGTCGAATGCGTGGACGGAATTCAATGTCTCCGACATAGATGGGACGGTGAGGATCCACGCGAGTAAAGGAGACCTCACCATCAGTGACGGCAAGGAAGTGGCCACGCTGCAACAGGGGCAGGACACGACGCGCGACGAATCAACGGACAATACCGATCAGAACGGCAAGAAGAAGGGTAAGAACAAGAAGCGGGCAACCGGAGCGGTTCCCGCGGCTGGCGGGGGAATCCTAAGTTCTCCGTACGCAGTTGGAATTGGCGGGGCAGCTGTTCTGGGCATTACGACCTGGGTGCTCATTAAGAATGGCGGCGACAACCCAGCCAGTCCGGCCAAGCCCTAAACGGCCCGTGCAAACCGTTTTCCATCCCTAAGAGTCCACCGAATTGACTGAGGGCATGCGAGGCGCACAGAGTGTGGCTCGGGACTGGCCTCGTCCCGATCCGGTTGTCGAAATGCCATTGTTCGCGCGCCATTGTTCCCGCAGAGATCGGAATTATGTGGCTAGACCACTTCCGACGCGGGGAAGGTTTCTTCTTCTTCAGTGGATACGGGTCTGCGTTTGCGGGCGCGCTGCAGCAATGGAGGGGCCGCTGCGATGGTGCAGAGCACGTAGAAGAGCGCGGCATTGGCGGGAATCTGCAGATTGAAGTCGAGCAAACTGTGGACCAGAATTCCAGTGACTCCTAAACTGCAGGCCAGTGTGACGGCGCCGGACACATCCGACATCCAGTTGTCGATTTTGCGGCGCGCGCTGCGATAAAGCACGATCAGAAACCACACCATCATACCGAAGCCGAGCAACCCCATTTCGCAGAGCAGTTGCAGATAGTCGTTGTGGGCTTCATTGACAAAAAAATTCGTGTAGAAGCTGCGAAACTGCGGGTACACGACGGGGAAGGTTCGCAGCCCCCAGCCGAGCACCGGCTTGCTGCGAAACATGCGCAGGCCGTCGCGGTCAATGGAGACGCGCATGCCGCCGGAAAGTTCGGTATGAGTCTCAGTGGCGATGCTCGAAACCCGGGACGTGAGTTCCTTGCCGCCCAGCCAGATCAGCAAGCTGATGAGCACAACCGAGAAGGCAGCGACATTAACGGCAATCCAGAGCCCCCTTTTCTGGCGAAGCTGTACCACCCTCTGGCGAAGTAGCATGATTGCGAAAACGATCAGTTCCACGAAGATGGCAATCATGCCTCCCCGCGAACCGGACAGAAAAACCGTTCCCACCATGATGGCGGCGGCGATGCCGGCCGCGACACGTTCCTTCTCGCCGGCCAACCGACCTAACGACAGGACCAGCGGAATGGGAACGAGCAGTTCCATGAGCCCCGCATAATGGTTGTGGTTCACATAGGGGCCATAGATCGCGCCGCCCATGGTGGGGGTGCGAAGCCAATACAGCTTGCCGTTTGGCGCAACGCCCTGCAGCAGCGCGAAGGCGGCGATAGCGAAGCCATAGAGGGCCAGGATCACCGCGATACGCCGCGCCTGCGAACTGCGCAACAGGGTTTGAGCCGAGAGAAAGCAGAGCATGGCGTACGCGCAGTACAGCATGGCCCCTGAGATCGTGTCGTGCCGGTAAGCGGTGGTGCCGAGAACGATCTGTAACAAGATGAGAACGCCGAACCCCGCCATGGGAAGGAACAGTGGATTCCACTGGATGGTCAGTTCGGTCTCTAGCCATTGTCTGCGGAGCCAGAGAAGTATGAGCAGGGCGGAACCGGTTTCGAGAATAAGAGTCGACCAGGGTTCAACCGCGCCGAAGGCCAGCGGGCCGAACATCAGCAGGCCGAAGGTTCCATAGAGCAGCAAGGAATCAATGCGCGCCCTGCGCGCTTGCTGGTAGACCTCGGTCTTTGGTTGACGGGCAGTCATGATTGCTGGCGTTGTCTCTGGCGGCGCGCTCTCTAGGACGGTTTTCGGATGAGGTGAAAGTCGTCGACCCAGAGCTTACCACGGATCGGACTGCGCTCTGGAAGGCGCCGGACGTGCAGTACCACCAGTTTGCAATCGGAACTGGTGGTGAACTCCCCGACCGCCGGCTTCCAGAATCCAGCGTCCTTCAGTGCATCGCTGTCGTAATACACCGCCTGGGTATACATATCTTGAATCGTCAGATGCGGTCCGCCAGCGCCCTCCATTTCTCCGTTCTTGTAGTAAGCGGAGAAGTCGTAGGTGGTGTGGGGTTGCACAGCAATCAGCTGATAGATCCCTGCGTCAGTGATTCCGGGCCCATCAAAAATAATCGCCAGGGACTGCCTGCCGCCGTGAGAGTCGCTGTGGTCGAGTTCCAGTTTGACGCCGGTCTGCTTCTGATGTTGCCAGTCAAAGCCGGTGTTCAAAACGCCAAGACTGAAGTTGCCGTTCACGATCAGATTGCGGGGCGACGGCAAATAATCCGAAAATCTGAAAAGTTCGGCGGTCTGCTGCCAGACCAGGACTGCCTGGTCGACTTCCTTGTGCTGGATCAGATAGCGGAAGTACTGATCGGCGTAGCGTCGTTCGAAGGGCTGATGAGTCTGTATCAGGGCATTCCAAACCTTGAAGGTCGATTCGGTTTCGTTCTTGATCTGCGCGACCTTGTTCTGCAATTGCTCCGGTGACGGAGGGTCTGCGTCAGCGGATCGCGAGGTGATCTCGCCGAGCAGTCGATCTACATCGTCCTGGAGCAGCGCGAGGAACGCAACGTAAGCATCGCTGCGTGGGGGCACCACATCGCGCAGAAGGGCGTCTACATCGGGCTCGATGCGCCAGCAGAACTGGAGAGCGGCAGGGGCGAGGGGAGAGTCGTTGGCGATCACGACCCGGAATTCGCGCAGGGCTTTCTGGGTTTCGCCCTGGACGAGATAGAGATTTGCGGCTTCCCAGGCTACGTCGGGTGTCATGGAGTCCGCCTGGATGGCATGCTCGAGCGCCGCTGTCTGATTTGCGGTATCTCCCAGCACCTGATAGGCGCTGGCCAAGTCGAACCAGAAGCGGGCGGCATGAGGATTGAGTTGTACGGCCGCTTTGTATTGCTCAACCGCCATGGCCGGATTGCGAGCCACGAGATCATAGTACCGGCCCAAATGGTTGCGATAATCCGCATTGCCCGAATCGAGGCGCACAGCTCTTTGGAGGCTGGTTAACTCGACGCGGCTGGCGAACCAGCCGGCAGCGACCTGGATTGAGGCGAAGCCAACGTACACGACCGCGAGGGCGACGGCAAGAGCCGCCACCAGCCACTTGCGAGCGGGAGTGTTGAAAGGAATCTTCATTCGTACGAGCGAAAATCCACGCTACGCGCTGCTCGACGAGGGTGAGCTTTCCTCCACGTCGTCGGTTTCTCCCTCGTGGCCGGAGGGCTCTCCCTCCTGGTAGTAACGGGCGTACTTACCCTGGTATTCGTAATAGTAATAGTAGTCGGGCGAACTCAGATCCACGGCATTGAGCAGAACTCCCACGACCTTGGCGTTGACCTGGGTGAGAATATCGCGCGAGCGGCGGAGTGCCTGCTTAGTGGTTTGACCGGAACGAATCACGAGCACCACGGCATCGGCGCGAGGCGAAAGCACGACAGCGTCGGTAACGGACAGCGACGGAGGCGTGTCGATCACGATATGGTCGTACTGCTCGCGCAACTCCGCCAGTTTGTCCCGCATGTTGGAAGAAGCCAACAGTTCGGCTGGGTTGGGGGGTGGTGTTCCTGCGGTGAGCACGAACAAGTTCGGAAGAATCGTAGAGCGAGTGATCGCCTGCTCCAGCGTGGTGCTGCCCGTCAGCACATTGCTCAATCCGCTATGCGGTCCCATGCCGAGCGTCTTATGAATGCTGGGCCGGCGCATATCGGCGTCAATCAAGAGGACCCGCACGCCTTTCTGGGCCAGCACCACCGCACAATTGATGCTGGTGGTGGTCTTGCCTTCCTGCGGCAGAGCGCTCGTGACCATGATGACCCTGGGCGGAGCTCCCAGGTTTGACAGAAGCAGGGAAGTGCGCAGGGCACGATACGATTCCGCCATCTGCGATTGTGGCCGGACCTGGGTTACCAATTCGACCGCCTCTTTGGAGGTGGCAATAACCAGACGCTTGGGATTAGGCCCTTCGCGGGCCGACTTCGAACCGAGCGGAATCATGCCCAGAGAAGGCAGGCCAGAGAGCGCCTGCGCCTGTTCCGTGGTGCGTACAGTGTTGTCCAATCCCTCCAGCAGGAATGCGAGTCCGACGCCGGATGCAAGGCCCAGGACCAGAGCAAACATCAGGTTGCGGGGAATGTTCGGCTCAATCGGGCCGGTCGGTGGCCGGGCCGCATCCACAATGCGGAAATTGTTGGACTTCAAACCCGCCGAGACCCCGGCCTCTTTGAGCTTCTGCAAGATGCCCTCGTAAAGCGTGCGATAGGTGTCGGCATCGCGTTTGAGCATGTTGTAGCGGATGGCGCTTTCGTTGAGTTTGTTGGCCTGCTGCTTCTGCTTTTCGAAGGCGTCGCGCAGCATGTTTTCGCGCTGCGAGGCGGTATTGTATTCGCCGCGAACCTTGCCGGCGACCTTCTTCGCTTCCGCCTTAATCTGAAGGTCGATTTCCTTCAGTTGATTATTCAGTTGAGTCAACTTGGGATAAGACGGACCGAACTGCGTGCTCAAATCGGCGGCCTGGATCTTGATGTCAGCCTGTTTTGTCCGGAGGTTGTCCAGCAAACCCGAGCTGGATTGCGAGCCGCTCGTCGCGTCTTCGAGGCCGCCGGCGTTGGCGATCGCGTCAGGATCTCCGGACTCAACCACGCGGTACAGGGCCTCCTTGTCCATGCGCTCGCTTTCGGCGGCGGTGAGCTGCTTGTTGAGTTCGTCCAACTTCGCCATGGTGATGTTCTGTTTCTCGTCGATTCCCAGGATTTCGTGCTCTTTTTGATAGCGCACCAGTTCTTCCTGGGAGGACTCCACCTTCATCTGCATATCGACGAGTTGTCCGGCCAGCCACTTCGAGGCGTCCATGGTCGCGTCGTAGCGGGACTTCCGATTTTCATCGACGTAGGTTTGCATCAGCGTGTTCACGGCAAGCGCGGCGGCCTGGGGATTTTGGTCGGTGAAGCGGACCTCGATGATTCGGGTATTCGGAATGAGGGAAACTTTCAGATTCCCCTTGAAGTTGCCGACCATGGCTGCGGCCCGCGGGGAATCGCTTTGCAGAGTGTCGGGAGCAAGATCGAGAGATGGTGACGGCGGCGCCTGACCGGAGATTTCAGCGCCCCGATCAAGATGCAGTTCCTGGCTCACCTGCAGGGCTAAAGTATCGCTCTGCAGTTTCTGCATGTCCGTCTCTAACTCGGTGGGATCGAAATAGTCCAAGCTGAAGGTCGCAGAATTCTGAAAGTTCAGACTGGCATCGGGCTTGTCGATCTCAATCTTGCCATCCGCTTGATAGACCTTCGGCATCCTCAGACTGGCAATGGCAATGACGGAAAAGATGGTCACCACGCAGCCGAGGATGGTCCATTTCCGCTTGAGAAGAACCCGGATCGATTCGCGGACGGGAGATTCGTGCGAGGGCAGATCGGGATACAGGCGCGGGCCCGCCGGCCGCCCCAGGTCGAATGATTGGGTCGGCTCGATTTCTCGAATGGCGGAGTTACTCGCCGGTATCAGGGGTCCCGAATCCATGCCTGCTCCTCAACGAATGTGTCATTGCTCCAAAGGCCCGCAGAGGGCTGTCGTGCATACCTGGAACGAAGTCCCGGGTCGAAGAGGCTGGTCCGTCGCGCAGGGAATTGTCTCGCACCGAGTAACTGGAGAGTTCGTGGAACATTTTAGCATTGGATCAGGAAAAAGCCGTGGCCAATTTTCTCCCAGAGGCGGCGCGATGGCGCGCCGGGTTCGGGGAAAGTCCGCTATACTAGCGGGCAACGTGAGACCCAGCCAGCGGCCGTCCATCTCAGAAGGTTCCGGATGGCTACGCCCATGGAAATGAGAAAAGGCGTTGGCGCGTTTGCGCCGCGAGGTTGGGAGATTTCAGTGGTAACGAGGCAGATGGGATGAATTGGTCGGAACAGGCAGTTCTGGTGACGGGCGGGACCGGGTCTTTCGGGAAGAAATTCGTTGAAATCATGCTGAAGGAGTACAGGCCGAAGCGCCTGGTGATCCTCAGCCGCGATGAACTCAAGCAACATGATATGCGCGCCGCCGGCCTGGACCATCCCAGCCTGCGATATTTTCTGGGCGATGTGCGTGATGCAGGGCGCCTGGAGCGTGCCTTTGCCGGGGTTACGATCGTGGTGCACGCGGCCGCTCTGAAGCAGGTTCCAGCCTGCGAGTACAACCCGTTCGAGGCCATTCAGACCAACATCATCGGCGGGCGCAACGTGATTGACGCCGCCATCAACCAGGGTGTGCGCCGCGTTCTGGCGTTGAGTACCGATAAAGCTGTCAACCCGATCAACCTGTATGGCGCCACGAAGTTGTGCGCCGAGAAGATGTTTGTACAGGCCAACGCCTACGCGGGCGCCCAGGAATCACGTTTCAGTTGTGCGCGCTACGGAAATGTTGTGGGGAGCCGGGGTAGCGTGATTCCCGTGTTTCAGGAGCAAAAACTTCGCGGCCGCATTACGCTGACCGATGCGCGGATGACCCGCTTCTGGCTGACCCTGGAGCAGGGAGTGCGGTTCGTGGTGAGCAGCATCGAGCAGATGCACGGTGGAGAGATTTTCGTCCCCAAGATTCCGAGCATGCGACTGGTGGACCTGGCGGAGACCATCGCCCCGGGGTGCGAGATCGAGACCATCGGGATTCGTCCCGGAGAAAAGCTGCACGAAGTACTGGTCTCGGAAGATGAGGCGCGGAATACGCTGGAAGTCGAAGACCGCTACATCATTCAGCCGGCGCATTCGTGGTGGCGGCGGGAGAACTGGGTGAACGGCAAGCCTTTGCCCGAAGGATTCCGCTATGCCAGCGAGACCAACGAACACTGGCTCACGAATCGCGAATTGCAGGAATTGATTTCTCCAGCCTCGCCTGAGGAACAACCGGTTCCGGCGCGGGTTCCAGCCTAGGGCCTCCATCATGACGACGACGTCGGCCAGTCCGCAGGTTCTTGCCATCCATGGGGGATCGCCCGTGCGCGCGACTTTTCTGCCCTACGGGCGACAGTCGGTGGACGAAGCGGATATTCAGGCGGTGGTGGAAGTTCTGCGGTCCGATTGGCTGACGACTGGGCCCAAGGTTGCCGAGTTTGAACAGGCATTCGCGGCTCGCGTGGGTGCGGCGCACGCGGTGAGTTTCAGTTCCGGCACGGCTGCGTTGCATGGGGCTGCGTTCGCAGCGGGTCTCAAGCCCGGCGACGAAGCCATCACGACACCGATGACGTTCGCCGCCACGGCGAATTGTGTTTTGTATCAGGCCGCGACTCCAGTGTTTGCCGACGTCAGCACAGATACCCTCAACCTCGATCCCGAGGAAGTTGCGAAGAAGATTTCGCCGAAGACGCGCGTGATCCTAGCGGTGGATTACGCGGGGCATCCGGCGGACCTGACGGCGATCCTTGAGATCGCACGGCGGCGCGGACTGATCGTGATCGAAGACGCCTGTCACGCGCTCGGGGCGGAGTACAGCGGGCAGCGCGTGGGAAGCATCGCCGACATGACCGTATTCAGCTTTCATCCGGTGAAGCACATCACGACCGGCGAAGGCGGAATGGTTGCGACCAATGATCCGCGATTCGCCGAGACGCTGCGGCGCTTTCGTAATCACGGAATCTCGACCGAAGCCCGCCAGCGGCAGAGTGCGGGGCAGTGGCACTATGAGATGGTTTTGCTCGGCTTCAACTACCGGTTGCCCGATGTCGGGTGTGCGCTGGGGATTCAGCAGTTGAAGAAACTCGATGCGAATCTAGCGAGGCGGCGGGAAATCGCGGCGCGCTATACGGTGGCATTCCGCGAAGTCCCGGGCGTGATTCCGCCCGCGGTGCGGCCCGAGGCAAATCCGGCGTGGCACTTGTATCCCATTCGCCTGGATCTGGAAAAGCTGACGACGGATCGCGGGGAAGTGTTCCGCGCTCTGCGGGCCGAAAACATCGGGGTCAACGTGCACTACATCCCGGTGCATCTGCACCCTTACTACCGCGAGCGGTTTGGATACAAGGGTGGCGAGTTCGCCGTGGCCGAAGACGGTTATGCCCGGCTGATCAGCTTGCCCATGTTTCACGGCATGAGCGATCCGGACGTGGAAGATGTGATTCGCGCGGTGACCAAGGTGGTCGCGTGCTTTGCTCGCTGAAGAATCGCCGCCGACCAGGGGATAGTTGAGACGGGTGATGGTTGAGCCAGGTGATAGTTGAGAACGGTCACGATCATGCAGGCCCGGACCAGCAGTTCGCGCCTGCCGGCGAAAGCTCTTTTGCAGGTCGCGGGATACCCGAGCGCGGTGCTGGCCGCGCTGCGGGCCGCGAATCAGCAGCATGAGACGATTTTCGCGACCTCGGACGATCCTTCCGACGATGAATTGGTGCGACAGGCCTGCGCGCAAGGGCTGTCTGTGTTTCGCGGCCCGCTGAATGATGTTTTGAGCCGCTACCACCTCGCCACCGCCGGATATCCGGATGACTGCGTCGTCATCCGACTGACCGCCGATAATCTTCTTCCCGACGGACGATTTGTGGATGAGCTGGCAAAAGCGTTCGTTCCGTCAGGCGCCGAATATATCTCTACGGATTCGGTTTTAAGCGGGCTGCCGTATGGTCTGTCCGGTGAGGCATTTTCGGTAGCGGCTTTGCGCCGCGCCCATCGCGAGGCCACGAGTGCAAGCGATCGCGAGCATGTCGGGCCTTGGATCAAGCGGCATTGCCGTTCGGCGATTTTTCGTCCGCAAAGTTTGGAGAATTCTGATTTCAGCTACCTGCGCTGCACCATCGACGATGAGGAGGACTATCGCCGGATCCTCCGCGTTTTCGACGGCGTAGCCGACCCGTTAGGCGTGGGATGGCAGGATCTGATGCGTAATCTGGCAGGGCTTCCCGGGGAGCCAGCGTTTCGCGTGCCTTGCCGCACGGTTGCCGGACGGCAACACAGCGAATTGACTCTGGGAACTGCGCAGCTGGGCATGGAGTATGGGGCCGTCAACGACCATGGTAAGCCGTCGGTCGAGCAAGCTGTCGCGATGGTGCGCAGAGCCATTGCCCACGGCGTGACTGCGCTCGACACGGCACGGGCCTACGGTACGGCGGAGGAAGTTCTGGGCAGAGCACTCGGCGGAGCGTGGGCTTCGCGCGTCGAGGTGATCACTAAGGTCGACCTGGCAGGGCTCGCGGCGGATGCGTCGGCGCCGCAGGTGCGGGCGGCGGTTGATGAGAGTATTCAACGGTCCAGAAGGGCCATCGGTGCGTCGCAACTCGCGGTTGTGCTGCTCCACCGATGGCAGGACCACGATTCGTGGCAAGGCGCCGCGTGGCAACGACTGCTGGAACTTCGTGAAGCGGGGAACATTGCGGTTCTCGGAGCTTCCGTGTATGAAACGAGGGAAGCGTTAGAAGCGCTGCAGGATCCGGCGATTGAGCACCTGCAGATCCCGATGAATGTTCTCGATTGGCGGTGGGAGGAAGACGGGGTCGATCGGGCGATAGCGAGTCGCCCTGAAGTCGTGGTCCATGCGCGGAGCGCGTTGCTGCAGGGAGTGTTAGCGCATCCGCCAAGTCGATGGCCGGCCGTCGAAGGCTTTCAGCCTCAAGAATGTTCCCGGATGCTCGGAAGGCTCGCGAAAGAGTTTGGGCGTGAGAGTGTTGTGGATCTTTGTCTTGCCTATGTGCGGTCGCTGGCTTGGGTGACCAGCGTGGTGGTGGGTTGCGAAACCATGGATCAGCTCGAAGAGAATTTGAGATTGTGCCGAACTCCCAAGCTCAGTCGGGAGCAGTGCGAAGACTTGCGGCAGGCACTGCCGCGGGCGCCCGGAGAGTTTCTGAATCCGGCGAAATGGAAGATTACTCATGAACACCCCGCAACTCGCTGACGAAGACATTCTGCGGCAGTTTCGCCTGGACGGACGTGTCGCGTTTCTCTCGGGCGCGACGGGTCATCTGGGGCGATTGATGGCTGATGCCCTGGCGGGAGCGGGCGCTCACGTTGTTCTCAACGCGCGCGGAGGAGACAAGCTCGACGCCCTTTGTACCGAGTTGCGATCGCGCGGCCGCAAGGTGTCCGCAGCTTGCTTTGACGTAACGGATGAGGCCGCTGTTTTGCAGAATATAGTGCTGATCGGTGAACGGCACGGGCGGCTCGACATCATCGTCAATAACGCCAGCAACGGCCGCGCAGGAACCATCGAGAGCACGGCCCTGGCGGACTTCGAGCAGGCTTACCGCGTAAATGTGATGGCAGCGTTTCAGATGATTCAGGCTGCTGTTCCTCTGTTGCGCGAATCGGCGAAATCGACGGCGGGATCGTCGGTGGTGAACATCGCCTCGATGTATGGCAGCGTCAGTCCAAATCCGTCGATCTACGGAACCAGTGGGGCGAACAATCCGCCGTCCTATGGAGCGGCCAAGGCGGCGCTGATTCAGTTGACGCGCTACGCGGCTTGTCATCTGGCTTGCGAAGGAATTCGCGTGAATTGCATTAGTCCGGGTCCGTTTCCGGCCGCGGTTTATCTTGAGAAAGATCCGGGATTCCACGAGCGCCTGAAGGAAAAAGTGCCCATGCGGCGCACGGGTGAGCCGCGGGAGTTGTGCGGGCCGCTGCTCTTCCTGGCCTCCGACGCTTCGTCTTATGTGACCGGCGTCGATCTGGCGGTGGATGGGGGCTGGACCGCATGGTGAGTTTTTGCATCGACGAGTTATCGGCTCGATCTGCAATGAGCGTTTACGATGCGGCGAGCCATGTCGCTCGATAACATTCTCATTCGTGCCGATGCCAGTACTACCATCGGCAGCGGACATGTGATGCGCTGCTTGGCGTTGGCCAAGGCCTGGCAGAGCAAAGGTGGCCGAGTCTGCTATCTGACCGCGGAAACCATTGCCGCGCTGGACGAGCGGTTCGCGGAAGAAGCGATCCAGCTCGAGCGGATCAGCGTGCAGCCCGGAAGCCTGGAAGATTCCGAGCAGACGGTGGCGTGGGCGCGCAGGTTGTCAGCGCAGTGGGTTGTCGTCGACGGATACCGGTTCATGCCGGATTACATCCACACACTTAAGATGGCTGGGCTACGCGTGCTGATGCTGGACGATGACGCGCGCTTTGATTTCTACGAAGCCGATGTCGTGTTCAATCAGAACATCGACGCGAGCGCGGAAAGTTATAAGCGTGCTGCTTCTACGCACCTTCTGCTGGGAGCTAATTATGTTCTTCTTCGCCCGGAATTCCTTGCTGAGCCGACGCGGAGCGAGATTGCCGGAGTCGCACGCAAATTTCTGGTGACCATGGGCGGGAGCGACTCCGAGAATGTGACGGCTAAGGTGGTTCGTGCCCTGCCGCGACTGGCGAATGATTTTGAGGTTACCGTCGTGTTGGGGGGCGGAAGCCCTAACTATGAGTCATTGCATTCGCTGGTGAAAACGCTGCCGATCGGAGTTCGCGTGGAGAGAAGTCCTGCAAACATGGCTCCCATCATGCGCTGGGCAGACGTGGCGATCGCAGCGGCGGGCGGGACTTGCTGGGAGCTGGCTTTTCTTGGTGTTCCGATGATTCTAATTACGCTTTCGCGGGATCAGGAGCCGAACGCGGCGGCGATCTCCAAGACCGGCGCTGCACTGAGCCTGGGATGGCATGCTAACCTGTCCGAACAGGAGATCGGCGACGCGATCAAGAGCCTGATAAACAGTGCGGATAGGCGTCGCGCGATGAGCGAACGCGGTCAGGCCTTGATTGATGGTCAGGGCGCCGCCCGCGTGGTGGAGTTTCTGCAGAATTGCGTATGAGCGTCGTGCAAATCGGCAACCGATGTGTGGGCGAGAATCAGCCCTGCTTTCTGGCGGCTGAGGTCGGCATCAACCACAACGGAGACATGCAACTGGCCCATCAGTCCATTGACGCTGCGGCTGATGCGGGAGCCGACGCGGTTAAATTCCAGAACTACCGCACCGAGGATTTTCTTTCCGACCGCACCTTGACGCATGAGTATGTGTCGCAAGGGAAGAGAGTCGTCGAGTCACAATATGACATGTTCAAGCGCTGCGAACTGGCCCCGGCAAAGCTGCGAGAACTGCGCGAACACTGCGACCGGCGAGGCGTGATTTTCTTCAGCACACCGACCTCTGAAACGGGCATTCAGGAACTGATCGAGATCGGCGTGCCATTGTTGAAGAACGGATCGGATTACCTGGTCAATCTCCCGTTGATTCGTGGAATGGCGCGAACGGGACTGCCAACGGTGATTTCCACCGGAATGGCAACCTTGGATGACATGAAGGACGCCGTCGAGGCCTTTCGCGGCACAGGCGGGAAAGACCTGATCCTTTTGCACTGCACGTCTTCGTACCCAACTCTCCCTGAAGATGTGCACCTGCGCAAGATCGGTACACTGAGTGCCACGTTCGATTGCCCGGTCGGATTGAGCGATCATACCGACGGCACCGTGGCCGCCATCGGTGCAGTGGCGCTGGGTGCGTGCATGATCGAGAAGCACTTCACGCTCGATAAAAATCTTCCCGGCCCGGACCACCGGTTCTCGGCTGATCCCGGGGAGTTCCGCGCACTAGTGGAATCGGTTCGCAGCATGGAAAAGAGCCTGGGGAGCGCCGAATTGAAACCCGCTGCGTCTGAGCAACTGGGACGCAGCGACTACCGGCTATCGTGCGTGGCGGCACGCGAGCTTCCTGCCGGACGCCGATTGGTTGCTTCGGACATCGCGTTTCGGCGGCCCGGCTTCGGTTTTCCTCCGAAGGAACTGGAGGCCTTGATCGCACGCGAGTTGGTGAAGACGGTTCCACCGGGGCATGTGTTTTCGCCTGAGGACTTTGCTTGAGCGCGAAGGAGAGCGCGATTGCGCTGCGCCCGGCGAAGTCGAGCGACTCAGGGATGGTGTTTCGCTGGCGGAATGATCCGTTTATTCTCGCCCACGGATCGTCTCGTCGCGAAGTCGGGTGGGAAGAACATCGAAAGTGGTTTGAAGAAACCATTTCCGGCAGCGCCCGGCAAATATTCATCGTTCTCGATGTTGGAAGTCCTATCGGACAAGTCCGCTTCGATCGCCATACCCAGCGGGACTGTGTGATTTCGATATATTTGCAGCGGGAATTTACGGGGCGAGGTTGGGGGGTGCAAGCCATTAACATGGGTTGTGCCGCGATCTTCGAGGCGTGGGACGTGGACCAGGTGATCGCTTGCGTGAGACTCGACAACCCAGTCGGCCGCTCCGCGTTCTTGAGAGCCGGGTTCCGTGAGGACGGCGCGCCGAGTGTGTGTCCGGCTGAACACTATTCACTGACCCTGGCGCGGGGTTCGCGTTCGAATTAACTGGCGCGCGTTAACTGGGACTTGTGTCTGAGGAGCGTTTTTGATGCCCGAAATTCCGCACAACCGGCTGACCTTCGGAGATGCCGAGTGTGACGCCGTTCTGCGGACCGTACGCAGCGGGCACTGGTCGCAGGGTCCGCGGGTGCAGGAACTGGAAACAACGCTGGCGCGGATGAGTGGGGCGCAGCATGCGGTCTGCGTAGCCTCCGGCCTGGCTGCGCTGCGGCTGTCGCTCGGCGGGCTGGGGATTCGACCGACAGACTCGGTGTTGGTGCCAGCCTATTCCTGCGTGGCTCTGGCGAATTCCGTTCTGGCCTGGGGCGCCACTCCGGTTCCGGTGGATGTCGATCCGACTCACTGGAATATCGACCCAGTGCGATGCCAGTCGCAGATCGAGAGTTCGCGACCGCGCGCCACGATCGCGGTCAACACTTTTGGTGCGCCGGGCCCGGTGGATGCAATCGGCTTCAACGAGGTGCCAGTCATCGAAGACTGCGCTCACGGATTCGCATTAAATAGCGGAGGGCGGTGGCTTGGGTCGCGCGCCCATGCTGGCGTTCTCTCGTTTTATGCGACCAAGCTGATCGGCGGCGGGGAGGGTGGGGCGGTGCTGACGAATTCGGACCAGATCGCGCAGTTCGTCAGGGCGGAACGCGACTACGGAGATCAGCCAGCCGATGGGCATCGCATGAATGACAAGATGAACGACCTGGAGGCGTCGCTCGTGCTGGCTCAATTGGAAAGGCTTCCGGAAATGATCGCGGCCAGGGAACGGGTCGCGTTTCGGTATCTGGAACGACTCGGAGCGCCGAAATTCTCCTCTATCTTCCGCCTTCCTTCAAAAACCACAGATCGCATCTGGTATCGTTTTGCAGTGGAGATGCTCACGACATCCGCGAAGACGGTAGTGCTCGGTTTGCAACGCCTGGGGATTCATGCGGCGGCGCCGGTGAAGGATTGGCGCCCGGCAGGCAGCCCGGCTGCTCCGATCGCGGACCGCGCGTACCGGACGCTGGTTTCACTTCCGCTTTATCCAACTCTCACCGAAAATGAGCAGGATGCGGTGGTGAAGGCATTTCTTACTCTGTGCGAGGATCACTGCCGTGCATGAGCAGACGACAGATCCATTCGCACGAATTGCGGATTACTACAACGGCCTGGTCCAAAAATACGGGCACGATCCGCGGGCTTGTGATTACGGCCGCGTCGAATCGCAGAACATCAAGTTTCGAGTGTTGAGCGAGGTGATGCCGCTGGCGAACTCCAGTCTGCTCGATGTGGGCTGCGGGTTTGCGGACTTCGCTGCTTTTCTGGGACAGCGTTTTCCCCGATTGCAATATTCGGGGATTGACCTGTGTCGCGCCATGGTGAACGAGGCGCAGCGGAATCATCCCGGCCTCGATCTGCGGGTCGCTAATATTTTCGACGCAACTTTTGATCGCGCTTTTGATCTCGTGACCGCAAACGGAATTTTCTACCTGTTGGGTGATCAGGCGTGGCCGATGATGCAGCAGATGGTTGAACGTATGTACGCGCTGGCGACGACTGCGGTGGCTTTCAATTCGCTCAGTGCGTGGGCACCGGACCAGGAAGCGGGTGAGTTTTACGCGGACCCGTTGCAGGTGGTTGATTTGTGCCGCAGGCTTACGCCTTGGGTCGTGCTGCGCCACGACTATCATCCGCGCGATTTTACGGTCTATATGTACAAGAATGGCAGGACATGATCGTTTCCATCAATCAGCCTGCCTACCTGCCGTGGCTGGGATACTTCCATCGTATCGCGGTTTCGGATGCGCACATCGTGCTAGATCAGGTACAGTTCGAGAAAAACAGCTTTACCAATCGCAACAAAGTCCGCACCCGGGAGGGCTGGTGTTGGTTGACCGTTCCGGTCAAGACCGCCAACAAATTTGGCGACCTCTGCATCCACGAAATAGAGATTGCCAACGAAAGACAATGGGCTGCCAAGCACTGGCAGACTCTGCGGCTTAATTATTCCAGGGCACCGTTCTTTGGCCTGCATGCAGCCTTTCTTGAAAGTATTTACACGCGTTCGTGGGCAAAGCTTGCCGATCTCACGGGCGAGATTACGGCGTACCTGCTGGACGCGTTCGGGATCAAAACGAAGTTATATTTCAGCTCGGCGATGAAAGCTTCCGGGAAGAAGGATGAGTTGGTTTTGAACCTGTGTCGCGAGGCGGGAGCGACGGTCTATCTTTCGGGTCCACTGGGGCGAAACTATCTTCAGGAGGAACTGTTTCGCGAACACCAGATTGCAGTCCGGTATGATGACTACCATCACCCGGAGTACCGGCAGGTATATCCCGGATTTGAGCCGTACATGGCGGCGCTGGATCTTTTGTTCAACGCTGGTCCTGCGAGCCTGGAGATCATCTTGAAGAATCAGGAGCCCATCCGGTTATGAATGTTCTGGTCGTCGCCGCGCACCCGGACGATGAACTTCTTGGGTGCGGCGGAACCGCTGCCCGGCTGGCGCGCGAAGGGCATTCGATCTACATGGCAATTCTGGGGGAGGGACTGACCTCGCGCACAGCCCAGCGGGCGGATGTTGCCCCGGCGGCTTTGAAAACTTTGAGCAGCTGTAGCCAGCGAGTTGCGGATCTGCTGGGAGCGAAGGAACTCTCGTTGCACGGGTTGCCCGACAACCGGTTCGACGCGCTGCCGTTGCTGGAGGTGGTCAAGATCGTGGAGGGGCTGATCGAGCGCTGGCGCCCGACCGCCATCTATACGCATCACGGGGGCGATTTGAATGTGGATCACCAGGTGGTGAGCCGCGCGGTGCTAACGGCGACGCGCCCTACGGAGAACCATCCTGTGCGTGAGCTGTATATGTTTGAGATCGCTTCTTCCACGGAATGGGCGTTTCAACAACTCTCTCCGGTATTCAAGCCGAACGTATTCGTCGACATCGAAGACACGCTTGCGCTGAAACTCGAAGGCATGCGACTGTACGAGAGCGAAGCCCGGAAATATCCCCATCCCCGGTCCACCGAAGCGTTGACGGCCGTCGCGCAGCGGTGGGGAAGCGTCGTTGGCCGAAAGGCTGCCGAGGCCTTCGAAGCGGTACGGGTGATCCGGTAGGAGGAACGTCAACCGTTCTGGAAACACACGCTGACGCCTGATGAGAGTTCTACTGCTGCATCCGGAGGACGTTCCCGTGCGCGGCGAGTGGGCCGGATCGCGTTGGGACCTGATCGTTGATCTGGGTTTTGCCGGCGCGAGCGTCTACGAGGAATGGTCCCGGCGAACAGGCTCCCGAGTCATCACTCTGTATCAGTTTGGAAGTCAGGAAAGCTACCGCTGGGTGAAACAAGGTCTGGCGTTCGGCCACGGCAGACTGCTGGACCGCATGGGGTTGGATTGGTGGGAGATTCTCGCGCCTTGCAGTTACCAGGAGCAGCAGGCTGTCTATCTGGTTGAGCAATTGCGGCGTGAACTTGGGTCTGGTCCGGTCGAACTGGTTGCCACGCGCGCGCACTCGCATGTGCAGCTGCTAAGCCTCGTAACAGGATGGCCGGTGCGGTGTCTTCTTGAGTCGCCTTCGAGCAGGCCGCGGCTTTTCTCGCGGATTCTAGCGGCTACCCAAGACTTACGTCCTGCACAGATGATCGAAATCGCATTCGACAAGTGGGATCCCAGTTACCACCTCAGGAGCCGGGTAACAAAGTATCGACGGGCGCAGTTGAAAGAGCCGGTCATGTTGTTGCCGTCTGCCTATTCCAACGTAACGCGCACGCAGCTCGCCTACGGAGCTCAGTTGCAGGATCGACGTTTTCTGTTGGCCACCACCCGGCGCAGTGGCGAGTCCGACGATTTGCCTGCCAACGTGGATTCGGTTCCTCTTTCTGCGTATGCTGAGGCCTCAGCCGAGACGAAGATTGAAACTGCGGAGCTGATTGCTGCCTGGAATGCTCTGGAGGCGGAGCTAAGTCAGGTGGACGAGTTGCGCCATCGGATTCAAGCGCGCCTCTGGGATTACATTCCACCTCAGTTGGAAACTGGATTGCGCCTGCGGGATGCCTGGCGCCTCCTTATGTCGTCCGAGCCGGTAAAAGGAGTTCTTTGTGGGGACGATCTGAATTACCACACCCGCCTGCCGTTGATCATGGCGAAGAGCATGGGTTGCCGCGCGGTCTATTGCTCTCACGGTGCTCTCGACGGTGGACTGTTATTCAAGAAGTCCTATGCGGAACTCAACCTGGTAAAAGGCGAAATGGAACGGGACTATATGCTTCAAACGAGCGACATCGAGCCGGAGCGAGTTGAGATTGCAGCACCGGCGGCGGACCGCGAGTTTGAGCGCCGAAGTGCAGATGATCTCCAATCCGGCGCGATCGTCATGTTTTCTCAGCCTTACGAAGTTGTGGGCGGGCGCGCTGGCGAAATCTTCCGTGAGATTCTTTCCCCGCTGGTTGCCGTCGCGCGTCAGCTGAACCGCAGACTCATTGTGAAACTCCATCCCTTTGAGAGCGGTCGAGGCCGTGCCCGGCTGCTGAGATCTGTATTGTCACCCGAGGAATTCGACCTTGTGGAGATCAGTCGAGCTTCGGCATCCCAGATTCTGCCGCGTACTTTTCTGGGTATCGGATTGGACTCGAGTGTCGCGGTGGAGTGCGCGCAGCGCGAGATTCCATACTTCATGTGTGGTTGGCTCGACTTCAACGGCTTCGGCTACATGCGGCAGTTCGCTGAATTTGGAGTTGGCATCTTGCTGGATACGCCCGATCAGATTCTTTCTATTCCGCAGAGGCTCGTCGAATTTAAGCCCGATCGGTCGAGGATTCAGCGGTTTTCGCAGCCTGCAGACGACCGGCGTTTGGATCAACTCCTATTCGGGACGAGTGAGGTTCTGGCCGCAAACAAATGCGCCTCGTAAGCCCCATACTCCATCGTGTGATTTATCCGGTGCTCGGATCGGTGGGGTACTTCCATTCCCGCGGGGCGCCTCCGGTTACCGTGATTACCTATCATGGCGTACTCCCGGCCGGATACAAGTCCGAAGACGCGTTTCTGGACAACACGCTGGTGACCGAGGAATCATTCCGCTCGCAACTGCGGTTGCTCAAGAAGCATTACAACGTGATCTCGCCCGATGAGTTTATGCTCTGGCTGCGCAAAAGCCAGGAGTTGCCCGAGAAGGCCATTTTGCTGACTTGTGATGATGGATTGCTGAATCATCTCAAGGTGATGCTCCCGATTTTGCGGCAAGAAAAATTGAAGTGCCTGTTTTTTGTGACCGGCTCGTCCCTGGAGAATACTCGCGAAATGCTTTGGTACGTGGAACTGTATTTGTTGCTGATGCAAGCTCAGCCGCAGGATGAGCCACTTCGTGTGCACGGGATCGTTGTTCCGAAGATTGCAGATGACGCGGGGCAGCGCCGGTTGGTCTGGCTCTCGCTGTTGAAGGTTCTTTCTCAGCGCGATGCTGTTGCTCGGCGCAGTTTCCTGGAAGATGCGACGGTTCGATTCGGCCTGCAGTCATCATGGAAGATGCGTTACCTGGATGATCCCTTGCTGCGAGACCGCCTTCAATTGTTGCGACTGCCGGAATTGAAGCAGCTTGCGGACGCAGAGATGACCATTGGTGCGCACACCTTGAGTCATCCTGTGCTGGCTGCGCAATCCCCCGAGTTGGCTCGCGCGGAAATTGCGGAATGCCGCAAAGGTCTGGAGCAGTCTCTGGGGCGGGAGGTGCGGGCTATCGCGTACCCTTTTGGCGATCCCGCTTCGGTTGGTGCGCGCGAGTTTAAGCTGGCGGAGGAAGCCGGGTATGACTGCGGTTTCGTGAATGTCGGAGGAGTCCCGGATGCGGCGGCGGCCCGATTTGCGCTCCCGCGCGTTCATGTCACTGCGAAGATGTCGCTGACGGTGTACGAGGCACATGTTTCGGGATTTCACGATGCTCTGCGCAGCCGGTTCGGCCAATCAGGCGACCGCTGAAACTCAGAATCAAAGCTTACAGGTCAGAGCGCTGGGCGATGCACCGCGCATCATTCGGGACAACGATGAGCGCATCTCCGGCTGGTATTACTATGTACTCTCCTGGTCAAACTCTGTGGGAGAACGGTGAAGCGTGCGGATAGTGGTGCGGGAGGACATTCCGGAGGATTCAGAACTGCGACGCGCATGGAATGAATTGGCTCTGCGGATGGAGCGTCCCGAGGTCTTTTATACGTATGAGTGGGCGGTCGCGGTGCAACGTTCATATAGCGGTCTCCAGAAGTCGCTGGTGTTTCTTGCCTATGAAGGCGAGTCACTGGTTGGCGTGGCTACGTTGGCTTGGGAGAGACCCGGGTCGAGCCTTGTCTTTCTTACGGCAAATACCGGGGACTACTGTGATTTCATCAGTGAGCCCGGCAAGCGGCGCGAGTTTGTGGTCGTCGTTTTGTCTGAGTTGAAGCAGCGAAATATTGGAAACATTGTGTTAACGAATCTGCCCGCAGATTCGTCTTCGGTTGCCGCGATTTCCGACGCAGTTTCACGCGGCCAGTTCTATATGCATTCTCGTTCCGCCTATCTCTGTGCCCGTGTGGTTCCCGGGTCGGCAGAGGAACGTTCCGCACTGAAGAAAGCGGTGGCCAGCAAGAAGAGGCTGCGGCGGAACATGCGCGAGTTGGAAAGGCTGGGTCGCGTGTGCGTTCGGCACGATACGCAGTGGAGCCAGATCGAGCCAGTATTACAGTCTTTCACTCGGGCACACGTTGCTCGCTTTCTCACGACGGGTCGAATCAGCAACCTGATTCGAGCCGAACGGCGCGCTTTCCTATCCGAGTTGGCCCGCGAATTGTCGCAATCGGGATGGGTGACGGTGAGCCGCCTGCTTGTCGGTGAAACTCCAGCCGCGTGGAACTATGGATTCCAGTTTGCCGGGAGTTGGTTTTGGTATCAACCTACGGTCAATAGCAGCTTCGAAGATCTCTCTCCAGGCTACTGTCTGCTCGCCAAAATAGTGCAACTGGCCTGCGACAGTCCTGACATCGATGTCGTCGATCTTGGGTTGGGAGCTGAAGAGTATAAAGACCGGTTCGCCACCGCGACCCGCCAGACTCTGTACCTCGTATTGCACAAATCATTTTTTGATCATTGGCGAGCTGTCGTGCGGGATGGAGCCGCTTCGGTCGTAAAAGTGTCGCCGCGAATCGAGAGCGCGATCCGATCGATTCTTTCATCCGCCGTGAAGTTGAGGACGCGTCTTCGCGAATCTGGACTCCCGGGTCTCATAGACTGGATATCCCGACGAACTTGGAGTTCACTGTTTGGCTTCGATGAGGTGCTTTTCTTTGAGTGGCCGGAGGAGGGGGAGAAGTGCAAAGGCCCATCCGGGTTGACGCTGAGGAGCCTCGATTCCGATATTCTGGGAGCAGCCGCTATCCATTATGGGGACGACCAGGTCACCCTCGATTACTTGATGCGCTGCGCGCAAAGGCTGCGGTCGGAGGGCGGTGGCGGGTTTGCACTACTCACCGCCGAGGAGACGCCGGTGCATTTCTGCTGGGCGAATGACTTCGAAGGTTTTTATATAGCGGAACTGAGGCGTACTTTGAAGGCGCCTTGCGCGAAAGCCGTGATGATCTTTGATTGTTTTACTCCACCCTCAGAGCGAGGCCGGGGATTTTTTGCTGATGCGATCGCAGCGTTGGCGCGTCAACTGCATTCTGAGGGCAAAGCACCCTGGATCTTCGGCGCCGCAACCAACCAGGCGTCGCTGCGCGGTATCGAGAGATCCGGTTTCACGCACCGGTTCACTTTAGGGCGCAAAAGGATCCTTTTTCTGGAGAGGGCGAAGGACTCGATCCCTTCTCCCGATGCTGCGAATATTTCCAGGTCGGTGCCGGCTCCTTAACTGGGCGTTGCGTGCGCCGCAAGCAAGCAGAAATTCATGACAGCTCCGTTGAACGAAGCCGCTGCGCTGCCGCCCACTGCCTCTTCCGAGGCGGCGCAGGGAGTACTTGGCGTGGAATTCAGCCGAAACCTTGGTCAGATATCGCGGCAGTCCGCGGTGTTTTTTCTCGGCACTCTGTTCACGATGGGAGCCGGCTATCTAGTCAAGGTTTATGTGGCCCGCGTACTTGGCGCTGAGCAGTTAGGAATCTATGCGCTCGGCATGACGATGGTGAGCTTTGTCCAAATGGCAGGGATGTTAGGACTGCAGGGAACAGCCCCACGTTTTGTCGCGGTGTACAACGCGACCGGGAAGTATGACGAGTTGCGCGGGTTCCTGACGCGGAGCACCGGTGCAATCGTGTTCCTGAACGTCGTGTTGTCGGTCGGATTGGTATTGAGCGGGCGCTGGATTGCCCGGAATTTATACCATGCTCCTGACCTGGCCCAGTACATTCCTGTCTTTGCGGTGCTGGCTGTTCTGGGAGCCGTCAATGTTTTCTACTGCCAGGTTCTCGCAGGGTTCAAAGACATCGCGAAACGGACAGTGATCACCAACTTCGTGGGCAGTCCATTGGTGATCGCTCTCACAGTCGCGCTTCTGGCTTTGGGAACGGGTATGTGGGGCTATCTGAGCGCGCAGATTGCGAGTTCAGTCGTCGTGGTATCGCTGCTGCTGGCGGCTGCCTGGAAACTGACTCCGCGGGAAGCTCGTTTTTCTTGGGAGCCTCTGCCCGCACTCGATCCCGCGGTCAAGTCGCTGGCCCTGGCCTTCCTGGGGATGAACGTTCTCGATTTCTTAGTGAACCAAGCGGATAAGATTCTGCTGGGGCTCTACCTGAATCCCCGCATCGTTGGAGTGTATGTTCTAGCCTCCACTTTGTCGGCGTTTATCCCGATCATTCTGCAATCCGTGAATCAGATCTTTGCTCCCGTGATCGCCGATCTGCACGCGCAGGGGCGAAAAGAAGTGTTGCAGAAGTTGTTTCAGACTCTCACCAAGTGGGTTCTGGGACTCTCGTTTCCGCTGGCGTGCGTGATGATTGTGTTTGCTCCGCGGCTGATGCGCATTTTTGGGCCCGACTTTGAAACCGGCTGGCCGGTTCTGGTGATCGGAGCCGTGGGGCAGCTGGTGAACTGCGGGGTGGGCTCGGTCGGATTTCTTCTGTTGATGTCTGGAAATCAGAAACGGCTGATCAAGGTGCAGTTCGCGATGACAGTGGTTTCCGTGGTGACGAACCTTGCTCTGATTCCCATTCTCGGGATGGTGGGAGCGGCTCTTGCCTCAGCTTGCGTGAATGCTGGAGGAAATTTGTGGAATTTATTCGAAGTACGCAAGGCACTGGGGATTTCCCCCTATAATCGAAATTACTTCGCACTTTGGGTTCCGAGCGCGTCCACAGTGTCGGCAGTCCTGCTGATGCGATTCTCAACGGGATCGGCCGTGCATCCATGGCTCGCGGTAGGGCTATCGCTTTTGCTGGCGTATGCGGTTTTCATAGGATTGGCCGCCGCATTCGCGCTTGATCAGGATGATCGAATGATTGCCCGAAGCGCCTGGTCGCAGATGCGCGTGGGTGTACAAAAATTTGGAGTGAAACCTTGATGACCCAGTACCGGACGGTTCATTTGCCGGAAGACTTGTGTGGAGCGGCAGAGAAATTGCTGGCGGGTCGATTCGAGAACTTGGACGCTTTGTTGAGTTTTCTGTTACAGGAAATAGTCAAAGATGACGCCGCCAAATTCGACCGGGCGGAAGAACAGATGATCGAGCAGCGGCTCAAAGATCTGGGCTACATTTGAAATGTGATCGAATTGCGGCGCCCGGGTCTTCATCTTTTAGTCTCTAAGAGAAATGGCGCAAGGGTCGTTTTCTTAATCCACATCGCAAGGCAATGAAGAAACGTTCTCTGGTGCTGGTTACGGTGGATTGTCTGCGGGCCGATCACGTCGGTTTTCTGGGATACTCCCGCCCCGTGACCCCAGGCCTGGACGCACTGGCGGAAAACAGCGCGATCTTTTCAGACGCGATTGTGGCGGGCGCTCCGACCTATTTCTCTTTTCCGGGCATCCTCGCTTCGCGCTACCCACTGGCCTTAGGACGCGATGTGCTCGGCATCGCGCCACACGAACCCACGCTGCCCACAGTTTTGCAGGACGCAGGTTATGCGACCGCGGCTTTTCTGGCGGCCAATCCGTACCTCAGCCGTCGCTTTGGCTATAACCAGGGTTTCGACGCCTTTCACGATTTTCTGGATTCTGAAATCGGCAGCGAGCCGGTGAGCGCCGCCCCCGCAAACGGCGGACGGCTGTCGAAGCTGAATCGCTTGATGCAGAACGCTGCGCGCCGAAATGGTCTGGCGACCAAGGGGTATGATGAACTTTACTTTTGGTACTGCCAGTGGGTATCGGCTCGCGAAAGCGTTCCAATGGACAAGCTGCGGCGATATCCTGCAGCCAATGTCATGGTGGATCAGGCCGCGTCGTGGCTGAGCACGGTTGGAGAGCGACCGTTCCTGTTGTGGCTACACCTGATGGATCCCCATCACCCTTACTATCCCCCCGAAGAGTCTTTAATCTCGCTGGGCGTGACCAACATTACCGCCCGCCGGGCGCGCATGCTCAACTCGTTCTGGAACCGCTGGGACATTGGGCCTCAACGGTTCGAGCGGTACCGGAACGAGATTATTTCGCTCTACGACGCCGGTGTGCACTGGGTGGACAAGCAAACTTCACGGCTGATTGGGATCCTGCAGCGTTTACAGCTGTGGGATGAAACGGTTTTCGTATTGACCGCGGATCACGGGGAAGCTTTCCTGGAACATGGTGATCGTTATCACTCTCCCACGAGTTTGCCGGAACATCTGATTCGCGTGCCTCTCCTCTTACGGGCACCGGGACTCACGGGGCGACGTTTCTCGCAAGGTCCTTTCAGCCTGATTCACCTCGCCCCGACTCTACTGGAGGCTGTCGGTGTTTCCTCGCCTCCTGGTTTTCAGGGGCGGAGCTGTTGGGAGCAGATCGCGGCGGGGAACTGGCGAGGCGAACCGGCGATTACGGAGTGCATTGATGGGTGTTGCAATCCCATGCGACCGGACGACCGGATTCGTCCAAGATTGATGGCGGTTCGAGACCAGGAGCTCAAGCTGGTTATCAATTTCACCGAGAAACGGGATTATCTCTACGACCTGAAAAATGATCCGGGGGAAACGTCGCCGCTGCCGGCCAGCGTTCGAACCCCGGAGCGCGCAGGCCTTTTCCAGGTGGCGCAGAGGCATCTCCAGACGAGCACTAGTGCACGGAGAACGGACCTGCGCTTAAGCGCCCTTCTTCGCGAGCTTCAGCAATCGGCAAGAATGATGGGGCGCACGCCGGCGTTTCCCATTGCCGGCGAGGCGCGCTCAGCGTTGATTTCTTCCAGTGGAGCGCAGAGCTGATCTCTCGGACTCCCAAGCCTATGAAGAAAGTTCGAGTATTGTTCCTGCCAGGAGTGGATGCGGACAATACCAATGCTCAGAGTCTCAACGTTCGAGAAATTGCGCTGCGCCTTGATCCCGAAAGATTCCGCAGCACGCTGTGGTACGAATACGAGCCAGATCCGCGGTTGCGGAATCTTCCTGGGATCCGCCTGCAACCGTTGCCGACCCGCGGCAAGACTCTCCGCGTTTTGAAGGAGATGCTGGGAGACTATGACATTGTTGCGTACATGGACTACAGCCCGGCCAGTTACATGTTTGTTCATCTGCCGCGTGTGCTGCGGCGAGCGAAAGCCGTGCTACACGTGGAAGCTCCATCATCCCAGTTGACCAATCCATCGCGGCTGCTGCGATTTCTCTATGCAGGAGTTCAGTCCCGTTGTGATATTTACACGGCAATTACGCAGTTCATTGCCCGGGAGTTACAAAATAGCGCGAAGAAGAAGACAAGCTACATTCTGCCGGTGGGGGTCGATACCAATCTGTTCAGTCCGCCCGTAGAGCGAAGCAATCCTGTACCGGTAGTGCTGTTTGCGGGGACGCTGATCGAGCGGAAAGGGCCGCAACAGGTACTCGATGCTGCTGCTCAGTTTCCTAACGCAATCTTCCGGATAGTGGGGGCGGGCCGGCAAGGGTTCGAAGAGGTTTTGCGGCAGAGAATCGCGCAATCGAATCTGAACAACGTCACTCTGGAGGGTCCAAGAACACAGCTGCAGATGCTGGAAATTATGCGACAGAGCGACATCTTTCTTCTTCCGTCGCGTCTGGAAGGAATTCCAAAAGTCACGCTGGAAGCCGCGGCTACCGGCTTGCCGTGCGTCGTGTTTCGAGACTACGAAACGCCCTCGGTCGTAGATGGTGTGACCGGTTTTCAGGTGACAACCATCGAAGAGATGATGCAAGCCCTGGCAAGACTGATCAGCGATCGTCCCCTGCGGGAGCGATTGGGTGCAGCAGGTCGCAAGCACATGACAAATTTTGACTGGGATTCGGTGAGTAAGCAGTGGCAGAGCGCGTACCTGGAAATCGCGGAGGCTCGCTGACATGGGGGATGGCGGCGGGGATCTTCGCGTTCTGACTCTCACCCCCTTCTACCCGATCGACCGTGATCCGGCCTTTGGATGCTTCGTTTCCGAGCCACTGGATTGGCTGGCGAAAGCGGGTGTGCGGAATACGGTGTTCGCAGTGCAGCCGCTCTATCGTGGAAGATTTCGTATGGGCAATTCTGCGGTGCCGGCCGAGTGGCTTCGTTACTTCGCGTTGCCAGGAGGTTTCGGACTTCCGACAGCAGGAGCGTTCCTGTTTGCCCGCATCGTTGGAAGGGTGCGGGAACTCCACCGCTCAAAGCAGATTGACCTGATCCACGCCCACGCGCCTTTGCCTTGCGGACACGCCGCCATGCTCTTGAGCGCAGAACTTGGACTCCCCTACGTGGTCTCGGTGCACGGTCTCGACGCCTTCTCGACTGAACAGGTCAAAGGACGGGCGGGGGAATGGTGCCGCCGTATTTCTCAACGCGTGTATCGATCGTCGCGCCGGGTGATCTGCATCAGCGAACGCGTCCGCGAGCAGGTGTTGGAAGGCACAGGGACCGGTTGCCGGACGTCGGTGGTGTACAACGGGGTGGACCCTGAGTTATTTTCACCGGGCAACGAGCCTTCCCCTGGCGGGCCGATCGTGCTCAGCGTGGGGAACCTGATCCCGATCAAAGGGCACGAAATCCTCATCCGTGGCGTCGCCGCGCTCCGTCCCGACTTTCCGGCGCTGACTCTGGAAATTGTCGGACGCGGACCGGAACAATCCCGGCTGCAGGTCTTGGCCCAGCAACTGGGGATCGGCAATCGGGTGCGCTTTCTTGGAGGTCAGTCACGCCAGCAGGTTGCAGCAGCCATGCGCCGATGCACAGTGTTCGCGCTGCCCAGCCGGTACGAAGGTTTAGGTTGCGTTTACCTGGAAGCGATGTCTGCGGGCAAGCCGGTGATTGGTTGCCGCGGACAGGGAATTGCCGAGATCATTCAGCACGGTTCCAACGGATTTCTGGTGGGGCCCGACAACGAGAAAGAATTGACGCTTGCGCTTGCGATGCTTCTGCGCGACGAACCCCGCCGCCGCAATCTGGGTACCGCGGCACGCGACACGATTCTGGAGAGACTGACGTTAGCGCATCAAGCGGAGAGCCTGGCGAGAATTTTCCGGGAGTCGGCGCGATGAGGCGGCGTCTGGTGATTCTGACGGAGATCATCTCGCCGTATCGCATTCCGTTGTTTAATGTTCTCGCGACACATGCGGACGTGGATTTGCATGTGATCTTCCTGGCTGAGAC
>Ga0210399_10000060_pt1 | contig 76093 bp, 67 predicted proteins | sample IncBWC14MmetaG_FD_150865 | JGI IMG/M metagenome (GOLD analysis project Ga0210399, IMG submission 150865) | Forest soil microbial communities from Barre Woods Harvard Forest LTER site, Petersham, Massachusetts, United States - Inc-BW-C-14-M | ecosystem: Environmental > Terrestrial > Soil >...
TCGATGATGTAGATCCCGTTGCGCTCTCCGAAGATGTATTCCTTCATCTTGGGATTCCAGCGCTTGGTCTGGTGCCCGAAGTGGACGCCCGCTTCGAGCAACTCCTTCATGGTAATGGTCGCCAATGAACCTCCTCTTTAGTCTGCATCCTTTGCGTCGTATTGCCGCTCCGGATTGCCATTCCCGCCCCGCACGCGAGGCACGGGAAGAATTGAACACCTGAAACCAGCTGTCAGCTATCAGCCCCTTCGCCTAACAGCTCAGGGCAAGCTAAGAACAGCTCTCAGCTAGAACAAAAAAACAACCTAACCAAAAACCCTTGTCATTCCGACCCCAGAGCGAACGCGAGGGGCGGAGGAATCTCGGGCTTAGCGTTTCGAGAACTGGAAGCGCTTGCGAGCGCCCTTCTGCCCGTACTTCTTGCGCTCTTTGCCGCGCGAATCGCGGCTGACCATGCCCTCGGCCTTCAGCTTCTTGCGCAGTTCGGCATTGAACTGCATCAGCGCGCGCGCAATGCCCAACTTCACCGCGTCGGCCTGGCCGCGCACGCCGCCGCCCAGCACGCTGGCAATGACGTTGAACGTAGCTGCCGTATCGGACGACGCCAGCGGAGCCTTCGCCGCCGAACGCTGCGCCGGAGTCACGAAATACTCTTCGAACGCGCGCCCGTTCACCTTGAAATCCCCGCTGCCCGGACGCAAATACACCCGGGCAATCGCCGTCTTGCGGCGTCCCGTTCCGTAGTATTGAACCAATTCAGCCATTTAGCTTTTAGCTCCTAGCTGCTAGCTTCTAGCTCAAACCAGAAGCCCCGCTCTTCAATCTGAACCTCAAAAATCTCAACCTCAAAATTTGTCATCCTGAGCGCAGCCGCTTTTCAGGCGGAGCGAAGGATCTCGCGCCGCTCTTACGAAACCGCCACTTTCCGCGCCTTATATTCCCGCACTTCCAGTTTCAAATCCTGCGGCTTCTGCGCCTGGTGCGGATGCTTGTCGCCTTTGTACACGTTCAGCTTCGAAAGCATGTGCGCCGCCAGCTTGTTCTTCGGCAGCATGCGTTTCACCGCCGCCTCGATCACCGCCTCAGGCCGGCGCGTCATCCGATTCTTGAAATCTTCCGTGCGCAGACCGCCGGGATATCCCGTGTAGTGGTGATACTGCTTCTGCTCTGCCTTCACGCCGGTCGTTTTAATCTTTTCGGCATTAATCACGATTACATGATCGCCAGTATCGAGAAACGGCGTATATTGCGGGTTTTCTTTGCCCATGAGGATGCGCGCCACTTGCGAAGCCAGACGCCCGAGCGTCTGCCCGTCCGCATCCACGACGTACCACTTGCGCACAATTTCCCCCGGTTTGGGGAAATAGGTTGACATCAGAGTTCTCCCAGAATGAAAAATGCTGCGAAAGAAGACCGCTCGTTGATTCCCTAGCGAGGACGCCAGGCCATCAGGCGGGCAACCACACGACTACCAAGTCCTTACGATAGCGTAATCTGCAAAGAATTGTCAACGATCTGTTACTTGGAACGCTGTGGTGTTAAGTTACCCGCTGGAGGTTGTTCAATGAGATTAATCCCCAAACTTCTCGTTGTGTCCCTCACTCTCGTCTCAGTATCTCTGATCCTTTCCCTACCCGCGCTCGCGCAGCATGGAGGCCACGGCGGAGGCGGTGGTCATTCCGTTGGTGGCGGATACGTTCCTCACCACGGTCCACCCCCGGCTCGCGGCACGCCCGCCAGGCCCGCACCCCAATCTTATCGCGACCGGGAAGGCCATCCTGAAGCTCCTCACGTCCACCACGACGGCACTTGGGTCGGACACGACGCCGGACGCGATGACGCCCGCTTCCACCTCGATCATCCCTGGGAGCACGGCCGCTTCACCGGCGGCTTCGGCCGCGGCCACATCTGGCGCATCGGTGGAGGCGGCCCCGGCCGTTTCTGGTTTGGCGGCTTCGCTTTCGGCGTCGCCTCCTTTGACCTTGCCTTGTGCGGTGACTGGCTCTGGGACAGCGATCAGGTCGTGATCTATGAAGATCCCGACCATGACGGCTGGTACCTCGCCTACAACCCGCGGCTGGGCACCTACGTCCACGTGCAATACTTCGGACCGCAGTAGGCCTCGCACTCGAAGCTTTGCGAGGGCGAGCTCATCGGGTTGAAAATACCGACAGGCGCCGGGATCTTTGCTCCGGCGCCTGTGTTATATTCTCCGCCATGTTGATGCGCCGACCACTCTCGGCGTGCCTGACCGGCATCCTGCTGCTCTCCTCGTTCCTTGCCCGGGCCGGCGATGATGAAACTGGCCAACCTGCTCCTCGCTTTCGAGCCAGAACCACGACCGGCGTGCAGTTCAATAACGACTCCATCAAAGGCAAGGTCGTTCTGTTCGAGTTCTGGACCACATGGTGCAAGTACTGCGAGGAAGAAGCGGCGCTGGTCGACAACATTGCCCGGGAGTTCGGGGGCAAAGGATTAATCGTCCTCGCGGTCGACGTCCTCGAACCCGATCAGAAGGTGAAGAAGTACCTTGCCGAGCACCCGCGCGCGGTTCCTATCGTCCTCACCAAAGACACCAATCTAGCGGCGATGTACAACGCGCAGGTCTATCCGATCTATGTAGTCATTGACCGCGATGGTAACATCGCCGCCGAACAGCGAGGCTCGGCCGGAGAACGCGGACTGCGCCGGATGCTCAGGCTCGCAGGACTCGAAGCACAATAGTTAGCGTTAACTCGGCAATGTCATCCTGAAGCGCCGCTCTTTGGCGCTGAAGGATCTATGCAACGTTTCGGGCTCGAGGAATTGCATAGGTCCTTCGGCGCCACACACCGGCGCCTCAGGATGACAACATTACTCGAGATTGCCGATAAGAACTGCCGGATTCCAGGAAGGCTCACTCATACGCCAGCGCGTCGATCGGGTCTCTTTGCGCAGCCTTGAACGCCGGATACAGAGCTCCCGCCAACGCACCCACCACCGCAATCAATGCCGCCCGCAGCACCCACTGGTTGCTCCAGAAAAGATCCAGCACTGGCTTTTCGAACATGATCACGCGGCGGGTCACCAGGCTGATGACGATCCCCAAAACGATCCCCGCGATGGCCAGCAGCACAGTTTCCCGCAGCACCACGTTTACGATGTACCACTTCGACGCACCCAGCGATTTCAAAATTCCGATCTCGCGGGTCCGCTCCATCACCGCCGTGTACATGGACTGGAAGATCACCAGAAACCCGACCACCACGGCCACCCCAATCACGACTTTGATCGCAAGATCGAATCCCGGAAGATTATCGGGGGTCATGGTCGACAGATATTCCGGCATGGAACGAACGGAATATTTTTCCATCCCCGGGATATCCTGGATCGCCTTCTCCACCTGATCAGCATTCGCGGGATCATCCACTTTAATGTAGAACACAGAGGCTCGGGCTTCTCCGTCGGCTACCAGGTCCTGCATCGTCTCCAAGGGCAGGCACTTGCGGCAACCCTTTCCGTGAGGAACGATGCCGGAGATGCGGAATTCGTGATTCAAGATCTCGATCTTGTCATCCACTTTCTTGTGGTTCATGCTGGCAAAGTAATCGTCGACGATAACGTCATACGGCCCCTGGAAAGGGCCGCCGGAGAGATACCGGAATTTCGGAGGAAGCGTGTCATAGCTGGCGACGTCGATGCCATAGATGATCTCCAGCGGTTTGGAGGTAAACCACCAGACCGCCGGCACCGCCGAAACCACATGCGGCACCTGACGAAGCTTGTCCCCTACTTTGATCGGAATCGGTGCGCCAGACAGCCCTATAACCGCGGACGCCCCCGACGGCATCACCATGAGGTCGGCTCCAACGCCGAGCTGGCTTTTCTTCGACCCGTTCAGCAGCCCGTAGAACAGCGCGACCACCATCAGAATCATGGTGACTTCCAGCGCAATGGCGCTCATCGCGATAAACGACCGCGTAGGCCGGTGCACCAGGTTGGCGACAACCATCTTGTTCATAATGAGGTGAGAACCAGAATTCGGAAAGTCAGCTGCCCGAGTCCGCGAGAATTCTTACGGGCGGTTCAACCCGGCGGGCACGGCCAGGCTCGACTGCGGGCGGTCGAGATGGATCACGTCCGCCCCCGGCGGCTGCTCGAGCAAAAACTGATCATCCGTGAGCAGCTTGTTAATATCCACTTTCAGCATGTTCAGGGTGATGGCGTACTCTTCCTGCGGCCGGAAGATTTCGATGCGCGAGGGGTAGCTGATGCCATCGTAGTCTTTGTATTCAGCATATTTGGCATCGGTGACGACCTTGCCATCCTCGTCGTAGATGTACTGGCGGTGCGGCTTTAGATCGGTGCGCCCGAAGATAATCTTTCGCTCCAGCCAGGGGTGCTCCACACACGACTGGGTGCAGCCCTTTTCGTACTTCTGAATCACCGTCAGTTCATAGTCGTCCTGCAGGACGCGACGCCCCTTGCCGTCATGCAGTGTCTCATAACCATTTTCGCGGACCGCGATCTCGGAATTCGGATCGATCCGGCGGATCAGCAGCGCCTCGTAGATATTCTGCGGGCGAATGTTCTCCATCGGCTGGTCGGAGTTGGGCGTCGCCACCTCGTTCTTTCCGATGACGAACCGGTTTTTCGGCGGGATCGACACTTTGAATTCTTTGCCGTCGCTGACCATGTCAAACGCCGTGGTACGGACGATTGGCATCAACCCGATCATGTGCAGCGCATCCGGCTTCCGCGCCAGCACGTAGCCGCGGATTTCCTTGTAATCGGTGACCTGCCCCTTCTTCATCCCCCCAACGGAACTGTCGATGTCGACCGTCGCCTTCAGCGATTGGATGGCCTCGGCCTGCTGGTTAATGCTATCGATGAGCCCCTGCTGCGTGGAGTCCTTAAGCGGGACCTTCGAGTACTGATCCTCGACCGGACGGGTGCGCAACACGCAGCCGGTCGTCGACAGCAGGGCAAGGAACAAAGATAGGGTTAAAAAGGGACTGCTACGTCTCATCAAGGTATATGAAGTCCTCTAGTACCATTTGAGTATACCGCGCCAGGAAGGTTGCAAAAGCTGAGCAGTACGCTTTTTAAAGTGTACTGGTTCAACGGCGTAACCAATAGGGTACGCGAAGGGACGGCAAAAGCTCTTGGCGTGTTAATCCGCCGAAACCTGTCAACCGCAACCCCAGGTTGGACTTATGCGTCGCCAGCTGGAACGGCGGGGCCGAGGCACTTACGAAAGAGGTCGCACTATCGTCAGGTCACGACCGGCTCCAACATCATCTAAACTGTGGCTGGTTTATTGTAAGTTCGGCCCTGTGAATTAAGTTTGGCCCTGTGAATATCGTGCGCAAAATTGTCTGGCTCATCCTGATTGCCGTCGTTGGAACCGCAGGATGGTTCGCCTGGGCGGTGATGACGCCCACCGAACCTTCCGGGCAGGCGTTCGTTCTGCTGCGCCCGGGATCGTCCACCCACCACATCGCCGCCGAACTCAAGGCTGCCGGAGTCATTCGCAGCGAAGAGGCGTTCGTGCTCTGGCACTACTATCATCACGGCCGCTCACTGAAGGCAGGCGAATATCTTTTCGACAAACCGGCGAACATTATCGACATTCAGAAACGCCTGCGCCGCGGTGACGTCTACTTCCACACCGTGGTCGTGCCCGAGGGCTACACCATGTTCGATATCGCTCGCGCCGTTGAGGCCGCGGGCCTCGGTCCCGCCGACGACTTCCTGAAAGAGGCCCAGTCCGACACCGCGCTGATTGCCGACTTCGCTCCGCAGGCCAGGTCGCTTGAGGGATATCTCTTCCCCGATACATACGAATTCTCCCGCATGATGACCATGCACGACATGGCCGCGGCCATGGTCAAACAATTCCGTACGGTCGCGCACCAGATGAACTTGATCTCGGGCGAGTCTGCGCAGGCTAGGCTGAGAGTGGTCGCGGACCGGGCGCAGCCGGCTGGGGCACCGTCTGAAACTCCGAATGACGTTGAGCGCACCGTGATCATGGCCTCGATCGTCGAAAAAGAAACCGCCGTCGCCGAGGAGCGCCCGCTGGTGGCCAGCGTCTACTACAACCGCCTGGCCAAGAAAATCGCGCTCGACGCCGACCCCAGCATCATCTACGCCGAACTTCTGGCCGGAACCTACCAGGGCGCACTGCATCACGCGGACATGCAGTTCCACTCGCCCTATAACACGTACCGGAATGCCGGCCTTCCGCCCGGCCCGATCGGCAATCCCGGACGCAGCGCCCTCGAAGCCGCCATGCATCCCGCGGAAACCGACTACTACTACTTCGTCGCCGATGCCCAGGGCCACCACCGCTTCGCCCACACCATCGAAGAACACAATAAGAATGTAGTCGCGTATAGAAAAGCGATGCGCGGCAACAGGACTGTCGTTGGTCGTTAGTCGTTGGTCGTTGGATCAGGCGTCACGAATCGTCGTTAAGAACGCACCGCCCCGGCCGAAATCTTAATGGCCAGCTACCAACAACAAACGACTAACGACTAACGACCAACGACCCGCCGTTCCATCCACCCCTGCAGGATCAAAACCGCCGCCATCCGGTCCACCGCTTTCCCCCGCTTCTCGATCGACAAATCCGTCTCGCGCAACAATCGGTTGGCCTCAACGGAGGTGAGCCGTTCATCCCAAAGATGAACCGGCAGCCGAAATCTCTTTCGCAATTCCTCGGCGAACAGATGCATCTTGTCCGATTGAATCCCTTCCGCCCCGCTCATCCGCAGAGGCAGACCCACCACAATCTCCCGCACGTCATACTCCTGAATCACACGCTGCAGATGTTCAAAGTCGCGTCGCTTGGTTGTACGCTGTAAGGTTTCCAATCCCTGGGCAGTAATCCCAAGCGGGTCCGACACCGCGACTCCAATTCTCTTTGATCCTACGTCGAGACCCAGTACCCGGCCGACGGGCAACTCGCGCGTCCCCACGTCTTGGGAACGGTCCTGCTCTGGCTCGTCTGAAAATGAGTCTCTGCGGTCGGAATCCACCGCCCGATTATAGAGCGTCCAATCCGCCCCTGCCGGCTCTTTGGCTTGGGATGTAGACTCTCAAAAGCTCACAGACTGGATCCAAACGACCACGTAACATCCCATATTTCAATAGTTTAAAGAGGCATGGCGAGTCGAATCCCAGCCGCACCCTCCTCCTTGCTTTCGCCCCGTCCGGGGAGTAGCATTAAGTGTAGTACTGTTTGCAGCTTCTCCCCACGAACCTTCGCCTTCCTTGGGTGTCTAAACATGAGCGGTACAGACTTGAATTTCCACATCGGCGACAAGGTTGTGTATCCCAATCACGGGGTTGGGGTTATTGAACAGATCAGCAGCCGCTCGATCGGGACCAACGTGGAGCGGTTCTACCTGCTCAACATCAAAGCCAGCAGCCTCAAAGTCATGGTCCCCTGCCAGAACGCGGGCAGCGTGGGCTTGCGCCGCGTGGTACGCAACGGCGAAATCCAAAAAGTTCTGGACGCCCTTTCGGTTGGCGAAAACGGCAGCAACGGCGACTGGAAAGACCGCTTCAAGGAAAACTCCGAGCGCATGCGCACCGGTTCGTTGCTCGAAGTGGCCAGCGTTCTCAAGAGCCTGATCGCGCTGCATCAGGCTAAGCCGCTCTCCTTCCGCGAAAAGAAAATGCTGGAGCGCGCCCGCTACCTCTTAGTGAGCGAACTGGCCATGGCCCGCAATTGCGAAGAATCCAAAGTAGAAGAAATCCTTACCACCGCCCTGGCCAAGTGCAAACTGCGCTTCCCCGAAGCCTCCGAATTTCAAGCCTAGTCCTGCTCGTGTGGGGCGGACACTCCTGTCCGTCGCCTTTGTTTTAAATTCCCCTGTCATGCTGAGCGAAGAACGAGCGGCGCGAAGCGACGGTCGTTCGCAGTCGAAGCATCCCTACCCTAACCCGATTTTGTCGGACTCCCACGCAACGCGGCCCTCGTATAATCTCGCCGATGGCATCTTCCGAATTGCCCTTTGGGATTGATCGATCCCGTCTCCGTCTCGACGGCAAAGATCCTTATCTGTGCCTGCACTTCGTCATCATCTTCGTGCGCGACCAGGAACGGAGCCTGCGCTTCTTCGCCGACAAGCTGGGATTTCGCGTCGCGGTGGACCATACCTTTGAGAACGGCAACCGCTGGATCGAGGTCGCCCCTCCCGACGGCACCGCCCAACTCGGCATTGCCGTGCCCCCGCCCGGAAGCGAGCCAGAAAAACTCATCGGCGGCCTCACCGATATCTACTTCATCACCGAAGACCTCCCGGGCAAGTACAAAGAGTGGAGCGAACGCGGCGTCCGCTTCCAATTCCCGCCCGAGGTTCCGGCGTGGGGCGGAATTCATACCCGCTTTGAAGATCCCGATGGAAACTCCTTCGGCTTGGTCGGCTTCGACGAGCTCACACGCGGCGTCGAAACTCATCGCCGCGCCCTAGCCCAAAAGCTCGAAACTGAACGCCGCACGGCTCAGGAACTGGAAATCGCCCAACAAGTGCAGGCCCGCCTGTTGCCGCAAATCCATCCCGAGACAGAGACTCTCGAATACGCCGGCCTGTGCCTTCCCGCCCGGCAAGTTGGAGGGGATTACTTCGACTTCCTCGATCTGGGTCAACAGAATCTGGGCCAACAGAATCTCAGCCAGCAGCTCGGCCTGGTCATCGGTGACGTTTCCGGCAAAGGAATTGCTGCCGCTCTCCTCATGGCCAACCTGCAGGCCAACTTGCGCAGCCAGTGCGCCATCGCCGTCGATCATCCCGAACTGCTGCTGCAATCCGTGAACCGGCTGTTTCACGAGAACACCATCGACAGCGCCTATGCTTCGCTCTTCTTCGCCGTCTACGATGACCGCACGCAGCGCCTGCGCTACGCGAATTGCGGACATCTCTCCGGTCTTCTGCTGCGCGCCGATGGCACCTGCCAAAGACTTGATTCCACCGCAACTCTCCTCGGCCTGTTCCAGCAATGGAATTGCTCCCTCGGAGAATGCACCCTCTTCCCGGGAGATTTGCTGGCCCTCTACACCGACGGCATCACCGAAGCCTATAACGATGCCGGCGAGGAGTTCGGAGAGAAATCTCTGATCGGACGATTACACCAACATCGTGACCTTCCCTGCCAAGCCGCGCTAACCGCGATCGCCGACGAAGTTCGTGCCTTCAACTCCCGCGAACAACACGACGACATCACTCTGATCCTCGCGAAGTGCAGAGGGCCCCGATAACCGACCGCCCTCCGCATTTTCCTCTGTGTTCCTTAGTGCCCTCGGTGGTTAAGCCTTTTTTCGATTCGCCCTTCGAAGTCGCGTGCGGCCCCGCATCCCACCCAGATTCTCCGCGTTCACCCGACCGGGTTGCCTTGTCCGACGCGCCCGAAGAGTGAGGAACGCCCAGCTCCGGAGCGTATAATGTCGGGAGCCTTGCCGTAACCTTTGTTGTCAAATCATGACCGACGCAATCAAACGAAAACTGCAGGAAGAAATCAACGCGCTCGAACACGAGCTGATTCACGAGCTTCCTAAGGAAATCAAGAAGGCCGCCGCGCTCGGCGACCTCAGCGAGAACGCCGAGTATCACATGGCCAAGCAGCGCCAGGAGTTCGTCAAGGCGCGCGTCCGCCAACTCGGCAAGCGCCTCGCCGACCTGTCCATGGTCAACATGAACAACATTCCCCACGACAAAGTGGGTCTCGGTTCCACCGTCAAGGTTTACGACAGCACCAAGAACGAGGAAATGCAGTACAAGCTGGTAACCAGCGAGGAATCCGACGTCGCGATGGGAAAAATCTCCACCACCTCGCCCATCGGGAGATGTTTGCTGAACAAGAAAGTTGGCGACACCGTGATCGTCATCAGTCCCAACGGCAAGCGCGAACTGGAAATCCTGAGCCTGAGCACCATCCACGACGAAATCGCCGACGAACCCAAAGAGGCAGGCGCGTAAATGGCCGCCGCGATCCGTATCAGGGCGATCCCTATCAGGACGATCCGTACCAGGGCATGCCTTCAGGCGTGCCGTCAAAGCGGCGTCATCGTTCGCGCCTTCAGGCGCTGCGCCGCGGAGCGCTCCCGATGACCGCCTCCTGGACCAGCGCCTTCGGCCGCGCCTGCGGAGTCCTGCTCGACACCATCGTCCGCTGGCTGGCGCTCTCCCGCATCAATCCCAACGTCCTCACCTTCATGGGACTGGTCGTCAACACCTGGGCCGCCGTCCTTTTCGGCTCGGCCAACGCCTCGAACCAGAAGCGCATGTTCTTCTACGCGGGCCTGGTCATCATCTTCTCCGGCTTCTTCGATCTGGTGGACGGACAAGTCGCCCGCGCCACCAACCGCGTCACCCGCTTCGGAGCCTTCTTCGACTCGGTCGTCGACCGCTACTCCGACGCCAGCCAATTCCTCGGACTCCTGGTCTTTTACGCCCGCGGCGGACGCTTCTTCTGGGTCGTGCTAGCCGCCTTCGTCATGGTTAGCGCCATCATGGTCAGCTACACGAGAGCTAGAGCTGAAAGCCTGATCGGCTCCTGCCGCGTCGGCTTCATGGAGCGCCCTGAACGCCTCGTCCTAGTAATCCTCGGCGCCCTCTTCAACCGCATGGCCCCCGTGCTGTGGGTCATCGCAGTGCTGAGCACAATCACGGTAATCCACCGCATGCGCTACACCTGGACCAGAACCCAAGACCCGCCGGTAGCCGCAGCGAACCCCGGCCAAGCCGCGTAAGACTCGCTCGATTCTCCGAATACCTTCCCTCGGGCAACCTGTTCCGCAGCTTTTTGATATAAGATGTGCCTTCCTCTCGTATTCTCAGCATGTCGACAATTGGCAGTGTCACGGAAGATGCGCCTAGGTAACGGGAGCATCAATCCAATCTGCCACGTGGTTACAATCGGATGTAAGAGCGGTGCTACCGATATGCCGACTGCACAACAAATCCTAGCCCTGGTGAAGAGTCACGTAAGAGGTGACGACGAACGGTTTTACTCTCTAGTTCTCCAATTGGCGGCGGCCGAAGCAAAAAAGGGACACGCGGCGCTCGCTGAAGAGCTAAAGGATCTACTTGATCAAGCAAAGAATCCCAGGCCCAGGGTCGTGTATTCGCATGGGCCAGTGCCCGTGCCATCAGTTCGAACCGACCTCGCGAGCATTCTTTCGGTTCAATACCCAAAGACTCTGCTAACCAACATGGTCCTGGACGAACAACTGATGGATCGATTGCGCAGGATCGTCTTTGAGCAGCGCCAGAGGGCACGACTTAAGGATCACGGGCTGACCGCCCGCCGTAAACTTTTGCTTACCGGCCCGCCAGGGTCCGGAAAAACCATGACCGCGAGTGCCTTAGCCGGAGAGCTCGGTCTCCCTCTCTTCTCCGTGCTGCTCCACGGAATCCTGACCAAGTTCATGGGCGAGGCCGCAGCGAAACTACGACTTATCTTCGACGCGATGACTGAGATGCGGGGCGTTTACCTGTTCGACGAAATTGACGCCCTTGGCGGCAAGCGAGAGGCGGGAAATGACGTAGGCGAGGCACGCCGTATTCTCAACTCTTTCCTCCAATTCCTTGAACAAGACCACAGTGACGCGCTGATTGTGGCAACAACGAATCACGAAGCGCTACTGGATCGCGCACTATTCCGCAGATTCCAAGCAATCCTCAAATACCAACTGCCTTCACCTGATCAGACAATCGCAGCGATGAAGATGCGTCTACAAGGATTTGATTTCTCGGACATCCATTGGGCGAAGGTTGCAGAAGAAGCTCGGGGGTTGAGCCAAGCTGAGATCATGGCGGCAGCGGAAGACGCCGCCAGGACCGCGATTTTGGATCACGGATCTGAGATTCATGATTCGGATTTACAGATGGCCATCGCCGTACGTAGAAGCCAGTCACAGTAGTTTCCTTCAATGCCAGACGGACTGTTTTCGCACATCGTCGTCAGAAATGTCTCCCGAGCAGAAAAGTTTGCCAGACCCGGCACCGGCGGTAAGGGGCGCTTTCCCTCGCGCGTTCCGGATCGACAAGCACATGCGATGGGGCTGCTTCGGCAACTGCAGGCTTCACAGGATGCTGCGAGAGAAGTCGTAGCCCTTCGTTCCAACGTCCTATCTCAAGATCAGAATGGAATCTACTTAGCGCTGGAGGGCCGCGCAGCTGAACCCTTCCTTACCGAGCGACTCGAACGACGAAAGAAAAAGATAGAGCTACTCGCCGTAAAGGAGGAGGGGGAGCGCACGACGGCCACCATATTTGTGCCAGAGAGTGCGAGAGACTTTTTCCCGAAAACCATCGAAGACTACCGCACCAAAGACGAGCCACTCGCCAAAGAGCCTGAGCCAAAAGGCCGCAGGCTGGTGGATGGAATCGGCGACATTCACTTGGCCGCGCTACGCGACCTTTGGATTGATACGCCTGATCGATTTCCCGCTGCGGCAGAAGTTACTGACTGGGAAGTGTGGCTTCGGCCGTCAGCCTCAGACCGGTTCCGAGTGGCGGCGATGGAATTAGGCATCGTCTTCGGAGCGCATCCGCTAGTCTTTCCGGAAGATGTAGCGCTATTCGTACGATCCTCGGCAGATGAACTGGCGCGACTGAATGATGCCACGCTGAGTATTTCCCGCCTCGCTCGGGCGAACAAGATGGCGGCCTTTCTTATGCAGGCCACTCCGGAAGAGCAGGCGCGCGCCATAGAGGAATTCCTACGGAGGCTCACCATTCCGGAGGACGCGGACAATTCACTTTGCATCCTCGACACCGGAATCAACCGAGAGCATCATCTGTTGGCGCCGCTAGTTGCGGCTGGCGACGTCCATGCTTATCGAGACGAGTGGGGCACAGACGACCACCAGGGTCACGGCACGGCGATGGCGGGTGTGTGTGGATATGGCGACCTTGCCGTTGTAATGCGTGACGGTCATCCTGTTTCGGTTCCTTATCGAATAGAGTCTGTAAAAATATTCCCACCAGTTGGCCAGAATCCGCATGAATTGCTCGGAGCAATCACTGCTGGTGGTGTTGCGAAGGCGGAGATCGCTAGGCCCCATCGTAGGCGACTCTTTTGCCTCGCGACATCGACAGACGAGGACTCACCACACAGAGGCCGGCCAACCTCATGGTCGGCTGAACTCGATCAATTGTGCTTTCCGTCCGAAGCAGGTCCGGGAGGCGGGCGTTTGTTCTGCGTTGCAGCAGGCAACATCCGGGAACCTCAGCAACTCAGGCACGAGCAATATCCGACATTAAACGACCTGAGTGAAATCGAATCGCCGGGTCACGCGTGGAACGCCCTTACAGTAGGCGGATTCACGGATATGACCCAAATAACTGACCCCACAAGAAATGGATGGGCATCGTTCGCGACCAGCGGCGACCTGTCCCCGACAACGACGACGGGTACATGGAATGACACGTGGCCAATCAAGCCCGATGTTGTGATGGAGGCGGGCAATCTTGGGGTCGATCCTGCAGACGGTATCGGTTACGGCTTTGCGGAGGTAAGACTGCTCACGACGTCAAGAGAATACCCACAATCGCCATTTGAGCACTTCGGCGACACTAGCGCCGCAGCCGCAAATGCCGCCCGTCTGTGCGCGATCGTGCAGAGCCAATACCCTGGACTGTGGCCGGAAACGGTGCGTGCGCTGGCAGTCGACTCTGCCAAATGGACGAATGCAATGCTTGGCCACTTACCCCAAAATCCTACCAAGACCGATCACAGGCTTCTGCTTAAACGATACGGCTTCGGAGTGCCAGATCTTGGCCGAGCGGTGTATAGCGCCCGCAATGCGCTAACACTTGTCGCCGAGGACACCATTCAGCCCTACGTAAAGCCAGAGAAAAAGGGAGTCTTGTTGAATGAGATGAAAGTATTTCGCCTCCCGTGGCCACTGCAACAACTGACCGACTTAGGAAACACCGAAGTGCTTATGCGCGTAACACTTTCTTACTTCATCGAACCAAATCCCGCAGAGAGCGCACGGAACCAGAAGCAGCGCTACGCCTCCCATGGCCTTCGATTCGCGGTCAAGCTTCCCGATGAGGACGAAAATGACTTCAGAAAGCGAGTGAACAAAGCTGCGAGGGAGGAACCGGGCCAACCCCACTCATCAGACACGGGGTGGACACTCGGGACTGATCTCCGAGATCGCGGCTCCCTGCATTCTGACCTTTGGCGCGGACATGCTTCCGATCTCGCTCGTAGGGGAGCTGTCGCCATCTATCCTGTATCGGGATGGTGGAAAGAGCGAACTCATTTGCAGCGGTATCACCGGACAGCGCGATTTGCTTTGGTGGTGAGCATAGTAACGCCGCCTACTGAGGTCGATATCTACACACCTGTGCTGAATCAGATCGCAATCGGAATATAAGCCTCGAGCACCACGGAGCATTCCAAGCGGGAATCGGACCCCACGCCCCATCGATCAATACCCCAAGACATGCCTAATTCCTCGCTCTCGTAGTCTCATGCCACGCTCCAATTCACAGCCGCTTGTGACATCCAACCTTGACTTTTCCTCTCTCCGGAGAGGCCTCTTTTCCAGCCTTCACCCACCCCGAATTTTGTGTCAATTCCCCCACCTTTTTCGCTGGTTTGACCGCACTCCGCCAAGCTGCGCCGCTCATGGCACTTGCAGCCGCGCACCCGGCGTTTTCCACCGTTCCTTGAGTTATCCACAGTGTTCCTGCAGGAACACTTCCGCAGTTTAGGCCAATCGATTGCTCACGAGGATCACGCCCCCTCACACCTGCTAGACTATCCCGTTATTTTTTTCTCGTCCTTCTTACGAGGTATTCCTTGCCGACTGATCCCGTTCTCGTCGTTCACGGTGGTGCCTGGGCCATGCCCGATGACATGGTCGACGCCCACATCCGCGGCGTGACCAACGCGCTGGCCGCGGGATGGCGCGTTCTCGAGGGTGGCGGCGCGGCGCTCGATGCCGTCGAGGAGGCCGTCGTCATCATGGAAGACGACGAGACCTTCGACGCCGGACGCGGCAGCTTCCTTAACCGCGACGGCAAAGTCCAGCTCGATGCCCTCATCATGGACGGAGCCACGCTCCGCGCCGGCGGCGTGGGATGCGTCGAGCGCCTGCGCAATCCCGTGCGGGCCGCCCGCAAGATTCTCAGCGAAAGCCCGCACGTTTATTTCGTCGCCGAAGGCGCCGAGCGCTTCGCCGCCGAGCACGGCATCGCGCTCTGCAAGAATGAAGATCTGGTCATCCCGCGCGAAGTCGAGCGCCTGCGCGCCTACCAGGCCGAAGCCACGCAGCACGGCTCCATGCCCAACGGCAACGATCTCTTTGCGCCACACATTTCTCACGATACCGTCGGCGCCGTCGCCCTCGATCGCAACGGCAACATCGCCGCCGCCACGTCGACGGGCGGCACACTGAACAAGGCTCCCGGACGTCTCGGCGACTCCTCGCTGATCGGCTGTGGCTGCTATGCGAACAACGAGAGCGCCGCCGTCTCCACCACCGGATGGGGTGAGCCCATCATGAAGTTAGTGCTCGCCAAGTGGACCGCCGACCGCATTCAGGCCGGCAATCTGCCCGAGTGGTCCGCGCAGGAAGCCATGAACTATCTGAAGCAGCGCTTGAATGGCCACGGCGGAATCATCGTGCTCAATCCCGAAGGCCACATCGGCATCGCCCACAACACCCCGCGCATGGCCTGGGCCTATAAGACCGTGAAGAAGCAGGAAGCGGGAGTGGAGCGCAGCAATCCTTGAGGTCTCCGCGCTCAGTCCGGCCGGTGAACTGAAACAAGCAACGGAATTCCGAGAGCTCCTTTGTGCGTTTCCACAATCGCAATGTCTCCCGGCTTAGCCTCCGAGTACCACCTGTTTGAAACCATCAGCTTTTCGCGCGCCCGGCCTCGCCATGATGTAAGTTCAAGGTAGAAGAATGCGTCTCCGCGCTGGTGTGTGAGGATGGTGCGTGTGACGACTTGCCGATGTTGCTCGACGGGCGAGTGATCGAGTGCCCCATTTAGAAACAAAATCGTCGGGACAAACAGGCTGCCGATTGCCAGCCATGCTGAGCGCGGCAAGAATCGGGCATCACCGCCGCTCTTTGCTTTTCTCAATGCGATGTTGATGAGGGTATGAACAACCAGACACGGGACACCGCCGACCCACCAGATCAGCGCGTCATCGAGTGGCCTGTACGTGACCACAGCGGCAACCACCAAAATAAAGCCCGTAAGCGGCCACAAAAAGAGCAAGTAACTTACTTTACGAGGCGGCTCGCTAGAATTCGTCGGCTCAGGACCAAGAGTACCGATCTGAGACTGGTCGATCTTATCCATCCGCTCGTTTATATCACGCCCAATACCATCTATTGTGTGGACATACCAGTCGATGGCGGCTGTCCCTGTACAATTTGTTTCTACAACCACCCCTTCGTTCTCGCGATCCGCGCCGCTTCAACTCGATTGCTGGCGCCCAGCTTGCTGATCGCTTCGGAAAGATAATTTCGCACCGTGCCGTCCGAGAGTCCCAACTCGCCGGCGATATCGCCGCTGGCCATGCCTTCTCCGGCCAGTCGTAATACTTGCCGTTCGCGATCGGTGAGCGGATCCATCTCGGCCCAGGCCTCGGTCGCGAGTTCGGGATGAATCACTCGCAGCCCCTGATGCACGCGGCGCACGGCGTCCGCGAGTTCCTCGGCGCGCATGTCCTTCAGCAGATATCCTGACGCTCCCGATTCGAGCGCGCGGCGCAAGTATCCCGAGCGTGCGAACGTGGTGACGATAACGACGCGCGTCCCGGTCCGCCGGCGCTTTAACTCCGCAGCCACGTCGAGGCCGCTCATGTACGGCATTTCAATGTCGGTAATGAAAACGTCGGGCTTGTGCGCCAGCACGGCTTCGAGCGCCTCTTTGCCATTACGGGCCTGGGCGATTACGGAAATGTCGCTCTCAATTTCGAGCAGCGCGGCGAGCGCGCCCAGCACCATCCCCTGGTCTTCGGCCAGCACTACGCGGATGGTCTTGCGGCTGTCTTTATTTGTGGGATTTATGGGATTCAATTGCGGCTGCTTTCGCCTGGCGGCGCGACGTCTTTCAGCGGCAGCGTGATGGTCAGCGTGGTTCCGGCGTCGCTGCTGCGGCTGAGCGTGCCGCCCAGCATTTCGACGCGCTCGCGCATGCCGCGCAATCCGTTGCCTTCGCCATTGGAGCCGCCCAGGCCGTCGTCGTGAATTTCCAGCCGGCAACTGCCGTTCTGCTGTTCGAGGCGCATGCGGCAGGTGCGAGCCTGCGCGTGACGCACCACATTGGTGACAGCTTCGCGCACGGCCAGGGACAGAACACTCTCCTGCACCGCCGGAAGTTTCACCGTGGTCGCGGCATCGCACTGCACGGTCAGGCCAGCGGTTTCGAGTGTGGTCTTGGCTTGGGCCAGTTCCGCGGCAAGCCCCTGCGAGCGATAGCCGCGAATCGCGTCACGCACATCCGAGAGCGCCTGCCGCGAAATCTGCTCGACTTCGCGGATTTCTTTCCCCGCGCGTTGCGGATCGCGGTCGATTAATTTGCCGGCGAGTTCGGACTTCAGCGTTATTACCGACAGAGTGTGCCCCAGCACGTCATGCAGATCGCGCGCAATGCGCTCGCGCTCGGCGACTTTGGCCAGGTTTTCGATTTCTTCGTTGGCCTTGCGCAGCTGGCAGTTCATGCGGTTGCGCTCGGCGAAAAACACGTTCCCGGCGCCGATGAACATGGGAAAGGCGACCGCCCAAAACAGCTCCCATCGGCCCACATGTAGAAGAAGTCCTTCAATCGCGGCGACGGCCGCGATCACCCCGAGTCCTGCGACGGCGCGGGCTTGCGTAGGGACCATGAAAGGAATCATGGCGGCGGCAAAAATGAAGAACGTGGATCCACCCATGTTGTAGGGAAGGAACAGGACTCCCAGCAGCAATATGCCCCCAACATGCACCAGCGGCCGAGGCCGCTCCAGCAAAAAGATCCCCCAATAGAGAATGAGGAAGACCAGGGCTCCCAGGATGTCGAAGAACCACTGTTTACGGCCGACGTGATCGACGATAGGTTGAACGAAGAAGAAACCGAGGTACAGCCACCACAGCAGAGGACCCCATCCGTGATCCCTGTCATGGATCACCGACCGGATGGGCCGCAGTTTCAGCGACCAGCTTCCCGTCATCGAATCCTTATCGAAGTCCCGTGAACCCAGGAACGGCATGTTTATATTTTCAACCTTCTGCTCAATTCCTGCCAGCTCGAAGCCCGGGCCTCGCGGTGTACCACACCAGCAGGGCCGCGGGAATCAGCAGCGCCAGCCACTTCAATCCGCCATAGAGTGCCGCCATTCCCAGCAGGATGAGGACGGCCGTCCATCCCATCGATTTTTTCGCATCCCTGCTCATAATCCACTCCTTGCCTGCGGCGGTTGGCGGGCATCTAGCCGTACAGTTTTCCCTGGTCGCGCTGAAAGCCGATGCGGGCCATGCCCAGGCAGATCATGGTGAAGGCTGCGAGCACTTCCCAGTGCGCGATGTTCGATTCATGCTGACCTCCTCCCACGATTCCCAGCGCCAGCTGGGACAAGTGATACGGCGGCAGCACCAGCGCAATCTTCCGCACCACTTCTGGTAGAAACATAATGGGCACCCACAACCCGCTGCAGAACGACATGGGCAGATAAATCAGGTTGATGGTCGCGGGCGCGGAGTTCGGTCCGGTGAAATATCCCAGGGCCAAGCCCATCGCGGAAAAAGGCACCGAACCGAGCGCGAGGGTTCCCAACACTTTGGCGAAGTCGGCGAGAGGCATCCGCACGCCGCCCAGCGTGATTCCCAGCGTGAACAGCGCGAGGACGATGATCATGCTGAAGATCATGCTGGTGATCACCTTCGCCGCAAAATACGCAAATGGAGGCATGGGGCTGGCGCGCTTTACCTGAAGCCATCCCAGGCCGCGATCGGAGGCCAGGCCTGCCGCGGTTCCAAACAGCGAGGCGCCCATCACTCCGAATGTTCCATACGTTGCAATCAGATATTTCGGAATACTCGTGGCGCCAATCGCCTGATGCGAGTTCAGCACCAGCCCGAACAATACATAGAACATGATCGGGAAGCTGAGCACCGACGCCGAATACACGCGGAGCCGAAGGTTCTTCAGGAACTCGTACTTCGCTTCCTTCAAATAAATGGTCGCAGTGTGCCCCGGCGAACGCTGAATCTGCGTGCTGCTCAACGCCATGGTTGCGGTGCTCATATGCATCTCCTCGGTGCTCGTGGACCTGCTTCGGTCAGTTGGAGCGATTTTCTTCGCGTGGCGTGTCTTGCGTCAGCGCCAGGAACGCCTCTTCCAGTCCAGCGCTGGCGACTTCCAGGCCTGAGAGCCCTGCATCCCGCGCCAGCAGTTCGCGGACAATCGACTCGGCTTCGACCGCGTGAATCTCAACCGCCTCACGATCTTCTTTCACCTCAGTGACCCCTGGAATCTGCCGCAGAATATTCAGACTAAGGCTGGTGATGCAGCGAATCCGCTTGCCCGCGGTTTTCGCTTTGATCTCCGCCGGAGTTCCCTGGGCAATGATTTCGCCCTGATGGATGACGGCGACACGGTCGGCGAGGGCGTCGGCTTCCTGCAGATAATGGGTCGTGAGCAACACGGTCTTGCCCCGCGAGACCATCCGCCGAATCTCGTCCCACACCATGCGGCGCGCTTCCACGTCGAGCCCCACGGTCGGTTCGTCGAGGAAAAGCAGATCCGGATCGCCGCAAATGGCCAGGGCGAACAGCACGCGTTGCCTCTGGCCTCCGGAGAGATCGCCAAACTTGCGATCGCTCACCTTTTCGAGTCCAGCGGCGGCCAGCACGTCTGCCGGCGCCATCGGTTTCTGGTAATAACTGGAAAACAGGTCGATGTGTTCGCGGACGCGCAACGTTTCCGGAACTCGACCGACTTGTAACATGGCACCCGTTCTCATCCGGTTTTCGGGATTCGTGGGGTCGCCGCCGAAAACGCGCGCTCTTCCCGAATTGGGCTGCAGCAGTCCCAGCAGCAACTTCACGGCGGTCGTCTTGCCCGCGCCGTTCGGGCCAAGCAACGCCACCAACTCTCCGGCACGCACCCGGAAATCGACGCCGCGCAGCGCCCGCACGCTTCCGTAATTCTTGTTCACGCCTTCGAGACTGGCCACTACCAGTTCCGAGTTCACCGCATCTGCGTGCTGAGGTTGCTCCAAAGTTGCGACCGAGGTTGCGATCATCTGTAGTCCTCCCGGCGCGCTTTCCGCCGTCCGCCGTCCTGCGGGAAGTCATTCATTTTCCCGACAGTGATTGCATCATCGCCGAGAGAGAACGAGCGCACCAGTGCCATCCATCACGCGGCCGGCGTGACAAATGTCATCCCCTGTATGGATGGCGAAATCCTCACGTGACAAATGAACAGTACGGGGGAGGCTCCGCAGGGGACGCGAAAATCGATATCTTTGCTGCCGGGGTCTGTTACGAATTCCGAACAAGCACAGGAAACACACAAGGCGGGAGTGGACGGGCGGTCCGCGTCACAGTATGCGGCAGGGTCTCGTTTTTGCACGCTGGACAAGGGGCGGCGCGTGTTCGGAATTCGTAACAGCGTGGCAGAGCCTCAACTTTTAACACAAATCCGTCGTCACAATGGGCTTCACCTTTGGTATGATTCCCCCACTTTCTTTGGAGGCGTACCCATGCAACCGGCGGGAAAAAGCCTTCGCACGTTGCGCGAAAAACTCGGCCTCACCATGCGGGATGTGGAGAACTCGAGCGCGCGCGTTGCCGACAAATATCGCAACGAGGAATTTTCCATTCCTCCCAGCCGCCTCTCCGATATCGAAACCAAAGGCATTTTACCCAGCATTTTCCGTCTCTACACGCTGTCGGTAATCTACCGCCGCGATATTCGCGAGTTGATGTCCTGGTATGGCGTCGACCTGAACAATATGGCCGCCGACCTTGGCCTGGTTTCTCCACCGAAATCGCACGTGTCTGACGCGCTGAACGGACTCTCCTCGGTGCAGGTTCCGGTGCGCCTCGATCCTGGCTTTGACGACCGTCGCACCACCAATCTGGGCCGCATGGTCGAGCAGTGGGGACTGGTTCCCGTCGCCTATCTCGCGCAATTTGCCAACAGCGACTTCACCTACGGCTACGTCGGCACGCAGGATTTCACCATGTATCCCATTCTGCCGCCCGGCAGTTTCATCCAGGTGGACGAATCCAAGAACAAGGTGGTGGAAGGCTCCTGGCGCTCGGAATACGAACGTCCCATTTATTTCGTGGAAACCCGCGATGGCCACACTTGCTGCTGGTGCAGCATGCGCCGCGAGGAAATCATTCTGCAGCCGCATCCGTTGTCTCCCGTTCCGGTGCGTATCCTGCGGCACCCGCAGGAAGCCGAGGTGCTGGGCCAGGTCGTGGGAGTCGCTATGAAATTGACCGAGTGGCACTCCCTCGATTCTTCTCCAGGCTCGAAAGCGCCAGCAGCACTGAATTAAGGTGACTGGCGGCGGGCGAGTCCAGACGCTCGCCCGGCAGTAAGTCCGCGAAGCGACTGCGCATTCCCTCGACATACTCCTGTGCCGCGACCCCTGCGGCGCGGCTCGATTCCTCCAGATCCTCTGCCAGAGACGCCAGCGGCGTCCGCAAAACCCCGGCCACGATCTCCGCATGAGCCGTCTTTAACGCGCGCTCGGAAGACTCCGGCCCGTGGACCAACTCCATCCCCCAGTGTTCGTAGCGTCCCTGGGTGCGGCGCAGGGACGCCAGATAGACCAACTTTCCCAGCAGCCCGGAGACGGCCGCCAGCGTGGTTTCTTTCAAGTCCTGAAGAGCCGATTTCAGAGTCATTTTGTTACGAATTCCGAACGCTCGAAGGTTTTCCAACCCATTGCGGCGATGCGTGCGCCCATGAAACTATCACGGTCCACTTCGCAGTCACAAGGAGAAAACCACCGTGAAACGTGCCTTATTCGTTGTCGCCGCAGCGGTCCTGTTCCTCAACACTTTGGTCGTTCCAACCGTAGTCCGGGCTGACGGAGTACCCACGACTACCAATTGTGGCAACACAGTCTGCAAACCGTAACAGAAGACTAGCTGTTCTTACGAAATCGGAACAAGAATGACCCTGACGTTGCCGCCTGCAGCGGGCCGCGGTATAGTGCCTTGCTACGGCCATGCTGCAGGCGCACTCATTTCTCTGGCACTATCTCTGGGTCGCGCCCAACGTCCTCCTCCTTGTCCTTAGCTTCCTGATGTGGAAGCGCCGGCTCTATCGGCGGCTACCCGTTTTCTTTGCCTTCGCGCTGCTTAGTGCCTGTTGTCATCTGGCAATTTACGCTGCCGATATATCGCCTTGGGTGTCGGGCGAGAATTTCTGGCGGGTTGACTGGGCCGGTTTGCTCATCGAAGGACCTCTCAAATTCGCTCTGATCGGGGAGGTGTTTGCGCAGATCTTCGGCACGTACACCTCCGTCGTCCGTCTGGGCAGATTCCTCATCCGCGCCGTAGGCATCCTCCTGGTTCTGACTGCCGCGGTGGCCGCCGCCTATGCCCCGAAAGACAGTCTTATTGGAATCATCTCGGGCGCGCACCTGCTGGATCAAACAATCTTCCTAATCGAATCCGGACTTCTCCTGTTCATCTTCTTGTTCGCGGCGTACTTCAGTCTTAAACCCTCGAGGCCCGTTTTCGGGATCGCCCTCGGTCTGGCGATCTCCGCGTGCGTTCACCTCGCAACTTGGGCAATCGCAGCCAATGGTGGGCTCCCTGCCTCCAAACGGGTCGTCCTCGATTTCATCAACATGGCCACCTACCATGTCTGCGTTCTGATCTGGTTCTATTACCTGCTCGTGTCGCCGAAACCACCTTCGAAGCCCAAGGATCCGCCGCCTCCACCTTCATCGCACGAGGAAGATCTCGACGTCTGGAACCGCGAGCTGGAGAAACTGGTACAACGATGACTCTCGCTATCATTCTCGTAGTCGCCGCCGCGGTTGCGCTGGCTTTCATCCTCGGCGTCGCTGTCTCCCGCAGCCTGCAGATTTCCCCAAGCAGCGGCCTCTCAGCGCAGATTCAGCCCATTGACGTAGAGGCCTTTCGCAACCTCGTCGACCCGGCCGAAGACGACTACCTGCGCCGCCGCTTGCCCCCAGCGAAGTTTCGCATGGTCCAGAGGCAGCGGCTGCGCGCGCTGGCCGCCTACGTTCAGGCGGCCGGACGAAACGCCACGGTTCTGGTCCGCATGGGACAAGGCGCATTAACAGAAAGCGACGTCCACACCACGGATGCTGCGCGCCAGTTAGTCGACAACGCGCTGCTGCTGCGCCGCAACGCCACTTTCGCGCTCCTCAGGATTTACGTTGCCTTGGCTTGGCCGAACTCCGGTCTGGCTGTCGCTACAATCCTTCGCGACTACGAGCGGTTGAGCGGCTCCGCGATGCTACTAGGACGGCTGCGGAATCCCGCTGCCCCGGTGCGCCTGGCGTCCACTTTGTGATTCCGATCACATTCGCCCGCAGCCGCCTGACATTCGCCGGATGTTTTGCCGAATGCTAGACGCGACCAGGCACGTCTCGAGAACTTGTCCGGGGTAACTCGGAAACGACCTTCCTCAATTCCTGACTTGTTTTCGGAGGCCGTTCTGTTATAAAAACCACCGGGCAGCAAAGCGTTCCAAGTATTTCGTGAATACATCGGCAATCTGCCGTGGGAATCGTTCCCGCCGTCTGCTCGCCTTCGCGAGTCCAAGGGAGAACCTCATGATCCGCACCGTGAAAGGTATTACTGCGTCGTTCCTTCTCCTGCTGCTTTCCGCCATCTGTTTTGGCCAGGGAGGCGCCGCCACCGGCGATCTGCACGTAACGGTGAAAGATCCCAGGGGAAACCTCGTCGCCAATGCAAAGATCACCGTGCGCGACGCGGCCAAAGGATTGGAGCGGACCGCTACCGGCGACGGGCAGGGAGGCTACAGCGCTCAACTGCTGCCGCCGGGCACCTACACGGTGACGATTGATGCTCCTGGTTTCAGCGGGATGTTAAGCACCGGAGTCGTGATCACCGTGGGCGGATTGGTGGAGCTTCCAGTCACGCTTGCCGTCGCAACCGGCAAGGAAGTGGTGGAAGTCAGCGCGCAGGCGGAGCTGGTGGAGACTTCGCGCAGTTCGACCACCAACACGATCGGCCAGAAGCGCATCGACAATCTTCCCATCAACGGCCGCAACTACATCAACTTCACGCTCACGGATTCGCAGGTCACTCGCGACAACGCGCCCAACACGGGCGCCGCACCCACCTCCGGCCTCAACATGAGCGGCCAGCGCGCGCGTTCCAACCTGGTCAACGTGGACGGCGCCGACGCCACCGACAACTCGGTCAACGGCGTGCGCTCTACGGTCTCGCAGGAGGCTGTGCAGGAATTTCAGATCATCACCAACAGCTACGCCGCCGAGTATGGACGCGCTTCCGGCGGTGTAGTCAATATCATCACTCGGTCGGGATCGAACGACTTCCACGGCGACGTCTTCGGCTATCTGCGCAATCGCAATTTTCAAGCGGTGAATCCCTTCAGCACCGTCCCCAACCCGGCCTACACGCGTGTGCAGGCGGGAGCCGCGTTCGGTGGAACGCTCAAAAAGGACAAGACCTTCTACTATTTCGCCTACGAAATCACGCGGCGGCATGAGACCGGATTCTCCGACATCGGCCAGGGCAACTTCGGCTTGACGCCGTTCGACGCTTCGGCATTTTTCGGCGCTCCTGCCGGCAGCGTGAACCTTCAACTCACACCCGACCAGATCAACTTCCTTGCCAATCCGGCGGTTCAGGCTACCGTGGCGAGCAACGCACAGTATGCGGGAGAAGTCGCACAATACCTGGGGCTTGCCGGCTTATCCTCAGGAATGGCGGTCAATGGCGCATGGCCCGTCGGTTTGACAGGGGGCATTCCTGGCGTCGCCGGATTTCCTACGACCTGCGCCGCTCCTCCGTGCTTTGTGCCCGCTTCCTACCAGACCTTAGCCTCGCAAATCGGAAATTTCCCCGTATTCGAAGGCACCAGCGTTTATTCCCTGCGTATCGACCACAATATCAGCAACAGCAACCGGCTTATGCTTCGCGGCAACGTGAGCCCCAGCACTACTACCGGCATCGAAGTCGGCGGACAGGACCAGCCGTTCGGGCAGAACGCCTACTCCCGAACATCGCAGCAGACGTTTCGCGATGTCGCCGGAACTTTGCAGGACACCTGGACGCTCGGCGCCAACAAAGTGAACGAATTCCGTTTCCAGTACGCCCGCCGCGGCCTGTCGTATTTCTACAACACCGCCATCCCCGGGGGATCGGACCCGGCGGTAAACATTCCCGGCTTCGCGTATTTCGGCCGCGAGCCCTACTCCTATATTCAGCGCACCGAGCAGCGCTATCAGTTCACCGACAATTTCTCGTGGAGCATCGGTCGTCACCAGACCAGGTTCGGCATCGACGTCAATTACCTTCCCATCAAAGCCATATTCACGGTGAACTACGGGGGCGTCTATGACTTCGGCCCCATCTCGGCGTCGACCTTTGGTTTCATCAACCCTGCCCCCGGCGTGCTGCCCGACTTTTCGGCGCTTTCCTCGGTCCAGGCGTACGGCGCGGGCCTGCCGCAGGATTTCATCCAGGGCATCGGCAGCCCCAGCGATTCATTCCACAACGTTCCAATCGGCGCCTTCTGGCAGGATTCCTGGCGCATTAGCCCCACCGTCACCCTGAATTACGGCCTGCGCTACGACGTCGAAATTGCTCCCAGCTTTAAGCCGCCCACGCCGCTGGCTCTGGCCGGCTACAAGTTCCTTGGACTGCAGAAGGGCATTCAGACCGACACCAACAACATTCAGCCGCGCATCGGCCTCGCCTGGGATCCCAAGGGCGATGGGAAGACCGTCGTCCGCGCCTCCTACGGCATGTTCTACGATCATCCGCTGCTCGGCCTGTACTTCCTCGGCGACGCCTCCGATGGCTCGACCAGCGGACAGTTGGCGTTCGCCGGCGGCACTCCGTGCAATGCGGCCTCCACGCCTTACAGCCCCGGCAACCTCAACGCCGCCAGCATTTTCACCGGCACGCTCTCCAACGCGAATTGCATGCCCGTCAGCCAGCTGAATTACGAGCCCAACCAGCAGCAATTTGAATCGGTGTTCCCGGTCGGCGAGTCCAGCCAATCGCTCTTCCTGCAACAGCAATATTTGACGAATGCTCCGGCTCCGTTCCACCCCGCTGCATTTCCTTTGGCCTTCCAGCCCTTCGGCTATCCGCAGTCTAAGAATTTCGTATACGCCTACGCGCAGCAGGCCAACCTCGGCATCGAGCACGATTTCGGCGGCGGCTTCGCCCTGAATGTGGCTTACAACTTCAATGGCGGACGTCACCTCAACCGTCCCATCAACGCCAACACCGTTCGCGGAGACCTGTTGACCGCCAACTGGCAGGCCGCCTATAGCGATCCCAATTCCAACGCCACCGCCGGGCCGCTGCAAGTCGGAACCGGTGCGGCGCCCTGCGGGATAAATCCGAACAACGGCCTGCCCTGGGTCTCCGCGGCGCTTACCAATTTTTTCCGGCCCGGCGGCATCAATCCCTCGATCGCCAACTTCGTCACCGCCGTCGGCGCCGGCTCGTGCGTGACCGGAGTTCTGCCGGCGGTTATGGGATATCTTCAGGCCATCGGTTACAGCACGGCCGGCTTCAACGGCTCTTGCAACTATGGCACCTTCACGGGCTGCATTCCGTTCGGCGACATGGACGCCAACTATTCCAACGGCAGTTCGATCTATCACGGGCTCACCATCAACCTGCGCAAGCGCTTCACCAGCCACTACGAGTTCCTGGCTTCGTACACCTGGTCGCACGCCATTGACGATTCGACCGACTTGCAGTCCACCACCACGCCGCAAGACAGCTATTTCCCTGCCGCGGATCGCTCCACTTCGCTGTTTGATCAGCGTCACCGCCTGGTCGTCAGCGCGGTCTATCAGTCGGGCAAAGTCGCAGGCAGCGGTTTTGTGGGAAAGTTTTTCAGCGACTGGACGGTCGCTCCCATCCTCGAAGTCGCCTCCGGACGGCCCTTCAACATCATCACCAGCGGGGACGACAACTTTCAGCTCTCCTCGCTGACCGGCCGGCCCAACGTCGTAGCGTCCGGAACTCCAACCAACGGTTGCGGCTATGCCACGTTCCCTTCCCAGTATTCGCAAACTGGCTTCTTCCAGGAGGGGTGCTACGCCGCCTTCACTCCCAGTTCGCCCACCACGGCCGTGTTTCCGTTCGTTACTCTGCAAGCGCTCGACGGCAACCTGGGCCGCAACGCCGGAGTGCAACCCTGGGTTGTATTCGACGACATGCGCGTGGCCAAGCGCATCTATTTCAGCGAGCGTTTCAACATGGACCTGATCGTAGATATGTTCAACGTCGCGAACAAGATGAACGTGGCCGCCGTCAGCCCGCTCTGTAGCGGTTCCTTGTGCAACGCCGGGCAGGCCACCTCTGCCTATGATCCGCGCCAGTTCCAGTTCGCCATGAAAGTGAACTGGTAACCGATTCGTTTGCTCGTTGACATTGTCATTCTGAGTCGGGCGCACTTTGCCCGCCGAAGAACCTATGCAACATCGCCGTGGGCAACGGAACTCTCACGATCCTGCGAGACTTCCACCGAACAAATTGCGTAATCACAGGCGGGTGAACTCACATGCGCGTTGCGAAAGTTACTCAAAAAGTCACTCACCATGAATGATCCCGCTCCTTCCCCGATTCCCGTTGCCATCGACCCGATGCCCGCGCCCTCGTCACACCCGCCCCACACCGTCTTCCGCGGACCGAATGGCATCCGCGCCGGCTGGCGCGTATTGATTTTCGTGGCCCTTATGGCGGCCACGCTGGTTGTCCTCGCGATCCCCCTCGTTCTGATGCTCGCGCTCAAAGGCGGCAAGCGACCACAGATAGGCATCGGCATTTCCGGCCTCACTCCTCTCGGACTGGCCATCTCTGAAGCCGGAATCTTTCTTATCCCGTCGCTCGTCGGCGCTCTGGTCATGGCGCGCATCGAGCACCGCAAGTTTGGCCAGTACGGCCTGCCCGCGCAATCCGCATTCCGAAAAGATTTCTGGATCGGCATACTGGTCGGGTTTCTGTCGATCAGCGGCTGCTTGCTCGGAATCTTCGCGTTGCACGGCTTCCATCTCACGGGACTCGCCATCCACGGCAGCACCATCGCATCCGCAACCACAGCCTGGGGCGCGACCTTCGTGATCGTTGGCTTGGCCGAGGAATTTTATTTCCGTGGATATCTTCAGTTCACCCTCACGACCGGCATGGGGTTCTGGCCATCGGCGATCGTGACGTCCGCAGTTTTCGGTCTGGCCCACACAGGAAATCCAGGAGAGAGCACCTTTGGACTGCTTTCGGTGGTGCTCTTCGGCTTGCTGTTCTGCCTATTTCTGCTGCGCACCGGCAATCTGTGGTGGGCCGTCGGATTTCACGCCGGATGGGATTGGGGCCAGACGTTTTTCTATGGCGTGCCCGACAGCGGCCCGCGTATCACAATCTGTTCGGCTCCGCCTTCACCGGCCCGCGCTGGCTCACCGGAGGCAGCGTCGGCCCGGAAGCCAGCGTCTTCACGCCCATCGTGCTGGTGATCGTGGCGATTCTATTCACGCGGGCCTATCGCGATAACCGGTACCAGGCTCCGTAGCAGGCGTCAGGTCAGAACTGAAATACGAGCCCGGCTGTCGGCGTGGTCGGCAGGCCTTGGAGCGTTTTCACCAGCGCTTGTCCGGTATTCGGGTCAATACCTGATTCGTAAAAGTAGCGACCGTTGTAGTGGTTGGTCACATTCAAGACTTCGCCATACAGCGTCACCTTCCAGTGCTGAAACACCCAATCCTTGTCGGCGCGAGCATCGAGTCTTTCGTAAACCCCGAGTCGCTGAGTATTGAGGCCGGTCGCCACATATTGGCCGTTGGCGAGTTGGACGAACGTGCCACTCGGGATCGGAAATCCTGAACCATAGAGGAATTTCCCGCTCAAGTTGAAACTCGGCCGCAGTCGATACATGGCGAACGCGTTGAGTGTGTGCCGCTGGTCTTCGAAGGTCGGATAGTAGAACCCGGAGTTGAAGAAGAGGGTATATGGGGGATAGGGCACGGAGATTTGATATTGGCGCTGCTGTGCTTTCAGCAGCGTGTATCCCAGCCAGCCGGATAGGCGGTTTGCGCTCCGTCTCTGGAGGATCACCTGCACGCCATGCGAGTAATCGCGCTGAAACGTGCCTCCCGGAATCGGCTCGACTGAGGGGCACGAAGCGGAACCTGCAGGGACCGATGGAGCTGCTCCGAAGACGTTAAAGTCCTTGCGCTGGAAAGCTTCCAGGCGCACCCGGGTGTTTTCTCCCATCCGTTGCTCCACCGCCGCGCTGTAGTGTTCAGATCTCGGAGGCAGAGCCGACGCGCCCACACAGTAGCCCTGTGGCGGCCCAAACGCGGCCTCGGGAGCTTGCGTATACTGCCCGGCCGCGAATTGAAATTCCGTGTTGCGCGCTACGCGCAGGCCCATCGAGACCTGCGGCGAAAAACGCTGCGGAACATACGCTTGGAAGCGATCCCAGCGCAGACTCCCGAGAAGATGAACCCGGCCTCGTAGCAACGCCGATGCCTGTTGCACATAGGCACTCTGGTACCGCCCAGATCCTGCGAAGGAGGCGGCGGTTTGCACGTTTGCGCTGTTCAGGTAGGCCTGATATTCGCTGTCTCTTGGCTGTCGCTCCGTCCACCCCGCCTGCAGAACTTCATCCTGGGCCCACGCCCACGACAGTCCCACACCGCCGGTCCATTCGCGATGGTCGGTCTTGGTGACCAGCACATTCCGGTTGTCGAACAACTGGTCGGGCTCACGCAAATAGGCTCCGCGCGCGTCGAACAGCAGGTGCGGGCTCAGGGTCCATCGCCATCCCGCGCGCACGAACGTGAAATCACTGTTGCCGCTGGCATATTGAAAATTCGCCAGCGAGGCCGGATCGCTCACAGCCATGTTGGTGTGGCCGTCGGTGGCAAACAGGCTGACGTTCTGCCGGGGAGTGAGGTCGTAATTGAGCTTGAGATCGGCGTCTTCAAATCCCACATCCGCGGCGTCCTCCACCCGGCCACGAATGAGATAGTTGATATAACTCTTTCGCGCCGAGAGCAGCCACGATCCTTTGCGCGCCGTGCCCAGGGCGCCTTCCCCAAGAATTTCGCTGGCTGCGATGCCCGCCGAAATCCGGAAAAGCGCCGGGCCGCGGCTGCCCTCCCGCGTGTGAACATCGAGGGCAGCACCCGTTGCGTCTCCGAACTTCTCTGGATAGGCGGCCGGAAGCAGCTTCATTTCCTCGACCACTTCGCTGGTCAGAACGCCCAACGACGCGCCTTCAGAAAAGGCGCCGATTTCATGAAATGGGTTTCTCACCAGCACGTCATCGATGTAGATCGAGACGTTGGAGAAGGGCGCGCCCATCACCGAAAACTCCGCAAAGAATTCATTGTTGCCTTCCGCGGAAACTCCCGGCAGGGTCTGCACCGCGCGGAAAGGATCGTCGGCAAATACGGTCGAGGTTTCGCGGATTTCCGAACTCGTCAGATTCGTCTCGATGGTCGCGGGGGAATCGGCGCCCTGGAATACGTCCCCGTGCACCTCCACCTTGTCGGCGCGATGGAAATTGTCAGGCACCATGGTGATGGAGAATTCCTTGACGTCCGCAGCGGTCGCCAGCGCGAATGGAATGGTCAGCAGGCGGTAGCCCACCGCGTTGAGCCGCAGGGTGTAACTGCCGGGCTCGAGGTTTGGAATATCGAATTCGCCGCTGATCGAGGTAACCGCGCTGGCCTTGGTCTCCAGCACCACTAGCTCGACCCGCCCCAGCGCTTCGCCGCCCAGCGCGTTCGTGACCTTGCCCTTGATTTCAGCGGCCTGGGCGGCAGCCGCAATCAGAAGAAGAAAAACGGTAAGACGAAGAAGCATGTTTGCTCGCAGGCAGGGGGCACAGACTTTCTATGCAACCGGCTATGCAACAGAAGGAACGATGCAGAATACACCTCTTGCGCTGCCCGAACGCAATTCGCGGCATCATCCCGACGATCCCATGCTCAAACTGCGCCATTACTGACCCTGGAGCCTCGTGAGGTCCGAAGTCCGAGGTCCGACGCCGGTGTTACACTTTTCCTTTACCCATCCTTGGCGCTTGCCCGGAGTTCGTTCCCCCATGTCTGAAACGCAAATGCCCACTGCGCGGACTCGTGTCGTCCGCGAAGCCGACCGCGCCGTCTATGATCGCGCGGCCGTATACCGGATCCTCGACGAAGGATTCCTCTGCCACGCCGGTTTCGTGGTCGACGGCCAGCCTTTCGTGATCCCAACCTCATACGGCCGCAAGAGCGACAGCCTTTACATTCACGGCTCCGCCGCCAGTCGCATGCTGCGCCAAATCAAAGAAGGCGTGCCCGTCTGCATCACCGTGACTCTGCTCGAAGGACTGGTGCTCGCGCGCTCGATTTTCAATCACTCCATGAATTACCGCTCGGTGGTGATTCTGGGGAAGGCAACGCTGGTGGACGATCCCGAAGAAAAGCTGGCGGCCCTGCGCATTCTCTCCGAACATATCCTGCCCGGCCGTTGGGATGACTCGCGCCAGCCCAACGAACGCGAACTCAAAGCCACGTCAGTACTACGCGTTCCCATCGAAGAATTCTCCGCGAAAGTGAGACAAGGACCGGCAATCGACGACGAGGAAGATTACACATTCCCCACCTGGGCCGGAGTGGTGCCGCTGGAGATGGTCGCGGGCAAGCCGATCGATGATGCAAGATTACTGCCGGGAAAAGAAGTGCCGGAGTACGCGCGCAACTATTCGCGAAAATAGCGGAAGCTCTGGCGCTGAACTCCTCTGTGTCCTCCGTGTCCTCTGTGTGAATGCTTTTGATCTTCACGGCACCAGCAGCAACTTCCCCGCAATCTTGCGCGCTTCCATATCGCGGTGCGCCTGGGCTGCGTCCGCCAGCGGATACGTCTTCGCAATTCGCAGCTTGAGCTTCCCATCCGCGATCATCGCGAACAGGGCTCCCGTGCGCGCCAGCAATTCCTCGCGTGTCGCGGTGAAGTGCGCCAGCGTGGTGCGCGCCATGTAGAGCGACCCCTTCTCCGACAGCTTCGCCGGATCCACCGGCGGCACCGGACCGCTCGACATGCCGTAGAGCACGAGCATCCCACGCGGCCGCATCACGTTCAGATTTTTTTCGAACGTCGCCTTGCCCACGCCGTCGTACACCACGTCGACGCCCTGGCCGCCGGTCAGCCGCTTTACTTCCGGTTCAAAATCCTGTTGCGTAAAGATGATGACTTCATCCGCGCCTGCCTCGCGCGCCTGCCTGGCTTTCTCATCGCTCGAAGCCGTGCCAATGACCCGCGCCCCAATCGCGCGCGCCATCTGCACCAGCAACAATCCCACGCCTCCGGCGGCCGCGTGTACCAGCGCCGTCTCGCCCGCTTTTAATTCGTGCGCGTCATTCGCCAGATAGTGCGCGGTCAGCCCATGCATCATGGCCGCGGCGGCTTGCTCGTCGGTGATGTTCGCGGGCAGCGGAACCAGACTGTCCGCCGACGCTGCGACGTACTCGGCGTACGAGCCTAACGCGCCGCTCCAGGCCACGCGGTCGCCGACTTTCACGGTTCTCGCCTGCACGCCTACCGCCGACACCACGCCTGCGCCTTCCTGCCCGGGGATAAATGGCAGCGGCGTCCGCAAACTTCCGTCACGGAAGTGGCCATCAATCAAGTTCACGCCGGCAACCGACACCTTCACCAGCGCCTCGGCCGGCTTAGGCTGCGGGACGGGGACCTCGGCGAGTTCCATCACCTCCGGCCCGCCGGTATGCTGCACGCGAATTGCTTTCATGGTTGATCCCCAAATATCCAGGTTGTCATCCTGAGGCCCGCGCTTTTTGCGGGCCGAAGAGCTTGCCCTGAGCTTGTCGAAGGGATCTATGCACTCGTCCGCGGCGCCACTGCTGCCAGCCGAGTGCACAGATCCTTCGCTTCGCTCAGGATGACAAATGACCTTGAGGCCTTACGGTATGAGCAGCAACTTCCCCGTAGTCTTCCGCCCTTCGAGATCGCGGTGCGCTTGCTGCGCCTCGGCCAGCGGATAGGTATGATCGATTCGCAACTTGAGTTTGCCGGCAGCAATCATCCCAAACACCGCCCCCGACCGCATCATCAATTCTTCCCGCGTCGCGATATAGCTCATCAGCGACGGCCGCGTCACATAGAGCGACCCTTTCTGCGACAGCGCGATCAGATCGAACGGAGGCACCGCCCCGCTCGACCCTCCGAACAGCACCATCATCCCGCGCGGCCGCAGAATGTTCAGCCCCTTCTCGAAGGTCGTCTTGCCCACCGAATCGTAGACCACGTCGACGCCCTTGCCGCCGGTCAGCCGTTTCGTCTCAGCTTCAAAATCGGACTGCGTGTAGAGAATAACTTCGTCCGCTCCCGCTTCCCGGGCCAGCTTCGCCTTCTCCTCCGTCGAGACCGTCGCAATCACGCGCGCGCCTATGTGGTGCGCCATTTGCACCAGCAGCAATCCCACGCCTCCGGCCGCGGCGTGCACCAAAGCCGTCTCGCCGCGTCTCAGCGGATACGTGTCGTACGAGAGATAATGCGCCGTCATGCCCTGCAACATCGCCGCCGCAGCGTGCTGGTCGGTCACGTTAGACGGAATCGGCAACAGCCGGTCTGCGGGCATAACCACGTACTCGGCATACGATCCCAACGGCCCGCTCCAGGCCACGCGATCTCCCAGCTTCACCGACGTGGCATCGGTACCCACCGCCGTCACCACGCCCGCGCCTTCCTGCCCCAGCACCAGCGGCAAAGGAGCCTTGTACCGCCCCTCGCGGAAGTACACATCGATAAAGTTCACGCCCGAAGCGGCCAATTTCACCACCGCTTCATTCGCCTTAGGCTGCGGAACCGGCAACTCCACCAGTTCCATCGCCTCCGGCCCGCCAGGTTGTTTGACTTGAATGGCTTTCATAAGAGTTATGGATTCGCAATCTTCCGGATGGATTCCGGCAACAGGTGATTCTACATGCGACGGGCTGGAGTTGGCCTCACCGGCCATCCAGCGCCGATTGTCGCATTTGCAAGAAGCGCCGAACCGCGGGATCGCGCTCCAGGCCGATTGCGATTTCGTAGGCGCGCCGGGCTTCATCGTGGGTCCCAGCTTTGGCCAGCAACTCGGCACGCGCCGCCCAATAGGGCTGGTATTCGGCGAGCCGAGGATCTGCGGCTGCCTCGGGCATGGCATCGAGACCGGCGCTCGCACCGTGCAACTCCGCGATGGCCAGCGCGCGATTGACGGCCACGACCGGTGATCCGACGAGAGCGAACAGAGCGTCGTAGAGCCGCACCACCTCCGCCCAGTTCGCGCGGCCCGTGCGGCAGCGGTCCACGTGCGCCGACTGCAACGCGGCCTCTAACTGATAGCGTCCCAATGTGGCTAGCGCGCTGGCCCGCAGCAACAGCGCTTCAGCCTCGTTAATCATTCGCGAATTCCACACAGCCGGATCCTGTTCGGCCAGCGGGACGTACTCACCATCCTCCCGGCGCCGTGCACTCCGCCGCGCTTCGGCGTGCAGCATGAGCGCGTGTAGGCCCAGCGCTTCCGGTTCCTGCGGCAATAGCTCGGTAACGAGCCGGACGAGAAACATGGCTTCTTCGGTGAGATCGCGGCGGGCCACATCGGTCCCGCCCGGGTCGCTCCAACCTTCTGCGAAGGCGGCGTAGACCGCGTCCAGCACCGCGTCGAGGCGGGTGGGAAGTTCCTCAGGCTCGGGCACGTGGAACGGAATCCCGGCTTCCCGTATTTTTTCCTTGGCGCGCCCAAGCCGTTTCCCCATCGCCGCTGGAGACAGGAGAAACGCCGAGGCGATGGCCTTCGCATCCAGTCCAAGAATCACTTGCAGAATCAACGGCGCGCGAATGCCCGCATCGATCGCCGGGTGCGAGCACACAAACATCAACGCCAGACGCTGATCGGGGATCTGATTTGGAATTTCTGCCGCGAGCGCGGCCGCGCCCAGACCATCCGCGATCTCCTGCAACTCCTCGCCGGCAATCTCGCGGCGCTGTCCTCGGAAGGCGTCGATCATCTTTCGCCGGGCCACGGTCAGCAACCACGCTTCCGGGTTTGCCGGACATCCCTTCCGCGGCCAGTCCGCCAGCGCCGAAGCGAATGCCTCCGACAGAGCGTCCTCGGCGGCGGCCACGTCATGCGTGCGGGCCGCGAGAAAGGCGACGAGCTTACCATAGCTGCAACGCGCCACGGCTTCGGCCAGATTGCGCGCCTGCTCGCCGCCTTCGCGGGAGTTCATCGGGTTCGACTGCAACCCAATCACGCTGCCATGCTCCAGATGGGACGCACCTCGACCACTCCGTGACCCGCGGCCGGGCAGCGCGCCGCCCACGAGATCGCCGCGTCCAGATCCTTTACGTCGATCAGGAAGTAGCCGCCCAACTGCTCTTTCGAGTCTACGTATGGACCGTCCAGCACTTGCGATTTGCTGTTCGCGATGCGCACGGTCGTCGCCGTCGAGGTCGGCTGCAGGCGGTTACTGCCGACGAGCGCCCCCGCCTTTTTCAGCGCCTCGCCGTACGCCATGTAAGCCGCCGCACCCTGTTGCTGCTCGGCCGGCGTCATTTTGGACCACCCATTCTCGTTCACATACGTCATCAGAAGATATTGCATTTCGATCCTCCATCTTTACAGTTGTATTTGCGGGATTATTCTCCGCTACTACAATGACGTTCGACACCGGGTGATTTGGACAACCGGACAAATCAATCCCTTCGTGGTACTTCGTGTCCTTCGTGGTTCATGGTTTTTCTCTTTCAGCCTCGAACAGATGGTGTTCGTTATAGCACCAGCGCCTGCCCAATCGAGTTGCGCTGACCGCCCCGATCATAGCCGACTCTGCTACACTGGCACGTCTTCCGGCGAGGAGCCTTTGAACATGGCCGAAAAGAAACCCCAGACACTGGCGAATCACACTCGCTGGGATCCGCCGTACCACTTCTATGTTGTCCCGATTTTCGGGCTGGCGCTGATCCTGACCCTGATCCATTTCTTCGCGCACATCACCCACGGGGATCTCCGCGATCACATCCATGCGGTGCTGCTGATTTTGCTGGCGGTCGCTTTCCTTATTTGGTTGGTCAAAACGCGCTTCTACGCGCTCAAGGTGCAGGATCGCGTGATCCGCCTGGAGGAGCGCCTGCGCCTGACCCAGCTTCTGCCGGATCCATTGCGCTCCCGTATTCCCGAGTTGACCGAAGGCCAACTCGTCGCACTGCGTTTCGCGTCCGACGCCGAAATCCCGAAGCTGGTCGAGCGCACGCTGAAAGAAAACTTGTCGAGCGCGGACATCAAGAAAGCGATCCAGACGTGGCGGCCGGACTACTGGCGGGTGTGAAGACCGGAGGTCGGACCTCGGACCTCAGACTCGCACGTTGGGACCTCAGGCCCTAGGAGGTTGTGGAAAAGCCACAAGCGCATGCCCACCGTGGAAGAGCGGCGCTTCAGCGCCGCGTAAAGTCTCGCCTATACAATCTCGGCTTCAGCCCCTGTGGTCGAGGCTGCTTGCAGGCGCCCCTCTTTCCGCTGCCTCCCAGGCTTTCGAACATCGTTGCACTGCAGGCACCGCCAACCGAAGCGGACGGATCGCCATCCAACCTCGGAGGTCCGAAGTCCACACCGCCGTTCGTGGTAACCATCCGCGGCAGTGCCGAAAGTAACCGCTCTGGTGCCTTTTCGGCGATTGACCCCGTCGCGGCGTCCGCGTACGATTTGGTAGAATTCACCGGGCGTTCATCTAAGGAGAAGCCCGCAACTCATAGAGGAATAAACAAGTATCAGAAATATGCGATTTGCCGACCTCTATGTCCGGTATGTCCGGATCGCGGTGCTGGCCTCCCTGATCCTGGGGGCAGGTGCCTGCCAAAGCGCGCACAAGCCAGTCTCGCTGCTGCCTCCCGGAACCGCACCTTCCCTACACCCCGCAACACCAGTGGCCGCTCCGGCCTCCGCGCCAACGGCTCAAGCCGCTGAGCCTCACGCAGCGCCTCAGGCGGACGAAACTCCTCAGAAGCCAGAACCCGGTTCCCAGGAATCTACATCGGCACCCGCCTCCGACCCGGTCGGCGACCTAATCGCGCGCGCCGAAAAGGAATATCAGGCCGGATTGGCCAACCATCAGATTGGCAAGGTCGATGAAGCCAGGCAAAATTTCGACAACGCGCTGAACGCTCTGCTGAGCAGCAATCTTGACATCCGCTCCGACGAGCGCCTGCAGAAGGAATTCGATCGCGTCGTGGCCGGTGTCAACGAACTCTACCCCGGCGGCACCTCGGATGCCGCGTCGGCGCAAGACGCTCAGCAAAAATCCGAGCCCGCGCCCATCGACGAGACCAACGGACTCACCCCCGCCGCCGATGCCGGCGTCAAGGCCAAGGCCCAGGCCGAGATCAAGAACACGCGTTCCGACCTGCCGCTGATGATGACCGACCAAGTCGCCGGCTACATTACCTACTTCTCAGGTCACGGACGCGGCGTCTTCGAGCGCGCCTTCGCCCGCTCGGGCCGCTATCACGACATGATCGTCTCCACCCTGAAAGAAGAAGGGTTGCCGCAGGATCTGATTTACCTCGCGCAGGCCGAATCGGGATTTCACCCGCTCGCCGTGTCGCGGGCCGGTGCACGCGGCATCTGGCAGTTCATGGCCAGCCGGGGCCGGGGATACGGTCTGCACCACAACATGTGGGTCGACGATCGCCAGGATCCCGAAAAATCCACGCGCGCCGCCGCCCGTCACCTGAAAGATCTGTACAACCAGTTCGGCGACTGGTATCTCGCCATGGCCGCTTACAATTCCGGTCCCGGCACCGTGCAGTCTGCGGTGAAGCGCACCGGCTACGCCGACTTCTGGGAACTCTACCGCCGCAACGTTCTGCCCAAAGAAACCCGCAACTACGTTCCCATCATTCTGGCCGTAACCATCATGACCAAGAATCCGTCGCAGTACGGCTTGGACAATGTCGTGATGGATCGCCCGGCGGACTACGACACGGTGACGATCAATTATCCGGTTGACCTGCGACTGGTTGCCGAGTGCGTGAACTCGACTGCGCCCGAACTGCAGGACCTGAATCCCAGCCTGCTGCGCCTGACCACCCCGCGCGAAGGCAAGTTTGAATTGCATCTGCCGGCCGGAACGAAAGACGCATACGCAACCGCGATCGGCTCCATTCCCGCCGACATGCGGCTGTGGTGGCGCTATCACACGGTTCACTCCGGCGACACGCTCGCCACTCTGGCGCGGAATTATCACACTACGGCCAAGTCGATCGCCGCCGCCAATAACCTGGAAGGCACCGAACTCGAAGCTGACGCCAAGCTGGTCATCCCCGTCGCGCCCGGCAAGCATCCGCTCAGCGATCAAGCGACCTACGCCCGCCGCATCACCCGCTACAAAGTTCATGCCGGAGACACGGTCGAAACCGTCGCCGAAAACTTCGGCGTCTCGCCGCAAATGCTGCGCCGCTGGAACGGCATCCGCGGCAGCAGCCTGAGCGGACGCAGGATCATCGCCCTGCACCTGCCGGTTTCACCCAGCGCCCATGAATCCGAAGTAGCCAGCTCGCGGACAAAGTCAAAACATCCAGCCACCGGATCGAAGCCGACCGAAAGCGCGACCGTCAAACCCCCCGCCACCAAGTCGGCGCAAATCGAACGTCTAGCTGTGAATAAAGAGCCCGCCGCAGTGGTTCACCACAAAGTGAAGAGTGGCGAAACTCTCTACTCCATCGCCAACGCCTATAGAACCACCGTCGCCGCCCTCAAACGCGACAACCGCAACGTCGCCATCCTCCGCCCCGGCATGATCCTGATCGTGCATCGATAAACGCGAGGGGAATAAGGTCACTACGAAAATCGAGCTGAGGAGTTCAAAGGTGTAAGGTCTGAAGTCCGAGGTCCGACGACTCCGTCAACTCAATTATTTTCTTAACTTTACGGGCGCTGCCCGCCCCGCGGGCCGAGGCCTACGCGGGACAAGAAACGCACCCAACCCGAGCGGCGAGCTACGTCAAAATCAATAACTTCGGCAGACAATTTCCGTCTGGTCGAGAAACACTTCACCGCCCGCATGAAGAATCCAGAGACTTCAGAAAAGCGCAACGTTGTATCCTGAGTCCTTGCAGTCCGCACCGAATGTCGTGCTATAATCGCGCGCCGTTCCAGCAGAGGTTTCCGGTGGTCTTTTAAATTCTTCGTGCCCGCAGCCAGGGAGCCATCCGCACCCGGCCGCCACTTGAATCAGGAGGAACAATGACGTTTAACGATCCCACGCTCTACGGCCGTGATGAAGAAGAGGAATTCGGCGACAGCGGCGCTTACACCGAGTCGCTGGAAGAAGATTTCGAAGAGGAAGAGGAGGAAGAAGAATCCGGCACGCCGGCTCCGGAAGCAATCGAGCCACCGCCCGTGTCCGCTCCCGCGCCTCCCGCTCCCAAGCCCGCACCCTCCGCTCCGAGCGGTGGAGGCGGCAAGCCCAAAGCAAAAAAACCGGCTGCGAAAAAGAAACCGGCCAAGAAGAAAGCCGCCAAGAAGCCTGCGAAGAAGAAAGCTGCCAAGAAACCGGCCAAGAAAAAAGCTGCCAAGAAGCCTGCAAAAAAGGCTAAGAAGAAAGGCAAGAAGCGCCGTTAAGTCGCGGCATGGCCTCGACCGCCTCCGATTCGCAACCGATCAGAACCGCGCCCGATTCAGGGCGCGGTTTTTTATTTGAGCGAATTGCGCAGTCGTTTTATTTTTGTGCCGCAGCCAGCGCCTGGGAATCGTAAGAATAGACCACCTGCTCGCTGTAGAGCACTTCCGTCGACCACCATCCCAAGCATGCGGCCGTGGTGAGAATCGCCGAAATCACCACCAGCCGCGCCCAGTGCTCAATCTGCCAGAAACATTTCGGTTCTGTTTCTTTTTCCGCGACCGTCTCCTTCGCCCGAGTTTCGTCTGGCTTTGACGACAGCGGCTTCGACGACGGCGGCTTCCACACCAGCCATGCCCCGACCGCCGCCAGCAGCAACAAAGTGAATTCCATGTACGGCGGATCGGAAGGCTCGCGCCCGTGAAAATGGTGATACGTGGCGAGCGCCGCCACGGCAAGGTAAACAGCGGGCACGGGCACCAGGGCCAGGCGAAGCCACGAGCCTTGCCTTTCGCGGCGCAGCGCCGCGCCCCAGGCGAACACGCACAGCGTGAATCCGATCAGCCCATTAAAGGCCGCGCCCCGCAGCACCATGATCTGATCGTGGATTTGACGCAGCCGCACGGTGAAATCTCCTCCTTTGAGCATCAGAGCGTTTTCCTGAAGACCGAAAATATCCTGCGCGGCTTCGTCCAGCTTATCGTCGTTCTCCCGGTCGTAGTTGTAGCGGACTGACCATCGCAGAGTTTGCCAGCACTGCGGTTTCACGGTCTTTAGGGTCTGAAACGTGTAGATCTTTCCCGCGAGCGCCGGATTTTCCGCCCCCGCCAACAGCAGATGGTTGTCATCGAGGTCACAATAGATGCGGGTATGGATTCGATCTTCGGTCACACCCATGCGAAACAGGTGTTCGCCAGTCTGAAGGTAAAGGTCGTCGTCGTTGAAAAAATCGACCGCGATGCGCGACACGGCGGAGCCCAGCGAATAGGTCATCGCGAACAACAGAACACCTGCAGCCGCCTGCCGGCCATCGGCGGTCACCCAGTTCAGAATCTCTCCCAGGCGATTCTCGCCTTCGAAAAAGAAAAGATGAATGACCAGCACCACCCAGGGAAGCGCGAGTGCCCCCACAATGATGGTGTCGAACGCGATCGTGAGTGCGCCCATGGAGTTATACCTGCCTTCGTCCCGTGCCTGGCGAAGCGAATCCTTTAATGCACCGTGTTCGTCGCCAGATTCACCGTGGCCTGGTCGTACTGCGATTTTTGTTTTGTCGTCGTATTCACCTGGAACATGGTCGTCGTCAGGGTTGCGGCATTGCCGCGCGCGTCGCCTTGCGCTTTGATCAAAAGATATCCGTACCCTTGCAGTGACTTCACAAAAATGTGATCGCCGGTTTTGGCTCCATTGGCCGCGACGATTGCCTGATCGTTAATGCCGCCCGTTCCCGCCACAATGTAAGGAATCTGCAAGGCCTTGCCGTTGAAATTCAGTTCGCGCGTGTAACGCTGGTAGCTATGGGCGTGGCCCGACAGGTACAGATCAGGCATGAGCCTGGCCTGGGTGCAGGCGCTGTCGATGTCGGCCAACATCTGCGTGCTCCCGGAGTGTCCGCCGGAACTGAAGGGCGGATGATGCGTCGCCATCACCAGCGCTTTACGCGGCCCCGCCTGCCGCGCCGCGGCGATGGTTTGCAGAGTCTGGATGAGCCACGCCTTCTGCGCTGGGCCGGGAATCGTGCCGGAAATGAATCCGGGATTCTCCGCCGTATTGGAGTACAAGCCCACGATGTCCACGAACGGAGCGTTTAAATACCAGTAGACTCCGGGCTGGTTCATGGTCTGGCGGAAGATGGTTCCCGCAATCGGCGGCACGGTTTGTGAAGCCGCGCAGAAGTTGGACTGGAACGCTTCCAGTGTTTTCGGATCGGTCTTGGGAAAAACTTCCCCGTCATGGTTGCCCGGGACGGCGATGATCTTGCCCGGATAGTGCACATACGGTTCGTAGAACTCGCCGCGATAGGCGTTGTCCTTGCCAGGTCCGTAGATCACGTCGCCCAGGTGAAAGAAAAATGCGGGCGACGCGGCCGGATGGGCCACGTTGTAATCGGTGGCCATGGCCTCAGCCACGTCGCCCTGGGGGGAATTGGCGCTCTTGCCGGTGTCGCCCACGGCATGGAAACTGATGGAGCCGGAAGCTTGAATTTCCTGGCTGGCCGGGGCGCCAATCACGTCGGCCAGTTGCATCGCGGACGCTCCCTTAACGCGCGGAACCGGCTCCAGGTTTCCCTGAATGTAGTCGACCAGCGAGGTTCCGACGCCGGACACCGGCTTGCGCTGCGCGACCGGCGTGGTGGTAAAAAACGGATGGGCAAAGCGCAGCGGCGCCGCGCTGGGCTTCGCAGGCTTCGTGCTCTTCGTGCTTTTTGCTTTCGTTGCTTTCGCCGCTTTCTTCATCGCTAGTTCCTTTCGTTAGAACGTCTCCGCTCCCCGCATTTCACTCGGGCCTGCCGCCGCTCACTTCAAATCCGCCAGGTCCGCCTGCAGTTGCTGCAGGTCGAACCCTTGCGGGGCCTGCTGCTTATCGTCCAGATAATCGTTGCTGAGAATCGCGTAGGCTTCGTCGCAGTACGCTTCCCAGAAGGTCCACGTCATGGTTTGTAGTGCTCCCCAGGTCACAACCGTTACACCGCGCGCGTCGTAGGCGACCACGGGGATCGCGTGTCCTCCCCACGAACCAGGCTTGCCGTCGCCCGTTGGCCCACCCGGAGGCACGGACCAGGGCTGATGATTCTGGGTTTGCGCCTGTGCGCTAATGGGCAACTGCACGCCGATGTAGCAGCCTTCGAAGATGTAAACCGAATCCATGATGTGATTGTGATTGGCAGGTTCGAGCGCCACATACGCGCCGATCGTGTGGCCGGCGATGCCGGTTTGCCGCCAGTAATTCAGCACATCGATTTCGTTGGCGCCGTTGTCATTGGCTCCGGTCGCGGGATTGTAGCCGGTGATGTCCGAGTACGCCGCGACGATCTGGCTGTCGGTAGGCGTGACCATCTTCTTGCCCGCGTTGGCCGTCCATTCCATGATCAGGTGTCCCGCGGCGGCGCAGGTGCAGTCGCCGATCTGGTCGTTGTCCATCATGCCCCAGGTCGTGGATGGAATTTTTGCGGTGAGATCGAAACTCGCGGGCGGCGCGGGCAGCGCCGGTGTCACATAGGAGGCCAGCAGCAGCGTGCGCGGATCATGCCGTGCCGCTGCCTTGCCCAGCTTGAGTTTGCGCGGGTCGGTGCGCGTCGGGTCCGACTTCATGGCGACGCTGGTTCTCGCGCCGGCCACCGCAGAGTGCAGTTTCTTCACAGCCATGAGGAGTCTCCTTTGGGCAACGTTCGGAATTGATTCAATTGCAAAAAGGGGCCCGGCCGCTCGCAGACGTCATCGCGAACGGGAGCTACTCAGTTACTGAGGGGAAGAAGTTGGGCGCATCTTAGCCCCGAACGCAGCCCAGAGCAAATTGACAGGAAATTTGTTACGAAAAACGAACAAGGGGAATGAAAAGGCAAAACCGGGGGCTTGGCCCATCCAATCGGTGTCATTGAGTGCTATGGGGATGTTACATCAACTAACTTTCCCAGTTTGACAATCAGACTAGCGAAGGCATATATGTCATACACATATATGTCATCAACAAGTGCGAACTTCGACCGGGAATTGAAAAAAGGAAGTGCCGAACTGCTAATCCTTTCGTTACTGGAGGGCCGAGCGCGCCACGGTTACGAAATCAGCCAACTTATCGAACAGCGTTCGGCCTGTACGCTCAAGTTCAATGTGGCCTCTCTCTATCCCCTGCTGTACCGGCTGGAGAAGCGCGGGTGGATCCAAGGTCAGTGGGTTGAGAAGCCTGGGCAGCGCCGGAGGCGCTATTACCGGCTAATCCCAGCCGGGAAGGCGATGCTAAAGCAACAGCGGCGGACTTGGGCTGAATTCGTGACCGCGATGCAGCGGATTACTGGAGTAAGCCATGCCTGATTTTAAAAAGATGGTGCGCGATCGGCTCCGCGACTGCGGACTTTCGCCGATGCGTGAGTGCGAGATCGTCGATGAGATCTCGCAGCATCTGCGCGACCGGTACGAGGCACAGCTATCGAACGGGGCCAATGAGGACGCAGCAGAGCGTGAAATCATTGCAGAACTGGAGGGACGCGATCTGGCGGGCGATCTGCGAAAGATCGAGGAGCGCTGGATAGACCCGATAGAGCTGGGGACGGGTGAGGGCAGCGATGTCTGGTCAGGCCTGTGGCAGAACCTGCGCTACGCCACGCGCACATTGCGATTGAACCCGGGATTCACGACAGCATGCGTACTTTCACTAGCGCTAGGCATCGGAGCAAATACGGCTATCTTCCAGCTCATCGACGCGGTGAGGATGAGGGTTCTTCCAGTTGCGCATCCCGAAGAGTTAGCCGTGATCCGGCCGACAGATTTCCATGTCACAGGCCGGCACCACGGTCGCTACGGATACGTGACCAATGAGATGTGGGAGCAGATTCGTGCGCAGCAGCAAGGGTTCAGCGGGGTATTTGCATTCGGCAATGAGGATTTCAATCTGGCGACGCGCGGGCAAGTGCGCTACGCACAGGGCCTATGGGTCAGTGGTGAATTTTTCGATGTGCTCGGGATTCAGCCGATAATTGGGCGGGTATTTCACCCGCCCGATGATCGCGCGGGTTGTGGTACGCCCGGCACAGTAATTAGCTATGAATTTTGGCAGAACGAATTTGGCGGACAGGCCAGCGCGATCGGTAAAACACTCGAATTGGAAGGCCACCCGTTTCCGGTGCTCGGTGTAACCCCAGCGAACTTTCATGGGGTAGACGTCGGCCACAGCTTCGATGTTGCGGTGCTCATCTGCTCTGAACCAACGATCGCAGGTGAGAGCAGCCTTTACGTGTTGCCACACGGATGGTGGTTGGTGGCCATGGGCCGACTGAAGCCCAGATGGACTCTAGACAAGGCATCGGCGCAACTCGATGCAATCTCTCCGGGACTCATGCAGGAAACCTTGCCGCCCGTGTACCAGGCGGAAGCCCGAAAACGATACCTGCAGAAGAAGCTCGCAGCTTATCCGGGAAGCACAGGGGTGTCCAATCTTCGGCAGCAGTATGAGTCGCCTCTGTGGCTGCTGCTGGCGATCACGGGACTTGTATTGCTGATCGCGTGCGCAAACCTCGCGAACCTGTTGCTGGCTCGCGCCAGCGCGCGGGAAAAGGAAATTGCGGTACGCATCGCGCTGGGCGCGGCACGAGGACGCATCGTCCGCCAGCTGCTTACCGAGAGCCTGCTTCTCGCGCTGCTGGGTGCGGCTTTGGGTATGGTGCTGGCCCGCCTCTTGAGTTCCTTCCTGGTCCGGTATCTCAGCGGGGAAGGCGATGTGCGCCACATCTTCGTGGGCCTCGCAACGGACTGGCGAGTACTTGGATTTACGGCCGGCCTGGCCGTGCTCACCTGTGTGCTGGTCGGGCTGGCGCCTGCGATCAAATCGACCGGAATGTCCCCGGCACTGGTGATGAGCTTGGCCGGGCGCGGTTTGACTACAACGCGCGAGCGATTCAGTCTACGCCGGGCACTGGTCGTGGCTCAGATCGCAATGTCCCTCGTGCTAGTGGTCAGCGCGTTGCTGTTCGGCGAAAGCCTGCGGAAAATTCTGACTCTGGATGCGGGATTCCAGCGCGACGGCGTGCTGGTGATGGATATCGACTACACGCGCCTCAATCTCCCCTACGATCAGCGAGGTCCGCTCCGGGAGCGCATCGTCGAGCGCGTGCGGTCACTGCCCGGAGTGCGATCGGCCGCGGAGACGAACGTGGTGCCTTTAGGCGGGAGTTATTGGAATGATGAAGTCGTGGTCAATGGCGAGGTGAAGAAGGGTTGGGTCGACATGGGCAACATCACACCGGGGTACTTCCAGACGATGGGAACGCCTTTGTTAGCCGGCCGCAATTTCAATGAGCGCGATACAGCGAGTGCGCCAAAGGTGGCGATCGTCAATCGGGAGTTTGCCCGGAAAATCATGGGAACCGAAAATCCTGTTGGCCGGACCTTCAAAATCAACGTGTATCGGGACCAGCCGCAGTACGAGTATGAGATCGTCGGGCTGATGGCGAACGCGAAATACGATGACTTGCGAAAAGAGTTCGATCCAATCGCATTTTATCCTCAGTTGCAGGATGACCGGCCCGACACCAACGGGGAAATTATCGTCCGCTCCAGCGGATTGCTCGAACCGATTGTGGGGGAGTTACGGCAAGCTATGGCTGACGTGAATCCGGAGATCGCAATCGATTTTCATTCACTCGCCGCCCAAATCAGCGATGGATTGCTGAAAGAGCGTCTCTTGGCAATATTGAGCGGGTTCTTTGGCTTGCTCGCCGCAATTCTGGCAACCGTCGGACTCTATGGAGTGATGGCATACATGGTGGCAAAAAGGACAAACGAGATCGGGATCAGGATGGCATTGGGAGCAGCGCCGATACAAATGCTCGAACTGGTTCTAAGCGAGGCAGGAAAGCTGTGCGGAGTCGGAGTTGCAATCGGGGTTGTGGTGACGCTGCTGGTCGGGAGATGGGCGGCGTCTCTCATATTTGGATTGAAGCCCTACAATCCTGCAGTACTGGCGACTGCGTGTCTGGGACTGGCTGTGGTGGCGGTGCTCGCCAGTATGATCCCGGCGAGAAGGGCGGCTAGGCTGGAGCCAATGGTGGCGTTGAGAGAAAATTAGTGGTCGCAATCACTTGAACCCGGTGCTACAAGGTCATTCGCCCGTATACACGATACCTGAGGAGAACAGGCCCGTAACACTCAGAACCCCCGGTTGCAGGGTCGGTGAGTGCTATAGGAATTCTTCGCCACCTAGGCTCAGGTGATCCCGTCACCCCGTTCGCAAAATCTGAACTGCTTTTATTGATTGGACGGAGGGCGTTTCCTGGGCGAGGACTTCTCCGGAATGTTGTCGTCAACAATGACTCTTTTCGGAGACCGGCCAGCCGAAGACACTAGCTGAGCATTCTTGCTCTCCATCGAAGCCGCGGTCTGCTGGATATAGGCGGACAACTCTTCCACCAGCCGATTCATGTCGGAAATGTCGTTGCTCAAAGCTTTTAGTTCACTTTTACCTTCGTGCGAACCGGGTGGAAGCAGTGAATCTAGAGATTCGCAGACCACTGTCAAGTCTTTATACAATTTAAAGGTCGTGGACATGCTTCCCTCAGAGGCCTGCGCATCGTGAATCAAAGCGGGCACTGCAAATTGGAGATTGCGGCGCAACGCTGCGGTCATTTGGGCCTTCTGGGTTTTCTCTCCCCGCCAGAATGTGACCCAGTGGAGTCTCCCACCCTGCTGCAGGCTCGTCAGGTCCTGGCTGGTTGCCGGGGCCGCGCGCATCAACTCCGCCAAGGTTGAATTCAGGTCGCGTGCCACTGGAGAGGGTGAAGTCGAGACTGTGGCCGGTCTTGATTGTGCGACCAAGCCTCTGCTGAAAACGAGGACGAGAACCATGGCGAGAACACCCCAATACGCCCGGCGTGTAGTGGTTGTCATAAAGCAGGCTCCTTCGTCCAACCGCCCAAGCATAGCCTGATTCCACGAGAAACAGGTTGTTACCGATGTCTAATCGCCAAATGTCAACGGGTACTGTCCGAATGGCGGATCGGTTACTGGTCTTACGGTGCGGATGAAATAGGCCGTCCGGGCGACAGCGGCATCGTGGAACTGCGTGGAAATGTGCGCTCACAAACTCAAACTTGCCCAAGGCATTTTGAGTGCTATGGGCACCATGCGTCACTTTATAGCGCAAAGTACATCGGCAGGTCAAAATGGGTCGATTGGGATTCGTTCGATGTTGTTAACCAGCCATTTCGCCCATTGGGAGGTCCATGTCACTCCCGAATCAGCGAGGGAACCACTTGTCGGGATCAATGGAGAGAGCGTCCAGCGCGGAGGCAGTCGTGACATGCGGATCAAGAATAAAATCGCAGGTAAAATCGTACACGGCGACGCCGATCAGCCAAACGATGCAGATGCACACCAGCGCCATGATCACCACACCCAGGAATTCGGCATCCTCGAAGATGCATTGACCAAGCGCCGACGCCAGATTCTTGAAGAACCGCTCGATCCGTTCCCGCGTCACACCTAAAATTCTAGCACCGGATTCCCAGTGTCGGGTACAATCCAACAACTGCCGAAAACACGCCGTTGCACTCAAAACTCCCTCCGGCCCGCGATGCTTTGTCGACAACCTACGACGGACCGAGTTTCGCGAGGGTGATGATCCGATCCTTCGCATTGACGACAGACCGAGATTGACGAGACAATAGCAGCCGTTTTGGCGGCCAAAAAATCCGGGCCTAAGTCTTAAGTATGACTGTGCGAGCTGATGCAGCTCAGAATCCTCAGCGCCACCTGTTTCGCGCAGCCTTTTTTTCGGCGTTAGCCCGGAGCACGTTAACCCCGGGGGCCGCTATCGTCCTCCAACTCATCTCCGCGCTCGCAATCTGTGTCGTACCCTCTGCGTCCTCGGCTCAAACTTCTGCTCCCGTCAGCATGTCCATGCCCACCGCATCGCGGGTTCAATCACCCGGCTGGTGGCCCACGAAAGGGGACGCCACACGAGATAGTTACGTGGGCACGGCAACGTGCGCGAAATGTCATGCTTCCAAGGTTGCTACCCAGCAAAAACACGCCATGGCCCACGCCGCGGTGCGCGCCGCCGACGCCGAGATCCTTCGCCAGAATGACCATCTCCCCTTCCGCCTTGGTCCCTATCGGGAGGAGATCGTTACCAAAGGCGGGAAGAGCGTTCTCACGGTCACCGCTAACGATGGCGCGGCGCGCCTCTCCGCCGACCTGCTGTGGGCATTTGGCGTCGGTCACATGGGCCAGACTTATGTCTACGAGAAAAATGGCACCTACTATGAAAGCCATCTAACCTTTTTTTCGTCTTCTCAGGATCTGAATATCACTCCGGGGCAATCTCTGGCCACACCTCGCAGCCTGGAAGAGGCCGCGGGACGGCGCATGCCGCCGGCAGAGACTCGCGCCTGCTTTGCCTGTCACACCACCGCTTCGGTAATCAACGGTCAACTTGATCTCAGCGGCGCAGTGCCCGGCATCACCTGCGAAGCCTGCCACGGACCGGGCGCCAGTCATGTCGTCGCCATGAATTCGGGACCGCAGGAGCAAGGCGAGCATCTGATCATGAATCCCGGTCGCCTGGATCCAGTCGCGTCCGTCGATTTCTGCGGCGCGTGCCACCGCACCTGGGAAGATGTAGTGACCAACATTGGACTGGGCGCATTGAACCTCCGCTTTGCGCCTTACCGCCTCGAAAACAGCAAGTGTTGGAGTAAACCAGACGCTCGACTGACCTGCGTTGCCTGTCACGATCCCCACCAGCCTCTGGAGCACGATGCTGCCGCCTACGATTCGCGCTGTCTGCAATGTCACGTCAATCAGCCAGGCGCAAAAACCACCGCCGGTCACCGAGACTCAGATCACCCAGACTCGGATCACTCAGACTCGGATCACCCAGGCGCGGCCTGCCCCGTAAGCACGAAGAACTGCACAACCTGCCACATGCCTAAAGTCGAGTCTTCCATCCAGCACTCGACCTTCACCGACCACTGGATCAGCAAACCCCTCAGATGAAGGAATGAAAAGGCAAGAACCGGGGCTTGGCGCATCCTCGGTGTCATTGAGTGCAATGGGGATAATTTCGTCAACAGAGCGACGCACGTTCCGTCGACCATCAGAACAATCGCCAATTCCAAATAAGCGCTCCGTGAAACGTAGCCACGGTAAGGGTGCCTATCAGCATCCCGTTCGCCAGCCCCACCCAGAAGAATGGTGTCTGTACGGCGGTAAGCGAGCGGTCTGCAGACTCCCATAAGGTGGTGTCTGCATGAAAGGCCCAGTACGCCGCGGTACAAAAAGCTCCAAGGAGAACACCGAGGCAGGCGCCTGCCAAAGCGGAATTCAGCAGTGGACTCCACACGATTCTCAGGTTGGGATGAGCAACGTGTTGGTCTGCCGCCACCATCGCTGGGAGCATTGCCCCCGCGACTGAAGCTACGGTGGCGAAGAGCGGAAAAGAAGCAAACGCAGCAAACGAAGCGAGGGGACTGTTGAATCGAGGCTGGGACTCATTCTTGTCCACGGGACACAAGGCTGGCGATCGTCGCCTCGAAGAATATTACCTCATCAAATGTTGAAACCAGGCCATTCGACGTTTGAGCCGCATCGTGACCGACGCCTCGTCGCTACGGTTTACGGTCTGGAAGTACATCAAGGATCGAGATGGTGAGATCACCGCCGGGTTTCTTGACGAAGCTTTCCCGTTCGTCCAACGCTGCGACAAGAAGCGAATGAAGATGTTTGATGTCACTCTCGTTGGTCGTTGTTACGGCAATCTAACAGCCTTCCACTGACAATGTGGCAGAGGCCAAAACCCGGTACCCACATCGGTATGTATTCGATTTCATCTGGGTGCGACACGGCAATCTCACCATGTTCGTCGATCTTGAAATAGGTGTCTTTGTCCCTGTGCTGAAGCGCCTCTACTGTGTATCCGCGAAGTGTTTCCACCCGCTGCGTCATCTCGTCATCCATGTAATCCCTCGACTGAATGACAGTACTACGTTCGTTCCCGTCAATTGCACGCACAGAGTACATCAATAATGGCGGGCATGGAACGCAGTTGGTGTGACGAGGCGATTTCACGCTTTGACGGCTGCTCACTGAGTGTAAAGGCGCCATTATTGTGCAACGGCGACTCTCAGGCCAACTGTGACTGGCATCTTCCTCCCCTTCAGGTGGCTTTCAGGTTCAAGCCCTAGCTTTATCCTGAAAATTACCGCGCACATCTACTGGAGGATCCTATGCACTCTCGGAATTTATTGGCTGCCTTCCTGATCGCAGCGCTCGCGCTCACGCTTACCGGCCGCGTGGCCGCGCAGGGCACCTGGGCGGTTGAAAAGACATTTCACATTGGTGGCGAGGGCGGCATGGACTACATCACCGTGGATGCCAAGAGCCACCGGCTCTACGTTCCCCGCAGCACGCACACAATGGTCATCGATGCCGATTCGGGGAAGACTCTCGCCGACATTCCCGGCCAGAAGCATAACCATGGGGTCGCTATCGCTCCCGAGGCCGGGCGGGGATTCATCACCGACGGAGAAGGCTCAGTCGTTATTTTCGACCTCAAGACGAGTGCAGTGCTGGGAACGCTCAAAGCGCGGCCGGATGCCGACGGCATCATTTACGACAAGGCCACCGGACTCATACTGGTGTCCTGCGGCGACGACGGGACTCTGGTGACGATCAAGGCCGACGTCGATCCGAAGACCGGATCCATCGACGCTCCCATTGACTTGGGAGGCAAGCCCGAGTTTCTTGCATCCGACGGCGCAGGCAAGGTCTATGTCAATTTGGAGGACAAAGACCAGATTGCCGTGGTCGACCTCAAGGCAAGGAAAGTATTGGCGCACTGGCCGGTCGCTCCCGGCGGCTCACCCGTGGGGCTGTCGATCGACACCGCGAAGCACCGGCTCTTCGTTGGATGCCGCAAGCCGCAGAAGCTGATTGTGATGAGCACGGACGACGGCAAGGTGGTCGCGGACCTGCCCATCGGCGCCGGCGTGGATGCTACGAAGTTCGACGCTGGCCAGGCATTCGCGAGTTGCCGCGACGGCAAGCTGAACGTTGCCGGTGAGAGCGGCGGCAAGTTTGAGATTGTGCAAACCGTGACGACGCCAGTCGGCGCCAAGACCATGGACGTTGACCCGGAAACGCATCGAGTGTATTTGCCTACGTTCGAATTTGAGGAACAGAAGCCGGGAGCCACCGGTCGTCCGGCGGCCAAGCCGGGGAGCTTTATGATCGTGGTGGTGGCGCGCCACTAAGGCGCCATCACAGCGCATCATCCCTGCGAGCGATCCCGGCGCGCCATCCCAGCGCTTTACGGCGGATCGATACCGAGCGGCTGACCGGGGAAGCCCACTACCGTGATCGCCATCGGGCTGCTTCCGGCCGGAAATGGCGAGCCCACCAGGGGTTTCAAACTTCCGGCGATCGGGTCGACGGAGAAAGCGCGGAAGCCGTTGGCCGCTGGATCGGGAGCATATAAGAATCCCGGGCCGGAGTAAGTGGGTCCGGGGAGATAGGTTGCCAACCCGCCGGAAGCCGATCCGGCGGAGAACGGCGAACCATTCACGGCAGTCAGCATGCCGGTGTTCATGTCCATGCTGTAGGCGGAGATGCTGTGGTCCACATCGTTCAACGAGTACAGGAAATTTCCGTACGCGATGAGCGACGAAGGCCCGTTCCCAGCGGCGTAGGGAGAACCGGGAAGAGGCGTGAGCGCTCCGTTCCCCGCGGCCGTGAAGGCAGCAATCTGGTTGGTGTTGTGCAACGCCACATAAACCCAGATGCCAGCGGAAACGATGCCCGACGGTCCAGCCGCGGGAGCCGTCACGAACGGAGATCCGGTCACCGGCGAGAGCGTGCCGTCCAACCCGACCGAGAACGCAAAGACGCCGCCGTTGGGATCGGCGAAGTCCGCGGCATAGACAAAGTCAGTCAGCGATTGCGGCGAACCCCAGCTGGTGAGTTGCAGCGGCTGCGCGCCGGCCGCGTAGGGCGAACCGCCAAGCGGCGTAAGGTTCCCCTGCAGCACCCAATTGCTGCCGTTATCGATGGCTGGCCCCACCATGAATGCCGCGATGTTGCCGCTGGTGTCTCCGGCGTAAAGGTAAGTCTTCGTGGCCGAATATCCCGTCAGTGAAATTCCCGCAGGAGCTCCGGAAGAGGTGTTCAGAGCGAACGGCGATCCGGCGACCGGAGTGAAGGTTCCGTCGTTGGGATTGAGCGTAAAGGAATCGAGCGCGTTGTGGTCCGGGTCGGAGACGTAGAGGAACGAACCATCGCTCGTGATTCCCAGACTGTTCGCCGGGCCCGGCGTTTGCGTCGGAGTGCCCGGGACGCCCGCGGAATCGAGCTTGAGCGAGAGAATCTGGCTGGTATTGGTGGTCGCATAGAGGAATCCGCATCCGCAGCCCTGTGATTGCGGCGAAGGCGTCGGCGTGTGACTGCTCGCACCGCAGGCGCTGAGGACCAGCAACGCGGCTGGCAGGGAAAAAAGTTTGGCAAGGGCCCCGAGAGAATGGATACGCATTGGCGACTCCTCTAGGTTTGGACCTGACAGGTTTGACCGAACAGGTTGATCTGGCGCTCCGGCGGAGCTGTATCGAACCCTTTGAACCCCGCGCCAAGGAAAAGGTTGTTTCCTACGTTACAACCGCGCCCGCCGGAGAGGCAAGGGCCTTCATGGGTGCCTGGCAAGAACGTTTAGTCGGACGCCTGCGGATCGCGGCGCAAAAGTTTCGGCATCGGGTCAGTATCGACTTGCGGAGCGCGGTGCAAACCCTTTGACATGGGATCGTCTTGGATTGGCGGCAGGCTGTGAAGGCGCTGTTGGAACTCGGCGAACTCGGGGCTGGAAACAACCGCTCCCTCACGCTCAGGGAGAATCTCGCTGATCTCGCCCTGAATATCCTTCAGCCGCTCGCGCAGAGGAGGAAAGGGACTAAAGGCCTTCGCCACTCTGTCAGAATCAGGAGGAGACGCGTTCTGGATCGCGCTCAGAAAACAATCGGTGTCATAGCCGGCCTTGTAGACATACTGAACCCCAAAGTAGTCAGCATCGGATTCGAAGGATCGCTCCCATGAGATGAGGAGGTACGAATTCATCTCTGCTCCCAGCGGTCCAGACCCCCCATTTGTCTGCTGGAACGTAGGAATGAACGTCTGGGAAAAGCCAATTGTTTGCAGTCTTGCCCAGGTATGCAACGCCGTATGAGCGATCTCGCGGGCAAGGATGCTGGCCAACTCGCCCTCGTTTTGCATTTTGAGAAGCAGCCCGCGCGTGACATAAACGTAGCCAGGAAGCGTGGATGCTTCGACTTTGTCGCTGTCAACGACGCGGACCGCAATGGGCACGGTCGCGTCCGAATTCCCGGCAACACGCTGGGCTACGCGTTCCAGGTAGTCAGTGATGGGCTGGTCCCGAAGCACCGGGCTGACCCGATCGAACGCAGCGGACAACTTGTCGCCCTCTTCCTTCTCTTTTTTGGGGGAATAGAAAATCAGACCCTTATTAACAATCTGCCGATGTCCAATCGCATCGATGTCCCGGTCTGACTTCGAACGTTTGTGGGCTGGGGGCGAGCCGAGGGCAGGCGTCGAAGACAGAGCAATCGTAAAGGCCAGAGCCATCCACAACGGCGAACGAGTTGTTACCACGGATTTCAAGGGTGCTCTCTTGATCGTCGGGCGAGGGGATTGTAGCCCCTCGCCCAACGCAGAACTTAATCCTAGCACCGCAGTAAAGCCACGAGACCGCCCTAGAAGTTGAACTTGACCGCCAACTGTATCTGGCGAGATCCGTTGCCGGAGGTGTTGAAGATCGCGCCAAAGTTGCCATCGTCCACCGACGTGTCCGGAGTACCGAAGACCGGGTGGTTAAGCGCGTTCTGAGCCTCCAAGCGGAACTCAAGGTTCATCTCCTCGCGGATCGGGAACTGCTTCGAGATCGACAGGTCGTTAGTGAATGACCACGGCGAACGGATGCTCCCCAGCGCGCGCGGAGCATTGCCCAGCGTGAAGTCGGGGGGGCGAGAGAATATGGTGGTATCCGCAAAATAGTTGTCCACCCAATCTTTGCCGTGATTGCGCTTGGGCGTTCCCGTGATGTTCGGCCGCATCGAGCCATAGGTCGGGATCGCATTCCCATCGGCCAAGGTGAAGCTCAGCGGCCTTCCGTCGGCAATGCGCCAGATGCCATTTGTCTTCCAGCCACCGATGAGTGCCTCCGCCCAGCCTGGCATGTTCCCCAGGAACGCCCGGTTTCGCCCAAAGGGCAGATCGTAGGTGTAGCTGAACTGAATGACATCTGGAATGTCGAACGTCGACAGGCTGCGCTCCAGCCACGGCTTATTAGGATCCTGCAGGCTGGTGAAGCTCCCGGTCCAGGTCACGTTGTCGTCCGCCTGAGACGAATTGTCGATCGATTTCGACCAGACGTAGGTCACCAGGAATTGCAGTCCCTTGGAGTAGCGCTTTTCCGCGCTAAGTTGCAGTCCGTGGTAGATCGAAGCGCCAATGAGCCGAGGCTCTATGGAAACACCGGTGAACTGAGGATAGGGGACCAACAACTGAGAATACTGCACTTGCGAACTGGACAGGGTGCTGTTGGGGTCGGTGATGACCGCTGCGAAGGGATTGTTTACGAAGTTATTGAGGCATGGCACAGTCAAAGCCTGGCAGGGGTTGTTCGGGTCGACAGCCGTCGTAGGCAAATTCTCCACCCAGGGCCCAAGGTGGTTGATGTAGTTGGAACCACTGAACGGAAGGTGGGTGCCTTTCTTGCCGATGTACTCGGCGTTGAGCACGACGTTGCCGGGCAGTTCCCGCTCGACCCCGAGACTCCAGCTCTCGTCATACGGCGTCTGGTTTGCGCCGGCAGTGCGGAGCGGACCGTTCGCGTTTTGTCCAACATCGTTCAACAGGCCCAGAGAATTTCCCGTCGGCTGAATCAGGCCGTTCGGATAGGGGTTGCTCAGATGTAACCACGGAGTGTCGCCTTGGTTCTGATAACTCGGGATGACGTTTGTGTACTGGTTAAAACCCTGGCTGCCGTAGGGCACAACGCCAGTGACCCCAGACCGCGACTGCCCGTAGTAAATCCCGTAGCCTCCTCGAACCACCATCTTCGGAGCAAACTGGAGGGCGAAGCCGAAGCGCGGCTGAATGTCGTGCCAATCGGTCACGTAGTTAGTGCGCTGGCTCGGCGTGGCAAAAACCTCGCCGCCATTCAAGGGGAGATTTACGGTCTGCCCGGAAACAGGATCGGAGTAGCTGAGGCTACCGCCGGCTAATGGGCTCGTCACACTGGGATTGAAATAGTCCTGCCGGTTATGGCGATCAGTACGGGGCAGCGTAACGTCATAGCGCAAGCCCAGGTTCAAAGTCAGTTTTGGAGTTACCTTCCAGTTATCCTGGCCGAAGAAGCCATACTGGAAATTCTCGGTTGCCGGCCGGAACTGAATTTCATAATAGGAATTGCCGTTCATCGTTCCCGTCAGGAAGCTGGCCATGGCGTCGCCGCCGCAGCTCCCGATGTTGTTGGGGCAGGCGGCAGTTCCGTTCTCGTCGAAGCTGAAGATGCCGACCGGCGCGTTGGTCTGAATATAGTTCATCTGGTGCAGCCGCCCGTCAAAGCCGAATTTGAACTCGTGCTCGCGATGCACCTTATCGAGTGTGGCCGACAGTTGGCCTGTATCCTGACCGAGCCTGTAGTTGCCGTAGGGATCTGTGCCGGTGCTCGTAGAGCCGTTATTCGCATAGGTGCTGAGATAAATGGCGGGCACCCCCGCGAATCCGTTGCTCTGCAGATAGGACGGGAATCCTAATGTGCCCAGTGGATCGCTAACGCCGTGAGGGTTGTAGGCGTCGATGTGCCAGACTCCCCGCGTGAAGCCGAGTGTCACGTTCAGCAACAAGGTCGGGCTAAAGGTATGCGTGTCGTTGATGGCGAACAGGTGGGCGTTGGTCCATCCCGGCCCGCCCTGGCAAGGGTCCGTGAAATTCTTAAAGCAGTCGAGGCCCTTTCCATGATTGTACTGGTAAGAAAATTTCACGCTGACCAGGTTCTTCTCGTTGAAACGGTGGTCGACCTTGATGTCGAACTGATCGTTGTAGCTCAGACTGGAACCTGACCCAAACCAGTTCGCGTAAATGCCCTGCGCCGGGGTGTTCGGTTCCGGGAAAAGCTGCAGCATCTTCTGCGCCACGGGATCGATTAGGTTGCCGGGAACGCCGGCAGCCGGCTCAACCGGAGGACAAAAATGCCCCGGAGCGAGTGCCGCAGGATTACAGCCGGGGCTGATGTACGTAGCAAGGTTATTGTAAGGAATAAAGGCGGAACGGACTGAGCCTCCCTGGTTTGGATCATTTACTCCCGTGTACGGATCCCAAATCTGGCCAGCCGCCACACTGCACAGACCAGTGTTGTCGAACGCACCGCCTTGCGCGGCACACACATCGCTAAAGTCTCCCGTGCGCATCAGATCGGTCGGCACGCCGAACGTCGCGGTGCTCTGGCCTGCAGAGCGCAAGCGGTCGTAATCGAAGAAGAAGAATGTCTTGTTCTTGAGGATGGGGCCGCCGATGGTAAAACCATAGTTGTTGCGGTGCCCCGGGGAAATGGGTTGCCCCGCCCGATCGGCGAACCAATTGTTCGCATTGAGGCGATTGTCGCGGTAAAACTCGTACCCGCTCCCATGAAACTTGTTCGTCCCTGAGCGCGTGACCATGTTAACCACCGATGATCCGGAAAATCCATATTCCGCGCTGAAGTTTGTCTGCTCGACTTTGAATTCTTCCACCGCCTCAGGCGACGGAAGATACGTCGCCGCTGTAATGCCGCCGTTGGGCTCTGAGTTCGTGACCGAAGCACCGTCGGCCAGAATGTCGGCCGTCGATCCGCGGCTGCCGTTGGACACAAAGTTTGTGCCGGTGCACGTGCCATTGCCCGCGAATTCGGAACACTGGTCATCCATCTCGGTAACCCCGGGCGCCAGAGCAGTCAAGGCAATCACGCTCCGGTCAATTAACGGCAGGTCGTTGATGAACCTGCGATTGATGACCTGACCGGTCTCCGCATCGTTGGTCTGGATGGCCTGCGCCTGCGCTGATACCTCCACCGTCTGGCTGGTTCCAGCCACCTTGAGAGTCAGATTCGTCGTGGCATTCTCGTTGATGTCCACCTTGAACCTGACGCTCACCGATCTTCCGAAACCCTTGGCCCCGGCCGATACAACGTATACCCCTGGAGGAACCGTGCGGAACAGATACCGCCCGGTGCTATCCGAGGTCGTGTTAAAGGTGTAGCCTTTTTGTTGGTCCGCCAGGACGACGTTGGCGCCTTCGACTGCCGCGCCGGAGGCGTCTGTCAGCACACCGCTGACCGTGCCGAAGTAGGCTTGGCCGAGAAGCATGGTTGGCAACGCAATCAAGGTTGCCGTGATCAATACGGCGGCTAGAATCCTGTGAAAACTGGCCTGCAGTGTCGAAGCGGATGGATGCATATTCCCCCCTTGGGTCGCGGTGGAACAGATGCGAGCGATGACCGCGCGACGGACCGGGGAATATTAAACCGATTTAATATCCATCGTCCAGCAGGAAAATGCACCCGCCGCCAGGGGCGGAAGGTGAGGAGGCCGGAGTCCGGATTCTTATTCCACGAACGCCAGCACCGTGGCCCCGGAATAGGGGACCGGGGAACCGGCCTGCGTCAGCGCTCCGGTCTGGGGATTGATGCTGAGCGTCAGCAGGCCGCCGGGCCCCGTCGTGTACAGAAAGCCTCCGAAGGGAGAGGCGACGAGCGCGCCGGCGTGAATTGGAAACGGCGAGTTGGCCAGCGGAGTCAACATGCCGGTGGTTGAGTTGATGCTGTAGCCGGAAATGGTGCCGTCGAGCGCGTTGGCGACGTAGAGAAAGTTGTTGACCGTAGCCAGCGCTAGCGGCGTGTTCCCTGCCGTGAAGGGCGATCCCGGCACAGGAGTCAGCGCGCCGCTGGGCGCCGTGATCGAGAATGCGGCGATCTGGTTGGTTGTCATCAGCGCCGTATAAACGAAGCTGCCGCTCGCGTCGACCACAATCGCTCCGGGGTGCGTGTTGGCGACATTGCCTGAAATCGTAGGAAAGGGCGATCCCTGGACTGGGTTGAGCCCACCGGTGGTCGCATCGATCGTAAAGGCGATGACGTTGCCAGGAGGAGTATCTTCGGATGCGAACAGGAAGCGGGTCTGGGGATCGGTGGTCAGGTACAGATTAATTCCAGCTGGAAAGGGCGAACCAAGGATGGGCGAGAGCGCGCCGGTGGCGTCGGCCTTGAGCGCATCGATTCTGCCCGCGTCTCCGACGTAAACAATCTGCGCAGCGGTGTTGGTGGCCAGCCCGCCGGCATAACTCAGCGGGCCCAGCGAAAACGGACTCGCCGGAATCGTCTTCAGCGCGCCCGTGCTGGGATCGATGCTCCAGCCGTCGATGGACGATGATCCGCCCAGTGTGGCTTGAGGATTGGATACGTAAAGGAATTGATTGTTAAGCGCCGCCATGCCCAGGGTCGGGGCCGGTCCGGGAGTGGAGGTGGGTGAACCGGGCATGCCGGTGCCATTGACGATGGGGAAGACGTCGACCTGGCCATTCAGTCCGGTGGCATATATATATTGCGGGATGGCGCAGGCGTCGCTGGACGGGCCACAACAACCGGAAGCGGCGAGGGGACACACGTGGATGCCGGAACTACCGCATGCGGCGAGCGCGAGCAAGCCAGCGAAAATGAATAACGCGGCGGGTGAACTCCGAAGAGCGCGAGTTGGCATTGAGCCCTCCCTAGGAAGGTGGATGACCGTTGGACGCGAAGACGGCGTTTTGCAGTTGCATCGAAAGCATCGTAATGCGGAATGTACGGGGGGCGTCCCCGGTTGGGACACTCTCCCGAGTGTCACATCGTGTGGGGCGGACACCTCTGTCCGCCGCCTTTGAAGTTGACGTTGATTTTAGCTCTTTGCGGCGCGACAGGCGAAGGTCAAAGGCGGCGGACAGAGCCTGCCCTGAGGGTTTGCCGAAGGGAGTGTCCGCCCCACATAAAACTGAGCCACACATGGCTACAGCCAGAAATCGCGGTTGGGCGTGGGGGATGGGCTTTGGCCGGCGCTGGCGGCGCGTCCCAGGCTGGGTTCGACGCGGTTGCGTCCGGCGTGCTTGGCCTGGTACATGGCGGAGTCGGCCGAGTGCAGCAGTTTTTCCATCTCGGCGGCGGTCTGGCCGGTGGCCACGCCCAGGCTCAGGCTGACCTGCACACTCGACCCTCCGGCCATGATGCTGTTGCCAGCGACGTGGTGGCGCACGCGCTCGGCGAGTTCCCAGGTTTCGGCCATGCCGCAGCCGGGAGCGACGATCAGGAATTCTTCTCCACCGCAGCGTCCGACGGAGTCGTAAGGGCGGACGACCGCCGCGATGCCGCTGGCGATGATGCGCAGAACGGCGTCACCGGCGGCGTGCCCGCGGCTGTCGTTGATAGCTTTGAAATGATCGACGTCGATCATGATCAGGCCGACCGGCTGATGATCGCGTTCGGCGCGCAGCAAGTCCCGCTCCAGAATCGCCAGAATGGCTTTGCGGTTCCACAGACCGGTGAGCCCGTCGCGGGAGGCTTCCCGCCGCAGCGCTTCTCGGGCCAGCAGCAACCGATTCTGCGTGACCAGAAGACGCGCGCTGGAACACACAAACGAGAGCAGCACGACCACTGCGGCCAGGCCCAGCCGTTCGCGCGCGATGCGCAGCGACATGAACAGGACCAGCAACGGGTACAGCAGAAAGAAGATCTCGGTGTAGACTCGTTTCTCGCGCCGGGGGTGATCGAAGGAAAGTTCCGGCGCCTCTGCCTGCTTCCAGGTGACGGCGATGACGATAGGAGCGACCAGCAGCGCGCTCCAGAGCAGATCGAACCATGCGCCTGTGCCGAGACCGCGGCCCGGCCCGTAGTAATACAAGGCATCCACGCACCCGGAGAGTGCCAGGAAGATTCCCATCCGGCCAAACAGCGCGCGTGAGTCCCGCGAGCCGGTGACGCCGGCGCGCACCACGAAAGATCCGGCGACAAAGGCGTAGCCGGCGAAGTACGGGGTCCAAACCGAGTGCGCCAGTTCGCCGGGCGACTCTGCCTTGGGCAGATAGAAGAAATACAAGTACGCCGCCACGCAAACCAGCACGGCCTGCACGAAATCGAGCGCGACGACAGCGTCGAGGCCCCCGGCCTCCTTCTCGGGATCGAGGAACATGGCCATCGCCAAAGGCACGAACCAAAAAGAGAAGAGCGCATTGTTGACCCAGGAAATCGAGGGAGACGCAGCCAGATCGTTATAGACGCTGAGGCTCTGCGCGACGATCCACAGGGAGTAGGCCGCGGCCGCCAAACGCCAGAACGAACGCGCCAATCCCTCGGAGCGCAGGCTGGCCGCGACGATGGCGTAGACCAGCGTCACTCCCAGCGAGAGCTGGAGCACGTCGGAGAGGAAACCTCCGGGAAACTTGGTCCCCAGCAGGGTGACCACACCGAGGTGCGCCAGCCACAACAGGCCGGCAACAATCACGACGATGCGTGTGCGTGCCAATGCAATCCTTTCTGCTGCATTTTCTAAAAAGATTAAAGACTAGTGTCGCAGGGAGGAAGCGAAACGGGCCCGCGAGCCACTCGGCTATCGGCCAACCTCTAGACGGCACACATCAATTGGAAACCCGCAGACCTATCAGTATGCCGCATGGGGCGGGCCATTTCACGTAACGATAGTACCTCCGCGGTGTTACGACAATGGAAATTACTGCCAGCTTTCAAGCAACCTTTGGAGGATTTCCACAGCCTCCTCGAGGGCCGCGAATTGCTGGGGAGCAAGTTCTCCGAGGTGGGCGGCGAGGTAGGCGATGCGCAGTTGGCGTCCCTTGTGCAGCAGGCGGATGCCTTTCGCGGTGGCGCGAATGCGCATGCGGCGGGCATCGTGGGGGTCAGCGGTAATGGTGACGAGGCGGCTGCGGGTCAGGCCGGCCACAATGCGGCTCATGGTCGGTGGCTTGACCTGTTCGGCGGCGGCGAGTTCTCCCAGGGTTTTCGGGCCGGCGAAAACCAGCACGGAGAGCGCCGAGAGCCGGGCCGGGCCTTCGCCCGTGGCAGCGTCCTGCTTGCGCACTCGGCGCAGCAGGTGGATGGCCGCGGAATGCAGGCGGTCGGCGGTGGCGAGAACGTCGGGATGTGGTTTGGGCACTCGGTCCCCCTCGCCCGCATTTTTTGCTTGACGAGCGAATCCAAATATAGTTAGCTATGCTAACTAATATGACTGGGGAGGTCAAGCGGTGAATATGACTGCGACGGGGATTGGAATTTCACGCATCGGGCAGATCGCCATCAACGCGCACGACGTGGAACGCGCCGCTGCTTTTTATCAAGACGCGCTGGGTTTGAAGCTGCTGTTCAAAGCCGGGCCCGGGCTGGCGTTTATTGACTGCTGTGGGGTGCGCCTGATGCTCACTCGGCCGGAAAAGCCGGAGTTCGATCATCCCAGCTCGATTCTTTACTTCACCGTGCCCGACATCCAGGCGGCATTCGCGAAGATGAAAGAGAGCGCGGTGAAGTTTGAAGACGAGCCGCACTTACTCGCGAAGATGCCCGATCATGATTTGTGGATGACGTTCTTCCGCGACTCGGAGGGGAATCTGATGGGGCTGATGAGCGAGGTCAAGCGGTAGCCGGTTCGGACTTCGGACTGCAGACCTCGGACGTCAGACCTCGGACTGCGGCTGCACTTCGTTTGTCATCCTGAGCAAAGCGAAGGATCTATGTAGTCGCCGGTGCTACGGAGAGCGCCGAGGGTTGCATAGATCCTTCACTTCGCTCAGGATGACAAGGGCAGTGGCGGAAGCCGAAAGCCGGAAGCCGGGCGCCCGCTCTGCTATCATCGCTGGCGGAGTGACTTAGCGTCATGGAATATCTCGACGACGAAGATTTCGAAGACGACGACATACCTGCTGTTTCCGCCAGGGGAAGAGGAGAAGGAATCATGGAAGAAGGGTCCGCGACAGGCTCGGGCGCTGGGCGCCGCAATGAAGATATCGCACTCGATCTGATGAAGTTCATCGCCATGACCACGGGGTACGGCAAAACCACCTCGTCGGGCGTGGGATTTCAAGGCACGGGCTCGGCTGCCAAGCCGGAAGACTACGCCGATCACCTGCTCGAGTTGTACGGCAAGTGCTTGAGCGCGCTGGGCGGTAAGAAGTAAGCTGCGGAAAAACTCGCCCGAGCAACGAACTCGACCTTCAGGCGCTAAAGCGCGCAGTCATTTTCAACGACTTGGCGGCACGACTGAAGTCGTGCCCTTCCCAAAACCTGCGACTGCATTCCTGTGCTGGCGTCCTATCGATGGGCGACTCTTGCCGTCGCGGGTTACGCTTCCAATCCTACGTGGCAGACGCGGCCGACCAGGTAGTCCGGGGCGGTTTTGCCGTCTTCCATGGTCAGGACATCGATGGGCGAGGACTGGTTATGGGGACGCAAGATTAGATGATTCCCAGCCACTTCGACGTATCTCACCGTGCAAGTATCGTTTTTCAGAACAGCGTACATATTGAATTCGCCTTTGCGATACGGCTTGAGTGCGTTGTAATGGCGGTCAATCAAGAGCGTTGCCCCGGGCATGAGCCGGGGATACATGCTCATGGCTTCCTTGGCATCGACCTTGATCAGCACGAAGCGCTGCCAGCTGGAACGGTCGCCTTCGGTTTCGGCTTTCAGTTTGCGCAGGAAGGTTTTCTTGAACTTGAGAATCTCTTTGACGTGCATGCTGGTGATGAGCGGCTGGGTGGCGGCGGTGCGGGCGTCGGTGAGCAGGACATTTTCAAAGTCGTCGCCGCTGGGAGGCAGGATGGAGGCGCGCTTGTTGACTTCGGAGGGATCGAGCAGATCGAGCACGGAAATGCGCTGCACCTGCAGCACTTTGTCCATGCCTTCGAGGCTGAGGCCGCGCTTGCAGTTGAGGAAATTGGAGATGTGGGCTTGCTTGAATCCGGTCTGCTGGGCCAGGTGCAGGCCGGTGAGTTCTCCTGCTTCGATGCGCTCCCAGAGAACTTTGCGAAGGTTATCTTGCAGGATTTTGAATTTCATGGGCGGAGTATAGCACCGGTATATAGCACGGTGCTAAGTCAGGAAGATTTCCACAGCCCTGGTTGGTCCATCCAACCTTGACTGAGAAAATTCACAGTTATAGGATCGCCGAATCCTAGAGGCCACTATGCTCGAGGGTAGAAAGCTAATGACGAGTCATCCGGATAAGTCGAACGAGGAGAAGAACTTCGGTGAGTTTCGCAGGAAGGTAAAGTCGGCCGAGGTGTTATCGGCATCGATGGAGCACCTGCTGCTGTCGCTGGGCTTCACAGGACGATTGAGCGTGGTGATGCAGAACGGGCGCGTGCTCAAGTCAGGTTATGAGGAAGGCTACTTTCACCAACACCATGGCGGTGGGGACGACGAGAGCGCGCATAAGTTGTAGAAGCGCGGGAAGTTGGCGCTTAGGTCTGCGGATCACATCGGTCAATCGGGTAACTATGCGGAGTTCTTCATAGAACTCCGTAAAACTAAATAGCTCAAGCAGGTCGTCGTAAGAAAAACGAGCCCTGCGTTCAGTTCCTGCCACTTGGGCGGGGATTGACGCAGGGCTTTTTCTTTTTGGGCGTTCGGCTTCCGGCGTTCGGCTTCCGGGAGGCGCAGCGAGCAGGACAAGTGGAAATTCGAAGTCAGAGAAAGAAAAGAAAAGATTGGAGGAGTGATGAGTCGAGATCATAGAGACAAAAAGGGCAGCGTGGGTGTGGAGTTGAAATATTGCGAACACTGTGGAGCGCTTTGGGTGAGGGAGTGTGGCTCAGGAATCGTCTACTGCGACAACTGCCGGCCGAAAGTGGCGGACTTGCCGGCTCCGAAGCCGAAACTTAGCAGACTGATTCTTCCGATTCGTCCTCACACCGAGATTGAAGACTATGAATTCGAAATCGACGTTGAGGACACGAGCGACTTTGAAGCGGCAGGCGGTGCGGCATGAGCAACGTGATTGCGTGGATCGCGGCGGCGGCGGAGTGGCCGGAGATTGGAGCGGGCGCTGGCTTTCCGCGGCGCAGGCGACATCTGGACGAGAAACCGTTAGCGGAGTATCTGCCCAGGCACCAGTTTCCGGCGAAGGCGGAGGAGGAGACACCGGCAATCCCCGAACTGTCGGAGGTGCCGCAGCAGCAGCAGAGCGACGTGGAGGAGGATCGCGAACGGGAGCGGCGAACCTACCGGGGACGAACGGTTGCGATGCTGCGGCGCTACATGCGCTACTCGATTGAAACGGGACGGTTGCCGTCATTGCTGGGGCGCGAGTTCTTTCGGGCGAAGGTGACGGCGTATACGGTGGTGACGTTTGAGGATCGCGTGATCTTCGTGCACGACATGGAGAAGTGCCTGGATCGGCTGGATGAATTTTCGCGGCAGCTGATCGCGCGGCACATTCTGCAGGAACACGATCGGTGGGCCACGGCGAAGCTGCTGCACTGCAATGAGAAGACGGTGCGAAGGTATACGCCGGTGGTTTTGGATGTGCTGAGTGAAATTCTGATCGAGGTGGGGCTGATGAAGCGGCTGGACTCGATCCCGAGAAATTCTTGTCAAGGGGGTAAAAGTGATCTACTCGACGCAAGTGACTGTGAAGATGGAGAATATAAAGTTTGAAAAATGTCCACTTTGCCCTTAGCAATTTGATATTCTGGATATAGAGAGTTGGAAAGAAGAAACTCTCTGACAGAGGGCGCACCTTCAGGGTGCGCCCTTGGTGTTTTTGGGGTAGTGGTGCAGTTTGAGAAGAACGATTCGTATCAGGGCTTCGCTTCAGCGATGCCGCCAAAGTGAATAAAAAGTAAACGGCTTCAGCGGCTGGCTCCGGCCGTCACAGCCGCTAAAGCGGTCATGCGTGACAGCTTCTGTGGCACGCCTGAAGGCATGCCCTGATACGAATCGCCGCCCTCAAACTGCACCACTACCGTTTTTGGGCAAAGATTGACAAATCTGGGGAAAGCCGAGTACGGGGGAGTGATCCGGAAAACGTCGAAGAGCAAGACGACGACGCATAAATTCGCGAAAAAGAGGATTTCAAGGAAGAGCAAGAAAGAACTGAATCCCGCAGGTGTGCGAAAAAATATCGCGCAGATGGTGGAATGTGAGGCCGCGAAAATGGCCAAGGCAGTGATCGAAGAGGGGAAGAAGGGACAACTGGCCACGGTGAAGTACTTGTTTGAGATGGCGAAGATTTTTCCGGAGTCGACGGATGGGAGTCAAGTCACTACAGATGACGAGAGCCTGGCGAAAACTCTGTTGCGCCGGTTGGATCTTCCTGAGGAACCGGTGGTGAGGGATGAGGAAGATCCGCCGAACGGGTTGACTCCGGTGGCGAAGGCGACGCCGAAGCCAGCGGAGGAAGCGGAGGATTCTGGTACTGCGCCGGAGGCTGACGGCGAGAAGCGGGAGTTGGTGGTGGCGTGAGGGATTGGGAAACCCCGTCCCTCATCGCGGGTCGGGAATAAAATCCACACGCGGCTATGCCGTAGAATTAGGCGGAGCTAGTGCAGCGAGAATCACGGGTGGCGGTTTGGGTGGGTCCGAAAGCTGAGGTCAAAATCCCCACCCTGTCGCAAAAAGCGCGACAAGGGTGGGGCACCCGGAAGATTCAGGGACGCACTTATAGGACGATGGATATTACCTGGTTGACCCACCAGATTGCGGTCGGAGGTGGGATTTGGAACTCGGGCAACATGGAGAAGGTGAAGCGGGAAGGGATTACGCACATCATCGACATGCAGATCGAGTTCGATGACACGGACCTGGCGGCGGATTACGGCATTGAGGTGCTGTGGAATCCGACGGACGACGATTTTGAGCCGAAGCCCGCGGAACTGTTTCGGCGCGGGGTGGATTTCACGCTGGCGGCGCTGGAAGGAAGGGATGCCAAGGTGTTCATCCATTGCGCGGCGGGAGTACACCGGGCGCCGATGATGGCTTTGGCGGTGCTGGGCTCGATGGGATGGAGGCTGGAGGATGCGATGCACTTGATTGAGGGGCGGCGCGCGGTGGCGGATTTTGCCGATGTGTATGTGCGGAGCGTGGAGAAATTTTTGGCGGGGGAGTAAGGGCCAAGACCTTTTGCTTGATCGATTTGCGGTGGCGGCGGGGGAAAAGCAGGTCCCTCCACTCCGCTTGGCCTTCCTTTCGGGAAGGCCAAGCTCCGGTCGGGATGACAAAAATCATCGATGGTCGGGGTGACAAAATCGTTGATGGTCGATGACAAGATCGTTGATGGTCGGGATAACAGGTCATTGATTGTCGGTGTGAGTGGTGCTGATGGGTGATGGCGTTTCGAGGGGAGCCGGGGCGGGCTCCCCTCGTTTTTTGGGAGAGGAACATTGGGATTGGAACGGAGGAGACGATGTTGGACACGGGCCGCCGCCCTAGCGGGCGGCTTTTTTATTGGGTGCTGGCGGTGGTTGCGGCTTCGGGCTTTCTGGTTTCGGGAGCGGTGGCTGTTCCGCAGAGCGGTCCGGCTAGCACCACCGTCGCGGACACAGTGTTTTTGGCGGATGGGACTACGGCAAAGGGAAATCTGATCATCACGTGGCCGGCGTTTGTGACTGCAAGTGGGACGGCGGTGGCGGGAGGCACGACGAACGTTACGTTGGGGACGAATGGCGCGCTCAGCGTGGCGTTGGTGCCGAATGCGGGAGCGACTCCGGCGGGATCGTATTACACGGTCGTCTACCAGATCGGGCCGGGAGAAGTGAAAACCGAATTCTGGTTGGTGCCGACGACGTCCCCGGCAAACCTGGCGGCGGTGCGGACCACACCGGGGTCGGGCGCGGCGGGACAGCCGGTTTCGATGCAGTATGTGAATTCTGCGCTGGCGACGAAGGCAAATGACAGCGCGGTGGTGCACCTCTCTGGCACGGAAACGATTAGCGGGGCAAAAAGTTTCGCGAGCGCCCCGACGGTTCCTGCGCCATCGAGCACGGGCCAGGTTGCAAATAAGGCTTACGTGGATCAATCGGTGGCGAATGTGGGAGCGGGAAACTTCTTGCCGACCGCTGGAGGAACCCTGACGGGACCTCTAACTCTGCCGGGAAATCTGACGCAGGCTCCGCGGTTCGAGTATTTAGGGTTTGGCGAACAAGGAGCGGTGTACCGCTATGAGTTGATCGCGGAGAGCGATGAGGTTCTGCTCGATCAGAAGGCGCTGCCGAATCGCACGCCCTTTGTTGAGCGGACGGCGGGCGCGGCATTGCGGCAACTGGCGCAGGATTTGCTGCCGGGAGGGTTCGACACCAGTGCGGTGCAGAATGTGGATACGCTGGCTTCTTACCCGGTGAATCCGCAGAAGAAGTTTTCGTATCACGCAGCGGAAATCGCGCTGGCGGCGAGAGCCAGCTATCGAGCGATGAATGGGGCACTGGTGCTCGCTCCGGTGGGAGCAGCGGCATATCCGCTCAACGAAAGCGATGCGACTTTTTCGCCGACGGGGCTGAAGTTGGCTTGTCCAAAGATGCTGGTGAACGACGTCACTGTAATCGGGCTGGATGAGCCGCAGGCGTACGTGCGGGACTACTTCGTGGGCGATGGGTTGAGCCTGCGATTCTACTTGTCGCAAAAGCCGTTTCAGCAGAGTAAGCCGGCGCTGATCGATGAAGAGTATCTGGGGCCGGGGCTGGATCCGTCTACCTGGGTGCTAAACGATCCGGCGTCCGCGGTTTCAGTGACGGCGCAGACGTTGCAGGTGAACGGGGGAACGGGACATGACGGACAAACCTCGGTTCAGTTCATCGAACAGATTGAATTGGGCGGCGCGCTGGAATTGCAACATGGGGACGTGAGCTTTTCCGGGCCGTCGACGGGAGTGGTGGGCGGACTGTATGCGGGCGCAATCTCCGTGACGGGATGCCTGGCGGGATTTCAGGTTACGCCCTTTGGCGCGGGGTCGAGCATTCAGGCGCTTATCAATGGATCAGCGACCGGGCCGGTGGTAGCGACGACGGCGGGGCACCGGTACGTTTTGACGACGTACATCTATTCGATGGAAGTGTACCGGGCGGGCGAGACTTATCACTCGTCATTGCATCCGGCGGGCGGCGGGTGGGGAGGGGCGGCGGTGCCGGCGAACGCGAGATTTGTGCTGGAACTGCAGGATATTGATCCATCCAATCCGGCCACAATGGTGGCGCCAGCGACGGTGCTGTTTGACGGTGTGATTTCGAATGCACCCGGATTTTGTACGTACGCGTTGGTGAATGCGGCCAGCATGCAGTGCAGCGCCGCATATACCTATGTGACTCATATCTCGCTTGCAGAAGTGCGGACGGCGCTGGCAGGTGCGGGTTACGTGACGCAACTGGTGGGATCTCTTTCGGACGGGGGAGAGTGCGGGATTGTGAGTTCCACGTCGCTGGATTTCTATCCGCAGTATGTACCTCCGTTGAACACACTGATTGTTGCCAGCTACCGCGGTTTTGGCCGCGCGGTGGCGGAGGTCGAGAACAGCGCGAGCGTGGCGAGCCTGCAGAGCGGAACGGACGATGGAGTGCGAGGGATGGTGCGGGCGATGAAGACTCCGAGCGCGCGCACGCAGGCAGATTGCGAGAATGCCGCCCTGGCGATTCTTGACGACGTGGGAGGGCTGGCATGGATGGGTACCTATGAAACGTGGAGTGATTTTCTGCCGGGCAGTGCGGCTGACATTTTTCCGGGCGATGCTCTCACGGTGAATATACCCTCGCGAAACGCCGCGTTCAGTGCGATCGTGCGGACGGTCAATATTGATGTCGTCGATCCGGCGCATGATCGCGGAATGTATTCCATTGAGTTTGCGAATGACCTGGCGGCGCCGCTGGCTATGCAGGATGCGTCGAGTACGACGACAGTTCCGTTGCAGGGTATGCCGGTACGGCTTTCGACGACACAGGTTGGGTCGTACTATCTGGCGGACCTGACGAACGCGCAGGTTACCGGGGTGAGTTCGACGACGGTGCAGGTTGATGCAGGGATGGCGCCCGGCAGCGGTTATGGAATTGAAGTTCGGGCGCACAATTTCGGCTGGGGAGTGGCGAACGACCGGAACCTGCTGGGACGATTTACTACGCAGACGTTCAGCCTGCCGCGGTTGGCCCGGACCGAGGATTACTTTTTGCGGCTGTATGACAACTCCTCACCGCCGCGTTATTCAAGATACGCGGCGGCGCTGCATGTGGGTTATCCGTTATGAACGAAGACACGTTCCAGAGCAGGCAGCGACATCGAGGCATGGCGGATAAGTCCGCGCCGGTACTATACACAGCAAAAGACTTCCAGCTCGAAGTGCTCGGCAGGTTAGCTGAGATGCAGAGTCTGGGAGAGTCGTTGGAGGAGTCATGGGACCGTAAGCTAGAAGCGGTCAAAGATCAGCGATTGTTAAAGTTCGACAGCCGGGTTCTGATCGCTCTGGGAGCGATTGCGCTCTCCCTTGCCGGCTATGTGATTCAAGAGGCGCGCACCACCGCGAGACAAGACAGTGAACTGGAGACGACCAAAGCACGGGTGATGCGCCTGGAGCAGATCGCAGCAATCAATACGGAAGCCCGGATAAAGACGGAAGTTCAACTCGGAGAACTGCGAGAGGGTCAGACTGAGATCAAGGCCCTGATTCAGGCGCAAGCCATCGCGAGCAAGAAGATCTCCCCGCGTGAGTAGCTTTTTTTCTGAGGGCGGGCGGCAGATCTCGTTCCGCAATCAAGACTCAAACACAGGTATAACAAACGCCTCCCTTCAAGATTGAAGGGAAGGCGGAGCGTTGCGTGCAATTCACTTGTCACTTGGAGAAGGAGAACAATATGAATTTTGTAGATCAGCTGTTGAGGGGGATCGCGTTCATCCCGGCTCTGGTGAGCGGGATCGAGGGGCTGTTCGGCGGCAAGTCCGGTGCGGAAAAAAAGGACGCCGCCATGTCGTTCTTGGAAAACGCGCTGGCCATGACTGACGCCGTCGCGGCCAGAGAAATCGTTAATCCTGAGCAATTCAAAGAGGGAATTTCCGGGATTATCGACGGAGTCGTGCAGTGTATGAATGCTTCGACTTGGACGAAAAGCGGAACTCAGCCTGCCGGGGCCAGCCATCCGTGAGATGGCATGGCAGAAGCCTGCTTTGCCCCGTGGGCAGGTTTGAATCTATCCGACTTCTTCGCTCCACGTTTCGAGATTTTTTTTCACCAAGGCCATGAACTGATCGGCGACGGCGCCGTCGATGAGGCGGTGATCGTAGCCGAGAGTCAGGTGGACGACGGAGCGAATCGCAATCGAATCTGTGCCGTCTTTGTCGGTGATGACCATGGGCTGCTTGGTGATGCCGCCGACGCCCATGATGGCGGAGTTGGGCTGGTTGATGATGGGGAGTCCGAAGACGGCGCCGAACTGGCCGGGGTTGGTGACGGTGAAGGTGGAACCCTCGACGTCGTCGGGCTTGAGTTTCTTAGTGCGGGCGCGCTCGCCGAGATCGGTGATGCCGCGCTGCAGGCCGAGGAAGTTCAGGTCGCCGGCATTCTTGAGGACGGGGACGATGAGTCCCCAGTCGAGGGCCACGGCGATGCCCATGTTGATGTGACGGTGATAGCGGATGTTGTCGCCCTCGAGCGAGGCGTTGATGATGGGCCACTGCTGCAGGGCGATGACGGCGGCGCGCACGAAGAACGGCATGAAGGTGAGGCGGGCGCCGTGACGCTGCTCGAATCCGGATTTGTGCTTGGCGCGCAGATTGACGATGCGGGTGAAATCCACTTCATACATGCAGTGAACGTGAGCGCTGGTGCGGCGGGATTCGATCATTCGCTGGGCGATGATTTTGCGCATGTTGGTCATGGGGACGAGGTCGCCGGGGTAGGGGGCGGGCGCGGCGGGACGGGGCGCGGAACTTGGAGTGGGTGAGGGTGCGGCCTCGCTGCGCTCGGCCTGAGGGACGGATGCGTCCGTCCCCGCGCGAGCGGGTTGTGATCCCTGGGCCTCGATGAAGGACATGATGTCCTGCTTGCTGATGCGGCCGCCGAGTCCGGTGCCGGAGATTTGGGAGAGGCTGATTCCGTGTTCGCGGGCGATCTTGCGGACTAGCGGCGAGGAGCGGGCTTCTTCTTCGTCTTCCGCTTGAGCGGCGGGAGCGGGCGACGGAGCCTGCGGTGCTGGAGTGCGCGGGCGAGACGCCCCCGCGACAGCCGGCGGGACACCGGCGCTACTTGATTTAGATTCGGGACTCTTTTCGGGAGCTGGCGCGGGAGCGGCGGGCTTGGCGGCGGCTTCGCCATCGACTGCGATCGTTCCCACTACGGTGTTCACGTTTACCGTTGTGCCTTCGGTGACTTTGATTTCCTGCAGTACGCCGGAGGCGGGGGCGGGGATTTCGGCGTCGACTTTGTCGGTGGAGATCTCGAACAGAGGCTCGTCGCGCTGAACTTTGTCGCCGGGCTTCTTCAACCACTTGGTAATAGTGCCCTCAACGATGGACTCGCCCATCTGGGGCATGATGATGTCAGTTGGCATGATTTCCTTCCATAAGCCCCACGGGTCTGGCGAAGGGGCTGGACGCAAATGAATATTATAGCGTTTTGGGATGGGCGTCGGCGCGGAGTGTCGCACCGGGGCTAAAGCCCTGCAATCTATTTCGATCTCGACGCGGCCCTGAAGGGCCGCTCTTCCACGGTGCTGCGATCGTCCCGCGCTTCCACGCTGCTATCGTCTCGCGCTTCCACAATGCCGCGATCGTTCATCACTGTTTTCGAAAATCCTGCTTCGCAAGCTTGCAAGCAATCCCGGCTTTAGGACTTCATATCAATGGTGGTCGTGCTTTTCTCCGGGTTCTTTCTTTTCGTCGGGTGGGGTGGGGGCGGGGTTGAAGTTTGTTTTCCAGTATTCCTGGGCGGCGGGGGGGAGTTTATCGAGGTGGGAAAGCAGCATGGTGATTTTCCACATGTCTTGCTCGCTGAGAGTCTTGTCCCAGGCGGGCATGCCGGTGTAACGGACGCCGGTGCGGATGGTGTAGAAGATGTGCCACTCGGGGTCGTCGGGTGGATCGGAAATCAGATTCGGCGGGGGCGGATAAAACGAGACCGCGAGCGATGAGGGCTTGCGGTCGAGGCCGCCGTGGCAGAGGGCGCAGTTCATGGTGTAGAGCTTCATGCCGTCTTCGAGATTCTGGTCGGTGGGCGTGAGCGGGTTGTTGACGCGGGGAGCATGACGATCGGTGGAGGCATCGACGGCGCCCATGGCGAAGTGGCGTTCGAAGTGTGGAGGCTCGACGTTGGCGGGGGTGGGAACGAATCCGAGCATGGCGAAACCGAGGCCGCCGAGGATGAGGATGAGGAGCGTGACGATGACGCCGAGGATGAACTTGCCCATGGGGCCTCCGGAGGTATTGTGGCAGATGGGCGGGGCTGGGCGCTAGTTAGCCGGGACGAGGATAAAGGAACCAGGCAGCGATTGGTTCCCGCGATTGAATCCAGGACGGTGGAATGTTTTCGACGCCGGCTGACAGCGCGACGATGCCTCCGACGATGGCGCACGTCGTGTCACGGTCGCCCAGGCCGCTCACGGTCTTCCACAGCGCGGCTTCATAGTCATGGAGATGGAAAGCAGCCGCCCAGAGGGACAACGGGACTGTGTCTTGAGCGCTCACGTTGCTGCCATTTCCCAGCGCCGCGACCGCCGCTTCGACGGTGGCGTCGGTTGGAAGAGCCAGGGCCTTGATGAGGCCGCGACGGACTTCGCTCTCAGGCGTTCGCTCACAAACCTCCCGCAGAAAATCACTCGGAGTATTCGGCGAGTTTGTGTGTCGCCATGCAAAAGCGGCAGCGAGGGCAACCGCGATTGCGCCCGCGACTCCCTCGGGATGGGTATGAGTGATCACAGCGGAGAGCTCGGCCTGCTCGGTCAACTTGGCAAGATCATCGGCAAAGTAGGCGCCTAGCGGAGCAACGCGCATTGCGGCTCCGTTGCCAAACGAACCGCCTCCCTTGAACAGGGCTGGCGCTGTTGTTTTCCAAGCGGATGGAGCGCTCGCCAGTTCTGGAAGCAGGGTGTGCATCGCGGCCCCGTAGCCGCGATGAGGATCGGCCAAGAAGGTTCTTCCGAAATTTTCCGCTAAGGATTCCTGACGAATTTCGCCGTGCTCTTCGAGGATTTCGGTAATGGCGACCGCCATTGCGGTGTCGTCGGTATAACGCCAGGGCGGCGAAGGAACTGCGCGCTGGGCGATCAGAGAGCGTGCGACTTCGGGATGAAGGAAAAATCGCTCGCCGAAAGCGTCGCCACAACTCAGACCCTGCAAAGAGTGTACGGCTCTCGTTATGCGCTCTCGCGAGTTATGGGGTCGCTCGGGCATTAGAACATCAATACGCTTTCAGGCGGCGGGATTCGCGGACTACGTCTTCCACTTTTGGCAGGTAGTGATGTTCCTGCGGAGGAGAGAACGGGACGGCGGAATCTAAGCCCGCGATACGGACGATGGGGCCGTCCAGGTCGTCGAAGGCTTCTTCGTTGATGATGGCGGCGATTTCTCCGGCGAGGCCTCCGGTGCGGGAGTGTTCGTGGAGAATGATGACTTTGTTGGTCTTCTTTACGGTTGCTGCGATGGCTTGGCGGTCGAGCGGAGAGACGGTGCGGAGGTCGAGGATCTCTAAATCGATATTTTCTTTGGCGAGGATGTCGGCGGCTTCGAGTGCGGTGTGGACCATGGCGGCATAAGTAATGATGCTGAGGTCGCGGCCTTCGCGGACGATGTTTGCTTTGCCGATGGGGACGACGTAATCTTCGGCGGGGACTTCGCCTTTGATGCGGCGATAGAGATATTTGTGTTCGAAGAAGATGCAGGGATTGTTGTCACGGATGGCGGCTTTGATCAGGCCTTTAGCGTCGTAGGGCGTGGCGGGGCAGATGACTTTGAGGCCGGGATTGTGGACAAACCACATCTCGGGATTCTGCGAGTGGAAGGGGCCGCCGTGGACGTATCCGCCGCTGGGGCCGCGGAGGACGAGCGGGGCGGGCGCGCCCCAGAGGTAGTGCGTCTTCGCGACCATGTTGGAAATCTGGTTCATGGCGCAGGGGATGAAATCCATGAACTGAAATTCGGCGACGGGGCGCATGCCGGTGAGTGAAGCTCCAAAGGCCGCGCCTACGATGGCGGACTCGGCGATGGGCGTGTCGATGACGCGCTCGGGGCCGAAGCGGTCGATGAAACCGTCGGTGACTTTGAAAGCGCCGCCGTAGATGCCGATGTCTTCGCCGAGGCAGAAGACGGAGGGGTCGCGGTCCATTTCTTCCCAGATTCCCTGGCGGATGGCTTCGAGGTAGGTGAGTTGCATAGGGTCAAAATCTTTCGCCGCGGATTTGCGCGGATTAACGCGGATAGTTCTATTTCAAATGCACGGCGGCTTCCGTTTGTTTGTAACCGCCGCTTCCCTTCTTCACTTTTGGCATGCCGTATTTCGGTCTGATTTCGTGGCAGCCGTTTTCGCAGTAGACATCGCCTTCGGCGGACTCGGGCGTGGGCATCGGGGAGTTCACAGCTATTTCTCTTTCTTCTTCTATGATCCGCTCAACTTCTGCGATCAGTTCTTGGTTCTCTTTCGGCGTGAGCCACTTTTTTTCTTTCACCAGGTAATTTTCAAATCTTGCGATCGGGTCGCGCTTCTTCCAGAAGTCGAACATTGGTTTCGGCACATAAGTGGCGGCGTCGTGGATGGCGTGGCCTTTCATGCGCATCATTTTGGCTTCGATCATCGTCGGGCCCTCGCCTGCATGAGCGCGTTCGACGGCTTCGTGGGCGGCGTCGTAGACCTGGCAAGCGTCGGTGCCGTCGACGATTACGCCGGGGATGCCGTATCCGATGGCGCGTTCGGCGAGGTCATGGCAGCGGTATTGCATTTCGGACGGCGTGGAGTAGGCCCAGAGATTGCTTTCGATGAAGAGCACTAAGCCGAGATTTTGCACGGCGGCGAAGTTGATGCCTTCGTAGGTGACGCCGGTGGACTGGCCTCCGTCGCCGATGTAGGTCATGACGGCGACATTGCGCCCTTGCAGGCGCGCGCCCAGCGCGACGCCGGAAAGCACGGGAATTAAATCGCCGAGCATGGAGATGGGCGAGACCATGTTGCGCTTTTCGATGTCGCCGAAGTGGCTGGTGCCGTCGCGGCCGCGCGTGGGCGAATCGGCTTTGGCCATGTATTGCATCATGGTGTCGCGGGCGGCGAATCCGCGGACGAGCAGCGAGCCCTGATTACGGATCATGGGCGCGAACCAGTCGTCCTTGTCGAGCGCGTAGGCGGAGGCGCAGGAGCAGGCTTCCTGGCCGAGTCCGAAATAGACTCCGCCGACGACTTTGCCTTGCTTGTAGAGATTTTCGAGCGCGACTTCCATTTTGCGGTTGAGCAGCATGAAGCGGTAGATCTCGATGCACTGCTGCTTGCTGAGATATTTTGAGTCGCGGATGGGCGGGACGGGGG
>Ga0210399_10000061_pt1 | contig 75843 bp, 69 predicted proteins | sample IncBWC14MmetaG_FD_150865 | JGI IMG/M metagenome (GOLD analysis project Ga0210399, IMG submission 150865) | Forest soil microbial communities from Barre Woods Harvard Forest LTER site, Petersham, Massachusetts, United States - Inc-BW-C-14-M | ecosystem: Environmental > Terrestrial > Soil >...
GGCATAAGCGGATATTAGCCACTTATACTGATTGGTCATGATGATCGCGGTGCGATCGGCGGCCGTGAAGTTTGCGTCTTGCAGGGTGCGCGCGATCGGCGCTGCGCGGTCCTTGAAATCGCGATAGGTGAGGCGCTCCTTTTCGCGCTCGCGATCGGATTCGATCAAGCAAATCTCATTCGCGAATTGGTCCAATGCATCCTTCAGCGCCGCGCCGATGGATTGGTACTTGGTTAGATCCAGCATTACAGGCGGGATTGGATCCGCGAGGCGAGTGTGCGGAAGTCGCTGACGCCCTGGACTTCGTAGTCGGGGAGTTCGATGTTGAAGTGGTTTTCGATGCGGCTCAGCAGCTCAAGCGTTTGCAGGCTGTCGATGCCGAGTTTTTTGAAGAAGTCGTCGTCAGGTGCGAGCGATCCCTCAGGAACGTTGAAGTGTTTTGACGCGAGGTCCAGGATCTCCTGGGTCGTTTGATCGATGGTGCGCATGGGATAAACCAATTTATCATTCCCACGGCTGGAAGGAAAACGGCGTCGCCTAGAGAAGAACGAGGCCGCGGCGGATGCCTAAGGCCACTGCTTCTGTGCGGCTGGCGGCACCGAGCTTTCCGAGAATAGAACCAACGTGGAATTTTGCGGTGTGGTCGGAAATATTAAGGCGGGCGGCGATTTCCTTGTTGCCCAGACCGGCGGCCAGCATTTGCAGGACTTCGCGCTCGCGGCGGGTCAACGGCTCTGCGAGTTCGGTTAGCGGCTGAGTTGCCGACGTTGCTGCAGACGTGAGTGCATCGATTTCCGCAGGATGCAGCACCAGAAGCCCCGCGGTGACCGCTTGGAGCGCGGCGAACAATTGGCTGGAGGTGACGTCGGCGGGCAGGACCGCACGGACTCCCGAGCGAAACGCGTCGCGAGACGCGAAATGAGAACCGGCGTTGGGAGTTTCGGCCGGCCAGCGATTCCCGGCGAGCAGAACGATGGGAATTTCCGGCGCAAGGTCGGACCGTGCCAGGGAATCGAGCATGGATTCGGTGCTTTCGCCGGAAGCGTCGACAACCAGCGCATCTGCCTCGCTGTCTGGGAACGCGTCAGCGAGACTATCGAGGTCGGAAAAGCTCCCAGCCACTTCAACGCCGCGATGTGCGAGGAGATTTTGCAACCCGGCACGAGCCAGCGAGGAAGCTCCGACGATGAAGACGCGAATCACGCCGCGATGCCGCTCCTCGTAGCCTGGCGACCCAGCTGAATCGTTACGCGGCGGATGCGGCTGTAGTCTCCGCGAAGAAATTCGAGGCGGAGGAGACGCGGGCCTTCCCCACGGAGCGCTCGGGATAAATCGTCAAGTAGGGTGAATGGGTGACCTTCGGTTCCCAGCAGGATGTCGCCGGGCAGGAGCGAGGCCCGGGCTGCGGGACTCCCCGCCTCGACTTCGAGCACAACCAGCCCGAATCGTTTTGCCGCACGGTTGCTGGAACTGGGGACCTGTACGGGATACAACGTGACGCCCAGCCATCCGTCCCGTGCTTCATTATTCGAACGCGTACCGGAGAGAAAGTCGGAGATGGCGTTACTGGGGATCGCGAGGGCCAGACGGCCCGCAACCATCGTGTTGATTCCGATGACGCGGCCGGCAGCGTCGGCGAGCGGGCCGCCGGAGTTTCCAGGCGCCAGGCGGACGCCCGCCTGCACCCACGATTGCGGGCCGAGACCCGGAAGTGGGCCGACGGCGTGGACCACTCCCGTGGTGAGTGCCCCGACAAATCCCAGCGGATTGCCGATGGCGATCGCGAGTTCGCCGGGCCGCACACGCGAAGAATCCGCGGGAGTTGCCGCGGGGAGATTCTTGGCATTGACGCGGAGCGTCGCGATGTCGCGAACTGGATCGGTGGACACCAGTGTCGCGTCGAGTTCGCGAGCATCCCAGAGCTGGACGCGGAGTTGCGCACGGCGGGCGACGTGAGCGTTGGTGACGATGACGCCGCCGCTCGACCAAATTACGCCAGAGCCGTTGCCGCGCGGGCCTGCGTGGATGAGGACCGTGGAGCGGCGGAGACTTTCCGCGATTTCCCCGAAGCTGGTGACGGGCATTTTATTCGCTGCCTCCGTGCGTGCGCTCGCCGACCGCCACGCTCGTTTCCTGAAGCGCGCCGCCGCGTACGAACCCTAGCGACAGCTGTTTGCCGATCGCCGTGCCCTGCAGTTGCGAGTGGATATCTTCGAGGCGAGCAACGGGTTGGCCCGATAGGGAAACGATGATGTCGCCGATGACCAGGCCTGCTTTGTGGGCCGGACTGTCGGGCTCCACTTCCAGGACGATGGCGGCGGTTTTTACTTCGCGGTGCAAGGAATGGCGAAGGGCGTCGGGAAGGCGCACAGGTTGCAGGCCAACGCCAAGATAGCCGCGCGGAATGCGGCCTTTCTCCAGAAGCGTGTCTACTACGGCTTTTGCGGTGGAAGCAGGAACCGCGATTGCGCCGAAGCGCGCGAAGCGCGGAGTGGCGATACCGAAGACGCGGCCGTGAGCGTCGACTGCTGCGCCGCCCGCAGCGATGGGCTGGATGGCGACGTCTAGGCGAATGTAGGGAGCGAGCGATGCGCCGGTCCAGGTCTTGCGCTCGGCGGCCACGAGGCTGACTACGCCGAGTGCCGCGACCGGGCCACTGGCGCGCGTGCGGCCGACCACGAGGGTGAGACTGCCGGGCTTGATTGTGGCAGGGTCGCCAAATTCGGTTACCGGCGTCGTGGCTTCCGCACACTTAAGGACCGCTAGATCGGTCGATGGATCGCGGCCCGCGAGAGTTGCGGAGACCACCCGGCCGTCGGCAAGCGTGACGTGAATTTCTTCGTCGCGGCGCAGCGCGTGTTCTGACGTGACGATCACGCCTGCTCGCCAGATGACGCCGCTGGACGAGCCGCGTGCTTCGGTGTGTACGGCGACCGTGTTTGTTGCGGCGCGATCAGTGGCTTGCGCCAATGCGTCTGATAGTTCAATAAGTTGGGAAGACATGTACAACCTCCATGAACAAGATGCCGCAGTCGGAGGGGCGTCTACATCCGCCGATTGGCTAGGTAGGAGCCTGGAAGAATGGGCAGGTTCTCCTGCTTCGGGCGATCTTTCGCCGCAAGACCGGAGGAAAACGGACGATCGGTGCGATCGAGATTTACGGACTCGTGCCTTCCATCAGTTCGAGGCGGTTGCCGAAGGGATCGAAGACGTGGACGCGGCGGAAATTGTTGAAGGAGGTCTCAGGTCTGGTAGGAAGGCCAGCGCGTTCGCAAGCGGCGACGATATCGTCGAGACCATCGACAACCAGCGCTGGATGGGCGCGCTTCGCTGAATGGAAGTCGGCCTCGATACCGACGTGGAGATTGACAGGGCCTGCCACGAACCAGATGCTGTTGCGTCCCGCCATTTCAACAGGCTTTTCGACTTCAGTTAAACCGAGGATCGCGGTATAGAACTCACGTGCGCGCGCTTCGCCGCCCACCGGAATTGCGATCTGCACGTGATCGAGGCTAAGGATGGGCATGCGCTTCCGGGGGTTGCGCTGGGCCATCGCCTGCCCAAGGAGAAACACAGAAGTAGCTGCCGTGTTGGCCGGAAGCCATAAACATGAGCGCGGCGAGGACAAAGAGCGCTACCAGATGCAGGGTTCGGCGGTTCATCGGAGTGCGTTCATTGGATTCAATTCGGACATTTTCGGTTACTCAGGGCAGATAAGGCATGGCTTCGGTGGACTCGACGAATTTTTTCAGGGCGGCCATGACTTCCTTGCGAGTAAAGAGCCGGCAGAAGAGATCGATTTCGTGGCGCAGATCTTCGAGGGGGATGGGCTTGATGAATTTCTTCGCGGCGGTGCGGGTTACGGCGTCGAATTTGGTGATTTGCGCGGCGGTGGCTTGAGCGATCTTTCGGGCTTCGCCTTCGGCAGCGAGTTGCGCGACCAGGCCGACAGCCTGGGCCCGTGTGGCGTTGACGCTGCGGCCGGTGAGCAGCAGGTCACGGACGAAGGCATTGCCGAGATCGCGCTTCAGGCGTGGTATGCCGCCGAAGCCCGGGATGAGCCCGAGGCGCAGCTCGGGAAAGGCAAAGCGCGCCATTTTATCGGCAATGATGATGTCGCACGTGAGGGCGAGTTCCAGGCCGCCGCCGAAGCAGACGCCGTGGACTGCGGCGATGGTCACGAAGGGGGCGGCGTCGATCGCGTTCAGGATCGCGTGGATGCGTTCGAGGAATTGGCGGACGCCTGTGAGGCGCTCTTTGGCGGAAAGCGGTGCGGCGCCCTCGTAAAGTTCGCGTAAGTCGGCGCCGGCCGAAAAACCGTGTTTGCGGGCACTGCTGATAATGCATGCCGAGGTTTCGGGGGCTAACGCGGGAAACGCAGCCACGAACTGCTCGAGTTCGGCGAGCATAGCGGTGCCGATTTCGTTGGCGGGCTCGTGGTCGAGGGTCAGCTCAAGGATGGATTCGCGCAAGTCCCAGCGCAGCGTTTTGCCGGCGAAAGATTTCATGTTCGAGGGACCACGATCCGCCTCAGATAAGGGAGAGTAGCCAGGCTCACGATAGGAAGTTTACAGTCGACAGTTGAAAGTTGAAAGCGATGCCCTGGGGGATGAAGGATAGAGCTGTTCAATTCCAACGCTCCGTTGAACTTGTGAACGATTTCATTTACCGGTGGCGATCAAGTGCAAAAAGAAAACGAAGACGGCCAAGCCGACTACCGTGCGGACGGCGTGGAGATAACTCCAGTGCACCAGAAGCGCGCGGGCGTGCTGTGAACTCCGGTCCAACGATGTATCAAGAAGTTGTTTGTTGGTGGGCAGGATCACGAGCAGGGTGTAAGGGACGACCGAAACGAACAAGGCCGCACCTGCCAGCCAGGCTACGCTGCCGCCGCGAATCCAGACCAGCGCTGCTAACAATGAGCCGAGCACGGTCAGCAACGCTTGCATAATCGCCGCACGGCGATAGCTGGGGCCGAATTCGGTAGCGGCGAGTTGCGTTCCACATTCCATGCGGGCTGGATGTTCAACCAGCGTGACGTAGAGCGCGGCACCGGAAAAAATGCCGCAGCAAGTCACGGCAAGTATTTTCGCGAGCGATTGAAGATCCATGCTCAGTTGTTCCTTGCGGCGTACATCCCGTCAATTTGCGCAGCGAAGCGGGAGTTGATCGCGGCGCGGCGGAGCTTGCCCATGGCGGTTAGGAGGCCGTTGTCTGGCGTCAACGTTTCGTTGAGGAGGGCGAAGTTGCGGATTTGTCGGTAGTGCGGGAGTTCGGGATTTATTGCATCTAGAGCGGATTGCACGGTGGCGGGCTCGACGGGGCCGGTGATCAGGGTACAGAGGTAGCCGCGGCCATTGCCTACGATGACGATGTGTTGGGTGGTTGGGAGGAGTTGGGCGAGCTTGTCCTCGATAGGTTCAGGTGGAATTTTGTGGCCGGAATTGAGGATGATCAGATTTTTTACGCGGCCGATGATGCGCCAGTTGCCGTGGGCGTTTTTTTCGCCCTGGTCGCCGGTGTGGAACCAGCCGTCGCGAAGGACTGTCGCGGTTTCTTCCTGGCGATTCCAGTAGCCGGGAAAAATGTTCGGGCCGCGGACTACGATTTCTTCGTTTTCGGCGACTTTCATTTCGACGCCGTTGATGGTGGGGCCGACGTGGCCGGTGTCTACGGTGCCGTTGGGATCGTCCATGGTGCAGATGCCTGTGGTTTCGGTGAGTCCATAGACTTGTAGAACTGGGACGCCCAGCGTGGCGAAGAAATTTTGCGTCTCGGGAGCTAGTGGCGCGGAGCCGCAGATGAGGGCGCGGAGATTGGGGCCGAAGCGTTCTCTAATTTTGCTGAAGATGAGTTTGCGGCCCAGGGCGAGCCATATCTTGTCGAATACTTGCGGAGTCTTGGTGAGATGGCGCGGTGCGGCATCGCGTGCCCTTGCGTAGAGCGAGCGAATCGGCGAGGGGCGCTTGGCGATCGCCTCGTCGACGCCTCGTCGCACGCGTTCAAGGAGCGTGGGCACGTTCAGGAAATAGTGCGGGGCGGAGAGGCGAATCTCGTCGGCGAGTTTGTTGAGGTCGGTTGAGAGAGTGACGACGCTTTCGCGCGCGAGAAAGGATAGCGTGGCAATCCAGGACGCGGCGAAGTTAAGCGGAAGATAATGGAAAACGCTGTCGGGGCCTTGCGAGCCGCGCATGAGCTGGTCGAGGCGTTCGGTAGTGCGTTGCAGCATGAAGGAGATGTTGCCGACGTTGAGGCAGACACCCTTCGGTTCGCCGGAAGTGCCGGAAGTGTAGACGATGGTGACCAGATCGGCGTCCTGGCGCCGATTCGGGGCCACAAGCGTTGAATGTGCGGACGCGCTCGTGGGAGGCAGCAGTTCGTCGAATAGGACTTGTTTGGGGACGGTAGAAGGATCGCCGGGCCAACCTTTTGTGATGGCATCGCCTAGCGACGCATCGCCTACGACGAGTAATTGCGGCTGGCAGTCTTGCATCACGGCGCCTAATTCGGCGGGAGCCTGGCGCGAATAGAGCGGGACGACGATCAGACCTTCAGCCATCAGGGCCAGGTCGATGGCGATCCAGCGGATGGAGTTGGAAGCGAGCAGGGCACAGCGATCGCCGGGCTGGAGATGGTGCCGGCGCAGGGCTTCGCGGGCCTGGTGGATTTGAGCGAGGAGTTGGCCGCCGGTTACGTTTGTAAATTGATCGCCGTGGATTTCGCGGAGGATGGTGCAGGCGGAGTTACGGTGAAGTTGAGCGAAGAGGTTTTCGAGGAAGTTGGGCATGGAGTTTGGCGAGTTGAGCGATGGGTATTATGAATTGTGGCGGTGCGGCAATGCAATTCGAGGAGCTAGTGGAGCGGTTCGGGTCATGCTGGGCTGGTACGGCGCAGCGCACCAGGAGGCCCACATGGATCCGCCAACGTCGGACGAGATCGAGGCTTCTTTGGGTGGCGATTTCTTGTAACTCGGATCGAGGGTGGCGGGGTTGCGTCTAAACCCGCACCCTCGAAGGTCACGAGGGTGCGGCACCCGGCGACGATCGGATCGTCCGCACGCCAAGGTTATCAGGATTTTGAAGCGCCTCTAGGCTCCGTTTTGCCGATAGGATCGCGGCCGTGTGATTCGTGCGATTGTTAGCAGGATCACGAAACTTCCCGCACAGACTTCGAGTACTTTCACATTGTTCGGCGTTTGCGGACCCCCGCGCGGCATGTCGGTCGCCACGAGCACTGCTTTCGTGTGGCGGGCGGGATCGTAGTGCACGACGATGGGCGTTCCTGTGGGGAGCTCCGCCACCCAGTCTTCGAGCGGACCAATCTGGTTGGGCGGGTATTGCCAAATTTCGCGCGAAGGAACATGGCTCGAATAGATGTTCGCCGAATTCTGCTCAGCGCCTACCACGTAGCTCAAGCGGCAATGGATGTAGTAGTTTTCTCGCCGGCCGCTGCTGGTCTAATCCAGGCCGCATCGTTCCACGCGCGCCGTTACCTGCGGCCATTGCGATTCGGCGTGCTCCGTCCAAGCTGCTGCTGCCGTTACTACCAACGCGAAGATCGTGCACAGGCCGGAAAAGAGGACCATCACCATCAATATCAGCCGCATCCAGTGAGGTTTTGGTGGCGTTTCTGTGGTCATTTCTGGTCCTACTTAAACTGCATTCAGGGTGCATGTGCATTTTAACCTGCTGCGAGAATTCTGGATTTGACGATGCCGATTGATTACCTGCGGTGCAAGAGTGCGAAATATTTGCGGGTTTCGTTTACACCATAGAAGAGCCGAAAGACGTTATACGCGAAGGCCGCGTGGGAAGATTTTCCTCAGGGGCTGAAACCCCGCTTTGCTTGGTTCTCAATGTCGGAGCTAAAGCTCCGACCCCTGAAGAGGGCTCTTTCGTTTAGCGCCGTGATCCGGGTGCGATTGGAGGTCGGCATCGATGCTTGCTTGTCGGAGCACAGGCAGGAATGCCTGTGCCACCTGGGTGGGAATGCCTATGCCACTGGGAGGCAGTGGCTCATCTGGCCGAGGCAGCGGCGATGGTTTGGTGTTAGCAGGCGGTCGATCCGGCTACGGAGTGTTGTGCTACAGCGGAGGTGTCATAACGGTCGGCTAGGTCGAGCAGCGTTGGGCTTAGTGGGGGGAGATAGTCTTCCCAGCTCAGGACGCCGGAGCGTAGAGGGAATTCGGGGTAGGTGTGACGGACGGCGTCTTCGAGGATCGTGCCCATGCGGGCCATCACCTTCAGGTTGCGGATTACCGTGCGGCCTATGCCTTCGCGGACGCTGTCGGCTTCGGATACCAGCGTTTCCATGACTTGCAGGAGTTTGGTCTCGAGGTTGGGGTCTTCGACGGTCAGGAAGAGATGTTCGTGGCCGCGTTCGCGCATCAGATTGCGGATGCGTTCGTCCATGGTGACGCCTGCGGAGGCGACCAGGCTGGGCATGCAGGTGACGATGCCGTGATAGCGGGACGAGACCATGTAGGAACCCGCGCGGAGGATCGAGACGAGTTCGAACATGTTGTAGTCGTCGGACGTGAAAATCGGCGTGCCAGGAAGAAACTCCAACATGGAGCGGCAGGCGACGGCGTCGAGGCGCTCCATCGCAACCAGAATGGGAAACACGCGATGACGTTGACAGAAGGCTGCGGCGGCTTTGCCGAATCCGGAAATGTAGTGGTGATATTTGCGGTCGACTTCCGGACCTGATTGGTGGAAGTAGACGGTTCTGTACTGGCTCTCTTTGTAGGCGCCGGTGGTCACCCGGGCGATGTATTTGGCGATCGAAGCCTTCACTGGCCAGACGAAGGGATGGATGGGACACAGCGCGAGGACCGGTGTCTTTTCGTCCCAGCCCGCTTCGCGCAGAACTTTGCGCGCGTATTCGGGCGGGTTGGGTTCGAAGGTCCAGGCGGTGTCGGTGCCGAGTTCCGTGGGAATGCCGAGCTTGCGGAGGAGCGTTTGTGATTCGACGTTGCGGGTGATGACCAGCGAATCGTGAACATAGCGCGCGCACATATCTTGGACCAGGCGGTCCATGTGCCCAGCCTCGCCACCGTAACCCAGGGAGAGTTTGTTCTCCGCGGAAGCCAGGCCTAGCGAACCGATCATCATTGTTGTCAGGGCGTTGGCGAATTTGCTCTTGAACATCGAGCCTTCGCACGCGATGACGCCGTGATTTTGTTTCACCTCGCGGAACAGAACGGGCGGAAAAGCATCGGGAAGATGAATCTGACGGGTGCCCTCGAAATACCCGCGAGAGCGTTCGAAGTCGAATGATAATACACTGAAGTCCACATTGTTTGCGCCGAGGACGTGCCGCACCTGGCGCAACATCTCCTGTACGCGGACGTCGGACCCAGTGTTCCGTGTTCCGTTGTAGCCCGCGAAGAAAAGGCGGAGTTTCTCGCCGGGCGTCCAGCGTCGGCCTAGACCGAACATCCAGGCGAAGCGGCGAATCTCAATCAGCGCGCTGACCCACGCGACCAAGAGGAAGTCGGTCATGCGTGGGCGCTCCCCGCAACGATGGATGGCTGCGCGACAGACGCGGACGAAGGCCACGGCTTCGCTGGATAGTGGAATTTGTTTTCGCGGCTGAACTTCAAGAGTGGGTAGGCGTAGGAGGAGAACTTCGCGGGGGATTCCGCGAGTTCCGCTACGACGCGCGAGTTGTCGAAAACAGTGTTCCAGTCGAGATAGGGCCAGAAAACTTTCAGAAGCGAGGCGCCGCGCCCGACCGAGCCGCTGCCGTGGGCCAGGCGATCCACCGTTGCGGAGAACGGTCTGCCCAACGACGGCACGAAAGCGGGGCGATGACCTCCGCCTGCAGTGGCGAGCGCCGTCGTGATTTCGCGATAGGTCTGCGAGCTTTCGCCGGACGACAAATGATAGATGCCGTGCGCGGGCGCGGGCTTCTGATGAATGGTGACGATGGCTTTGGCGACGTAGTTCGCGGGCACGATGTCGATTCTATCGTTGGGACGCAGGGGAAGGACAGGGAGTCGGGCCAGTACGTCAAAGGCTTGCACCATGTCGAATTGAGAGGTTTCGGGGCGGCGGCTGTCGCCCATTACGATCGCGGGACGGAAGATGGTGCGCGGCACGTCGGGCAACAGTTGGTGCACCATGTGCTCGCCGAATTTCTTGGTGCGTGCGTACGGATCGTAGTCGGAGCGGGCCCAGTCGATCGAGGCGTCTTCCGTGACAACCTCGTTTTGGCGCTTGCCGGCTACGGCGACGGTGGATACGTGCGAATAGCGCAGGACACCGTTGCGATTTTGCGCGCGGCGGGCTAGTTGGATTACTTCCAGGCCGCCGCGGAGATTGACGTTGAGGCACTGCTTTTCGGATTTGCGGTTCAGAGAGGCGGCGCAATGAATCAGCGAGCTGGTGGTGTCGACCAGCGTGTGATAGTCGTCGTCGGAGAGCCCGAAGCGGTCGGTCGTGAGCTCGCCGCGAAATATGGTAATGCGGGAGTTGAGATAGTCGAGAAATTCGGGGAAGGCGAGATGGAGTTGCAGCGATTGCCAGAGGCGCTCGCGCGCTTCCTGGGTAGATTTTGCGCGAACCAAAAGATTAAGCGGGTCGTGGTGTTCGGTCAGCAGGCCCGCTACGAGGTAGCTGCCCAGGTAGCCGGTGCCGCCGGTTACGAAGATCGCCATAGCGGGTCAGACGGCGGCGCAGAGCTGGGAACGGCCTGAGCGCGCGCGGCTTGCGTGGACCAATCGAGCTCGCGAGGCGTGCGCGATTCGAGCGGGCGGCCCTCCATCAGCGGATAGCACCAGCGGCGTAACGCGGGAATGTGAATGTTGATCCAGTAGTTCCACCAGTCGATTGATTCGGGGTCGAATTCGAAAATGGGGCGCTCTTCCGGCGGTAGCGCGGCGGAGAGCAGGCGGGCGTTTTCGCACTCGAAGACATGCTCGTTGTGCAGGATGAACGGCTCGTAGAGTTCGATCAGCTTTTCGGCGCGTCCAAGATCGCGTTCCTGCTTCGCTAGCGGAGCTTTTTTCATGTGCAGGGTGACGGCGGCGCGGTTGATGCGGGAGACGACTGCCTTTTGCATCGGGATCGAGAGGCGCTCGTAGCGCTGCTTGGAGACGGGGATAGTCTCGAATTTCAGCTTGAACCAGTGCTCGAGGCCGGGCTGACGGCGGTAATACTTGCGATGCGCCAGGCCGGTCAGTTCAATGCTGCGGCCCATGTTCACCGGATTGATAGCTGAGGTCGCCAGCTGATACATCCTCGCGTTTTTTCGCGCGATTACGGCGGCGGCGATCAGGGTCATGCCACGACAAGCCATGTCCACTGGAATTACATCGAGACACTTTCGTTCGTTCGTCGGGAGCTGGCGAAAATTTGTGCCCAGCAGGTAGGAGAGCGGGCCGGAGGTGTTGATGCCTTCATTCCAGCCGGCAAAGGGAGAACGCGTGGAGCTTTCCACGATGGACGGGCGAACGATGGCGATCGGCAGATCGCGGCCGCGCCGCGAAAGCATCGATTCACCGAGACTCTTCGTGAAGGTATAGATGTTCGGCCAGCCGAGATGCTTCGCGCGGCGCATTCCGGCTCGCACCAGTCGATTGCGCGACCAGCGGACGCGATTGCGTTTCAGCACGCCGTCCAACTCCATCGCGGGCACGGCAGATGGGTCTCCACCGCGGCCCAGGGCCTGGCGGCGAAGTGCTTTCGTCAGCTCCGGGCTTTCGGAGCGTTCCTCGACGCGCTGAATCATCTCGCGCAGGGAATCGATCTCGCGGTCGGCGTCGAAATCGGGATCGTTGGCGGGATTGTAATTATCGTGGAGTTCTTCATCGACGCGCCCGTCGCGCATGCCGACGACGTAGCAGGTGGAGAGATGCATCAAACCGGCGTGATCGCACTTGCGGAGAAAGTCGAGCAGGTAGAGGGTGGAATCGACGTTGGAAGCCATGGCATCGCGAAGATCGGGATTGAAGTCCGTGAGGCCCGCGCTGTTGACGATGAGGTCGAGCGATTTCGCGAGGCGCGCTTGCGTGGGCGCGTCCATCCCGAGGCCCGGCCGGCTGACGTCGCCCTCCACTACTTCTATTTTCTCTTTCAGAAATTGGCCAAGGCGGCGGCCGTAGCGTTCCTGTAGGCCATCAAAAGTGGGCGATTCTTCGACGATTTTTTCGAAACGGCGTTGTGCGGAGGTGGTGCGATTGCGGCGAATCAGCAGGGTGATTTTGCCGACATTTGAGACATTTTCGAGCAGATCGACGAGCCAGACTTTGCCGATGAAGCCGGTCACGCCGACCAGCAAGATGTGACGATTCGCGAGCGTTTCGCGGACCGAGAGGCGCTCGACGCGGGGGACGTCGCCCAGCGCAGCGACCGCTCTGCCGGTAACAATCGCCGGATGCGCGCTGGATTGCAGCGCTGATTGCAGACGCTCTGGCGTTTTCGACCAGCCGAGCTGGCGCAGAAGTTTTTCTTTCGGAATGCGGCCGTCGAGCGAACTGCCCGCAATCCAGGCGAACGGACCGCGAGGGCGCACGATGGGATCCAGCAACCTGCCGGTCGCGTGGCCGTCGCGAAATTCCATGCGATTGGAGATGAAAAATTCGATGCCGAAGTGGTTTGCCAGCGGGCGGAGGATGTGGTCGAGGAGTTGGCCTACCAGAACGACTCGTTCATCTTTACGTACGGCTTCCAGAAGTTTTTCGGTAGCCTCGGGACGCAGCGCCGGCTTCAGCACGTAGTCGAAATACTCTTCACCCAGGAGGTCGAGGCGGTCCTGGCTGACGCCGCGCAACAACGTGTGTAGAAAACGCGTTGCAAAGGTTCGACTGGCGGCATAGGCAAAAGGCCGCGACAAGGCCACGCCCGCCATCCCGGCGCGGCGCGCCCAGCGTTCCGCAAAGCTCTGCGCGTTCCAGGTGAAGAATCCGACAGGTCGCAGCGCACCAACTTCGAGAAGCGAGCCTTCCACGCGCCAATACGTGGGGCTGCGCGAGTCGTCGCGTGCGCTGGAAACATGGCGCGCGGCAACACTCGTCGAATTGGGCTGGCGATCACTCATGGGCACTGCGCAGCTGACGCAAGGATGAACCAGAATGCAAAAGTCTCCCCCGACGCGCGTCAGGATTATGGCGCACGTTTACCCTGGAAGGCCTGAAACGGTTTCTCAGCCACGGTGCTCTTTCACACGGCGGTCTGGCACCAACCGCAGTGGTCGTCAGCAGTTGAGAAAGTGTAAAATTAGCATTATCAGCGGGTTCCCGCAAGCAAAGGAACAGCACCGATTTAGATGGTACGACTCTTGGTTTTGCGCCGGAAGTCGGTTCATACCGAGGGACCGGAACGTAGCCCTGTCCCTCGACCATAAATGCAGTTGCGGTTACTTCTTGGCGGCGTTGGCGGCTTCGACCTTTGCAGCAGCGTCCGCATACTTCTTCGTGAAGCGCTCGACGCGGCCTGCCGTATCGATCAGCTTCTGTTTGCCGGTGAAGAAGGGATGGCAGTTCGAGCAGATTTCGACGCGCAACATATCGCCCTTAATGGTCGAGCGTGTTGGAAAAGTATTGCCGCAAGCGCAATGCACAGTTACTTGGTGATAGTCGGGGTGAATACCGGGTTTCATGGGGCTCCAGTCTGTCGCGTCCGGTCTGCACGGCTTCCCGGGTGGGGCACTACAGCCGCGTCGCTAGGTCGCGAGACAATCTTTGATTGTACGCGAAGCGCCGAATCTTTCAAAACGGGCATTCCTTAATGCGACGGCTGTTTCAAACCCGCAACTTTATCTTTGCGGCTACGTAGTTATAATCATCCGCGTCCGAGGGAATCGCAATGTCCACAAATACGACAGCCCGTGTTGTCGAAATATCGGTTCTGATCGTCGGCGCAGGCCCGACCGGTCTTACACTCGCGTGTGAATTGGCACGCCGTGGGGTCGATTTTCGAATTGTCGACAAAGCCCCGGCTTATTTCGCTGGGTCGCGCGGCAAGGGTTTACAGCCACGCAGCCTGGAAGTCTTCCACGATCTTGGCGTGGTGGAAAAGATTCTTGAGAACGGCCGCTTTCACTTGCCTTTCCGGGCCTATGACGGCGCGACCGTGCTTGGCGATCACGATATGCACGAAGGTCGCCATCCGACACCCGACATTCCTTACGCCAGCGTGCTGATCATTCCGCAATGGCGCGTGGAAGAGATATTGCGCGGGCGTCTTGCGGAATTGGGCGGCAGAGTTGAATTGGCGACCGAGCTTGTCGAGCTGGAGCAGGACGCACAGATCGTGACCGCTACCCTGCAAAACGCGGACCAACGCCATCAACTCCGCGCAAGGTATGTCGTAGCCGCCGACGGTGGCCGCAGCTTCGTGCGCAAGCATCTGAACGTCGGCTTTGAAGGTGAGACCTGGAAAGACGAAAGTATGCTGGTCGGCGATGTCTACTTGGATGGGCTGGATCGCGACCACTGGCACTCGTGGCTGAAGCACAAGAGCGGCGGGGTCGCTCTTTGTCCGCTGCCGTCCACGGATACATTTCAGTTCCAAGCACAAGTTCCGCCCGACATGGAGACCGAGCCCTCTCTGGAACTGTTTCAGAGCATCATCGACGAGCGTACCGGCCGCAGCGACCTGAAGCTCTACGATCCGACCTGGCTGTCTCTTTATCGAGTGAACGTCAGAATGGTCGATCAATATCGCATCGGGCGGGTCTTTCTGGCTGGCGATGCGGCACACGTTCACTCCCCCGCCGGTGGGCAGGGCATGAACACCGGAATTCAGGACGCCTACAACCTTGCATGGAAGTTAAGCGCCGCCTTGAACGGTGCGGACGGGGCGCTCCTGGATACTTATGAGGAGGAGCGGCTTCCGATCGCAGCGTCGATGCTTGGGATCACCACACGATTGCACCGGCAGGCTGTGGTCGATGATTCGCAAGCGATGAAGCGCGGCCCGGAGACATTGCAACTGGGACTGAACTATCGTCAGTGCTCCCTGAGCCAGCAACAAGACCCGCCAGCAACGCCGCTATGTGCGGGAGATCGCGCTCCCGATGCGCCTTTGCGCGACGCGATGGGGCGAGATGTCAGCCTCTTTGACGTGTTCCGAGGCCCCCACTTCACATTGCTGAGCTTTAGTGTGCATGACCGGGAAGCGCTGGAGAAAGTGACCAGGAAATATGAACGCGAACTTCGGACCTACACCGTGGATCGCAACGCGCCGGACAGGCAAGCGTCTGATACGGCGCTGTTCGACGTTCACGGCCACGCATCTAATGCCTATGGTGGCGCGAACGGTGCCCTATTTCTGATTCGGCCCGACGGGTATGTGGGATTTATCGGAAGCGACAAGTCGATTGGCGCGATCGATGCCTATCTGGAACGCATTCACGGTCGCGAGCACAGCGCACGGCGAGACGTGAGATTTCGATCGTCTCCCGCCTAGCCTCGCACTTCCGGGAAATGCCAGCGCGTGGCGGATTCGACGTAGTTTGCGGCGTGCTCGTCCTGGCCGAAGGCTAGTTGCGGTTCGACGCGAAAGATGCAGCCCCCAGAGGATTCCAGTAGCGGCAGGAGATTGCCGCCGTATTTTCGATCGTAGATTTCTGCCATCTGCTTCCAGACCGAGCGATCTTTGATTTCTTGCACGGTGCCCTCGAGGATGACTGCTTCATCCGCTTTTTCAGTGGCAATGACGCAGTACGGTTTCGATTCGATGTTCTTTGCTTTCCGCGTATGCGGGCCGGTGCTGAACCAGAAGGCGTTTTCCCACCAGATTCCCCAAACCACCATCAGATGAGGGCGTCCGTCCGGACGCGCGGTTGAGATCCAATAGTTGTGAGATTTCTCGAGACGCTCGAAAGCCCATGACCATAGCTTGAGACCCGACGTGGCGTCGGGCGGATTTTGCAGCGCGTCGGGCCAATAGGGGCGGCTTGCTCGCGGTTCGGTCATACCGGCTCCCTTCGAAGGTTTATTCGTCGCTTGGAGTTTAGCAAGATTTAGGGAGGAGGTTTGCAATGATCCGAACGTGCCTGAATGCCTCGGCGGTTCCATTTCGCGGCAAAACGCGGGGGCCGGGCGGGGCAAGCTCCGCCCTACAAGTACGTTGGGGAGTCAGATCGCGCGGATCGTCGCAGAGCTGCGTCAGGAAACGAAGGCGCAGCCGATGCGATAAGCGCCCTGCTTGGTTTGTTGCTTCCAGACAGGCTTCAAACTCACGCGCACGGGCGGAAGAATGGGAACATGCAGGATCGCCAGGATGCTGTCCGGAAGGTTCTCTGGTTTATCGAGCTCAATGGCAACGCCGCCAAAGCCGAGATCAATGACGCGAGCACGACGCGTGTTTTGGTCGCCCAGCATGGCGTACGCATTCGTTCCAGTCATCGAGACGCGTTCCGCCTTGCGCTGCATGGTGTAGACGTGTTGCGGAGGCGGAGGCGTCGGCTGGCTCGACGAAGTTTCCGCGGCGCTGGCCGAAGCGGCGGCCGCCATCGTGGATTCTGGCTTTTCTGGCGTGCGGCGAGATTCGATCGAAATAGGCTTCGTTGTAGTCCCGTTGCGTTCGGTTGGCGCGACCGCTGTAGCCGGAGGCTCTGAGGGCGCTGAGGTTGCTGTTGTCGCCGCGGGGCCGAGGGCCGGGGATGCCGCGGGGGCCGGCTTAGCTCCGCCATTGCCGAGCTTGCGATGATTCGCATGCTTCAGGCGATAGAGACGTTCGTCGGCAACACGAATTAACTGGTCCGCTTGTTCGCCGTCTTGCGGGAACGTGGCGACACCATGATCCATGTTCACGTTGACGCTGAGCGGCAACGATTGCAGTGTTTCGGCGAAAACGGTTTCGATACGCCGGCTGAGCGCGAGAGCCTGCTCGGCGTCGGTCTGCGGCAGCAGCACGGCGAATTCGTCGCCACCGATACGAAAAGCGGAGTCCGAAGTACGTAACGCTTTTTTCAGTGTGGCCGCAGCAGCTCGCAGTACCTCGTCACCCGCGGGATGACCGTGCTTATCGTTCACTTCCTTAAAACGATGCAAATCCAGCATCACCAGGCCGAGCGGCAATCCATAACGGCGGGCGCGGTTGAGTTCCTTTTCAAATCCCTCGCCGAAAAGGCGGCGATTATACAGTCCCGTAAGCGGGTCGGTAACTGCGTTCACCTGCAGAACTTTGAGCTCGTCGTACTCGAGAATGATGGGAACACGAAACAATCCCGCCGATGTAAGCACATCCATCAACGCGGTCTTCAGTGCTACTTGCCGGCCAAGATGGTCCGTCAATTCGCGCCGGCGCGTAAGCATCTCGTCCCATAGCTGAATGCACTGGCTTTCGCGTAGATCAAGATGCGTAATTGCGCGAATATATCGCTGCAGAAATTGTCCGCGTGCGGAGACGTCTAGGCCGTCGAGCGTGTCGGCCAGGAGTTCGAGGTACGAATCCTCGATTGGCAAACGGGGGGGTGCGCCGCCAGGATTGGGCATACGAGATCGACACCTAAACTGCTTGCACAGCGGGTTGGGGAGTGAAACAGGTTGCTTGTACACCGGGAGCAAGTTGGAGTCCATCCGTATTTCGGCTTAGAAGGGCATGGGAGGAATCGAGGAAATCTCGCCTCCACCCTATCAAATTGAAATTAAAGCTGATAACAGCAAAAGCTGGCCCACCGTAGCTCCCAAATAGCGCTCGGGGCCAGCCCTCAAACGGGCCTTGCAATCAGCGGGGAGCCGAGAAACGGCATAAATTTACTCAAGAGGTCTGAGAAATTCCAGTCCAAACAGACGCATATCCCCAACGACGTCCTGGCGCAATATTTTCGCTGCGATCGGAGGAGTTTCGTTTGGTACCAGGCTGGAAGAGGCGGGGGAAGGAGCGGGCACTGTCAAATGAACGACCTGATCGATCCTCAGAATATGGGTCGAGGTGATACAGGCGCCGGCAGATCCAATATTCAGCGTCTTGGTCAGCTCAATGAATTCCACGCCTGAGGCGTCCGATCCACGGAGAAAAACCGGGACCTGGAGGCGAATTCGGGGCGTACGGCGCCGCTGAGATTGATCCAAGTGCTGCCCTTCCTTAAGACCTTCGACTCTCACTCGGCTGGCCCCATAGTACTCGCGATCTAGTACGAGCACATCGAAGAATAAGCAGATTCGATGCCAGATGTCGGCACGCCTAACCTCCGGTTAAATTATTATAAATAATAGTGTTAAACGACTCAAGGGCAACTGCGCTGACAGCGGTCGGCAGGATGACCGACCACTTAAGCCCTTCAACTTCCGCAATTGTGCAAATGGCACGTATGACGCTTTTACCATTGACAGCCAGAGAAGTGCTCTGCCACGATGGCCACGCGCCGATTAGGGAAAATGTTTTCCCGTACCCTGGCGGAATGGGTGGTCCGATGAGTGGAAGTGTCATCACATCTCCTACACACGAACCACCACCTCCCGGCGATGTACCCCTCGAGTTGGTTGCTCGCCTTCTGGATACTTTGGATAAGTCACTCCTGGTTTCTGCACGCAGTGGACGAATTCTGATGATCAATTCGCTCGCCCGTAAGTGCCTGGATTCGCTGCAACTCGGGGAGCCCAGTCGGTTGAATCTATTCAGCGATCTTTTGGAAATGGATCCCAAACGGATTTTCGCGGACATCGAGAGTGGCCACCACGAAATCAAGCTGGACCTGACTCGGGGCGAGAAGCGGGCCCGCGCCACCATTCAGTGGGTGCCGGAACCCGACTGGCTGGTGGTGAAATTCGAGCCGCACACCGAGACGCACCCCGGCCCCGATCCGGCGACGCAAATTACCGTGCAAGAGTTGCTGCAAGAGCGCGAGATCACCTATCGAAATCTGTTGGCCGCCTATTTGAAATTGCAGGAAGTGAACCGCCAGAAAACCGTCTTCCTGGCTTCGGCTGCGCATGAATTAAAGACTCCACTGGCGGTAATCAAGGGATATTACGATCTCTTGCTCACCAGTTCCCTGGGACGTTTGTCGGAAAAGCAGCGTGACATTCTCGAAGAATCGAAGGAAAGCTGCGAAAGGCTCGTCCGCCTGGTGTCGATGTTCCTGAACTATTCCGCGCTCGAGAGCGGAAAGCTGGTCTTGCAGCTTCGCGAAAACGACCTGCGAGATTGCCTCGACGAACTCTCCAAGCGCTGGCTGGAAGCCTTCCAGCGCAAAGGCGTGCGGTTGGACGCGGCCTTCGATCCGTCCATTCCGAACTTTCGCTTCGATTATCAGAAGGTGCAGCAGGCCGCCGCGAATCTTCTGGACAACGCGCTGAAGCACACCCTAGTCGGGGGTTGCGTTACGCTCCGGGCGCTGCCTCATTTCTGGGAGCGGCGCGTGTCCGAGGCTTCGCCACCTCAGGAACGCCGGCGCTTCCGTTTGCCCCGTCCGAACAGCGTGGAAGTATCCGTCGCTGATACAGGGCCGGGAATCGCGCCGGAACACCACCAGGAAATTTTCGAGGACTTCGTCCGCGTGGACCGCAATACTACGGGCATGGGGCTGGGCCTCGCTATTGCCAAGCGCTTGGTGCAAGCCCACCGCGGGAAGATTTGGGTGGAGAGCGAAGCCGCTAACGGCAGCAAGTTTACGTTTCTATTGCCCATGGATCAGACGTAACTCATACGGATCACGTGTAGTTGAACGGCATTAAGTAGTGGTATGCAAAGGGAGAGGTCAATGGCTGTGAAAGAAAAGATTCTCGTCGTGGATGATGAGCCAAGTATCCGCAAGTATTTGCAGACGCTGCTGGAGGTAGACGGCTTCGAGGTGGAGACCGTGGGCTCCGGTAAGGAGGTGCTCGCCAAAGTGAGCGATGGTGAGCGTCCCGACCTGATCATCCTCGACGTCCTGATGCCGGAAATGAACGGCATCGATACCCTGAAAGAACTCCTGCAACTCGACCGCACCCTCAACATCATCATGCTGAGCTGCTCGAACGAAGTTGGCACGGTCGTGGAAGCGATCCGCATCGGCGCGCACGACTACCTGACCAAGCCGTTCGAGAAAAGCGACCTGGATGCGGCGATGCTCAAGTCGCGCCAGAAAAAGCACATGACCCAGGAGAACCAGGCACTCCGCGATTACTGCGACCAGGTAACCGAGGATCTGAGTTTCCTGGCGGCCAGCCCGCAGATGGTGCGCATCCGCCAACAGATTCTGCAGATCGCCCCGGTCGATGTGCCCGTGTTCATTTGCGGGGAGAGCGGCGTCGGAAAAGAAGTCGTCGCGCGCATGATTCACCTGCGCTCCAAGCGCCGCAACCAGGCGTTCATCAAAGTCAATTGCGCGGCCCTCCCTGGCGAATTGCTTGAATCCGAGTTGTTCGGTTTCGAACAAGGTGCATTCACGGGAGCGGTTCGTGCCAAGCCCGGCAAATTCGAGCTCGCCAACAAGGGCACCATCTTCCTCGATGAAATCGCGGAAATGAGCACGCACCTGCAAGCAAAGCTCCTGCACGTGCTGCAAGATCATCAGTATTCCCGCCTCGGCGGCAGGCACATGGTGGAGACCGACGTGCGCGTGCTCGCCGCGACCAACGTGGATGTTCAAGACGCCATGAAAACCGGCCGCTTCCGCGAAGACCTTTACTACCGGTTGAATGTACTTTCGATTCTGGTTCCTCCGCTACGCGAGCGCGCCACCGAGATTCCGCTCCTGTTCCGCCACTTCCTCGACAAGTACAGTGAGAAGTTCGGGAAGCCCGCGACGTCACCGTCCAAGCATCTCCTGGATGCTGCCGCAAACTATCCGTGGCCCGGCAATTTACGCGAGCTGGAAAACTTCGTGAAACGCTATGTGATCCTCGAGGATGACGAGGGCAGCCTCAGAGAATTGATTGAAATGTCTTCGGCTCGCCAGCGCACCTCGCCTCGCCAGGAAGCGACCATCCCTCGCGAACAGGGTCTAAAAGCTCTCGTGCGCGGACTCAAAGACGAAGCCGAGATGGAAGCGATCGCCGATGCGCTGGAAAAGACGCGTTGGTGCCGCAAAGATGCCGCGAAAATGCTGGGCATCAGCTACAAAGCCCTGCTGTATAAAATGCGTCAGTTTAATCTGGACACACCGCGTACGCGCCGCACGGCTGCCGCATCGCCCGCGCTCGAAGAACCCGCGGGAGTCGGAGCGCTTCGCAACGAGTAATTGGACAACCGCGCTTTATCGCTTTTGGTTGAGGCGCGGACAGGTTGCGCTCCGGTTTCGACCATCGTTCCCGCCAGGACGCGCATGCCTGCGGCGATAGGCGGCAACTCGGAATTTTTCCGTAGCGTGAAACAAGTGTTTCCTGTATTGTCACCCGAACCGGAAATGACAAAGGACTTGGTCGAGGTTCGCGGTGCGCCCAGCCGAAGGATTTTCCAGTTCTGGACTACCGTTTTACTCAGGCCTGCAACGATCCTAGTTGGAGTTCGCAAGAGCACGTGGAATTAGGCGAAAGGGGCGCGGCGCGTGACCATGGGCCGCGGGCAGAGTGGAGGATGAGCATAATGACGGAACGTCGCACTGCTCGACGCTATGACTTGTCGTTACCCGTAATCATTCGAGTTCCGGCCGAACGCCTGCCTGATAGCCAAAAAGGAAAGACCCGGGACATCTCCACGCGCGGCCTTTACTTCGTTCTAGACCAGGATCTCGAGGCCGGCTCAGAACTCGACATTACCTTGACGCTTCCCGCCGAAATTACCCATGGTTCCGAGGTGTTTGTGCGCGCCTTGGGTAAGGTTGTGCGCGTCGAACGCCGCATGGAAGACGGCAGCGCGCGGATGGGCGTTGCCGCGGTAATTGAGCGGTACGACATCATCCGCGGAGAGAATGGCAGAGCGTAAGAGCGCTCCCGTTCCATTTTGAGATCCGGTCCCCACTAGTAATCACTCGCGTAATTTCCGTTTTCCTGCGCCCGCCCCGCCCGATCCCCATCCGATAAACAGAAACGAGGCAATATTTTGCCGTTTACGGAGACATTTTTCCGCTGATTCTGGCCGTTCCTACCGACTCTCCCGGTGCCCTGCGACTTAGTCCTATAACTGTGGAGTTGGCCGGTAAGTTCCTGCCTCAGAATGAGTTAAAAGAACTCTTGGGGAATCATCGGTCAGCTGCGGTCTTGCGTTGACTCTGCCCGGGCTTTGGTTCCAGGTATGCAAAGTACTCCAACGTCCGAGTTCTAGGCCTTATCGGGGGAGTGTCGGGATGTCTGTCTCTGGGGTAGCAAGCGCAAAGGCGGTTCCGAAGGCTAGCGTCCTGCCTTCCGAAGAGATTATTTTCGGCCGCTCGCCAGCGATGCAGCCCATTCGCCAAATGGTCAACAAGGTTCTGGGCACGGACCTGCCGGTTCTGATCCAGGGAGAGAATGGGACCGGCAAGGGTCTCCTCGCTCAATATATCCATTCGCGCTCAAAGTTTGCCTCCGGTGCGTGTATCAAGGTCAATTGCGCGGCGATTCCCGGATCGCTCTTGGAAAGCGAGCTGTTCGGCTACGAGAAAGGCGCGTTCACCGACGCCCATACCTCGAAGCCGGGTTACGTCGAAATGGCCGGCAACGGCACGCTCTTTCTCGACGAAATTTCCGACTTAGACCTAAGCCTGCAGGCCAAAACATTGCAATTGCTCCAGGATGGGCAGTACAGCCGTATCGGCGATACGCAGGAAAGACATGTCCATACCAGGGTGATCTGCGCCACAAATCGCAAGTTGGAGGACGAGATTGCAGCCGGGCGCTTCCGCCAGGATCTCTTCTATCGAGTCAACGTCGTGACCATTAACTTGCTCCCGTTACGCGAGCGTCGCGAAGACATACCGGGGCTGGCGAATTACTTTCTGGAGCAGTGTAATGTGCGGTTCGAGCGCGAGGCCCCGCCCTTCCCGCCAGAGCTTCTCGAAGCGCTCACCCGTAAGGAATGGCGAGGGAACATACGCGAACTGGAAAACATCGTCGCGCGTTACGCGATCATGGGTGCTCTGGACGGTGTCGCGGCAGAGACCCATTTGAAGCGGCCCTCGACTCCGGCGAAGCTTTCCGTGGACGGCTCGGTGTCGCTCAAGCACATCGCCAAGCAGGCCGTCCGGGAGATGGAGAGCAACGTGATTCTTCAGGTCCTGCGCGAGAACAAATGGAATCGCCGCAAGGCCGCACATGCGTTAAACATCAGTTACCGAGCACTCATTTACAAAATTCAGGAGGCGGGCCTGGCGCAAAGACACCATCGAAAGAATAGTCAGGCACCAGTCGACCCGACACAATCCACACCATTGCCGGATTAGAGGCGCGCCAATCTCGAGCTGGGTAAAGTCTCCAGTAGGTACTTTCCTGCATCTAACTGGGCGGGGGTAGTGCATTCGGGGTAGGACAGATTTGTGAAAGGCTTTTCCGTCCCGCTGGAGGAGCTCACTTCGGCTTGCATTTTGCCGACTTTTGCCGGACGATTTAAGTCGCTCATAGTGCTGATCTTAGCCAAAATGCTACGTGCTCTTCGACAGTTAGAACTCTGGTAAGAAACTTGCTCATCTCTTACCTGTATTCGTCTGTTTAGCTTCTTGCATTTGGTTTTTGGGTCCATGGGAGGAGCGGTTTGTACACGGCTTTTTACCAGTTGAAGGAAGAACCGTTTCGCCTTACGCCGGACCCTAGATTCCTGCATCTAGCCGATCCTCACCGTACCGCTCTCAAGGTGCTTCTTCAGGGTGTTCTTCAACGCAAGGGTTTCACCGTCGTTGCTGGACCGGTTGGAACTGGCAAGACCACTCTCCTGCACACGGCCCTGCAAATCCTCACGGAAAAGTCCGAAGGGCGTGGTCGGCTCGTCTCCGCATTCTTGGTTAATCCGACTTTGGCGCCCTCTGAGTTGCTGGAAGCCGTTCTTGACGAATACGAAATCACCTGCACCGCCACCAGCAAGCCACGGAGGCTCGCGGCGCTTCACCAGATGCTCTTCCAGACGCAGCAACAGGGCGGCACCGCGATCCTGCTGATCGACGAAGCCCACTTGATGAGCGTCGAATTGCTCGAAGAAATCCGCCTTCTCGGCAACACCGACACTTACCAGGAAAAGCTTTTGCAGATCGTGCTCTGCGGCCAGCCGGAGTTGTTCGCGGTCCTTCAACGCCCGGAATTGCAGGCGCTGCAGCAGAGAATTGCCAGCACGTGTTTGTTGCGCCCCTTGAGCTTGCCCGAAACGCGCGCCTACATGGCGGAGCGCCTCCACGCCGCGGGCTTGCGGGGATCGAGCCCATTTACCGGCACCGCGGTGGAGGTCATTCACCGGCTGACTACCGGTGTTCCTCGCTTGATCAATCTGTTGTCGGACGCGTGCCTGTTGGTTGGTTTTGAACTGAAGCGCAAGCAGATTGATCAGTTCCTCGTTGAGCAAGCGTCGGAAGACGTGCTCGGCCTGTTGAAAGGACCATTCGCGCCCGGCGGCGCAGCCGGCGCAAATGGAAAGAAGGACGCGGGAGCGCCGGAGGAAGACAAAGCGGGCGCGGACAATACGGCTCCTGGTTCCTGGCCAGATGATCCCCCGCTGCAAGCCCGCGCCACTGCTGCGGCCGACGGCACTGCAGCTTCGGGTGCTAGTTCACGCTTCTCGTCCTCGGCAACCGCAACGATCGTGGCGGACGAACGCCGCGCAACGAAGCCCTCACCTCGCGATGGCAATCGGACCAGATCGACCTTCGATGTCCTGATCGATGCTCTCAAGCAAGGCCGCGCCGTCGCCCGCGAGTAGTCACCCGCGGCGCGCCACCTGGCGCTCGCCGTCACCTCGAACCTGCAGCCACTCCAACCCTGCCCCGCACCTCGGAACCCACGTCTGTGTACGACGGAGGCCTTCCTTGTAGGGGCCGGGCTTGCCCCGCCCGGCGTCAACCCCAACATCGACGCTCAATTCACTCCACGATGCTGAATGGCGGCCGGTGTTAGAGCTTTTTCTTTCTCGGCGTGCTTTAGCGCGTCCCGCCTTTCTAAGCGGGCACTTCCATCAAATCCCCAACCGAGAAATAAGTGCAATCCGGATGATGAAACGCCAGTGCGCTCACACTAGCTTCCGGATCCATCATCATTCCCTCGGTAAGCTGCACGCCGATCTCTTCCGGCCGGAGCAGTTTCCAAAGAGGAGCCTGGTCGTCTAAATCCGGACATGCCGGATAGCCGAAGCTATAACGCTTGCCGCGATAGCGCGAAGTAAACCGCTGCGCCATGGTCATCTCCGCCGGATCGGGGAAGCCCCAGTCTTCGCGGATACGGCGGTGCAGCCATTCGGCGCAAGCCTCGGCAGTCTCGATCGCCAGCGCTTGCAGTCCGTGAGACTTCAGGTAGTAGCCGTCGTTTTTGGCCTTTTCCGAGCGCTCGCGAACGCCCTCGCCGGCAGTCACCACGAACAACGCCAGGTGATCGCGCTTTCCCTCTTTCGGCGCGAGCACGTAATCGCTCAGACACAGGAAGTCACCGCCTCGCTGTCTCTTGAATCGGAACGTGTGCAACGGTTCGGAACGCCCCGGCGCGAACAGTCGTATCGCGTCGCCTTCGGGCTCCGCCTCAAAAAACTGCCAGACCGCGCGCACCTTCATGAACGTTGCCGCTTCGCTCTTCACTTCTTCCATGCGCTCAAACAGTTCGAAAGCTTTGGGGTCGCGTTGCGCGAGCCGTTTCTCGAAATCGCCCTTGAATCCCAGGTGCCGCCCGAAGAGCATGAATGGATTGATGTAGCTCCACACTTCGCGATGGTCCGGCACCAGACGCACCTTGCGTTCAAGACTCGCCACGTTCGGAATCGGCAAATCGGCGCGAACTTTCGGCGAGCGCGCCACTTCGGCAACTTCCGCCACACGCACCGTGGTTGACACCTCGAACCCATTTCCCGAAGATGTGTGCGCGCGCACCACCGTTTCCCGCGTAGCCGGGTCCATCAGTTCGTTCATCAGCCGTAAACCAGTCATTGCGTCTTTCGCGTAGCAGACCGCATTTCCGTAGCTAGGCGCGATCTTCTGTTGCGTGAACTTGGCCGAAAGCGCCGCTCCGCCCACCAGCAGCGGGATGACTACCCCCGCCTCCCGCAAGTCGCTCGCGGTAATTACCATCTGTTGCGCGCTCTTCACCAGCAAACCAGAGAGCCCTATTGCATCTGGCTTGTGCTGTTGGTAGGCGCGGATTAAATCATCCGGCGGCACCTTGATACCCAGGTTCACAACGTCATAGCCGTTGTTCTTCAAAATGATTTCGACCAGATTTTTGCCGATGTCGTGAACGTCGCCCTTTACGGTTGCGAGCACCACCTTGCCGCGCTTCGCCGTGTCGGCCTTCTCCATGAATTGTTCCAGGTGGCTCACACCCGCCTTCATGGCTTCGGCGGACTGCAACACCTCCGCGACAATCAGTTCGTTCGCGTTGAATAGCCGTCCTACTTCGGCCATCCCGGCCATCAGCGGCCCATTCACGATGTCCAGCGGCGAGACGCCTTCCGCGCGCTTGCGGTCAAGATCCTCAATCAGTCCATCGCGGCTGCCTTCGATGATGTAGTTGGCCAGCCGCTGGTCGAGCGGCATATCCGCCGCGCGCGTCTTCTCTTTTTTCGTGGCCGTGCGAAAGTGCTCGGCTATCGCGGCGATATGAAATTGGTTCACCGCGGCGCGTTGCTCTTTGTGTTGCTCGCGCCAGTCCGCGGGAACATCACGCAACAACTCAGCTGCCGAATGATCCGCAGGCACATTCGACGGTGGATGCGAGAACAGCAGATCTTCCGCCAGCTTGCGCTCGTGATCGGAAATCGACGCAAAACGCTCGATTTTTTCGGTATTGACGATTGCCAGATCGAGCCCGGCCTTTGTGCAGTAGTACAAAAAGACCGAGTTCACCACTTCGCGCGCGGCCGCCGGCAGCCCAAACGAAACGTTGGAGATTCCCAGAATCGTGCGCGTATCCGGCAGCGCCTGCTTGATCAACCGGATTCCCTCGATGGTTTCCACCGCGCCGCCGATGTAGTTTTCATCGCCGGTCGCGCAGGGGAACACCAGCGGGTCGAAAACGATGTCTTCCGGCGCCAGGCCATATTTCTCGGTCAACAGCTTGTAGCTGCGCTGCGCGATGGCCAGCTTGCGGTCACGCCTAAACGCCTGCGCCTGCAAGGGATCTTCGTCGATGCAGCCCACCACCACCGCCGCGCCAAAATCGTGCGCAATGGGCACCACGCGCTCAAATTTTTCCTCGCCGTCTTCCAGGTTGATGGAATTGATGATCGCTTTGCCTTGGCAATAGGTCAGCGCCTGCTCGATCGCCGCGGGATCGGTGGTATCGATCATCACCGGCGCCTTCACCTTGCGGATCAGCTTTTCGTAAAACGGGGGGATATCCTTTCTTTCGTCGCGATCCGTGCTTTGCAGGCACACATCCACGATCTGCGCGCCACCCCGCACCTGCCGCCGCGCGATCTCGCTCGCCTCTTCCCACTTTTCTTCCGCGACTAGATTTTTGAACAGCCGCGAACCAATTACGTTCGTCCGCTCGCCCACCAGCAACGGCCGCGTGCTGTCGTCCGATTCGATTGTCTCAATGCCCGAATAGATCGCGCGATGCGCTTCAGCGGGCCGCTGCCGTGGCTTCTTCCCCTCGACCATTTGCGCGATCGCACGAATGTGCTGTTCGGTCGTCCCGCAGCAGCCGCCAACGACATTCAGCCAGCCGTGATCGACAAATTTCTCCAGCTGCGCCGCCAAAGATGTTGGCGTCTCCAGATACTTGCCTTCTTCGTCCGGTAGACCCGCGTTCGGATAACAGGAGACAAACTCGCCGGTAAGCTGGCTCAGAGTCCGAATGTGGTCGGTCATGAACTCTGGCCCCGTCGCGCAATTCATCCCGAATGCCAGCGGCTTGGCGTAGCGCAGCGAAGCCCACATCGCCTCAATCGTCTGGCCCGCCAGCATCGAACCCATCGCCTCGATGGTCACGGAAATGATCACCGGCACTTGCGTGCCAACTTCCTTCGACAGATTCTGAATGGCTAGCAGCGCGGCCTTGATGTTGCGCGTATCCTGCGAGGTTTCCACCAGCAGCAAATCTGAGCCGCCTTCAACCAAACCTTTTGCCTGTACGTAGTAGGCTTGGCGCAGTTCCTCGAAGGTCACGCCGCCGGTAACGGTGATGGCCTTCGTCGTCGGACCCATGGATCCGCCCACGAATCGGGGTTTCCCCGGTGTGCTGGCTTCATCCGCCGCCTGCCGCGCCAATTCCGCCGCCCGCCGGCTCAATTCGTAAGCATCCGCCGCCAGGCCATACTCGGCCAGGACGATGGACGCGGACCCAAAGGTATTGGTCTCAACGATATCCGACCCTGCCTCGAAGTATTTGCGATGGATATCCAGGACCACATCCGGCCGTGTGCGCACCAGATTCTCATTGCACCCTTCCAGCGCAGCTCCGCCAAAGTCCTCGGCAGTCAGCTGTCGTTGCTGCAGCATCGTGCCCATGGCCCCGTCCAGCACCAGAATGCGCTGGTTCAGCAGCGTGCGTAAGGCTTTCGCAGATTCGGTCAGATTGCGCATCCGCTCGAAGGTAACTCCTCTTACGTTCCAATATTGCCGGACTTCCTGATGCCCTGTGGGAGGTGGGAGCCAGCAGAGAAGGCCGCACTTGTTACACCCCTATTTTACGCAGGTTCGCCGCGATAATCGAACGCCCTTCCATTGAAATGGTGCTTTCCAGCCGCGAATGGTTACTACTGCCCGTCGAGCTTCATTCAACCCGGAGGTCATCTCCTTCAATACCCTAGGAGAATGTTCTCTAGGAGGCCTTAGGAGAGTGCTCTTTAGGAGGCCTTAGAAAAATGCACTTGGGGGGTCGAGGAAAATGCTCTTAAGGGGGTCGGGGCTTCAGCCCCGACATTTGCAGCCAAGCGCAATCGGGCTTTAGCCCCTGAAGAACCCTCATTTAGGAGACACTTCGAGTCTATCAGGCTCAAATTCCACGGTTGGGTCAGGCAAAGCTTCCAACATGTCACGTAACAGTTCGAGAACAAGCCCCGGAATGCCCCTTGCCCGTCCGTACAGTTTTCACTACGCTGGGAATATAGTGGCTACGAAACGCGCTACCAGCAAACTATCAGTCTGCATTCTCTCGCCGCACCCTCTGGTGCTGAGCGAATTCGAGCGCTTGCTCGCGAAGCCTCAGTTCAAGGTCACCCTCAAGCACCTCGAATCAACGCTGGCACCCGATCTACGCAATCTGGAGCCGCCGCAGGCGCAGGTCTACGTGATCGACGCCCACGCTGCGCGTCCCGCGACTGGCGCTCTGCTCGCCAATATTCTCGAGCGCTATCCGGAAGCTCGCCTGATCGTGGTCGGTGAGCAACTCAGCGACGCCAACAGCTATTCGCTTCTCCGCTTAGGTGTAAAGGGTTTGCTGACCTATGTCGAGGCACGCGAACAACTAGTCCGCGCCCTGCCGCTGGTGGCCGTAGGGGGCTTCTGGGTCCCCCGCTCCGTGCTATCTGGCTTCGTGGATTCCATCCTCACCGGCCAGGGACGCCGCCTGAAGACCGATGCAGTCACGAATCTGAGCCGCCGCGAACAAGAAGTTCTCGACTCGCTCCTCGAAAATCTCTCGAACAAAGAAATTGCCAGCAAGCTCAACATCGCCGAGCGCACCGTAAAATTCCACGTCTCCAACTTGCTCAGCAAATTCGGCGTCCGCCGCCGCGCCGACCTGATCCTCCTGACCTTCCAGCGCCGCATGGCGCAGCCCTAGCCACTCTGCACTGGACACGCTGCCCCAGCTACTCTGCGAGGGTAACCTCCCTGGAATGAACACCTACAAAACTCTATCAAAACAAGGGACTTCAACCCCTGCAGAATGAACACTCGCGAAAAACAGGGGAGGGGGCAGTTCACAACCAATTACGATTTAATCTGAAAAGGTAAATCGGACGATGTACCAAAGTGCCTTCAATCCGTCCTTCCAGGTGATCTTCTTACCCTCTTCGTACGTGCGCCCGGCATAAGAGATCGGCACTTCGTAAATCCGCCAATTACGCTTGGCAATTTTCGCGGTGATCTCGGGCTCGAACCCAAAACGGTCCGACCGTAGTTGAATCCCTTGCAAAACTTCCTTGCGGAAAACCTTGTAGCAGGTCTCCATGTCGGTCAGCTTGAGGTTGGTAAAAATATCGGAAAGCAGCGTCAAGAACTTGTTGGCGACGTAATGCCAGAAATAATGCACGCGCTGCGGCCCGCCGAGGAATCGTGAGCCGTACACCACATCCGCACGCCCATCCAGAATCGGCTCCAGCAGTTTGACATAATCGCGGGGGTCGTATTCCAGGTCCGCGTCTTGTACCAGCACGATGTCGCCGGCGGCTTGTGCGAATCCCCGGCGCAGCGCCGCGCCCTTACCCTGATTCTGCGCCTGAAAGAAAAATCGCAAGTCGCGCAGTGCGATGGAATCGGCGCCATCCTGAGCGGGCGCCGACTCGTCACCTTTCGCCTGCCGCGCCGCCATATTCTCCAGAATTTGCTTGGTCCCGTCAGTCGAGCAGTCGTCAACTACAATCACTTCCTTGCGAGGCTCCGTGTCTAGCACGCGCCGCAGAATTTCATCAATGGTGTTTTTCTCGTTGTAAACCGGAATCACAATCGAGAGCTTGGGATCAATCAGTGCGGAAGCAGAATACCGTTGGCGCGCCATGCGTGAAGGAATTGTAGCGGTCACCATGCAGCGAGTAAAGGCAGCGACCTCAGTGTTCTTCTCTTCCACTACTACTTTTTCTTCCATCAAGACCTTGCGCCGATTTCCGAAGCAGTTATCATAAGCGGGCGGCCGTTAGAGCCACTCTAAGACTCCTGCTCTTCTTCCGCTCTGTACATCCGGTGATCTCTGTACGGAGATCACCTTTTTGCCCTTGCTGAACAGATGACGACCTTTTACATCGAACAATTCGGCTGCCGTGCCACGCAAGCCGACGGCGCCGCGATCGAACGTCAGTTGCGCGATCGGGGATGCCTGGCCGCGTCCGATTCCGCCGGCGCGGATGTCGTCGTCATAAACACCTGCACAGTCACCGCCGCGGCCGATTCGCAGGCTCGCGATGCCATCCGCAGAATCCATGCTCGCAACCCCGCTGCCAACGTCATCGTCACCGGCTGCTACGCCCAACGCGCCCCAGAAGAGCTCGCCGCGTTATCCGGCGTCACCTGGGTCGTCGGCAATTCGCACAAGCCGCACATACCTGAACTGGTTACTTATCTTATGCAGGCCCGATCGCAGTCATCCGCCGCCGGCGGCGCTTTCATTCCTACCGAAGCACTCCTCACGATTCATCCTTCCGAGAACGAATCATTTTCTCTCGCCAGGACTCCAGCCAAAATCCTCACCGGCGACATCTTCGCCCAGACCGATTTTCTCGCCGCGCCAGTGCTCGGCGGAGAAGGAAATCACACCCGCCCCACGCTGAAAATTCAGGACGGCTGCAAAAGTCGCTGCTCCTACTGCGTCATTCCTTTCGTTCGCGGCAAAAGCCGCAGCCTTCCGCCCAACGAAGTTATCGCAGAAATCCGCCGTCTCAGCGAATCGGGATATCGGGAAATCGTCCTCAGCGGCATCAACTTAGGCACGTATGGCCGCGACCTTGCGCCGCGTGTGGAATTCGACGATCTCTTGCGTCGCATCCTGGACGAAACGCCGCTCGACCGTCTGCGCATCAGCTCGATCGAGCCGCTCGACGTCACTCAGGATCTGATCGCGCTGTTCGCCTCCACACCGCGGATCGCTCAGCACTTCCACATGCCGCTGCAGTCCGCATCCGACCGCATTCTTGCCGCCATGCATCGCTGGTATCGCGCCGAGCACTATGCGCGCCGCGTGGAACTCATTCGTGAGCATCTCCCGCACGCCGCCATCGGCGCCGACGTCATCGCCGGATTTCCCCGTGAGACCGATGAAGACCACGCCGCCACCATCTCTTTCATCGAGCGATTGCCTTTCAGCTACCTCCACGTTTTCTCGTTCTCGAAACGCCCGGGCACGCGCGCGGCCACCCTTCCCAACCAAGTACCAGCCGCCATCATCCAACACCGCGCACGCGAACTGCGAGCGCTCGGCGAGACAAAGTCCGCAGCCTTCCAACGCACGCAAGTCGACACCCCACTCCAGGTTCTTACCCTGCGTCATACATCGCTCGCAGCCAGCAAGTCGGCCGTAAATCCACTCTGGACGCCCGCCATCTCCAGCAACTATCTCCAGGTCCGCCTCTCCGGCGAATGGCCCGCAAACCAAATGATCCAAGCGCGCGTGGTTTCCGCCGCTCCGGGCCATCTCGATGCAAATCCGGAAACGTCCGAACTTTTTGCCGTTCAGCACCCTTCGTGAGGGTGAGAAGCTTCCTCTATGCTCGTTCTTGGGATCGCTAGTCTCGACCAGGACTCCGGCGTCGCGCTCGTCGACGAAAAATCGATCCTGGGGGCCATCGAGGAAGAAAAACTCAACCGTTCGCTGGGCCTCGGCAACGGTCCTAACCTCGCGATGGCGCGAATTCTCGAGCAACACGGGGTCCGGCCAGCCGATCTCACTGCAGCCGCGCTAGCCGACCTCCCGCAGCAAGCTCGCCTCCGCGAATCGGGGCTGGGTTCGAAATTTTCCGCCAAGCGCAAGCGCCGCTCTGCGCGCGACCTCCGCAAATCGACTTCAATTCCACAGCTCCGCCAGCATCTCGATCGCGGCGTCAAGCTCCAGCAGTACGAGCATCACCTGTGCCACGCTGCCAGCGCCTACTACACATCCGATTTCGATCGCGCTCTGATCCTCACGCTCGATGGCGGCGCGGCGGGCCGATGCGGGCAAATCTCGCTCGGCGAGAACGACGAAATCCGCCCGCTGCGTACCATGCAGTTTCCCGATTCTCTGGGCTGGTTCTACTCACGCATCACCGTCCTCCTCGGCCTTCGGCCGCTCTTCGACGAGCACAAAGTCCAATGGCTAGGCCGCCAGGGCCAGCCCGAATATCTCCCCGTCTTTCGCAAGTTATTCCGCACCGACCGTGACGGTCTGCCCGTGCTCGACAGCCGATACTTTGCCGCGGGGCCCGACGAACGCGGCACTTTTTCCCCACAGTTTTACCGCGAGCTGAAAATCCACAAAGACAAGTTCCGCGAAGATCCCGCGATTTGCGCGGCATTGGCCCGGAGCGCGCAGCTCTTCCTGGAAGAAACGGTCCTCGAAGTCGCGCATCACTTCCAGGCCCAGACTGGCGCGGATTCCCTGTGCGTAGCGGGCGGCGTGTTTTTAAATGTTTTGCTGATCCGCGCTTTGGAAAGGCGCAGCACCTTTGATCGAGTTTACGTGCAACCGGTTGCGGGCAATGCGGGCACAGCCTTGGGCGCTGCTTTCCTCGCGCGCAAGAAACTCTCGGGAAAATCCGGCCGCGCTCCGATGACCACGCTCGCGCTCGGCCCCGACCTGATCTCCCAGGAGATCAAAGCGGTTCTCGACAATTGCAAAATCATCTACAAGTATCTTTCCGGCGAAGAGCAATTGATCGCCGAAAGCGTGAAACTTCTGCATCGCGATAAGATTGTCGCGTGGTGCCAGGGCCGCACCGAATTCGGCCACCGCGCGTTAGGGAATCGCAGTATCCTGGCTTCGCCGTTTTCCGAATACGTCATCGACAACGTGAATCAGTACATCAAGCACCGCGCCGATTTCCACCCGTTCGCGCTGTCGGTTCCCGCCGAACGTGCCGCCGAATTCTTCGATTGCTCTCCGAACTGCCGTTTCATGGCTTCGCTCGGCACACTCCGGAATCAAGTTCCCGGCCTCGAACAATTCTCCTTCAACGGTCGCGAAGTCCGCGTGCACACTGTCGACAAGGACTCCAACCCCGGCTTCTGGCGCCTGCTCAACAAGTTCGGCGAAGCCGCTCCAGCCCCGGTCCTGGTTAACACCTCCTTCAATTTATTCGGCGAGCCGCTAGTCTCCGACCCCCGCGAAGCGGTCCGCAGCTTCTACTGCTCCGGCATCGACGCCCTCGCCCTAGGTTCGTTCTTAGTTGTGAAATAATCCGCCGATAAGTTCAGAGGGGCTGAACCAAAATCCAATCGCGGCAAGCGTGGTAGCGCCGGTATCCTTGCCGGCTCTTGGCAAGACCTAAAATACTCGGACCCTACTCGCCCGATGCCCGCCGAAGGCATGAATCGTCCGCGTTCCCGCAACGACCTCGCCGCTGTGTGGCACGCCGCGCGGGATGAAATGCTCCTGTCCGGCCTTCACGGAAATGCGTTCGCCGTCGATGATCAGCGTGTAGCAGCCTTGCACTACGATCATGTACTCATCGAAGTCGTGGACGTGCGCTGCGGAGGATGCCGTCTCGCGGCACGTCCAGAACGCCATCTGGCTGCCGTCCGCGCCGTCGAAGACATAGCCTTCCACGCCGGGAGTCGCCTGGCTGGTGGTGACGATCCGGTTTGCCGCATTCTTCATGAATTGCGGAAATTCGTTCATTGTCTTAACTCTCGAAAATAACTTGGGCGAAGGCTTGATCGGCGGTGTGCGTGATGCTTAGCGCGATGTTCTTCACATTGAGGCGATCGGCAACTTTGGCGGCTTCGCCGGCGAGCTTCATAGTCGGCCTGCCACCTTTTTCGCGGGCGACTTCGACGTCCACCCAGCGGACACCGCGGCTCCAGCCGGTGCCGAGCGCTTTCATGGCGGCTTCTTTCGCGGCGAAGCGGCCTGCATATCGCTCGTATTTGTTTTTGAAACGCTCGCAGTATTCCTGTTCCTTGGCGGTGTAGACGCGGCGCAGGAAGGTTTCGCCGTGCCGCTCGATGGCGGCCTTGACGCGGGCTACCTCTGCGATATCAATACCTAATCCGACGATCAAGCTGCCTCCAAACAAAAGGCGCCCGCCACGGTCGGCGGCCGCTACAACGTGTGTCTGCGCGAACTGCGATTATACTGGTAAGACTGTGGCCATCGCGAAAACATCATCGAGCAAGCGCGGCAAGCACAAACGGGCGAAGGCGCGTTCATCGGGCGCCGGTTGGACCGAATACGCGTTGCGCGGCGTGCGGGTGCTGCAGGTTCTTGTGTTCATGAAAATTCCCTGGCTGGTTCATGGTTTTAGCACGCGGCCTGGCGGCGTCAGCGACGTCGCTGGCGAAAAAGTGCTGAACCTCGGCGCAGTGGAATGGGACACGCGCGAAAACGTCGATGAGAACAAGCGCAGATTTCAAGCGGCACTGGATGCCGCGGACCACACGCTCATATCGTTTCACCAGATCCATTCCGACGTAGTGCGTTGCTTTAAATCTGCGCCGCCGAAGCAGTGCAAAGGCGATGCCTCTGTTACAAAGCAGCCTGGCTTATTGTTGGGAGTGCGCACCGCCGACTGCGCTCCGGTGCTGGTGGTGGATCCTAAGAAGCGCGTAGTCGCGGCGATTCACGCGGGGTGGCGAGGGACTTTGGCGCGCATCGTCACAAAAACAATCGGGCAGATGCAGATGGAGTTTGCATGTCGTCCGCAGGATTTGCTGGCAGCGATCGGACCGACGATTGGGGGCTGCTGCTACGAAGTGGGCACCGAAGTGGGGGCCGCGTTCGCCGCGAAATTTGCCAACGCCTCCGACTTTTTCGATGAACTGCGCACCGGCGACGAGCCCAACCCGCTGCAATGGCTGAACATGATGCCGCCTGGACATCAACCGCCGCCAAACAAGGTGCTGCTCGATTTGAAGAAAGCGAACCGGGCGCAGCTTGTGGAAGCCGGTGTTCGCGAGGAAAACATCTTCGTTACGGAACTTTGTACGTCGTGCGACGTGGATCGCTTGTTCAGCTATCGCAAAGAAGGTGCGTCGAGCGGGCGGCTGATGGGTGCAATCGGCATCCGATCCATCCGAGAGACCTAAACCTAAACGCTCAGTCCCGCTTGGCGAATCTCCGATCGCGTCAGATCTTCCTCAAGGTCTTCTCATCCTGCTTCACAGCAAAATACTTCCGCAACGCCTCCAGAAATACGCCGTTTTCTCCCCCGACCGCCGCAAACAACGTCATCGAAGAGTGAAACTTCAGATCATCCGGGAAACCAAATATCTCACTGACCGTCCGGCCTTCCACTAAATTCACAAGGCGCGTACATTCCCGCAACCGGGGACCGAGAATAGGGTGTCCGCTGTATGCCGCGGCTTCCTCTTTTGACGAAATCGCGAACCGCTCCGCCATTGGGCTGTGGCCTAGCCCCTGAATCTGCGGAAAAATGAACCACATCCAATGACTGAGCTTCTCTCCGTCGCGCAGTTCCTCGCAAACCCGCTCAAACACCGGATTCTGCGCCTCCACAAAACGTCCCAGGTTGTAAGGATCGTCTTTCACGGGATTGATTCCGGCGGGGTCAGGGCAGGACAGAAAGCGGAGACGCGGCCACTTCGTTGAGCGCAAGCTGCCCGCAGGCGGCCATGACGTCGCGGCCGCGGGAGTGGCGTACGAAGGTGGGAATGCCGCGCTCGATCAGCAGCTTCTGGAACGCGTCGATGACTTCGGGCGGCGATTCGTGGTACGGCAGCGCGCCGGGGTTCCACGGGATCAGATTCACTTTCGCAGCTTGCAGCGGCGCCAGCAGTTTCACTACGCGGCGCGCATCGGCCAGCGAATCGTTTACGCCGCCCAGCATCACGTATTCGAACATCAGGTACTCCCACGCGCGGAGCGGGTACTCCCTGCAAGCCTTCATCAGTGCCGCAAGCGGATATTTCCGGTTGATGGGCATGAGCGTGTTGCGCTGCTCGTCGTTCGAGGCGTTCAACGAGATCGCCAGGCCCGGCCGCACTTCTTCCTTGCTGAGGCGCTCGATTCCCGGGACGATTCCGCTGGTCGAAAGCGTTGCATGTTTCGGGGAAATCGCGACGGCTTTTGGATCGAGCAGAATTCGGAGCGCCGCCATCACAGAATCGAAATTCAAAAGCGGCTCGCCTTGCCCCATCAGCACGATGTTGGTATTCGGTGTCAGCACCGTCTTGTGTTCTTCCAGGGGGAGCAGCACCTGGGCCACAATTTCGCCCGGCGCGAGATTACGAATCAACCCGAGCTGCGCCGTCAGGCAGAACTGGCAATCCACCGCGCACCCCGCCTGCGTGGAAATGCAAATCGTCTGCCGGCCCTCGCTGGGCATGAAGACCGCCTCGACAGATGCGGCGCGAGCGGTGGCCTTGTCTTCGCCGACGGGCAACGCAAACAAATAGCGCACCGACCCGTCCTGTGACACATAGCGCTGCCGCACGACCGGCAAAGTGATCCGCGCCTCGTTCGCCAAGCGCTCGCGCAGCGCCGCGGGCAAAGTGGTCATCGACGCAATGTCGAAGATTCGATCCACGTATAGCGCGTGATAAAGCTGCGCGCCGCGATACGCAGGCTCGCCCAGCCCCACGCAGAATTGCGTGAGTTCCGCTTTCGATTTGCCGAGAAGTTCGATCATGAACCAGCCATGCTGTTCGCCAGTGCCTCGCCTGCGCTAACAGATTACCAAGTTTCGCTTTTCTTTACTTCGTTACCTCGTTGCGTCCTTACCTCGCTCTTTTCCATCGGAAAGCGCGCTATAATTCATTGGCAATCCCCTGAAATCTCCGGATTGCCGTTCGGAGGCGCGCCATGCAGAAGCAATTGACCACGGATCAACTGACCATCGCCGATTGGGTGACGGGTCTCGCTGCCATCCCCGAGCCTGAATTCACGCTGCAAAACGTGCAGGACTACATCCTCGCTCACGTGGTGCGCCCCGAAACGCTAGACAAATATCTCTTTTTCTCGAAGGGCAACTACACCCGCAACCTCATTTTCAAGAACGAGGTCTTCGAGTGCATGACTATCTGTTGGGAGGTCGGCCAGGCCAGCCGCATTCACAACCATCGCGACCAGAACTGCTGGATGTCCGCGCCCATTGGCCGCCTGCGCATCCAGAACTTCCGCGTTAACGAGCGCGATGCCGCGCTCGGCACGTGTCACCTGCTGCCGACCGACATCTACGACATGGACGCCGCGCATCCGGCCTATGTCAACCCGCTGGAGCCCGTACATCAGGTTCTTAATCTTCCGGAGTTCAAGCAGCGCGCCGTTAGCATCCACGTCTATTCCAAACCGTTCGAGATTTGCGAGGTGTACCAGCGCGAAAAAGGCACCTACGCCGACGTTCCGCTGCACTACACCAGCGAATTCGGCAAATTGAATCCGGACGAGAAACTGATTTAAGCTTGCGCGCGACTGTAAATCGCTGTCTCCCAAGCAGTTAGATTACTTTTCACTTCTATTTCTACTTTCACCCAGCCTGTGTCACAATCCCAAGATGGCGACCGAAGCGCGCGACATCCAAAAACGCGTACTACCCAACGGTCTCGTGGTGCTGACCGAGACGATGTCGCACGTGCGCTCGGTTTCTGTTGGTGTGTGGATTCGCAATGGCTCCCGCCGGGAAGTACAGGAAGAGAACGGCCTCGCGCACTTCATGGAGCATATGGTCTTCAAGGGCACCGAGCGGCGCTCCGCGGAAGCAATTGCGCGCGAGATGGATTCGGTCGGCGGGATGCTCGACGCCTTCACCTCGAAAGAGCAAATCTGCTTCAACGCCAAAGTGCTCGACGAACACCTGCCCATTGCTTTCGATGTGATCGCTGATCTCGTGCTGCGCCCAAAATTCGATTCCGAGGACGTCAAGAAAGAGCGCCAGGTTGTTCTCGAAGAGATCAAGATGGACCTGGACAACCCGGAATATCTGCTGCACGAGATCTTTACGCGCGGCTTCTGGCCAGAGCATCCTCTCGGCCGGCCGATTCTGGGCACGCCAGAAACGGTTAAGAAATTCAATCGCGATGGGTTACGCCAGCGCTTTCAGCATTGGTTTGCGCCCGATCGCCTGGTGCTGTCCGCGGCCGGCAACGTCAAACACGAGCAAGTACTCCAATTGGTCGAACGCGAATTCGGTGGCCTGAGTCCATCCGGCGATCCCGAGGCACACGACGCGCCATCGACGCACGCTCCCATCCACATCGAATCCAAGCGCGACTTGGAACAGGTGCACATCTGCATCGGAGTGCCGTCGGTGCCGCTGGCCGACGAACGGCGCTTCGCGGTCGCGGTGATGAACAATCTACTCGGCGGCGGGATGTCGTCGCGCCTGTTCCAGAACATTCGCGAAAAACAGGGCCTCGCTTATGCCGTTTTCAGCGAGCTAACGCCATACTCCGACGCAGGTATGATGACCGTCTATGCCGGCACCGCGAAAGAAACGGTCGGACAGGTCATCGACCTGGTGATCCAGGAATTTCGCGCGCTGAAAGACGCACTCGTCACCGAAGAAGAATTGCTGCGCGCCAAGAATCACCTCAAAGGCTCGCTGATGCTCTCGCTCGAATCCACCAGCGCCCGCATGTCCAATCTCGCGCGCCAGGAACTCTACTTCCGCCGCTTCTATTCGCTCGACGAAATCCTCGCTGGCATCGAAACCGTGACCCGCGAAGAGATCCAGTCGATCGCGCGCGAATTCTTCCGCCCGGAGCAAATCGCCGTAACCGCTCTTGGTCCCCTGAACGGCTTCACTCTCGATCGCTCCCGCTTGGCCTGCTAATTCGTAACGGGACGCTTTTAAGTGATCGCCAGTTCGAGACCGTCGGCGATCGCGGCTGACTCTGCATATTCGATATGCAGCACGCGCCGAGGATTCTCGGTCCGCGATTTCGATGAAGCATGAATAATTAGAGGCCTCATTGCGATCACGCCTCCGAGCGACATGAGGCAATCGACGCCCGTGGTCCGTTCGGCTATAGTGTGGGTTTCATCGTCGGTCAGAACTCCTTGGGCGTGCGTTCCGGGCAGCACTCGAAGCGGACCGTTGTCTCCAGTCGAACTGTCCAGGTGAACGCGAAGGGCCAGAATTCTCTCGAGCGCTTGAGCGGGCGCATGCGCGTAGTTAACGCCATCTTTAACCGACCAAGGTCCCCAGCCGGGAACATCGCGTCGCTCTCGAAGGGGAAGCGCGGTGTCTTGATGCCAGGCTACGAGCCAGTTCGAGTCTGGCAGCTTCTCAAACAGGGTCGCGCGAAATGCTATAGCACCGGTTCCGAGAACGGCTCGTGCGATCTCCAACATTCGACTGTCTGAGGCGATGCGCGTGACCTTGGCGCTCCTCATAGCGTGCCTCACTCCCGCACGTGTTCTCGGCAAGTTCTCGCTGCGAAGATCATTGAGCAAGTCGAGGACTTCGTCTTTGCCGAAAGCGTTGGGAATCAAACCGTAACCCTGTTCCTGCACCACGCTTTGCCAATCCAAGAGGCCTCCTGGAGTTGCTCGCTTGCTTATCGATTGTAATGCGTGCGCGGAGCGGGAACGTGCCGTGAGTGACAACTGAATGCAGACTTCTAGCATTCTTCGTTGACGATCGTTCAGCGCTCTGCCATGATTCAGGAAATTCGTGCAGCAATGTGCTGCAACGAGCTTGCTTCACACTGAGGGGGAAGCGATCGGCTTGCGGGTTACCATTCTGGCGTCCGGCAGCTCGGGCAACATCACCCTACTCGAGACAGAGCATACCCGCCTCTTGATTGACGCTGGGCTCGGCAAACGCGAAACGCTGGCGCGGCTCGCCGCCATCGAAAAAGACGTCGAGCACCTCGACGGCATCCTGATCACCCACGAACACAGCGATCATTGCAACGGCCTGCCGCAAATGCTGGGCATGTGGAAAGCGCCGTTGTATGTCACCGAGCAGACGATGGACGCGCTGCATCGCGCTCTGCCCGACCGGCTTGGCAAACGCCTTCGCGGGGTCGAGACCATTCACACCGGACAGCGCTTTTGCGTCGGCGATATTGAAGTGCACGCGTTCGCCATTCCTCACGATGCGGCTGACCCTATCGGGTTCACCTTTCGCAGCGCTGGCGTAAAGATGGCGCTGGTCACTGATCTTGGGTACATGCCGGAACTGGTGAAGGTGCACTTGCGCGATGCCGATTGCCTGATGCTGGAATCGAATCACGATCTCGACATGCTGAAGGTTGGCCCGTACCCGTGGGTCGTGAAGCAGCGGGTGCTCAGCCGCACCGGGCACCTCTCGAATCACGCGGTTAGCGAATATCTTGCCGATCCCGATGGTTTCGACGCGCGGGCTCGTTACCTGATCCTTGCGCATCTCTCGCTAGAAAACAATAATCCCGATGTGGCGCGGATTTCGGCGGAAGAGGCTTTGCGCCGCCGCCCCGCGGAATGTGCCTTCACCGGTGAACTCCTCGTCGCTACGCAGGGCACGCCGATGAAGTCCCTAGAGCTGTAAACGACAAAAATTTAACACAGCGAGCACAGAGAGCACCAAGAGTCCTGCGCCAGTTGAAATGTCTTCGTGACCTCTGTGTTCCTGTCTTTGTGATCTCTGTGTTAATCCGTGCTTTTGAATTTGCGCCTGCCAGGTCGTTCGATCGTAGCTGGAAACTCCGTTGACACCGCGCCCGCCCTTCCACTAGACTCGGATTGTTCTTGGTAGAGGTGCGGAGGCCATGAGTAGCTGGGCTAGTTGTTCCGAGCAGCTTCGGATGCCTGAGCGAAAGGGGTGTTGTTCTCTCCGCCGAAATCGCTGCGGTAGCTGAAACCGCGACGGTTGGGGGTCAGGGCTAAGGCCTGACCACTGTCATCCAGTTTTTGTAGTTCGTGGATGAAGCGCTATCGAGAGGCAGCAGCCCGAGTTTTTCCCTCGCGGTTCCTTCCTTTCTTTTCGCTTCCTCCTAGAAATTTGACGGTCAGAAAATTCGGTGGATATGAATCTCGTCGAACTCACGCGCGCGCTCGTGGACATCGAGTCTGTGACCAACAACGAGAAGCAGGTTGGCGACTTCCTGTTCACGCATCTGTCCGCGCTGGCGTTGCGCCACCAAGGGCGGATCGAGCGCATTCCGGTCGCGCCGCAGCGGGACAACATCCTCGTTTACTGGGGCGACCCGGTCGTGACGCTCTCCACGCACATGGACACCGTGCCGCCATTTTTCGTCTCCAATGAGGATCCGGATTTTGTGTGGGGCCGAGGGTCCTGCGACGCCAAAGGCATCATCGCGGCAATGATCGCGGCCGCGGAGAAATTGCTCGCGTCGCATGCGCGCAATTTCGCGTTGTTGTTTCTGGTCGGCGAGGAGCGCGATTCGGCCGGCGCCAAAGCTGCTGCGGCGGAACCGCGCGGCTCACGCTTCCTGATCAACGGCGAGCCTACGGACAATCGCATCGCGTTGGGCTCGAAAGGAACGTTGCGCTTCGAGGTCACCGCGCGCGGAAAGCTCGCACACTCCGCGTATCCCGAACTTGGCCACTCCGCGATTCACACGCTTCTCGATGTACTGCAAGAGATCCGGCGAATTCCTTTGCCGCGGGACGCCCTGCTTGGCCCCAGCACGCTGAACGTCGGAACGATTTCGGGAGGCCGCGCGCCCAATGTCGTTGCGGACGAAGCGCGAGCCGAAATCATGTTCCGGACCGTCGGAGATCCAGCGCAACTTCGCGAAGGGGTCGCCGCCGTCGTCGCGGGCCGCGCGGAAGCCCGCGAAGTCCTGCAGACACCTGCGATTCATTTGACGGGTATTGACGGCTTGCCAACCACTACCGTGGCCTTCACCACGGACATTCCGGCATTGGGCAACGCGTGGGGCAAACCCTTTCTCATCGGACCGGGCAGCATTCACGTGGCGCACACCGCCGAAGAGCGAATCTCGAAAAAAGAATTGTCGGAAGCGGTGGAGATTTACACGCGAATGGTCACTCATCTTCTATCGGAGGAGCGGGTGTCGGAAGGCCAGGGGCGCGTATGACGCTGGGTCTCGCGATCGTGGGTTACGGAAAGATGGGGCGTTTGATCGAGCAGCTGGCGCCTGAATACGGATTCGAGGTGCGTGCGAAATTCGATAGCAAGAACAATGCGGGCGGCGATGGGTTGACGGGCGAATCGATGCGGGGCGTTGATGTCGCGGTTGAATTTTCCACGCCGCACGTTGCCGCGGGAAACATTCGGCGGCTGGCCGCCGCGGGAGTAAACACGGCAGTCGGCACGACCGGTTGGCTGGAACATCTTCCGGTGGTGCGCGAGGCGGTTACGCAAGGTGGTATCGGAGTGGTGTGGGCTCCTAATTTTTCCGTCGGCGTGAGTCTTTTCATCCAGGCGGTGGCTTACACCGCGGCGCTCTTCGCATCGCAGCAGGAGTACGCCGCGTGGGGCTGGGAGATACATCACTCGGCAAAAAAGGATGCGCCGTCGGGCACCCTTCGCAAGCTGGCGGAGGAGATGCGCGCCGGAGGGTATGCGCGTGCAATTGAGTTGAGTTCCAATCGAGCGGGCGCGCATCCAGGGACACACGAGATTGGGTTTGATTCGTTGGCCGACACGATCACGCTGCGGCATACGGCTCGGAGCCGCGACGGATTTGCGCGGGGCGCGTTGCAAGCGGCGCGGTGGGTAGCGGGGAAGAAAGGCTTGTTTGAGTTCCGCGAAATTCTTGCGGAGTTGGGTGAGGGGCTAAAGAGTAAGAGGCGCGCGACGATGTCGTTGTGACTGTGATGGTGGGTCATCTAAACCCCGCGGTTTTGGAGACCGCGGCTACAGGGAGGAGAAACAATATGTTTACAGGATGCGGTACAGCGATGGTTACACCCTTTCGCGCGGATGGCTCGCTCGACGAACCGACGTTGCGAAACTTAATTCAACGGCAAATTGACGCGGGGATCGATTTCCTGGTGCCTTGCGGAACGACCGGCGAGAGCCCGACGCTCACGCAGGACGAGCATTTGCGCGTGGTCGAAATCACTGTTGAGCACGCTAAGGGAAGAGTCCCGGTGCTGGCCGGAGCGGGCGGCTACAACACCGCCGAGGTGACCGCCCTGGCGCGTGAACTGGCAGCCATCGGCGCCGACGGCCTTCTCTCGGTGACTCCGTACTACAACAAGCCGACGCAGGAAGGCTTGTATCAACACTACCGTGCGATTGCGAATGCGGTGTCGCTGCCGATTATTTTGTACAGCGTGCAGGGGCGCACCGGCGTAAACGTCGAACCGGGTACGGTGAAGCGTCTCGCCGGAATCGAGAACGTCATCGGCATTAAGGAGGCGTCAGGCAGCATCGGGCAGATGGCGGCCATTCTGAATATCGTCCCTGACGACTTCATCGTGCTTTCCGGCGATGACGCCATCACGCTGCCGCTGATCGCGCTTGGTGGCCGCGGAGTCATTTCCGTGGTGTCCAACGAGATTCCAGCGGAGATGACGCAGCTCGTACGCCTCGCCATGCAGGGGAACATCTCAGGCGCTCGTGAGATTCACCGGCGATTCCATTCGCTGATGGAGGTCAACTTCGTGGAGTCGAACCCGATTCCGGTGAAGGCGGCGATGGCGGAAATGGGCTTGCTCGGACCTTGCTGGCGGCTGCCACTGGTGGCGCCGAAGGTGGAAAACCTGGCGCGGGTGCGCGACGTGCTCGCTTCTCTGGGACTCGCCGAGAGAGTACATGCTGCCGTCGCAAATTGAGCGGCTTTTTGACGAGCAGCCGGCACAATACAGCGAAGAACATTTCCGGCTGTTTGGCGAGTTCAAGAACGCGCTGAACCGCGGCGAGGTGCGCGCGGCCGAGCCTGATGGGGCGGCAAAAACGGGGTGGCGCGTAAACGGCTGGGTGAAGAAGGGGATTTTGCTCGGCTTTCGCATGGGCTCCATCGTCGACATGTCCTCGGGAAGTTCCGACAGCGCATCTGCGAACCGGGCCGCGGCCGGTGCGGTGCAGCAGCGTTTCATCGACAAGTCCACGTACCCGTTGCGCGCGATTGGCGTTGGTGACGGCGTCCGCGTCGTGCCGGGTGGCTCGAGCATTCGCGACGCCAGCTTTATCGGCCGCGGCGTCGTGTGCATGCCACCCATGTTTGTCAATGTTGGCGCGTACATCGGGGAAGGCACGATGATCGATTCGCATGCGCTCGTGGGGAGCTGCGCGCAGATTGGGCGCAATTGTCACATTTCGGCGGGGGCGCAAATCGGCGGGGTGCTGGAACCGGTCGGCGCGCTGCCTGTGATCGTTGAAGACGACGTTCTGGTGGGTGGAAATTCGGGCGTTTACGAAGGAACAGTGGTCAAGCGCCGCGCTGTTCTGGGCACCGGCACGATTTTGAATCGCTCGATTCCGGTTTACGATCTAGTGAGAGAGGCAGTCTACAATGCGACGGACGACGAGCCGCTGGTGATTCCAGAGGAAGCCATCGTGGTGCCTGGATCGCGCGCGGTGTCGCATGCCTTCGGCAAGAACCACGGACTGTCGCTGCAGGCGGCGGTGATCGTGAAGTATCGCGATGCGAAGACCGATGCGCGCATTCGGCTCGAGGATTTGTTGCGCTAGACGAGGCCAGGGTCTTCGCTTCAAAACCGCACTAAAGAAAAACAAGTAAGGCGCAGAGCGCGGAGGAAGCGCTCACTGCGACAACACCTTTTCAAAAAATGCGAGTGCCCGCGGGTCGTTCGACTGGCCCAGCCAGAACATCGCTTGCTTGCGCACCGCAGGATTGCGATTGTTTTGCGCGACCTCGATCAGCTTCGGCACGCCTTCATCTTTCGGCATCTGGCTTAGCGCGAAGACCGCCTTCTTTTTTACTTCGGTGTCGGGGTCATTCTCAATCGCGCCGGTGATCGTCGCCGCCGCTTTCTTTCCGGCTTTTTGTGCCAGCCAGAACAGTGCTTGTCCCCGCACGTGACTGCTTCCGTCTTCCTTGGCCATGCGGATCATTTCGTCAACAGCCGCTGGCTCGCGGCTTACGGAAAGTGCGAAGGCTACCTGGGAGCGAACTTCCGTGCTGGGATCGCTCTTTGCCATTTGTTGCAGCGTCGCGAGTCCGGCCTTGCCGCGGGCTTCGCCGAGCCAGAACGCCGTCTGCTTGCGTATTTCTTCGCGTTCGGTGGGCCGGACGAACGATTCGAGAGCACGGTCGGCGGATTCGTCGGCATGGAGAGCGATCGCCGTGAGCGATTCGCGGCCAAGTTTCCTGTCATCGCCATCGCTAGAGTTTTCACCGCGCACGTAGTTAGCGAGGTACGCGACGCTTTCCGCGGGTTTCACGCCGGTGATCCAGACGAATGGCAGGCCGCCGGCGTCGATGGTACATGCCGCGGACACCACGCGAAGCTTCATGATTTTCTTGTTTTCCGCGCGAAATAAGATCGCGATGGCGCGGGGCGCTTCGAGATTCACGGAGGCGTCGCGCGAATTCATGTTGACGCCGTGGTCGCTGCTTTCGAGTCGGCACAGACCACAATCCTGGTTCCAATTCCCATTGGAGCCGGCGCAGCAGACTTCGCGATCGCCGGCGATTTGAGGAACGCTGTAACCGATCCATCGAGGTTGCGCCGATTTTGCCTCGAAGGTTTTTAATTCGGCTGCCAGCGGTCCTGCTAGCGCCCGTGTCTCCAGTCGCGCATTTTGCACATTCGGAGTGTCGCTCGCCTGGGATCGCGGCGGTGCCGCGTTTGCGTTGTACGCAGCCATCATCGCCAGGAAGCCGCCAGTTAGGATCACCGCCATGCCGGTACGAAATGCGATCGATGCAGTGCTCATCGGGTTCCTCACTTTTGCAGAATTTCCATCAGATAATCGGTGGCTTCCTTGTTGTGCATCAGCGCCAGCTTGGAAACCGCTTCCTTCTTGAGTTCAGGATCCTTTTCACCCCGCGCGATGCTCACGAGTCCAGCTGCATTCCCCTGAATGAAATAGGCGTTCAGCACTTCTTTGCGCACATCGCGATCGGTCTCTTTGCTGTAAATCGATTGAAGCGCGTTCGCGGAGTCAGTCGAGTTGATTAGACCCAGATTGCGCACCGCCGCGCGCCGCAGCTCTGGATTTTTCTCGTTCCTCGCGGCTTCGGCCAATCGGTTCGATTCTCCCGCCAGAAAAAACGCCTGGAGGATCTCGCGCTTCACCTCTGTCGAGGTTTCCTTTACGTAGAGCTGCTGCAATTCGTCGACGCCGTGGACGAGGCCTAGTTGACGGATGGCTTCGCGTCGCAACGTCTCGTCTTTCTCACTCTTTGCGGCCGCGAACAAATCCGCTTTATCGCCGGAAATCATGTAGCTCTTCAGAATCGCGCGCTTTACGGATTCATCGCTGGTTTTCGCGTAGACGTCGGCCAGCGTCTTCCGCGCCGCGCCACCCCCAAACATTCCAAGATATTCCACTGCTTTCCGCTGCAGTTCGGGATTACTCTGCCCGCTCGCGATGCGCCCCAGGATTTCTTGCGCTTGCGGCGAGCCACTTTGCGCAATCACAAATAGCGCTTTGGATTTCTCGCGCGGCGTGGCGGTGCCGTTCAGGACTTTTTCCAGCAGCGGCATGGCGCGTTCCGGATCACTGTTCATCAGTCCCTGGATAGCAAGCATTTTCAGGTCGTCGTCGCTTTGTGACTCCGGATGCGCCGGTTGGCCGGCTCGCTGCCGTACGTCGATCTCCAGGGCACTGGCGTCCTTCAGCCAGCGGCTTTGTGGAAAGCGGTGTTTCAGGTCCGCGATCGTCGCCAGCGCGGCATCGCGCTTGCCGAGACGATTCTCCGCATACGCTTTCCAATAGAGTGCGGCGTCGGTTTGCGGCCCGTTGAGAGCGGCAAGTTCCGCGAATTTCGATTCGGCCTTGTCGTAACGGTCTTCGTCGAGGGCTTCGCGGCCATCGTCGTACAGTTCGGAGTTGCGCTCGATGCGTTCCTGTTCGCGGTCGCGTTTTTCTTGTTCGCGATCTCGCTTTTCCTGCTCACGATCGCGCGCTTCCTGTTCGCGATCACGTTTTTCCTGATCTTGATCTTGTTTGTCGTCGCTACTCTGTTCTTGCTCCTGCGGAACCGCGTGTGCCGCGCTTGGGTAGCCTACGTCCTGCGCGTTTGCGTCCACTCGTGCTCGTACGGAAGCCGGCGCCAGCAGCGTCGCTACGAGCGCGAAGTACGCCGCGCCTCGGAAGATCGTGATCTTCGAGCGAACCGGCGAAGGTCGCTGTATCCATTCAATCTGCGCAATCTCAACAACGTTCATGTATTGTTCCTCTCCTGCTTCTTCGATCCGTCTGGCTTTGCAACGGGCGCCGAGGTCTCCTCGCGCTGCTGCAATTCCTTGCCGACCACGCGCACCTTGAACAAGATCCCGCGCGTATCGATGCGCTGGCGAATGGTGTCCAGTTGCGCCGGGGTGACCTCTTGGGGGCTGTGAGCGACGTCGAGCAGCACGCGTTCGAGTTCATCCAGGATATTGACAAGCCCCGTATCGCCTTGTTCCAACGCCGTTTGTCGATACAAGCGGTTTTCTTCCAACAAGTCTTCGGCGCGCCGCTGTTCGGCGGAAATGTTCACCTGTTTTTGCTTCGCGTCGAGCGGTTCGGCGTTCGCCAGGTCCACGAGGACCATTTCCGAGCGGCCCAGGTGCTCGCCGACGGCCATGATCAAAACGCGCTCGCGCACATTGCCCGCGCTTACGTCGGCAGTGGTCGGCTCCGGAGTAGCTCGCTTCGTCACACGCCCTGCAAGAAACGCAACGATGACCACCGCTGCGATTGCACCGACCGCCGCCCAATGGCGCGGCGCAAACCAGCCAGCCGTCCGGCCGCGACCCGCGGCAAAGTTCCACCAGGGCATTCGCCGCTCCGGAAGTCGTGGAGCGATTTGACGCCAAACGCGCTCGCCATAGTCGTCGCCCGGATCCGGAATCGGCATGCTGCTCAGCGCCGCAAGAACCGCGTCGATGCGCTCGAGTTCCGCGCGACATTCCGGGCAATCCGTCAAATGCTCCGCGATGACATCGCGGCGCGAAACCTCGCCGCCGTGGTATGCGATCAACTCTTCCTCATTTGGGTGTTTCATAGTTCTGTTCCCATGGCTTTCGCTTGCCCTCGGCGCTCCACGAAAGGCTCCAGCGAGCGCCGCAACTTTTGCACGGACCGAAACACGGTGTTCTTCGCCGCGCTGGAACTCGACTTCAGCGCCTCAGCAATTTCTTCGATTCCCGAGCCGCCCCAGTGGCGCATCACAAAAGCCGTGCGTTCGGCCGGAGTCAACTCATTCAGCGCACGTCGCATATGGACGGCCAACTGCTCGCTTTGCGCCAGGCGTTCCGGCGATGGCGCGGCATCCGGCACCAGGCTCGCTGGGTGGCGCTCGATTCCGTCTTCCGACGGTCTGCCTGCGGGTACCCGCTGAGCGTCTTCACTCTTGCGCTGACGCATCCGGTCGATCGCATAGTTGGCCGCGATGCGGTACACCCACGTTCCAAAATTGGCGCGCGCCGCAAACTGGCCGAGCTTCTGATACGCCCGCAAGAACGCCTCCTGCACTACCTCTTCCGCGTCATGTTGGTTGCCGGTCATGCGATAGGCGAGGCGGAATACGTTGCGGCTGTGGCGCTCGACCAAAATGCGGAAAGCGTCGCGATCGCCCGCGAGCGTTTGCTCGACGGCGATGGCGTCACTGTCCCCAGTGGTCTCGACGCTCTGCCTCATCCGCTTCATTAGACAGGTTTTCAGGCTTGCGGTTAGGTCTGTTTTTACTACGAAGAGGAGGGGTCTATCTAAGTGGCACAGCCATTCCTGGCTGTGCGTTATGGGCTGGACGCCTTTCTAGTCCGAGCCAGATAGGGTTTCCGCGCTGGCAGACGCTGTCCCTACTCGTAGCGCAGGGCCACCATGGGATTGACCTTCATCGCGCGACGAGCGGGTATGTAGCAGGCCGCCAGCGCGACCAGCAAGAGAAGAGTAGCCACCGCCGCGAACGTCAGCGGGTCTGTAGGTTGCACTCCGAACAATAGGCTCGACAGGAAGCGGGTTAGCGCGAGGGCGCCCAGCACGCCAGCGGCGATTCCCGCGAGGGCCAGGCCGGCGCCGCGTCCTAAGACGAGTGCGAGCATATTTTGCGGCTGGGCTCCCAGCGCCATGCGGATGCCGATCTCTTGAGTGCGCTGGCCTACCGTGTAGCTCATTACGCCGTAGATGCCCACGGCGGATAACAACAGTGCTAGCGCCGCGAGAACGCCGATGAGCACGGCAGAAAATCGCCGCGGTGAGATCGACCGGGACAACAAGCCGTCGAGCGTGGTGACTTCGGTGACTGGCAAGCTGGGGTCGACTCGATGCACAACTTCGGTGGCGGCTGCGGCAATCGCGACGGGATCGGACGCCGTGTGGATCACCAGGTGCGGAGTCCAGCCGCCGGTAAAATAGGCGTCGTAGGTCGGGCCCGCTTCCAACCCAAACTGGTGCACGTTACCGACAATTCCGACGATCAAAAACCAGCAAGGCTGCGGATCGAGCGAACAGAAATTGACGCGGTGTCCGATGGGATCTTCATTGCCGAAGAATCGCCGCGCCATGGTGTCGTTGATGACGATCTTGTCTTGTTGCGCCCAGTCATCGCGTGTCAGCAGGCGGCCTTTTTGAAGGGGAATGCCCACGGTTGCGAAATATTCCGGGCTGATGGTGCGGATCTGCGCTACGGGACGCACCCCCGTGGCAAGGATGGGCTGCCCTTCGATCAAAAACCGCGAAGCTTCCCGCATATCGCTAGCCAGCGGAAGAGTACTGATGCCTCCCGCCGATTTCACGCCCGGCAGGGCGCTTACCTGCTGCAGAATTTGATCGAATTGCAGCGACTGCTTTTTCCCTAGCTCGATTTGCTGTTCCTGAGAGAGCTTCGCGGCCTCAACGGGAGAAATCGCAACTTGCGTAATCTGCATGCAGAGCACGTGCTCGGTTTCGAAACCGGGTGCGACGTCGAGAAGGTGGCGGAAACTTTGCAGCAGCAGTCCTGCACCAATCAACGGAACCAGCGCCAGCGCAATTTCCGAAATGACCAGCGCATTGTGGACACGATGACTTCCCGGCGCGCCTTTGCTCCCTTGTTTCAGGATGTTGTTCAGGTCGCGCATGCGCGCACGCAGCGCGGGCAGCAAGCCGCAAATAATTCCTGCGGTCAGGCAGACGCCGATGGTGAATGCCAGAACGGGAACGTCGATGCGCGTCTCTCGAATGACCGTTAGCTCCGCCGGTGCAAGCGCTCCCAGCGATTGGATTCCGGCTGCGGCCAGTAGCAAGCCTGCGCCTCCGCCACACAGAGAGAGCAGTATACTTTCCGTCAGCAGTTGCCGAACGAGCCGCCCCGGCGCCGCGCCCAACGCGGTGCGCAGCGCCATCTCCCGTTCGCGGGCGGCGTTGCGCGCCAGCAGCAGATTGGCGATGTTGGCGCAGGCGATCAGCAGTACAAGTCCCACCGCCGCGAAAAGCACCAACAGCGTGGCCCGCAGCTTGGCGGCGGAAGGGTCTTCCATGACGTGTACAAAGGTTCCCCAACTCTTGTGCGAATCGGGATAGGCAACGGTTTCCTGCCGATTCAGCGTTTCAATTTCGGCGCCTGCCTGTTCTACGGTCACGCCCGGCCGAAGCCGCGCAATGGGGGCGATTCCATGATGAATGTGATCATCCAGTGAGCCTTGATAGCCGTTGATAGGCAGCCAGAGATCCATCGTACGCATAATCTGGAACGTCTCTGGCAAAACGCCAACCACGCGAAATTTCCGGCCGTCCAGACCGACTTCGCGCCCTACAACCGAGGGATCCGCACCAAAACGCCGCTGCCAATATCGATAGCTGAGCAATACAACCGCATCGCCTCCCGGTTTATCCTCTTCGGGTAAGAACGTGCGGCCTACCACCGGTCGAACGCCAAGCATCGAGAACAGATCGGAACTTGCGACGCTGGCCTGAACGCGCTCCGGCTCGCCCACACCGGTCAAGTTGAAGCCTTGGGAGACTTCTCCGTAGGCGCCCATGGCGGAAAAGCTCTTGGCCAGGCGATGGTAGTCCATGTAGTCGCCCGCGGAGATGCCAACCGTTTGGAATCCCGGGTAGGTGTTCCAGATTTCGACCAGCGATTCCGGATGGTTGTAAGGCAGGGGCCGCAGCAGGACGTTTTCGATGACGCTGAAGATGGCGGTGTTCGTGCCGATGCCCAGGGCGAGGGTCAGGACCGCGATAGCTGTGAATCCAGGGCTCTTGCGCAGGGTGCGCAGGCCAAACCGCAGGTCGTCGGTCAGATCGCTGAGCCAGCGGGCCTTCAACATCGCTCAAACTCCCTAGAGTCTTACGACGAAATGGCGCCGCTCGAGCTTCGGCGCTCTACGGACTGCACTCTATCCCAGACGCGCGAGGCTCGGATAGGTAATCACGGGCGGCGCAGGTCGAAAACGCGTCTCCTGCGGTATGATGACACTCTGGAAGTGAGCGATTTCACCAATTTCCAGCAGGGGGTTGTTTTGATTCCACGATATACCCGCCCGGAAATGGGCCGCATCTGGAGCGACGCCAACAAGTACGCGAAATGGCTTGAGGTCGAGCTTGCCGCGACCGATACGCTGGCCGAAGCGGGCCTCGTGCCGAAAGAAGCGGCCTTCGCCTTGCGATCGCGCGCCAAGGCCGACCTCGCGCGCATCCACGAAATCGAATCCCATGTAAAGCACGACGTCATCGCATTCACGATGGCCGTCGGCGAAACCATCGGTGATCCCGCGGCGGCGCGCTGGCTGCATTACGGGATGACCTCGAACGACGTCGTGGACACCGCGCAAGCACTGCTGATTCGCGACGCGTCGCATTTGATCGAGCGCGACCTGGTGCTTTTCGCCGAAATCCTCGACCTTCGCGCGCACCAGTTTCGCAGCACGCCACAAATCGGCCGCACCCACGGCATTCACGCCGAACCGATTACCTTTGGCCTGAAGATCGCCAACTGGTTTGCGGAGAACCAGCGCAATATCAAGCGCTTTCGCGATGCCGCAACCCAGATGGCCGTCGGCAAGATTTCCGGTGCGGTTGGGAACGCCTCGCATCTCGGCCCGAAGATGGAAGCGAGGATTTGTAAGCGCCTCGGACTTGCGGTTACGCCGGTGGCCTCACAGGTGATTCAGCGCGATCTTCACGCGCAGTACCTCAGCTCTTTGGCGCTAATTGCCGCCACGCTCGAGAAAATCGCAGTGGAAATCCGCCACCTCCAGCGTACCGAAGTGCGCGAAGCCGAGGAGCCGTTCTACGGAGAGCAGCGTGGAAGTTCCGCCATGCCCCACAAACGGAACCCGGTCAACTGCGAACAAGTGAGTGGACTGGCGCGTCTGGTGCGTTCCAACATGCTGGCTGCCTACGAGAACGTGGCACTCTGGCACGAGCGAGACATCTCGCACAGCTCGGTCGAGCGCGTAATCCTGCCGGATTCTACAATCCTCGTCGACTACATGCTCGCCAAGATGACCACCATCATCGGAGAAATGCGCGTATTCCCGGAGCGCATGTTGCGCAATCTCGAATCCACGGACGGCCTGGTGTACTCGGGTCAGCTGTTGCAGGACCTCGTCGAGAAGGGCATGCCTCACGACGAAGCCTACAAAGCCGTCCAGGAGAACGCCATGAACGCATGGGAAAGCGATTCGAGCTTCCGCAATCAGGTAGCAGGCGATCCGCGCATTACAAAATATATGGATGCCACCGCGCTCGCGCACACTTTCGATTTGCAGCGACAGCTTCGTTACGTGGACGCCATCTTCGATCGCGTCTTCGGCGCGCATCCCGCGGGCGAAGAACCCCCGCTCGGAAAGTCGGCCGCAAAGCTGGGGTAAATTGCGGTTCGAGTTGAGCACGTCAACCAGGAAATGTGGTAGCAGGGTCAATTCCAATATGGCGACTAGCCGGGAATTGGCTTTTACAGTTGCGCTACTAGAGGTCGCTTCGACTTCGACTGCGCATGTAAGCCTTGCGCAATTTAATAACAAAAAATAGCACTATCGCCATATTAAGAATCCCAAGAAGAACTAGGACGTGGTAAGGAACCTTGGTGGCGTATTGAGATGCGATTAGCATGGTCGTGAAATACAGAATCGCGGCTAACCAGAGTGCACGAACGTTTCGGGGTTTGGCTTCAGTTGTAACAGCGCGTGCAGCAGTCGCGGTTGCACTTTTGTCCTCGGCTCTCATTCTCTTGTAAACTTTTCTGATAGTTACAACGAAAACCGTCAAAATCATCCCGTTCAACGCTGTGCCCAGAATCACAATTGGTAGGGAAGGTGCCCAAAGTAACGCAGACCATTCAGCAGGATCAAAAAATATAACCCACCACCGGCCGAGAGAATTCGGATTCGACGGCGGTCTGCATCGGTCGCGGACATTGAAAGTTCCTTTGATTTAGAGGTTCTTTTTCTGTTCCTTTTTCGTTCGCGTCAGCGACCATGATGCACCCTCGGCGCTTGGAGCGGACCTGTCTCTAGGTTCAGGTGTTTCCAGGCAGAGACTGCCCAGTCATTACCCTCAGTTTCTGATGAATGCGCTAACCGGAAAGTGACCCACGACCGGAAACTTTGCAGGAAAAAAGCGAAGGCGCGATCGATGTTACTCGGTCGCGCCTTTTCGCCTCTTCTGAATTCAGCGGGTGCTGAGCTCAGCTGCGGAGGCGGAAGTCAAAGTGTACGCCAGAAAATCGAAACTGCACCCGCAAATTTCCCAGATTATTCCACGCGCTGCACGTACCGCGCTTCCGAAGTATCGACCTTGATCCGGTCGCCTTCGTTCACGAAGGGAGGTACCTGTACTACCAAGCCCGTTTCGAGTGTCGCGGGTTTACCGACCGCGCTGGCAGTGGCCTTTTGCAGCGTCGGCTCCGTTTGAATGACTTTAAGGTCCATGGTGTCGGGCAAATCGACGCCAATAGCCTTTTCCTCAAAAAACTCCACTTTCACCACGGTATTGGGAATGAGGTAATAGACGGTTTCGCCGAGCAGATCGCGGGTGAGATGCATCTGCTCGTAAGTTTCCGTGTTCATGAAGTGAAAATCATCGCCCTCGTTATAGAGGTATTCGAATTCCACCGAATCCAGAATCGCGCGGTCGACGAATTCTTCCGCGCGGAAGCGGTAGTCGATCATTGTGCCAGTCCGCAGATTTTTCAGCCGCGTTTGCATGGACCCGCGCTTGTTTCCCGGAGTGCGGTGGTCCGTGCTGAACACCGTATAAAGTTGGCCCTCGTGCTGGATGACCATGCCGGGGCGAAGTTGTGTGGCCTTGACGCTGCTCATGTTTTATTGCGAACCCGGATCGCCGGGCTCGACCGCTCCCTGTCAAAAGTGCTGAGTTTCGGAAATTCCTGCTAGCGGCCAGTTGACTTGCTTACGGCTGCGCGCGGAATGACTCGAGGCACGCTGGGGCAAAATGCGCTGCCAGCGCGGACCAACAGTATAGCGGCCCGCATTCAAGCGGGTCAATCGCCCTGCTTCTTGTCTTCCTGGGAGCGCAGCTTGGCGGCGTCGGCCATGATCTTTTCAATTTCATCGGGATCGCGCGGCAGGCGCTCGCTCAAAAGCTTGTAGCCGGTCTCGGTGATCAGCACGTCGTCTTCGATGCGCACGCCGAGATTTTCTTCGGGGATATAGATGCCGGGTTCCATGGTGACTACCATACCCGGCTCAAACGGGGTGCAGTAGGTGCCCGGGTCGTGCACATCGAGTCCGATGTTGTGGCCCAGGCCGTGAATGAAGTATTGACCGAGCGATTTACCGTGCTGGTCTTTGCCGTGGGAATTGATGTAGTCGTAGGAAATCTTGAAGACGCTCTTGTCGCCCTTCCCGCACATATCCATGCCGGGCTTCAGCGCAGCCATCGCCGCGTTCTGCGCACCGAGCACGATCTCGTAGATTTCCCGTTGCCGCGGCGTAAATTTGCCGTTCGCGGGCAACGTGCGCGTGATGTCCGCGGAATAGCCGGAGTACTGCGCGCCTACATCCAACACCACGATGTCTCCGTCCGCAATCTTGCGCGAAAGCTTGTCGTAATGCAGCACCGTGGAATTCGGCCCGGCGCCCACGATGGGCGCGTAACCCTCCGCCTCCGAGCCACCCATGGCGTGGACCTCCACCATTTTCGCGGCGATCTGATATTCGTAAAGACCTGGCCGCATCATCTTCATCGCTTCAAACTGGGCCTCGAGCGAAAGCTCGATCGCCTCTTTCAGAAACCCGATTTCCCCCGGTGATTTAATCCGGCGAAGCGCGTAAATCTGCTGCCGGACGTCTTTGAGCTTCAGTTGCGGTACCGCAAGCTGTAGCCAATCGACCACTTGCTTCTCGTGCGGATACCCACCCAGCTCCGTTTCGTACGGAAGGATCGTGTAAAGCTCAGGGTAGCTCTTGGCCAGCCTTTCGACATTGGCGCGCAGTTCGCTGAATGGTTTTACTGTGGAGAAGCCGGTGCGCGCCTCAATGCCCGGATCGGACGGCGACATGCGAATGCCGTTCCATTTTTCCTTGGCGGGATCTTTCGCGGGAAGAAAGAGCGTGGCGTTCCCAAAGTCGCTCGTGGTGGTGCCGCCTCCCTCGCTGGCGGCCTTTCCGGCAGGCAAAATGATGAGCGCTGCGCCCTCTTCGTTGTGCCCGGTCAAGTAGTAGAAGTTCTCTTCTTGGGCGAAAACATAAGCCTGCGATGACTCCTCGCGCCCAGTGAAACCCCAGAGCACAATGGGAGCGTCGACCACAGCGGCCAGTTTTGCGCGGCGCGCCGCATACGCGCTGTTCGGTTCACGCTCGCGCCGCTGTTGCGCCTGGCCGATCGGGGCCGCGCAAGCAAGCGCGAGACCCGTCAACGCGAACGCAAGACGCAAGGCTACCAGCTCACACCAAGACCGTCGGGCCACCGAACCACTCATCCACTCACCTCGCCACCACTCAATTCCTGTCCCGCAGGGAGCAGCACGCCTTCGCCGCATGCGGATCCTGGCCCCCGAGTCGGTACCCCGGGCGGCAGGCATTGTAGCCGAGATAGGCCGCGAGAGGTCAAAAAGCGCTTGTACACGATGGCTCCTCCGTGTCATCTAAGAGGGAATGAGATCTAGGTTGATTGTGTTCATCGCTATTTTTCAGTCCGTGTTGTTTTTGGGGCATGTCTTTCTGTATGAGACTTGGAATTACTTCTGGCAGGCTCCGGACCCGCCTGGCGTTTCACCTCTTCAATTGACCCTGGCGATTCTCTCGGTCAGTTTTCTGGCCACCTCGCTACTGGCGTTTCGCTATAACAATATCGTCTTGCGATGGCTATACACGGTGGCCGCTATCTGGCTGGGCGCCCTTAGCTTCCTGTTTTTCGCGGGATGCGCATGCTGGGTAATTTATGGTGGGGCGCGCCTCGCGGGGGCCAGCATCAATGGGCGTTTGCTGGCTGTGGTGGTGTTCGGCATGGCGGCAGCGATTAGCGCGTACGGTGTAATCAACGCCGCGTGGACCCGCGTTCGCCGCGTCAGCATCAAGCTGCCGAACCTACCCCCGGCATGGCAAGGCAGGAAAGCGGCGCTGATCACCGACATGCACCTCGGGCACGTGAAGAACATCGGCTTCGCGCGCAGGATCACCGCAGCCGTCAATCGACTCAAGCCCGATATCGTCTGGATCGCCGGCGATTTGTACGATGGCACGGCCGTGGACGCTACCCACGCCGCATCCCCATTGAAGGGATTGAACCCGCCCCTGGGCACGTTTTTTGTAGAAGGGAATCACGAGGAGTTTCGCGATCCCGCGAGGTTTCTGGAAGCGGTACGCGCGTCAGGCGTGCGCGTGCTCGAAAATGAGAAAGCCGAGATCGACGGCTTGCAGATCGTCGGCGTGCCCTACAAGCACGCCACGCATGCGACCCACTTTGGCTCGGTGCTGGAGGCCATCGGCCTCGATCGCGAACGCGCCAGCGTCCTGCTGACCCATGCCCCCGATCACGTTGCCGTGGCGGAGGCCGCGGGATTCGGGCTGCAAGTTTCCGGGCACACGCACCTGGGGCAATTTATTCCGTACACCTGGCTCGCCGCACGAATGTACCGGGAGTTTGTATACGGGCTGAATCGGATCGGCCAGATGCTGGTGTACACGTCGAGTGGCGCCGGGACCTGGGGCCCGCCGCTGCGTGTAGGCTCTCAACCAGAAATTGTGCTGTTCGAGTTCGAGTAGCGCTCGGTTCCCACAAGTTGTGTCTATCTGAACGGATAGAACGCCTATCCGACAGGTTAGCTAAAAACCTCTAGCAGTCCGGGGGTCGTGAGTCTCACACTAGCACCGCACTTGGCGTAAACATCAAAAAATCAGTAACTTACAGGATCAGCTGCAAAAAGAGCGGTCCGCAAAAACGCTTGGCCACAAGCTTGCTTCTCTCCTCTGCGCAAGTCGGAAAAGCCAAAACGAAAGAGGGAGTGTCCACAATGAAAGTACAAGAGATTATTCGAGGGTCAGTGGTGGTGATGGGGCTGGGAATAGCGCTGTTCTTCGCGAGCCCGGTCCGTGCGCAACAGGAAATGAGCCCGGACACATTTGACATCAATCCGGGCACTCCGACGGAGGTAGCGGTGGCAGTCCAGGTTCCGGCTCCGGTCGCTGTTCAAGACAACGGCGTGGCGCAAGCGGCAATTATGCCGGCGTCGAATTGGGATGGAACCTTTGCGGCACCGTTGAATGCCATCGACGTGACGATGGTGGTTATCTTGGCCGCTGGAACAGGATTGGTTGCGCTCTTTACGGTGGCCGCGACGCGCCGCCAGCGTCGACGCGCATCCCCCGTTAGCAACAGCGCATATGTTGCCAGCTCTGGCGCGACGACCCACTGAACAGTTTCGCGCGCCATAGAGCTCCGGGAATCGCACCCTCACCCCGTCGCGATTCCCGGAGCTTTTTCTTTTCTGCTAGCGCCGGCATCCTTGCCCGCTCCAGGCCGATGAAACTAGGAACCCGAAACTAGAAACCCGGAGCGCCCGAAGCGGCGGGTCTCATCTCAGGCGCATTCACATCAAATCGCAAATGCGCGAAGTAGCTCTGGCCGAGGGACATGAAACCCGTGTAGAGGTAGCCCCACACGAACAGAAGTAGAAACGGCACGGTAGCGTAATTTTCATTCAGCACCGCGTAGACCACCGTCAAAGCGAAATAAAACCCTAAAAGTACTTCCGCGTAGGGCATCAAGCCGGCTTTGTTGCGGTACTTCTTCGAAACGAAAGTATCGCCCTTGCCCTCGATCTTGTATTTCGGGGTGCGCGCAAATTCAGTTTTCTTACCGGCGATCGCTTCCAGAACCGCTTGAGCGTTCCGAACCGAAATTCCGATTCCCGTGGCCATCACAAAGGGCATATAGAGGAAGGTGCGCCACCAGGTCTTCGGGTGGATTTCCTTCTGCGCCACCAGATAAAAGCTCGAGATCGAACAGGTCGACGCCAGAAATAGCGGCAGGTCGATCACCAACATTTGAATCCAGCCCTGATAGAAACGCACGATCATCGCCGGCAGCAGCATCGTTGACAGCAGCACCATCAGCGGATAGCTGATGTTGGCCGTAAGATGAAAGAACGCCTCGGCCTTTACGAAGAATGGCACATCCGACGCGAAAACCTTGGGCAGGATTTTCTTCGCGGTCTGCATCAACCCTTTGGCCCAGCGCGCCTGTTGCGCCTTGAAGCCATTCATGTCGATCGGCAGCTCGGAAGCGCACTCGATGTCCGGCAGATACAGAAATTTCCAGCCAAAGATCTGCGCGCGGTACGAAAGGTCCGTATCCTCGGTGAGCGTGTCGTGCTGCCAGCCGCCAGCGTCGTCAATGGCTTGCCGGCGCCAGACGCCCGCGGTTCCGTTGAAATTGAAAAATGCACCGCGTCGCGAGCGCCCGCCATGCTCCACGACAAAGTGCCCATCCAGCAAGATTGTCTCCACCTGCGTCAGCAGCGAATAGTCGCGATTGAGGTAGGTCCACCGCGCCTGCACCATGCCGATTTCCTTGTTTTGAAAGTAGGGAATCGTGCGCCGCAGAAAATCGGGCTCCGGGAGAAAGTCCGCGTCGAAAATGGCCACGAAATCTCCGCGCGAGGTCTTTAGCCCGTTTTCGAGCGCCCCAGCTTTGTAGCCCGCGCGATTGGAGCGATGGATATACGTCATCGGCAAGCCTTGCGCAGCAAAACGATCCACCACCGAACTAGCGACTTGCTGCGTTTCGTCGGTTGAGTCATCCAGGACCTGCACGTCCAGTAACTCGCGAGGATAGTCGAAGCGTGAAATCGCTTCGACCAGCCGTTCGATGACGTAGCGTTCGTTAAAAATGGGCAACTGGATCGTGACCCGAGGCCACGAAGTGGCTTCCGGCGGCGGGCCCGGAACATTCTTCGCATAAGCATAGTAGTCGTACACCAGCCAATAACGGTGCAGGCCATAAATCGCAAGGATAAACAGCACGATGAAGTAAGGAATCATCATCGCCAGGTCGAAAAAATTGGCGTGGTAGATTCCGGTGAATGTCTTGTCCGTCAGTTTGTGCCAGTACTGGCCGATGGAAGCGGTGTGCGCGGCAAACAGCGCCAACATAGGTAAATGCACGTGCAAGATGAGGGCCTCGAGTCCGTAATGCCGCTGAGCGCGACGCTATCGATTATACGGTGACAGCAGGGCCAGTCAACGAATCGCGCGGGGCCGCGCGACCTATATTCGATCAGGAGGTTTTCGACCGCCCAACAATCGCTGCCTTGTAGCGCGGCCCTTCTGATGGCCAGTAATCGCAAATTCTGTTCAGGGGTCGGAGCTTTAGCTCCGACATTAAGAAGCCAGAAAGAATGGGCTTTAGCCCCTGAGGAGACTCTGTCCTTCCGAACGGTCAGGCAAGTAGTCGCTGCTTCACGGAACAAGGATGATTTTGCCGTGTGATCCGGGCGCCAGCACTTCCGTGTGCGCCCGCGCCGCCTCAGCCAGTGGAATCTCCTTGCCGACCACCGGTCGCAGCGTACCATTCTCGAAGCCCGAATACAGCGCAGCATGGATTTCGTTGGCCTCCGCATCGGTTACCGCCCATAGCGTAAAGCCTCGGGCGGAAGCGCGGCGAGCCATGAGGTCCCGCGGGTTGATGGTGATCTCGCCGCGGTTTCCAATGATAATGACGCGCCCGTGCGTGGCGAGCATTTTCAGGTCAGCGGCAAGATTCACGTTTGCGAGCATCTCCAGAACGATATCGACGCCGCGGCCGCCGGTAGCTTTCATGATTTCGTCGGTATATCCCGGCTTCGTGTGATTGAAGGCTTGGTGCGCCCCTTCGCGCTTGATCAGGTCGAGGCCCTTGTCGCTTCCAGCAGTGCCGAACACCGTGAGGCCCTCGGCGCGCGCAATCTGCACCGCCGCCGTGCCCACGCCGCCGCTTGCTCCGTGCACCAGCACAATCTCTCCCGCGCGCCCCTTCGCTTCCTGCTTCAAAGCGTGATACGCCGTGCCATACGGTACCCATATCGCCGCGCCCTGATCGAAAGTGATATTGGCGGGAAGTTTCTGCGCCTGATCCTCAAGCGTAAGCGTATATTCCGCGTAAGCTCCAGTGATGGTCTTCGCCGTGTACACCCGATCCCCAGCCTTCAATTTAGTCACGCCGCCGCCAACGGCTTCGACCACGCCCGCTGCGTCCGAACCCGGCGTGTAGGGAAGTGGTGGTTTGATGGCATACGTTCCCGAGCGCATGTACGTATCGTAGGGATTCACGCCGGCCGCATGCACTTTCACCAGCACCTGCCCGGCTTCCGGCTTAGGCGTTGGAACCTCTTCATACTTTAGAACCTCCGGACCTCCGAACTCGTGCACGCGAATCGCTTTCATTTTTTCCTCGCCCTCATTTTTCTCAATTGGTTTGCGAACTAAGGTCTACGAAGTTACCGTGTCCAACGAAGTTCCCGCCGGCACTCCGCGAAATCAAAAATGGTCGTCGACCGCGACCGTTTCCACTTTCTTACTGACCAGCCCCACGCCCTCGCCCCACGCCGTCGTCTGCCAGTTGTCTTTTCCCTTGCCCTGCGGAATCCACGGCGGCAGCGCCTGGTTCAAATACGTCGCCAGCGCATATATGTAGGGCTCATACATCTTGCGCGTGGCAGCCAGTTCCTGCTCGGCCTGTTCGCTGTCGTGAAGCCGCATGCCATTTTCCGCCAGCGTGGCACGTAGCCGCTGTGCATCCTCCGGCGAAAGCCGCTCGTAGGGCAACGCACGCGGCGGCGTGCCGAACACCTGCGCGAGGTCCGCGACCGCATGCCGCGCGATGGCGAACGTAAGCTTCGCCTGCCGCTCGCACGCCCCATCAATGCCCACTTTCAGCAAGGCGCAGGCATCCAGAATGGCCGTCAGCGCCGACACCCACGATTGGTTGTCATGCTGCGACTTGAAATACGCCAGCACCGGATACGACAGGTGGCTTTCCATCAGCTCCGCGCACCATAGCTCCCAATCCCTCAACAACTCTCGCAGCGCTTCTCGTCCACCATCGTAACTATGGCGACGGAGCAGCTCCCCCGCCGTGGGCGGCGTTCCCGCGCGCGAATCGAGCAGTGAAATCTCCACCTCGCGCTTCGAGAACGATCCATAGATGAAAGGGAGATACCCGATGATCGCCGCAAGAAAACCAAATCCAAATCCAGCCTCGGAAACCACCAGCAGCCGCGCCAGTTGCGAGCGCGGAACCACGTCGCCAAGTCCCAGCGTGAAAAATGTCGTCCCGCTGAGATAGATGTCAGTCGATAAACCGGGCTTCCCCCCGGTTATGTTCACGGCCGAGCCTGCGCCATACTGCATCAGGCCGAATCCGATCACGAGCCCGACCGCCCAGACTCCGATCAACACCAGAAGTGAAATCGGCCCGTAGAAACCCAGCAGAGTTTCGCGCGTTTTCCGCGAAGGAAACAGGCTCGCGAGAAACTTCGAGGTTCGCCAGGTAATTTTGAAAAAAGCCCGCGTCAGGCGAAATCTTCGCGTGACCCGGCGCGGCAGGATGATTGACTCGAACGCATCCCATATCACGATCAAAAATATCGCGATACCCGCCAAGAAGGCGCCAGGTGCTGGAATCATGGGCGGCATTGTACTCGTTAAGCTGGGTGTGCCAACAGGAGCGGCTTACGATTCCAGGCGCGCGTTGACAGAGATTTCCGCGCGAAAAAGCTTCGAGACCGGGCAGCCCGTCTCCGCGTTCTTCACCGCAGTATCAAATTTCGCTTTATCTGCTCCGGGGATGCGAGCAACCAAATCCAAGTGGCTCTTGGTGATGCTGAACCCGTCGCCCACTTTATCGAGTGTGACCGTCGCGGTCGTTTCCAATTTGTCGGCCTTCAGTCCCACCGCGCCCAGCTGCCCGGAAAGCGCCATCGTAAAGCAGCCCGCGTGCGCCGCTGCCAGCAATTCCTCGGGGTTCGTCCCGACGCCATTCTCGAACCGCGTGCTGAACGAATACTGCGTTTGCTTCAGTGTGCCGCTGTCGGTCGAAATGGATCCCTTACCAGTCTTCAGGTCGCCTTGCCAAACCGCGCTTGCTTTGCGTTGCATTGTGTCGCTCCTTTTGCAGTATTCATTCTTTTTGAATGCAGAGAATTCGATTCCCACGCTCCTCGCAAGGGTATATTGATCGTATGACGCTGTCGAGACGCGCCCACCCAGCTTGATGTCCAGCCCCTTGGATCGCAGCAAAGATCGTCCCTGGCTGACTGCCTCGCAGGCCATGGATTATGGCGCAATCCTGGCACGACCTGTTGTTCGCTCATTGGCAGATCGATCCAGCCCTGATGCGTGCCTTGCTACGCCCGTACATCCCAGCCGCGCTCCAGATCGATACCTTTGATGGGCAAGCGTGGATCGCGGTTGTGCCATTTCGCATGTCCGGGGTGCGGCTCCGAGCAACGCCGGCATCACCGTGGCTCTCCGCTTTTCCGGAACTGAATGTCCGCACCTACGTCGTGGCTGATCGCAAACCCGGCGTGTGGTTTTTCAGCCTCGACGCGCGAAACCCAGTAGCAGTCGCGATCGCCCGCGCCTGGTTCCACTTACCCTATTTTCGCGCCCGCATGAAATGCGAAGCTCTTAACGGACGCATCCACTACTCCAGCGAGCGCACCCACCACGGCGCCAGTCCCGGCGCACTAAGAGTAAGTTATCGTCCAGCTGGAGAAATTTTCGAGGCCAAACTGAGAACCCTCGAGCATTTCCTGACCGAGCGCTATTGCCTCTACAGCGCCGACCCCCGCGGCCGCCTCTACTGCGGCGAAATCCATCACCAACCCTGGCAATTGCAAATGGGCGAAGCAGATTTCCACCAAAACTCCATGACCGAAGCCGCAGGCATCGCCCTGCCATCGCACAGTCCATTGCTACACTTCGCCCACCGCCAGGATGTCGTAGTCTGGCACCCGCAGCGCATCAGCTAAGGATGCCTCCATGTAGGCGCGGGGCTTTAGCCCGGCCAGCCATTGCAGTTTTCAAGAATCCTCGATCTTCTCTCCTCACCACTTATGAAAAACAAAAAACACCCCCAAAACCATGCAACCAAATCCCGCCGCGTAGTTCCATCGCAACTTCTCTCCCAGATACAGCACCGAGAAAACCGAAAAAACCGCCAACGTGATGAATTCCTGAATCGTCTTCAACTGCGCCGTCGAGAACTCATACGACCCAATTCGATTCGCCGGCACCTGAAAGCAATACTCAAAGAAAGCAATCCCCCAGCTCACAAAAATCACCTTCCACAACGCCTCGCTCCGGTATTTCAAGTGCCCATACCAAGCAAACGTCATAAAGATGTTGGAGACTGTCAATAGCAGGATCGTTCGCACGCGAGTTTCTCCCCTTCATGGGCACAATCTTCCGCTTGGGCAACCGAGGATCAAAGCCGAATGCATGAGATTCATACATTCAATGCAGAGTTCCGGCTTTGCAATACGTGTTTCGGCACCAACGCCGCGATCTTTCCTGCGGCCGCCGAACAGGCGCTATATCGTATTTAAATTAGGTTGGATTCTTCAATCGCTCCGAAGGACGGAGACACCGTGAACAGGCTCACCCGGCGATTCGCGCGCACGATTGGGAGTTTGCTTGCCCTCCTGCTGATGGGAATCACCCCCTGCGGCGAGGCCCAGGACACGATTACGCTTGTGGCGACCGGATCCTCTCTTCCCGAGCCTCTCTACGTGGCCTGGGGCGACGAATATCACAAACAGCATTCTTCCGTGCAAGTCCGCTATTTGCCAGCGGGCACTGGCGAGAGCGCACGGGAAATTACCGCCGGCTCGGGCGATCTGGGCGGCGGCGATGCCCCCATTGCCGATAAAGAATTGAAGGACGCCGCGGCACGCATCCTGCAACTTCCCTCCGTTTTGATTGCCATCGTCATTATCTACAACCTGCCGGATACGTCAGAAGGGCTGCGTTTGAGCGGCCCCGTTTTAGCCGACATTTTTCTGGGCAAGATCAAGACGTGGAACGATCCAGCAATCGCTAAAATCAATCCTGGCCTGAAACTTCCCGCCCGCCCGATACAGGTCATTCATCGCACCGAAGGAAAAGGATCGAACTATATCCTGTCCGACTTTCTCTGCAAAGTGAGCCCGGAATTCCTGGCCAAAGCGGGGCGCGGGGAATCTCCTAGGTGGCCAGTGGGAACCAGTGCCGGCCGCTCGAAGGATATGGCCGATCGCGTCCGGACCACGCCCGGCTCGATCGGATACACAGAGCTGAATTTGGCGGAGCGCGCGTCGCTGCGCATGGCTCGCATCAAGAATGCAGCCGGTGAGTTCGTGAAGCCGAACGAGAACACTATCGCCGCGGCCTCGCTGGCCGCCAAGATCACCGACGATTTTCGTGTCTCGTTGACAAACGCCCCCGGCAAAGAAAGCTATCCGATCGGCAGTTTTACGTGGTTTTATGTTCCGGAGAAAGCGAGAGACCCCGCGCGCGGTCGCGCGGTCGCGGACTATCTAAAGTGGGTATACAGCGACGGACAAAAGATCGCGCAGGAACAGGGATACGCCACGCTCCCCAAAGAACTGCTCGCGAAAGTCGTCTCCTCCGCCTCGACGGTGCACTAAACGTGGTTAAACGTTGAGCGTGAGGGAGACCAGGCCGGGAGGCGGCGCCGGCACGATCGGCGGCATCTTGGAGCGGTCGACTGGGCGGTAGAGCGTGTCGCGCTCGACTGGGATGCGGCCTGCGGCGCGGATCAGGCGTTCGAGTTCGGCGCGTGGCGTGAACTCCGAGGTTCTCGCGCCGGCGTCGTGATAGATCTTCTCTTCTACAACCGTGCCGTCCAGATCATTCGCGCCGAAGCGCAACGCGATCTGCGCGATGCTCGGCGTCAGCATAATCCAGTACGCTTTGATATGGTCGAAATTATCCAGCATCAAGCGCGATACGGCGATGTTTCGCAAATCGAGATACCCGCTGGTCTTGGGAATGTGCGAGAGCGCCGTATTGTCCGGGTGAAACGCCAGCGGGATGAACGCCACGAAGCCGTGGGTCTCATCCTGTAGTTCGCGCAGTTTAACCAGGTGATCGACGCGCTCTTCTTCCGTCTCCACGTGCCCGTAGAGCATCGTCGCGTTGGAGTGCAGGCCTGCCTGGTGCGCCTTTCGCGCGGTGTTCAGCCACATCTGGCCGCTGGTCTTGTGGTCGCAGATGATTTTGCGCACCCGCGGATGGAAGATTTCCGCGCCGCCGCCGGGGCACGAATCCACGCCGGCTTCCTTCATTTTTTGCAACACTTCCTCGACCGAAATCTTGGCGATGCGCGAGAAAAAGTGTACCTCCACCATCGTGAACGCTTTCAGGTGCACCGTTGGGCAGCGCTGCTTCAAGCCCCGCACCATCTCCAGATAATGATCGAAGGTGAGATCGGGATGCAGCCCGCCAACGATATGAAATTCCGTGGCGCCTTCGCGCACGCCCTGCTCGGCACGCTGGTAAATCTCTTCGAGCGCAAAGGTGTACGCGCCCGGCGAACTCGCATCGCGTCCAAAAGCGCACAGCCTGCAATGCGCGACGCAAACATTCGTGGGATTGATGTGCCGGTTGACGTTGAAATAGGTGACATTGCCGTGGCGCTTTTCGCGCACATGATTCGCGAGCCACCCCACAGCGAGCAAATCCGGCGACCGATACAGCAGGATGCCGTCATCGATCGACAGCCGTTCTCCCGCCAGCACTTTCCTGGCGATGGGCTTCAACCGCGCGTCGGTAATCGTCAGTTCAGCCATTTTTCTCTTCAAAACTTCTGAAACTTTCAAACGCGCCAAACAGCGGCAGCAGCGCCCCAGAACAGCAGAAACGACATACTAATATAACCGTTCATCGCGAAAAACGCAGCGTCGAGTTTGCTCAGGTCGTTCGCTTTGACCAGCGAATGCTCGTAAGCGAGCAGCGTGGCCACCACGGCGATGCCCGCCCACGCCGGCCAGGGAAGCGCGAAGCTTGCCGCCAGCCACACCAGCAAACCAACCACGCCAACATGCATGACTCGAGCTATGAGGAGAGCGTTCGCCACGCCAAAGCGCTTCGGCACCGAATAGAGTCCCGCGCGGCGGTCGTAGTCGACGTCCTGGCAGGCGTAGAGCACGTCGAAGCCGCCCACCCACAGCGTGACCGCGGCGCACAGAATCAGCATCCGCAAATCAAGCCCGCCGGTGATGGCGATCCACGCCGCTGCGGGAGAAATGCCCAGCGCGAAACCCAGAAAGAGATGCGACCAGTTCGTGAAGCGTTTGGTGAAGGAATAGAAAAATAAAATGGCCAACGCGAGCGGAGCCAGCTTCAGTGCCAATGGATTCAGTTGCCACGCCGCGACAAAGAAAACTCCAACAGCGATCAACGTGAATATCCACGCGAAGGAAACGGAAAGCGCGCCGGTAGCCAGGGCGCGCAACTGCGTGCGCGGGTTTTCGCGGTCGTAACGCAGGTCCGCGATGCGATTCATCGTCATGGCCGCCGATCGCGCCGCGACCATCGCAACAATGATCCAAAGAATTTGCCGAAGCGTCGGCCAACCTCGGGGCGGCTGATGCGTAGCCCGCGCCGCCAGCAACGCCCCGGTCAACGCAAACGGCAGCGCAAACACCGAGTGCTCGAACTTAATCATTTCCAACACGGTGCGAATGCGGCTCGTCGTCATCGGAGGAAAAAAGAATTCACCACAGAGAACGCAGAGCACGCGGAGAAGAATTCATTTCCGTCTCTGTGAACTCTGTGCCCTCTGTGGTGAACCCTTTTCATGCTTTTGCTTCTTTCGTAGCCGCTCGCCCCGTCCAGCGATACATCTTTTCCTGCGGCAGTCCGATTTGCCCAAGCACGCGGCAAACATATTGCGTGACAAGTTCGTCGATCGTCTTCGGCTGGTGATAAAACGCCGGAATCGCCGGCATGATCACCGCCCCAGCGTGTTGCGCCCGCAGCATATTTTCAAGGTGTACGCGATTAAACGGCGTGTCGCGAATACACAGCACCAGTTTGCGCGCTTCCTTAAGCATCACGTCCGCCGCACGCGCTACAAGGTCATCGCTGATGCCGTTCGCAATCGCCGCTAGTGTTCCCATCGAGCAGGGAATCACCATCATGGAATCCACTTCGTAGCTGCCCGAAGCGATGGACGCGCCCACGTCTTTGTTGGCAAGCACCTCGATTTTCGAGGCAGGTTTGCCAAGAATCCGCGTCGCCAACTGCTTTAGATCGCCCGCGGTGATCCCCAGTTCCTCCGCAAAGAGCCGCTGGCCGGTTTCCGTGACCACCAGGTGGATGCGCGAAACGCGCGCGTCCGCCTCCAGCAGCGCCAGCGTTTTTTGCGCAAGAATAGCGCCGCTGGCTCCGGTCACACCTACGGTCACGGTTTGTCCCTGGGTGTGTGGCATTTTTGTGTGCGGGTTACATCAGTCTCGCAGCCGCTGTTTTGGATGTCAACCGATCACCCATCGCGTCGCGATCCTCGCCGCCACCTCGCTCTTACAACCGATTGATGCACGAAGCTACGCAGGCGGCGCCGAAGCCGTTGTCGATATTCACGACCGTTACATTCGACGCGCAACTGTTCAGCATGCCCAAAAGCGCGGCCACCCCGCCAAAGCTTGCCCCGTAACCCGTGCTGGTCGGCACGGCAATGACCGGCACGCCCACCAATCCGCCGACAACGCTTGGCAACGCCCCTTCCATTCCGGCGATGCAAATGACTACGCGAGCGGTCGTCAATTTCTCGCGATGCTCCAGCAAACGGTGGATTCCCGCGACTCCGACGTCGTAGAGATGCCCGACGCGGTTGCCCATCATGCGCGCTGTCAGTAGCGCTTCTTCGGCGACCGGAATATCGCTGGTCCCTGCGGAAACCACGAAGATCGTGCCTTTACCGGAAATTTCGCTGCTGCGCTCCACGGTGATCACGCCAGACAAGGTGTGGAATTGGACCGCCGGATGTGTTCCCGATTTTTTCCCGCCGTTCTTTTCCGACGCTTTTCCGATTTTGACGCGGCGCACGGCCGCAAAAATCTTGGCGTCCGCTCGCGTAACCAGAATATTTTGCCGCCCGTCCTTGTGCCGCAGCATGGAGCGCACGATTTCCGCCACCTGCTCCGGCGTCTTGCCCTTGCCGAAAATGACTTCGGCATAGCCCTGCCGCAGCGCACGGTGGTGATCCACTTTCGCGAAATCCAAATCCTCGAACGGAAGATGCTTCAACCGTTCAAGCGCGCCCGCCGGTGAAACCACTCCCGAGCGCACCGCTTCCAATATTTTTTGGAGTTCCCGTTCGTTCATGAAATTATGAAAACATCGACCGGATTTTATGTCGCAACGTCAGGGCACGGCTTTAGCCGTGCCGCAAGTCGCGCCTCTCAACCGACTTCAGCCTCTGAGGCCGCGACGTGCTACGGCGCCTTGTCTCCCATTAACTTGCGCAGCGGCTGATTGTCGGCGTAAACGCGCCACTCCGCAACGAGCCCGTCCTTTACCACCGCCAGCCACGCCGCCGGCACTTCCCAGAAATCGTTATTGGCTGCGCCGCCGCCGGTATATCTGCCGCTGGCCGTGCCAAAAATCGCCAGGCGGCCGTCGGTTTGGAAAAATTCCTCTGCATGTACCTGGTAATCGGCCACCATCTTCAAATACATGGTCCAGCCCTGGCGCATGGTTTCGCGGCCGATCATGCGCTTGCCGACAGCGTCCTGAAAAATGTGTCCTTCGGTCATCAACTCGCACAGCGCGTTGACATCGCCGGAGTTGATGCGCTTGATAAAATCCATCGCGACCTCGAGAGGCTGCGGGTTCCCCATCCTGTCTCCTCAGGGCTGACGTCCCAGTATACCGTTGAAAGGGGAAGCTTCAGGAAGCACCACTGCGTTTGCCCGGACCTGCCTTCAGCAACACTTTCATCACATTCGCTTCTTGCGCGAATTCGATCGCCGCGGGTGCTTCAGCCAGCGGAAACATGCGCGTGATCAGCGGCGTGGGGTCGACTTTGCCCGACCGGAGCAGGGCAATGGCTTTGGCGAAAGGGCCGCACCGGGAGCCGACCACCGTGATCTCTTTGACCACGATGGGCCAGGTTTCGACCGGCGCCGCCCCGTGGAAGGTTGATTTCAAGACCAGCGTGCCCCGGGGCTCGGTCATTTGTTGGGCTAGTGCCAGGCCCGTTGGTGAGCCCGTCGCTTCGATGACCAGTCCAAACGTCTCCTTGATGCGTTTGTTGTCGCGTGCATCGCCGGACACGCGCCGGGTTTCGATCTTTGCGCGACGCGCCAGCGATAACTTGTCTCCGTGCTTGCCGTACATCACCACACGCGGGATCGCAGTTCGCAATACGCGCGCGATGAGTTGCGCGAGTTTGCCGTCGCCAAGGACGGCGGCTTCGCGGAATTTGCGGACGTTCATCTGATCCAGAATTTCGCACGCAGCAGCCAGCGGCTCGACGAAAACGGCTTGCTCGTCTGTGATCGAATCGGGGATGCGGCGAAGATTTTCGAGCGGGAGGGCCAAGTACTCGGCGAAGGCACCGTCGTGGTTGACAATGCCGAGGACCGAGCGCCGGGCACAGTGGGTTTTGAGCCCACGCCGGCAGAATTCACAGACCGGACGATAACCGTAGGCGGAGCACGAGACGTTGATTTCGCCGCTGACGCGGTGGCCGCCCCATCGGCCTCGCTCGGATTCGGGGAGGCCCAGGACCTCGGTCACTTCCCCGACGAATTCGTGGCCCGGAGTGCCGCGAAACGAGTGGTAGCCGCGTAGGATTTCCACATCGGTGTTGCAGATTCCGGCAAGGCAGACGCGCACTCGAGCCCAGCCGCGCCGCAGCTTCGGAAGCGGCTTGCTGACCCGCTTCAATTTTCCGTTGGCGATCTGGAACGCCAGCACCGTCTCGGGTTACTCCCGGTGAGAGTCTAACAGGCGACGCCTGCCCGGCGTTATAACAGCCAGTTGCCACGCGCCGGCCAGAACGGCGACATGGGGTCCGTGGATTCGGCGGGAGTGGTCCGATTTGGCTGGCGAGGTTCCTTTCTTGGTGGTGGAAGATACGTCGTTGGGGCAGGCATACTTTGCTATGGAAACTGGCGCCCATCGGCCGACCTGGAAGACGTTGCTCGCTTTCGCAATCATTTACTTCGTTTGGGGATCGACGTATTTGGCGATTCGCGTCGGCGTGCGAGAGGTTCCGCCGTTTTTGCTGGCGGCCATGCGGTTTTCCGCGGCAGGGCTGGTGCTTTGTGTGTGGACCGCCGCGCGGGGCGAGCGTTGGCCGAGAGGACGCGAGTGGGCGTCGGCACTTTTACTGGGCACGCTGATATTTGTGCTCGACTACGGGTTGCTGTTCTGGTCGGAACAGCGAGTGCCTTCGGGGATTGCGGCAGTGATGTTGGCGATGATCCCGGTTTTCATGGCGCTCTCGGAAATTATTTTTCTACGAACGCAGAAATTGACGTTGCGGCTAGGGGTGGCGCTGCTCATTGGGATTGCGGGCGTGGCGGTACTGGTGAGCCGGTCGTTGAACCTCGGCGGGGCGCCTATCGACCGGGGCGGGGCCGTGGCGCTGATCATCGCGTCGATTACCTGGTCCATTGCGTCGATATTTACGCGCAAATTGCCGCTGCCGCCCTCCAAGATCGTGAGTTCCGGCGTTCAGATGCTTGTGGGCGGTCTGCTGCTGGCCGTAGTAGCGGGACTGCTGAGTGAATTTCGCAATTTTCATCCGGCGAGCGTTTCACGCGGAGTTTGGTTTGCGCTCCTCTATCTGATCGTGGCGGGATCGATTATTGGGTTTACCGCCTATCTGTGGCTAATTCATCACGAGTCTCCGACAAAGGTGGGGACCTACGCGTACGTGAATCCAGTGGTGGCGGTGCTGGTGGGTTATTTCCTTGGCGGCGAACCGGTTGGACTGCGAACCATGCTCGGCACTGTGTTTGTGCTTGTCAGCGTGGTGGTAATAACCACGACGCGAGAGAGGAAGCCGGCGGGGGTACTTCTGGAGGAAGGCGGAACCGATGTTGTGGAGGCTTAGTGAGCATCGCCCCAAGGCGCGCTCTATCTCTGACCCCGCTATCTTGCCGGATCGGCAGCCCGCTCGGAAATATGTGTGCTGGGATTGCTTGTTGACGGACGGGAACCCGACCGCGTCCCGCGAATTCTAACTTATCCGCGAAACTTCGCGCTTTTGATACTTCTCTTGCGCGGCCATCACGCGGGTAATCTCCATTTCAATCGATTTGGAAGGCCGGATGGGGGGGGCAACTGGTAATTGAAACGCATAACGTCGAAGTCGATGCGCGATTCTGCGGCGAGCATGGGTTTGGCAAGCCGGGCAACTACGTATTACTTTCCGTATCGGACACTGGAATCGGAATGGATACGAAGACGGCGGAGCGCATGTTTGAGCCTTTTTTCACGACGAAGGACGAAGGCAAGGGAACCGGGCTAGGCTTGCCAACCGTAGACCGCATCGTCAATCAGCATGGCGGCTTTCTCCTCGTAGACAGCGTGGTTGGAAGCGGGACTGCGTTCCGAGTGTACCTCCCTGCGGCGGATGGAATACCCGTAGCCGGTGAAAGCACCTATCACGACAAGCCGTTGACGGGTACCGAGACAATTCTGCTGGCCGAAGATCACGAGGGGTTACGTGACACGGCGCAGGAAATTCTGCAGGGCCTGGGATACCACGTTCTCGTCGCGTGCGACGGTAAGGCAGCTATTGAACTCTTCAAGAACAACGTCGGTCAAACCGATTTGATCATTATGGACGTCGTAATGCCTCGGCTGAGTGGTCCGGAAGCTTACTTGGAAATGTCCGCGATGCGGCCTGGCATTCGAGTGATCTTTAAGACTGGCTATGCGCCGAAGGCAAAATCCCTCGTTGCGATGGTGGAAAGAGGCGCATCGGTTTTGCAAAAGCCATACAGCCTTGCGAGTCTTAGTCAAAGGGTCCGGGCCGCGCTGGAACACCAACTGCAGGCGTAAGACGCCGGGGTCTGGCTTCCAGATCGGTGGACCCGAACATCGCGTTGGCTCTTCATCGTCGACCACGAAGTCGAGAGCTAGTCAGCGGAGGGCCGCCGCGAGGGCTCTGACCAGTTGGGGCTCTTGTTCTGGGAAGACGGTGCGAAGGTCGAGGACCAGGCGATCGTCTTCGATGCGGGCGATTACGCTGATGCCCGCGGGGGAGCGGCGGAGGCGTTGTTCGAGCTGTGCGGCGGAGTGGCGGGCGCTGGCGATGCGGATGATTTTTGTGGGGAGGGATTGCGTAGGGGTGGAGCCACCGCCAGCCAGGGAGGCACCGTCGGTGATTTCGAGTTCGACTTCGCCTAACGGGACTTCGGGAGTCAGCTCGCGGAGAAAATTCTCTGCTCGGCGTTTCAGTTCTTGCGGAGTGAGGCGAATCATGCGGAGGGCGGGGACTTCGTCGAGAGAGGCGCGGAGGTAGGCGCTTAGGGTGGCGGCTAGCGCAGCGGTGGTGAGCTTGTCGACGCGAAGGGCGCGGAACAGTGGATGGCGACGGACGCGGGTGACGAGTTCTTTCTTTCCGGCGATGATGCCGGCTTGCGGGCCACCAAGGAGTTTGTCGCCGCTGAACATGACTACGGAGACGCCGGCTTCGATGCTATCGCGGACTACGGGTTCGGTGATCCCGGCGGCGGAGAGGTCGACCAGGCAGCCCGAGCCGAGATCTTCGATCAGTGGCAGGTTGGCGCGTTGACTTAGCGCGGCTAGTTCTTCGAGCGTGGGCTTTTCCGCAAAACCGGTGATCTGGAAATTGGACGGATGGACTCGCAGCAGCAGGCGGGTGTCTTGGCTGATAGCGCGCTCGTAGTCGGCGATGCGGGTGCGGTTGGTGGTGCCGACTTCGCGGAGCGTGGCGCCGCTTTCGGCCATGATTTCTGGGATGCGGAAGCCGTCGCCAATTTCAATCAGCTCGCCGCGGGAGACGATGACTTCGCCGCCTTTGGCGAGCGCGGCCAGGACCAGCAGAACGGCCGCGGCGCAATTGTTGACGACGATGGCGGATTCGGCGCCGGTCAGCCGTTCGAGTAAATGCGCGGTGTGGACGTCGCGTTTGCCGCGGCCGCCGGCTTCGAGATCGTATTCAAGATTGCTGTATTGCGTGGCGGTGCGGCGGAATTCTTCGACGACGGCTTCCGTGATCGGGGCGCGGCCTAGATTGGTGTGCAGGATTACGCCGGTGGCGTTGATGACCGGTTGGAGCGAGCGGGAGAGGATTTGCTCGACCGCGGACGTGATGTGCTCCTCGAGGGCCGCAGCGTCTAGTCTCAGAACTTGCGCTTGCGTGTCGCCGGCGATTTTCGCGCGTAGGTCGGCTAGCGTGGCGCGGGTTACTTCGAGAAGGAGCGCGCGATCGACCCGCTTTGCGAGGGAGGCTAGGCGCGGTTGGGCCAGGAGTTCGTCGACGGACGGAATCTGGCGCAGGAGATCTGCTTGGTCGGGGGAAAGGGTGCGCCTCATCGGGGATTCCATAGGGTTATTTCAACATAGAACGTCTCGGAGTGGGAGGCTTGAGAAATTGCTAAGGGAGACTGCGGGAAAAAAAATTAACGCAGAGGGCGCAGAGGTCGGAGCACAGAGGTCACGGAGAAATTTGGGAATAATTTCGGCTGGCCTTACGGACAGGTGGGTGAGCGGGAGTACGGTGCTGCATCAGGCGCTTTTGGCGCGGGTACCGTTGACGGGATTGCTGGCGGCTCCTAGCATGGAGAGAGCGAGGATCCGGTCCGCCCATGGCCACTATCGACGAAGAGCTGGGCCAACTAGAGCGGGATATCCGCCAGTTGAAGATTGAGTATGACCAGTATTTTGGTGGCGGCAGGAAGCGTCCGCCTACGGAAATTGAGTGGCGCATCGAGCTGATTGTGAAGCGCTACGGTGAACGTGGCGGCGAGCTGAAGTTCGGGCAGCGGTTCCGGTTCAACAACCTCACCCAGACGTATGCGAAGTACAAAGATATTTTCCGGAAGAAAGTGCAGTTGAAGGAAGAGGGGAGATCGCAGCGGCACTTTGGCGCGGCGGCGAAGGCCATCGAGGCGGAGCGCGCGAAGGCGCATTCGGAGTTGCATCCCGAGTTGCCTCCGAAAGTAGCGGCGCCTGCTTCCCATGCGGCTCCGGTAATCGAGGCTCCGGCGATTCGGCCAGTAGTCGCGGCCGAGGCCCCGCCTTCGGCATTTCGCGTGGTTTGCGCGGATCCTGAAAATGAGACCGAGAATGTCGAGCGCCTTTATCATGCGTTTGTTCAGGCCAAGACGCAGACGGGTGAAGAGATCCACAAGTTGTCGCAGGCAGGTTTCAAGGAATTTGTCCGCAAGAAGACGAAGGATCTGCAAGAGAAGCAGAAGTGCCAGAACGTCGAGTATGTAGTCGAAGTCGTCGAGGGCCAGGTCAAGCTCAAGGCGCTGGTCAAGAGCTAAAAAGGATCGATAGTTCACTGCCTCGCGATTTTCATATGACCTGGATGCCAACTCCGGTTCGTACCTGTCTCATCCTCTTCTTCGCTTATTCTGTGCATCTAATATGGTTACTTTTGC
>Ga0210399_10000062_pt1 | contig 75548 bp, 63 predicted proteins | sample IncBWC14MmetaG_FD_150865 | JGI IMG/M metagenome (GOLD analysis project Ga0210399, IMG submission 150865) | Forest soil microbial communities from Barre Woods Harvard Forest LTER site, Petersham, Massachusetts, United States - Inc-BW-C-14-M | ecosystem: Environmental > Terrestrial > Soil >...
GGATCTACGAAGAGCGAAAACCCAAGAGCCTCTCAACATGACTTGGGCTGGAAAGCAAAGCGAACAACCTCGCTCCTTCCAGTCGCCGGAGACGTATTTACTATTGACTTTCCCCTTTATAGAACGCGCTTACCGGAAACTGATCCACTGCCAAGTAACGGTTCCGGTTGGCAACGGCTCCTCTTTTTTGCGCTGTTGCTGCTGTTGATGAGCAAGATGAATCGAGTAAGGCGCTTCAAGGATTTCCGCAGTGTTTTTCTCGTTGACGCATTTTCCTGCTGAGATATAGAGCGCTACTCTTCAGAACACAGATTATAGGTTTTTGGAGGCGCGGAAGGCGCGGACTACCGTTGCGGGGTCGCGCTGGTTGGCGTCGACTTCGGCATTTAGATGGCGCATGTCTTCGGCGGTGATTTTGTTGGCTAGACCGGCGAGCGCGGCGCGGAGTGGGGGGAATTTGGCCAGGGTGTCGCGGCGAACTATGGGGACGGCGTCGTACGGGGGGAAATAGTGGCGGTCGTCGGATAGCGCTACCAGGTTGAGGGCGTCGATCAGGCCGTCGGTGGAATTGCCGGCGACGATGTCTACTTTTTTGTCGACCAGGGCGCGGTAGATGAGGCCGAGGTCCATCACGCTGGGTTGGGCGGCGAAGCGGAGGCCGTAACGCTGGCTGAAGCCTGTGTAGCCGTCGGGGCGCTCGAGGAATTCATAGCCTACGCCTGCGCGCCAGTGGGGGGCTATGGGGATGATGTCGGAGATTTTGCTCAGGTGAAATTGCTGGGCGTCGGCGGAGCGGACGACCATGGCGAAGGTGTTCTCGAAACCTAGAGGCTCGGTTACTTCGAGGTTGAAGCGGTCGGCGTAGCCTTTTTTGACGCGCTCGTAGATGGCGGTCGAGTCCCCACCGGGAGGTGCATTCAGGACCGCGGTTAGAGCGGTGCCGGTGTACTCGACGTAGAGATCGAGTTGGCCGGATTCGAGGGCTTTTTGGCAGAGGAGGGTGCCGCCTAGGTTGGTTTTGCGCTCGACGTGGATTCCGGTGCGGGCTTCGATGTGTTGGGCCAGGAGTTCGGCGAGGATTACCTGCTCGGTGAAGAATTTTGAGCCGACGGTGATGTGAGGTTGAGAGGGGCGGCAGCCGGAGAGGGAGAGGAGGGAGATGAGGTAAAGGAGGCTGAGGACCGGATGACGCATCGCTATGAATGTCTCACGGGTGGCTTTACGACGAGAAGAAAAGAGAGAGGGAAAAGCAGGAATTGAAAGATAACGCAGAGACGCAGAGTTCGCAGAGGTGACGCTGAGGAGAATCGGCGAAGATTTCAGGCTACTTTCAGGCGGCGCTCTAGCCAGGCTAGAAGGATGTCGGCTGCGATGGCTAGCAGGGCGGCGGGGATGGCGCCGGCCAGGATTACGGCGTTGCTGACCATAGCTACGCCTCGGAAAATGAAGGTGCCCAGGCCGCCGGCGCCTATGGCGGCGGCGATGGTGGCTACACCGATGGTGATGATCGCGGCGGTGCGGATACCGGCTAGAATCACCGGAAGGGCCAGGGGTAGGCGGACGCGCCAGAGGATTTGGGTGTTGGTCATGCCCATAGCTTCAGCGGCTTGGAGGACCGCAGCGTCGATCCCGGTCAGGCCGACATAGGTGTTTCGGAGGATGGGGAGGAGGGCGTAGAGGACGAGCGCTACGATTGCGGTGCGGGTGCCGATGCCGCCGATGAATGGGATGGGAATCAGGAACCCGAACAGGGCCAGACTGGGAATAGTTTGAAAGACGCTGGCGATGCCGAGCGCGATATTGCGGAGCGTGGGGCGCTGAACAATCACCATGCCCAGCGGGACCGCGATGAGGACCGCGATGGCCATGGCGATCAGGACAAGCGTCAGGTGAGTCGCAGTGGCTTGCAGAATTTCGGCGCGATGTCCGATGAAAAATTGCAGGGGGCTCATGCTGAGGCTCCTGGGTGGTCATCGATACAGGAGGCGAAAGCCTTTACCTCGGGATGATCGATGTGGAGGAAATCCTGGGGTTTCGCGGAGGCGACGATGTGGCCGGACTCGAGGAGAATGATGCGCGAGGCGAGCAGTAGAGCTTCGCGAAGGTCGTGGGTGACGAAGACGATGGTCTTGCCGAGCCGGCGAACGAGTTTGCTGAACTCGCGTTGGAGTTCGGCGCGGGTGACCGGGTCGAGCGCGCCGAAGGGCTCGTCCATCAGCAGAATAGGCGGATCAGCAGCGAGGGCCCGGGCCACGCCAACGCGCTGGCGCTGGCCGCCGGAAAGTTCGTGAGGGCGGCGAGTGGCGAATTCGTGAGGGTCGAGACCGACGAGGGTGAGGAGTTCTTCGACGCGCTTCGCAATACGAGCCGGCTCCCATTTTTCCAATTTGGGAACCAGACCGATATTCTGTGCGACCGAGAAGTGGGGGAACAATCCGCCTTCCTGAATGACGTAGCCGATGCCGCGGCGCAGGCGAATGGCATCCCACTCGGAGGTAAGGCGGCCTTGTACCAGCACTTCGCCGGATTGGGGCGATAAAAGGCCATTAATAAGCTTTAAGAGGGTGGTTTTGCCGCTGCCGCTGCGGCCCAGAAGTACCAGAGTTTCACCTACGTGAATTTCTAATGAAATGCAGTCGATAATTGGCGGCGAGGCCTTACCGTTAATACTGTATGTTACGTCATGAAGGAGAATGATACTTTCGAGCGGTGCGTCGGCTTTCGCGTTCATCTCGATTGACACCTCGACAGTGCGGGAGAGACCATCTTACTTGGCTCGCGCTCCCCGCATCGAATTTTGGTGCATCCTTCAGGCGGAAACGGCATCGAAGTGTGGGGAGAGTATTCCATGGGAGTTCTTAGCAGCGCGGTCCGCATACGTCACGACCTGCATGTGCGCCTTTCGGAGGCGCGCAAACGCACCGACGAGCTGTTTGGAATCGTTCGTGAAGAAGCGCTGTACGACCGGCCGATTGCGGAACGTCATCGCATTATTTTTTATGTCGGACATGTGGAGTCGTTCGATTGGAATCTGCTGGCGCAGCGCGCTTTTGGGTTGCAGCCCTTCCACGAATCTTTCGATAAATTGTTTGCCTTCGGGATCGATCCGGTCGGAGGTGGTTTGCCGGCGGATAAGCCGTCGGATTGGCCGTCGCACCAAGAAATCAACAAGTACAACCAGCGGCTGCGTGAGGAGTTAGATCGAGCCATAGCGCGAACGCTGGCGAATCCGTCCGAAGGCCACCCGCTGCTTTTGCCCATGCTTGAAGTCGCGATTGAGCACCGGCTGATGCACGCTGAGACCTTAGCCTATATGCTGCACCAAGTGCCTGCCGAAAGAAAAATTCCGGCCGAAAAGGAAGCGGTTTGGAAAACAGCGCGGGCGAAATCACATCTGATTGACGTGCCCGCAGGCCCGGCGACGTTGGGGATGCGGCGGAGCGATAATGGTGAATTCGGCTGGGACAATGAAATGGACGCATGGGAAGCGTTCGTGCCCGGATTTGCCATCGACAATTACAACGTGATGAACCGCGATTTTCTGCTGTTCATTCAGTCAGGTGGCTACGAAAACAGGTCGTTGTGGAGCGACGAGGCTTGGGCGTGGAAGAAAGCGGAGGGGATCCGGCATCCGACTTTTTGGCGGCGCGAGGGCAGCTTGTGGATGTATCGCACTATGTTTGGCGATATTCAATTGCCGCTGGACTGGCCCGTGTACGTGAGCCACGCGGAAGCCACCGCCTACGCGAAGTGGTTGGGACGCAAGTTGCCGACCGAAGAGCAATTTCATCGCGCGGCATACGGCACTTCGGACGAGCGCGTGGAGCGCTTGTACCCTTGGGGCGATGAGACGCCCAGCGAGCGGTATGGCAATTTTAATTTTGCCCATTGGGATCCGAAGCCTGTAGGCTCGTATCCACGCGGCGCCAGCGCGTTTGGCGTGCACGACCTAGTGGGCAACGGCTGGGAATGGACACGAACGGAATTCGCTCCGTTTCCCGGCTTTGCGCCGATGTCGTTTTATCCAGGCTACTCTGCGAATTTCTTCGACGGTAAGCACTACGTGATGAAGGGCGGCTCTCCCCGCACCGCCTCTTGTATGCTGCGACGATCGTTCCGTAACTGGTTCCAACCGAACTATCCATACGTATACGCTACATTTCGCTGCGTTGAGGACTGACCAAGACGTCAGCCCTGGGAGCCGACATGCTGAGCTATTCCCTACCGACAAGGCACGTCTCGGAGTTCGCGCAATGTGTACGCGAATGCCTGACGAAGTCTGGACAGAAAGAACTGCCTTCGAAATATCTGTATGACGAAGTTGGCTCGGCACTGTTCGAGGCGATCTGCGTGCTGCCGGAATATGGCCTGACCCGGGCGGATGCGCGGTTGCTGGAGACGCACGCCGGGGAAATCGTGGCGCGCCTGCCGTTTCCTATTGAGGTGGCGGAACTCGGAAGCGGCAGCGGAAAAAAGACGCGGTGGATTCTCGAAGCGCTCTCGCGACGCCAGCGGACCTACTATTATCCGATTGAGATTTCGCCGTCGGCGCTGGCCGCGTGCGAAAAAGAGCTGGGGCAAATCGATCTTGTCAGCATCGTGGGTTACGAGCAGCCGTATCTGGAAGGGCTGCGTGCGGTTGCGCAGCGGCGTGATGACCGCGAGCATTTGCTGGTGCTGTTTTTGGGAAGCACCATCGGGAATTTCGACCGCGCAGCCGGCGAGGGATTTTTGCGTGAGGTTCGCGCGATCTTGCGAACCGGGGACGCGTTGCTGTTGGGAACCGATCTTGAGAAGAGCGCCGCAGTGCAGATACTGGCTTACGACGATCCGGCGGGAGTGACGGCGGCATTCAACCTGAATCTGCTGGCGCGCATCAATCGTGAGCTCGGCGCTGATTTCGATCTCGCTCAATTCGAACACGAGGCTCGATGGAATACATCGGAGCGGCGGATCGAGATGCACCTGCGGTCGACACGAGACCAAATCGTGACCATTCCAGCAGCGAGACTAGAAATCGGGTTTAAAGAGGGCGAAACGATCTGGACCGAGAGTTCGCACAAGTATCAGCCCGCGGAAGTCATTGCTATGGCGGAAAGAACGGGATTCCGGTGCGATGGACAGTGGATGGATGAGGAATGGCCGTTCGCGCAGAACTTGTTGATTCGGGAATAAGACAGTGAGTAGTGAATAGTGGTCAGTGAGTAGTTTGGGCGCGACGAGCTCGATTCAGGCACGTTGTTGTTCTACTTTAGTTTTCCTTGATTTCTTCGATTCGGCAAACCAGGCGACCTAGCCAGGATTTTTCGCTCGCGAAATCTGGATACCAGACTGCCAGCACTTGCGAGCCCTGGTAAACGCGCTCGAACCCTTCTTCAGACTCTGAAACTGTTTCAATCGGCGCAACCCAAAATTGTGTCGCGGCGGGCGCATGCAGAGCGATCTTTATGCGCTGCCAGCCATCTTCCATGCGCAGCGTGGGGCCAGGAACCACGCCGCTGAAGCGCAGATTTTGCGGGCCGTCTGGCGTCTCAAAATAGCGATCATCTGCGTTTGGAGCGAGTAGATTCACAATGGACTCCAGACCGATCGCGATGGGCGTGGCTGTCGCCGACTTGAATTTCACTCTGAGTTCACAAGCTACCTCGCAGCCGCGGGGCGCCGGGCCAAATGAGAAATGTTTGGTTATGCTTACATCGGTGCCTGGAGCTGAATTGCCTTCGGGCTGGGCTATTACTGCCTCGCGCACGAGGTCGGCAGTTTGCGAAGAGGAGTTATCCACGGTGAAAAGTCCGGCGGCAAATCCGGGGTCCTCGCGAAGCTCAAGAGCTTCGTAGTCGGCAGAAGTGCGTGACGGATCAAAGAGAAATATTCGAAAAGCGTGGCGCGACCAACGATCGTAGACGAGAAATCGATCCAGACCCGTCTCCTTGACTTTGGTCTGCTCGTACGCAGATGCGGTGGACGTTGCTGGGCGATAGTTGGGATCGCGCAAGCGGGAATGATACGGTTCGGGACGCCGCAAGATGGAGTTGATTAAGGTGGAGGACGTGGGCCGGAAATCCAGTGCGGCGAGCGTGCCGCCGTCGGAAGGTTTCACAAGAGCCTGATACTCGGGAGCGGTGAACAAGAGTTCATCGACCCCGTCACCGTCGTAATCCAGGGTTTCCACGCGTGGAGCGATCGCGCGGGGCGTGTGGCGATCAGCAATCGCTTCGGCGCGAATCAGATTGCGGGAAATCTCCGTACGAAGATGCGGTGCGTACAGGCCGCCAAAAATTCCGTGCCAATAGGCATCGTTGCATTGGGCGCGATGCAGCAGGTCGCGGGCCAGCGTTAGTTCCTCGGCGGCTTTCGAACCGCTGCGGCGCTTTGGGGCTTTAGCGATGCGGCCGGCGACGCGCAGCATCTTTTTGTGGAGCAGGTTGGATTCCGAGTACTTACGGAAAAAGCCGCGCCAGGGGCAGCCGCGGAGGAACGAGAGGACCTCGGGGCGCGCGCTAAATTCCTTGAGCAGCGCGTTGTAGCGTTCCCGCGTGCGCGTGGGGAGAGCCCATTCCATCATCTCGGTGTAAGAGGCCGTGGGAAGGTCGGCGCGTCCGATGGGCTTGTGTGTAATCAAATACTCGGCCGGCGAGCAGACATCCAGCCAGGACGAATTTTGTTCAAAGGCCGCAAAGAGATTGTCGAGCCATCCTTCTTGAAAGCAATGGTCGAAGGTGCCGGGCCATCCGCCAAATTTTTCCATGTCGTCGCCCATGGCCGCGATGCCATCGGGGTGGGCGGCGTGGGTCTCGTGCAGATGCACCATCACTTTATCGACGGTGTCCCACGGAATCAGGTAGCGCAGGGATTTTTGCCCTGGAATGATGCGAATGGTCTGGCCTTTGTCTTCGGCGATGTAGTCGCCGAACAATTCGGCCTGCTCGAAGCCCGCGGAAAGGAAGTGGATGTCGTCGAGGACCGTGTAAGCGACTTCCGCCTCAGCCAGCACGGAGGCGAGCTGAGGTTCCCAAACGCGTTCGGCGAGCCATGCACCGGTCGGGCGTTTGCCAAAGTGTTGCTCGACATAGTCCGCGAGCTGGACGATTTGCTCGTGCTGGTCCGCCGACGGGATTGAAATCAGAATGGGTTCATAAAAACCACCGCCCAACATTTCCACCTGACCCTTTCCTACCATCGTTCTTAAGGAGTCCAGATATTCCGGATGATGCTGCTCGATCCAAGTGAGTAGCGGCCCCGAATAGTGAAGGCCGACGTGTACGTTGGGATGCCGCCCGAGGGCTTCGACGAACGGCAAATAGCAACGGGCGTAGGATTGCTCGAAAACGTGATCGAAATTGCCAACGGGTTGATGCGCGTGGACGAGCAGAACCAAATGGAGCTTTGGCGGCACGGGAACTAGATCGGACTCCTGAATTACAGCATAACCCGTAGTGCGCGGTTATGAACGCTCAGAGAATGCAATATTACGCGAATTACACACCTGGGTTCGATCCGGGAACGGTATGTTCGGGGCGACTGCAGGTGCGCCTAGGGCGGCAACGCTCCCGCGGTTACGGCGACGAATGCTTCAAGATCCAGCTGGAAATCGTGGTTAGCGCTTCGGGAGCGAATGTCTCTTCAATGGCCCGGGATTCCGCGGGCAATCCCATATAGCAGTGCTGAAACTGGTGATTGAGCTCGGGCAGTTCGATGACCTGAAAATCCTTGTTGCCGCCGGTTTCGAGCGCCTTTTCAGCGAGCGGCAAATTTTCCTTCGGGGGCACTTGCAGGTCTTTCTCTCCGCCCAACACGAGGATGGGGCACTTCGTTTTTTGAAGTGCGGGCGCGGGATCATAGTCGAGGAAATAACGAAACCACGGCGAGCTTGTCCAATGAATTTGGCGTTGGAGAAACGCAGAAGGGCCGGCGGACCCCAGACCGCTCACCTTGACCAGATCCTCGAGCTTGTTTTCCAGGGTTGCCCGGTCCTTCTCGCGACGCACGAGATTGTACGATTCCCGGTCGAAGTCGAGGCTCTTGGCGACCTGTTCGGTAGTCATTCCGGCAGCTCTGGTGATCAGGTCCGATTGCAGCAGCAACGTTTCCTCCCCCTTGGTCGCGGGCCCGGCGAGGAGGACGATCCAGGCGACATCGCTCGAGCGTGAGGCAATCATGGGCGCGATAATGCCTCCTTCGCTGTGGCCGATGATGCCTATTTTTCGTGCGTCGATCTCTTTGCGGCGCTTGAGAAATGCCATGGCGGCTTCCGCATCCGCCGCGAAATCCGCTGTGGTGGCCTCGTCGTAGTTGCCTGTCGACTTGCCGACACCGCGTTTGTCGTAACGCAAGACCGCGATGCCCCGGCGCGTGAGGTAATCCGCGAGAACCAGGAAGGGGCGATGGCCGGAGTCAGTTTCATCGCGATCGAGCGGGCCCGACCCTACCAGCAGGATGGCCGTGGCGAAGGGCCCCATTCCTCGTGGGATCGTCAACGTGGCAGCAAGAGAGACGCCCGCCCTCGTGTTTGGGATGGTTAGCTCTTCCTCTTTGTAGGGATATGGTTTGATCGGAACTTGCGGTCGCCGCAGCTCTAAAATCTGATCGGAGCGCTTGAAATCGAGCCGAATGGAATCACCACTTTGATGCCAGGTTCCCGAGATGGTGTTCTTTGCACCGTTCAGGGAGCCGTCGTAAACAGCACGGACCGCAGGGAGATCCAGGTGGACTGCGGACTCGCTTTGGATAACTTTTGCCGCGGGAAAGCCGTTAATGCCCTGATCGATGCTGTCCATCGAGGCGATGAGTTGCCCTTGGGCATCGTGCGAAATTCGCAATTGCAGTCGATAGCGCATTCCGTTGGTTTCAAGAGCGGCCTGCCAGGTGCCTTCGGAGGTGGCCACCGCTCCTGGGGGATTTCGGGAGGCCGACATGTGGGGCTGGCGATGGAACGTCAGCGGAAGACTGGCACCGCCCTGAGACCATGTGCCGTCGATGGTCCAGCGATCGGCGGAAATTTCTCCTTCGTAGGAGGCGCTGACGGACTGGATAGCGAACTTAAATGTCGAGCCGGATGACTCCTGGACGCGGGCTTCGATCCCATAGACGCCCTGGTCGAGACTATCGAGAGAAGCCACGAGAGAACCGCGGTCGCCTTTGGCAACGTGGAGAACCATATGGAGCGTGGTGTCTCCAGCTTGCAATGTGCCAGACCAGACGCCTTCGAGTGCCGGAGCGCGGGATTGGGTGGCGGATGGCGAAGTCTGAGCCGCAACTTGCGCTCTCAAATCGCCGGCATGCGCGAAAGTGCAAACGAGCGCGACCAGTACGCAGAATGGAAAGTGGATCTTCAAACGCTGTCTCTCTGTCATATCCGCATTCACACCATTGTAGATGGCAGGAGTGCGGCAAGTGTTGGAAGAGCGAACAAGGAGATTCATCCGCGGCAGTCGGTGGCGGAAAAGAAAAGCGACACGCCGAAGCTGCCGCCGAAAGCTGCCTGGAATTGTTGAGGCTCAGCCCTACGAGTTCGCTACTTTTTCGCGTAAAAGTCCGCGTTGACGGGCGTGTAGCTCTGCCACTTCTCGGGCAGATCTTCCAGGGCGAAAATCGCGGTCACCGGGCAAACCGGAACGCAAGCGCCGCAATCGATGCACTCTGCGGGATTGATGAATAGCTGTTTCACGCCTTCGTACTCCGGCTCATCCTTGCGTGGGTGGATGCAATCGACGGGGCAGACATCAACGCAGGCGGTGTCTTTTGTGCCGATGCAGGGCTCGGCAATCACATATGCCATTCAAGGTCTCCTTATATTGGACCAAAGACCGGTGGCTCTTCGGAATTACAGCGCGCGACCGCCGGAAATTTCTTATACCACGGCCTCATCAGGGCCAACAAGCGATGACTTCGATTGTACGCAACACGATTGGGTTTCTCAACTTCGGTTCATGCGGCTAGAATAGTAGATGAAGGGATACTCATGAGAATTCGGACTGTTTTCGTCGCAATGGCGTTTTTCGTGGCGGCCGCCACGCTGGCCGCACCCCAAACTACCCCGCTTCACGATCCAAAATTGATCGACGCGCAGGGTTATCAGAACTTGGTGGAGCAATACCGCGGAAAGCCCGTGCTGATTACCTTCTGGGCGACCTGGTGTGAGCCGTGCCGTGACGAATTCCCCATGTTGAACGAGTTGGCGAAGGAATACGCCCCGAAAGGATTGCACGTCGTGGGCGTCAATCTCGATCAGGATGGCGATTTGATCTTAATGCGTCGTTTCATCACTCGCTACAAGCCGGTTTTCCCGAATTATCGCAAAAAAGCGGGCGGCGAGGATGCCTTTGTGCAATCCGTGCTGCCCGGATGGGGCGGCGCGATTCCCGCTTCGTTCTTTTACGCGAAAGACGGGCGGCAGATTGGCCACTTGCTCGGAGCAAACGATCGCGCGACGTATGAAGCGGCCATTCGCTCGCTGCTCGCATCGAATGACAGTGCCGCTGCGACGCACTAGCTCATACGGTTTCAGCCAACCCAGCCTGTTCTTCCAATCTCTTCTCGAGGCCTCCGATGATCGACACGAAGGGAAACAAAATCACTTATTTCGGCCATAGCACGTTTTCACTGACTACCCCCAGCGGACACGTGGCGTTGATCGACCCCTTTTTAACAGGCAACCCCGTTTGCCCGGAATCGCTGAAGAAGGTTCCGCGGCTCGACGTGATCTTTCTGTCCCATGCGCACTCCGATCATTCCGCTGACCTGTTGGCGCTGGCGAAACAGCACAAACCGAAAATCGTCGCTATTTTCGAGATGTGCCTGTGGGTGGGAAGCAAGGGATTCAAGAAAGAAACCATGCCGATGGGAAAAGGAGGAACGCAGCGGGTTGGCGAATTTCAAGTCACGATGACGCATGCGTTCCACTCGAATTCAATCCACGACGGCGACAAGGTTATACCTGCCGGCGAACCGGCGGGCTTGGTGATTCGCATGCCCGGGGGCTTCACGATTTATCACGCTGGGGATACCGCGCTATTCAGCGACATGAAATTGATCGGCGAACTGTACAAGCCGGAACTCGCCATGCTGCCGATCGGCGACCATTTTACGATGGGCCCTCGAGACGCCGCGTATGCCATTCGTTTTCTCGGAGTCAAGCATGTCATTCCGATGCACTATGCGACGTTCCCGGTTCTAACTGGCACGCCGGAAGCCCTACGATCCGAGGCCAAAGACATTGCCGGTTTGGAGATCCACGCGCTGAAACCAGGAGAAAATCTGTGATCCGCACCGAAAACCTCCGCAGTGAGTACATTCAGGACGACGTTGAGCAGTATCTCTACGAACTGCTTCCACCGCGCGACGCTGTGGTCACCGAAATCGAAGACTATGCGGCGAAGAATCGCGTGCCGATCATTGGTCCTGCCGTAGCACGTTTACTCACGCTGCTGGTGCAGGTGTCCGGCGCCAGGCGGATTTTTGAGATGGGCTCGGCGATCGGCTATTCGACGATCTGGCTGGCGCGCGCCGCTGGGCCGAAGGCGGAGGTGTTTTACACCGACGGTGATCCCGAAAAGGCGCGCCGTGCTCAAGACTATTTTCGGCGGGCTGGCGTGGCCAAGCGCATCAAGGTCCAGACCGGCGACGCCATCGCATTGATGAAGAAAGCGCCCGGAAAATTCGATTTCATCTTCAACGACATCGACAAGCATCAGTATCCCGACGCGCTGCGGGCAGCCCTGCCAAAGCTGAAGCGCGGAGGTCTGCTGGTCACGGACAACACGTTGTGGTCGGGCAAAGCGGCGCGTCCGGCGGCGACTGATGACAAGCACACACTTGGCATTCAGGAATTCAACCGCCTCGTTTATACCTCCAAGGATTTGTACCCGGTGCTGATTCCGTTGCGCGATGGTGTTACGGTCTGCCGGAAACTCTAACTATCTGTTTTGGGATCGTGAGCAACCTCAGTCGCAAGCCTCTCCATCTCACTTTGAACGGAACGCCGCGATGCGGGGGATGCGAATGCGATGACAATAGCTTCCGTGGCGGCACCAAAAACTCCGGCCCGACGTCCGCCGGGTCCAAAAGGTAATTTCTTGCTGGGCAGCTTGGCCGCGGTCTCGCGCGATTGGCTGGGGTTCTATGAGCAATGCGCCAGAGAATACGGTGACATCGTCCAGGTTCGATTTCTGCACGTTCCCATATGTCTTCTGGTTCATCCCCGAGATATCGAATACGTGCTGGTAACAAATCCAGGCAACTTCACCAAATCCGCGGACTATCGCGCGCTACAGCGCGTTTTGGGCCGCGGGTTGCTCACCAGTGAAGGAACTTTCTGGCAGCGGCAGCGAGGCCTCATCCAGCCGGCTTTTCGCCGCGAGAATATTCTCTCCTACGCTAGAGTGATGACCGCCGCGACGACCCGCATGGTCGATGGCTGGCACAACTACGAGTCACGCAACCTGCACGACGACCTGATGCGCGTGACCCTGGAGATTGTCGCGGAGTGCCTTTTCGGCGCACAGGTCGGCGACGCCGCCGAACGGGTCGGTAAGGCCATGCACGTGGTGACCGAAAGGTTCGTACATGACGCCGCCCAGGCTCTACTTTTCCCCTTCGACATTCCTGATTTCCTGGCCCCCAGACGCCGTCATGCCGTCAGCGAACTGAAAGACGTGATCAACGGAATTATCCAGGAGCGACGCAAATCCGATCAGCCCCGTCAAGACTTGCTCGGCAGTCTCCTCCAAGCGCGCGACGCAAACGGCAGTCCTATGAGCGACGCGCAGTTGCGAGACGAAGTCATGACGCTTTTTCTGGCAGGCCACGAAACGACTGCAATCACCCTGTCGTGGACCTTTTTCCTGTTGGCGCAACACCCACAAGTCGAAGCGCTTGTCGTCAAAGAGTTGCGCGCCGTCCTCGGTAATCGCGAACCGGTGCCCGAGGATCTTCCGCGTTTGCGTTACACGGAGATGGTCCTCAAGGAAGCGATGCGTTTCTATCCAGCTGTGTGGGGCATTGGCCGCAGAGCGCTGGCGGACTGCGAAATTGGCGGCTATCGAATTTCAGCGGGCACAAACGTTTTCATCCTTCAATGGCTGACCCACCGTGACTCACGATTTTTCCGCAACCCGGAAGCCTTTGATCCAGAACGCTGGCAGGAAGATCCGGTTCGCACCGGGAAGATTCCGCGATTTGCGTACTTCCCTTTTGGAGGAGGGCCCAGAGTTTGCGTGGGTGCATCCTTTGCGATGATTGAAGCCACCACGCTGCTCGCCACGATCCTGCGGAGGGTTCGCCTGGAGTGCCAAACGGGCCATCCGGTCGAGATGCTGCCATCGGTCACGCTGCGTCCAAAACACGGCGTCCGCGTCATCGTCCGCCTGCGCCATCCGCCTGCGTGACAGCTTTTGGCTGGGCTATTGGCGGAAGAAATTCCGCAGCAGGAATCCAATGTTCGCCGGACGTTCCGCCAGCCGCCGCATAAAATAGGGAAACCAGTCCCGCCCATACGGAATGTAAATGCGAACGTGGTAACCGCCATTCACCAGCCGCCGCTGCAAATCCGTGCGGATTCCGTACAACATCTGAAACTCGAAATCGTCCTTGGAGATCTGCTTCGCCGCAGCCCACCGAATCGTTTCCCCGATCATGTGCGGGTCGTGCGTCGCAATCGCGTGATAGAAGCCGCTGGGCAGCAGCATTTGCATCAACCGCACGTAGTTCGCATCCACATCCCGTTTTCGCTCGAACGCAACCTCGGAAGATTCTTTGTAAGCGCCCTTGCAGAGCCGCACGCGGCAGCCGTAGCTCAGCAAGTCCTGAATATCGCCCTCACTGCGATATAGGTACGCCTGGATCACCGTTCCAATGGCGGCACTTCGAGCGCGAATGCGTTTTACCAGCTCTACGGTCCGCTGCGTGTAGACCGATCCTTCCATATCCACGCGCAGAAAATTACCGTAGCCCGCCGCGCGCTCGACGACGGAAAGAACCAGCCCCTCGCAGAATTCGGCGCTCAAATCCAGACCGAGTTGCGTCAACTTACAGGAAACGTTGGCTTGAAGGTCTTCCTTAGCGATGCGCTCGAAAATTTCCAGGTAAGCGTCCCGCGCGCGTTGGGCATCGGTTGTAGTGGCGACATTTTCGCCAAGATAGTCGAGACTCGCGAGCATCCCAACGTCGTTGCACTTGCGCGCGGCGGCAATCGCTTCGTCAAGCGTTTCGCCGGCTACGAACCGCCGCGCCATGCTCCGCGTGGAATTGTTGGAGGTAACCCAGCGCGCAAATCCCGGGCTGTCCGAAAGTTTGAGGAGCGTCGACCTGAGCATGGGCCTTTCGATTATGCCCGCGCGCGATTTGCGCGGCTAGGTCCACGCTAATCGTTGTGCTCTTCCAGGAACTTTTCCGCATCCATGGCGGCCATGCACCCCGAACCAGCGGCGGTGACGGCTTGCCGATATCGATGATCCTGCACATCGCCAGCAACAAAAACGCCGGGAATCGTCGTCAAACTGCCGTGCTTGGCGATCAAATAACCGTTCGCGTCCGTTGCCAGCTTGCCCTTCAGCACTTTGGTGTTGGGATCGTGCCCAATGGCAACGAAAAGGCCGTGGACCGCAATTTCACGCGTCTCACTCGACTCCGGATTGCGCAACCTCACGCTCTCGACGGAGCCATCCTTGGCAATGATCTCATCCACGACGGCGGGCGTTACAAATTCAATCTTTTCGTTCGCTCGCGCGCGGTCGATCATGATCTTCGAAGCGCGGAACTCCTTCCGCCGGTGAATCAGGTACACCTTGCTGGCGTACCGCGACAAAAAGTTGGCCTCTTCCATCGCCGTATCGCCGCCGCCGACCACCCCGATCGGTTTGCCTCGGAAGAAGTAGCCATCGCACGTGGCGCAGGTCGAAACACCGTGGCCGATCAACTCACGTTCGTTGGGCAGCCCAATCAGACGAGCCGACGCCCCCGCCGCAACAATCAACGCTTTGGCTTCATATGTATCTTTGCCCGCGACGATCTTGAATGGCCTCTGGCTCACGTCCACGTCGGTGATCACACCGGACTTAAACTCGGTGCCGAACTTGGCTGCCTGCTTGCGCATATTTTCGATCAGCTCGGGTCCCATAATACCGTCCGGAAAGCCGGGAAAGTTTTCCACGTGTGTGGTCAGCGAAAGCTGGCCTCCCGGCTCGTGACCATCGATCACCAGCGGCTTCAAGTTGGCGCGCGCCGCGTAGATCGCGGCCGTCAAGCCCGCGCAACCACTGCCGATGATTACCACGTTGTTCATTCGAAGGCTCCTGACGCTATTTGATTCCGCAACATGCCCGGCCGATTCATTGAAGATCATTGTAGCAAACTCGCACCGTCAGCTCCGAAAGCGCCTGGCGTCCAATTTGGAGAGCCATTTGGACTTAGCCCGCATTGACGCTTGTCGCGGGCGTCGCTAGGCTGTCTTTTGAACGTAAAGCTATCTCGGAAGGAATGAGCTGATGGATCCGCGCTACCCAATCGGAAAATTCGAAATGCCCCCGGAAATTACGCCCGCCCGCCGCCATCAGGCCATCGACGAAATCGCGGCGACGCCAGCGAAATTACGCGTGGCCGTCAACGGCCTGGACGAAGCGCAGCTCGACACGCCCTACCGCGAAGGCGGATGGACCGTTCGGCAGGTAGTTCACCACGTACCCGACAGCCACATGAACGCCTTCATCCGCTTGCGGCTGGCCCTCACCGAGGACAAGCCGACGATCAAGCCCTACGAAGAAGCCCGCTGGGCCGAACTCGCCGACGCAAAGCTGCCTATTGCCGTGTCGCAGACACTGCTCGATTCCTTGCACGAGCGCTGGGACATCCTCTGGCGATCACTGAATCCCGAACAATTCGCCCGCCCACTGATTCATCCGGAAAGCGGCGAGCGCAACGTCGATTGGCTCCTCTTTCTCTACGAGTGGCACGGCAAACACCACACCGCCCACATCACCAACCTCCGCAAACAAAGAGCCTGGTAGTGTAGCCTGATCGTGCCGCCCAAATGTGCGCTCGTATGTAGGAGCTGTATGTAGACGCCGGGCTTTGGCCCGGCGAACCATTCCAATGCCAACCTCACAAACCTGGGACCCCGAACGCTACGCCCGCAATGCCCGCTTCGTCTCCGACCTGGGCGCGCCAGTCCTCGAACTACTCGCTCCCATGCCGGGCGAACGCATCCTCGACCTCGGCTGCGGTGACGGCGTCCTGACCGCCAGGCTAGCAGGCGTGGGATGTCGCGTCATCGGCGTAGATGCCAGCCCCGCACAAGTGGACGCCACGAAGAAATTAGGAGTGGATGCGCATGTAGTGGACGGCGAGCACCTGAATTTCGACAACGAATTCGACGCCGTCTTCAGCAACGCAGCACTGCACTGGATGCGCCGTCCCGATTCGGTAATCGCCGGCGTCTGGCGCGCTCTGCGCCCAGGTGGACGCTTCGTAGCCGAAATGGGCGGCCACGGCTGCGTAGAAACAATCAAGCGCGCACTCATCGAAGCCCTGGATCGCCGTGGCATCGATGGCCAAACCGCGAATCCTTGGTATTTTCCGACGGTCGAAGACTACTCCGCCCGCCTGATCAACGGCGGTTTCAATATCAATTACATCGCGCTCGTTCCGCGCCCGACTCCGCTACCCGGCGACGTAACCGCGTGGCTCGAAATCTTCGCCCAGAACTTCACGGCAACTCTTGCGCCTGCCGAGCGCACCACTTACCTGGCTGAGGTCCAGGAATCGCTTCGCCCTAAACTTTGCGACGCCGAAGGCAAGTGGACCGCCGACTACGTCCGCCTCCGCTTCGAGGCGAGAAAATCGAAGTGAAGAAGTAATGAAGTAAAGAGGCAAAGAAAGAGCTCAACACGCTCTCGTGCCCGTCTATTTCATTACCTCGTCTTCACATCCCAAATTGTCTCAAATGATGATCTATATGCAGATAGCCCCAACGCATCCACTCTTCTTCCGACAACTCCAAGAACATGGGGTGAGGCTTCCACACGAAATTCCTGGGCTGTCCCGTAAATCTCTCAAATAGCTGAAGCAACTCCCGCCGATCCGCCTCAAACTCCGCAGGCTGCGTCCCGCCAATCTCCTGATCCATCTCCGGCATGGTCTTCACTCCATGCGGCCACGGGAACGGCGCGTATAGCGCAATCCACTTAATGACGCCGCGCCCACACATCGGCCTCGGCGCCAACGATTTTTGTCCCATCACTCCGCGAAATGAATCCGCCAGGTGGCAGACCATCTGGTGCGCGGACATTTTCCCCCATCGGCGTTGGCTGTCCACCCGCACCCGGCCGACGCGTTCCTCGATCTCTTTCCGGCACTGCGCTTCCGCCAGCGTCTTCATGCTAACCCCTGCATCATTTTCCAACCTTCCAGCGTTCCTGTCACCGTCTCCGACTCTCCGGAAAAGGACAGTAGGGGTGAGACAAAAAACCTCTTGACATATTCCTATATGGGCATGTATTCTCTGCCCATGGCTCGCGCTTCCACAACCTCCGATGCCTTCAACGCTGTCGCCGAACCCCGCCGGCGCGACATCCTGAACTATCTCGCCCTTCAGGAACGCTCCGTCGGAGACATCGTGGACAGTCTGAGCATGGAGCAGCCCTCGGTCTCGAAGCACCTGCGTGTCCTCAAAGATGTCGGCCTGGTCCAGGCTCGCCGAGACGGCCGGCGCATGTTCTATCGCACGAACGCCGAAGCCATCCGCCCGCTCCACGAGTGGACCAGCACCTTCGAGCGATTCTGGTGGCACCAGTTGAACCGCATCAAGGAACGCGCTGAAGGCAAGAACGATCCGTCAAACAACACGCCCTCTAATTTCATTCCAAGGAGTAAAAATGATCTCGACCGCGACAAGAATTGAAGATTTGACGCTGAACATCACGCAGGAAATCCACGTGAACGCCTCTCTGGAAACGACGTTCGCCGCCCTTCTCGATCAGCTCGGGCCGCTCAGCGAAACGGCCGAGGGCCAGTCAATGAACATGAAGATTGAGGCCTGGCCGGGCGGGCGCTGGTATCGCGACCTCGGTGGCGAAAACGGCCACCTGTGGGGACACGTGCAAGCCATCAAACGCCCCACGCTTCTGGAATTTACCGGCCCACTGTTCATGTCTTATCCGGTCGTCAATAACGTGCAATACCGTCTGAGTGAAGTCGCGGGCGGAACGCTGATCAAGTTCTGTCACACCGCGCTGGGACTGGTCATCGACGACCACCGCACCGGCGTGAACAAAGGCTGGTCGAGCATTCACGAAAACGTTCGCAAACTTGCTGAGTCCCGGCGCGCGAAGTAGCACGGCTGCGGGAGGAAATACTTATGTGTCCGGCATGCATGGCGAGTGCGGCTTTGATGGTAGCAGGCGTGATCTCTAGTGGCGGGCTCACTGCGCTCGCTGCAAAACTCCGCCACTCCAAGACAAATCTGGCCAAAAGGAATCCCGGCAACAACTCATCCGATCAGCAAGTCCAATCCGAAGAACTAAAACGAAAGGAGCAGTAATCATGGCAACAGCATCAAGCAAGACTGAAAATCCGAAAGTCGTATCTCCCGCCGAGTGGCTCGCGGCGCGAAAAGAACTCCTGGCGAAAGAGAAAGAGTTCACGCACCTGCGCGACGAATTGAGCCGCAAGCGTCTCGAACTCCCGTGGGAAAAAGTCGAAAAAAACTACGTGTTCGAAGGTCCCAACGGCAAGGTGTCTCTCGCCGATCTGTTCGGCAGTAAGAGCCAATTGATCGTCTATCACTTTATGCTGGGCCCGACCTGGACCGAAGGCTGCCCCGGCTGCTCCTTCCTCGCCGACCACTTTGGCGGGAGCCTCCCTCACCTCGCCGCCCGGGACGTTGCATTCGTGGCGATTTCGCGCGGTCCGCTTCCACAAATCGAGGCCTTCAAGAAGCGCATGGGCTGGGGCTTCAACTGGGTCTCGTCCAGCAGCAACGACTTCAATTTCGACTACCACGTCTCGTTCCTGAAAGGCGGCACCACGAACGGCGAGATCTATTACAACTACACCACTCAAAAATCAGGCGCCGAGGAAATGCCAGGCGCAAGCTGCTTCTACAAGGACGCAGCCGGGAACATTTTCCACACGTACTCGAGCTACGGCCGCGGGCTTGAACCGATGATCGGCGCGTACGACTGGCTCGACATCGCTCCGAAGGGCCGCGACGAAGCCAGCCTTAAACCACCGATGTCCTGGGTGCGTCACCACGACAAGTACGTTGAAGCCCCGATCGCCTGAAATCGCGCAGGCGGCTTGTAAGCAAGTCGCCTGCGTCTCTAGCGCTGAAGTTGACCCCATGCATGAGGCGTATTGCGCAATAGGGAAACGCCAAGTCTCCTGCAATCTGCGGCGCGACACACTCATGATTGCGCGTAGTAACAGCCTCAGTTTGTGTTAAAGGGTAGGGGCAGCATCACGGCAACCTTTGTGCCGTTTGCATTCGAGATGATCCGCAGCGTGCCACCAAACTGGCGAACTCTTTCCTCCATGCCACGCACTCCGACTCCGGCGCTCGCGGCCGTCATGTCGCGCTGCCTTTCCGGAGAAATCCCTTTGCCGCGGTCGCTGATTTCAAATTCCACGGCGCGCGCGGAGCGCGTCATTAAAATCTTAGCGAAGCCGCTTCCGGAATGACGATGAATGTTGGTGAGACATTCCTGCACAACACGAAAGATAACCAGTTCCAGTTCCTTCGGAAGTCTTTCCGGATCTGCAGGCAACTGCAGTTCCACATTGATCTTGCTGCGCTCCGAAAAACCCTCGACATACCATCGAAGGGCGGATTCCAGGCCGACTTCATCGAGGAGCGGAGGATGCAGCAGGTAGGACAGCGTACGGATTTCCTTCGACAACTCGTCCGAGAGGTCTTGGCTTTCCGCGGCGAGCCGGATGATCTTGGGGTCCTGATTTCTGGCTGCCTGGCGTAGCGTGGAAAGATTCATGCCCAGCGCTGCAAGCGCCTGCCCCGCGTGGTCGTGTAATTCGCGGGCCATGTGTCGTCGCTCTTCGTCCTGCGCCTGCAGCAAGCGCCCGGTCAGTTCCCGCAAGCTGCTCTCCGCGCGCTCGCGTTCCAAAATTTCGGCTTCCAGTGCGGCGGTTCGCTCGGTGACCTTCTTCTCCAATTCGTCGTTCGCTTTCCGTAAAGCTTCCTGAGCAACTTTCAATGGAGTGAGATCGGTGATGAACGCCGCCACTTCCGGATCGCCTTCGGAGTGACCGATAGTCGACGCTCCTATGAGGATGGGAATGCGCCTCCCGTCTTTCGCGATGTACGCCTTTTCGTACACCTCGCAGCGTGCTAGCGTTCGCAGTTGCTGGACCGCATTGGCGTCAGCCTCTGCATACTCGGGTGGCGTGAGTTCGGTCCAGCGCACCCTCCCGGCACTCACGTCTGCCTGAGAATAACCCAGCGTATTTAGGAACCCCGGATTCACATATCTGAGTTCACCCTCGAGGTTACCAATGACCATGCCGAACGGGTTTGCCACCACGAGGCTGCTGAATCTTTCGGCGGCCTGCGCGATTTCCGCCTGATGCACTTCGCTTTGCAGCAGACTCGCAATCCGTGTTCCCACCAACTGGAAAAATGTTTCGTACCGCTCATCAAACGGCAAGCGCGGACTGATCCCGAAAACAAGAACGGCCTGAATCGAAGCCCCGGTGAACTGCAGCGGCAACACGTAAGCGCGAGTCACAGGCTCCGGCCACGGTGGATACACCAGGTCGCCGAAGCGGTGTTGCAAATCCTCAACCAGCACTGGCGTTTGCGAACTTACGGCATTTGCCGATAACCAGTTTTCCGGGTCCGCCAACACTTCGAACGCGGCGCTTCCGGCATGAACAATCCCCTCCGGGGTGAGGAGATACAGCGCTGCAAAAGGGATGTCGGCGGAGTTGTTGCCAAGTTTCCTTAAAATATTTTGCCCAAAGTAAAGCAACGGTTCCGCAGTTGCCTGCTGCCCCTGGGCCGGGAAGTCCAAGGTAATCGCGAGCAGCGTGCGCAGCCGTCGTTCGCTGAGTACTTGTTCGGTGGTCTCGCTGCACACCACCAGCGTGCCGTGCACTGCTCCATCGCGATCTCGCACCGGACTGTAGCTGTACGTCCAGTAGACCTCTTCCAGTTCTCCGTTTCGGTTGATGGGAACAAGCTGGTTCGTATTCCAAGTGGACTCGCCGCGACTCATCACCGCTTCGATTTGTGGGCCAATGATGGGCCATATTTCCGGCCAGCATTCGGTGCCCCGCTGACCAACGGCCGCGGGATGCTTGTCGGCACGAATGCTTGGCCGATAGCCATCGTTGTAGAACTGCACAAGGTCCGGTCCCCACCACAAAAACATCGGGTGCCTAGACGCCAGCAACACGTTTACCGTGGTCACGAGGATGTCCGACCAGGTCGCAACCGGGCCCAGGGGACTCTTGTCCCAGTCGAACGCGCGAATGATCTCAGCCATTTCACCGCTGCCAATGATTCGCGAAGACGAACCCGCTCGGCTAGTCTGAGGTGCTTGGCTCATACGATTCGGATTTGGAGACGACGACATGATTCCATCGAAATCCCGCGATTTTTGCGAATTGCGCTACGACACCAAAAATCTTAAAAACCGTGATCCGCGAATCAGGCTGCCGCTGGGAGCGGGACCGGACGCTCGTTGCCACGATTGTCGCTCAAAACCGTGCTCTCATTAAACCATAACCTGAGGCACGCCGGAGCGCTGTCCTCGCGCTGAATCTATTCCGGATTGCGTGCACGAGCTCGCAGACCGCCAGTTCCCAGAGATTCCGAAGCACGACGGCACTATAAATCGTGTCCCAAACGATCCAGGAGCTCGGGGATTTCCGTGATGGAATCCAGCAGAAATTCGGGTCGTGCGGCGCGCAGTCCTTGTTCTGTCGGAAAACGCCCGAGGACGGCGATCGCGCGCACTCCGGCGCGCCGCGCCATTTCCAAATCGTGCGGAGAATCGCCCACATAGACGCACGCGCCAGGACTCAGGCGCATTTGTTTCAGCGCCAGGCGAAGCGGTGCGGGATGCGGTTTTTTCTGCCTGGTGTCGTCGGCGCATACGCGCGACGCAAATAGGCGCGTCAACCGGAAGTAGCGCAGTTGGCGCGTGACCCGGTCGCGGTCGCCGCTGGTGACCAGTCCGAGCCGATACCGCCGTTGGATGCGTGCCAGGACACGACGCGCACCCGCCACCAGCTTGGGCCTATGCATGGCGTATTGCTTGCGCCAGGCCAGGTTGGCAGTATTCCAGCTGGCGCGCGGCAGTTTGGCGGCGCGATAGACGTTGTACCAATTCGGCGAATAGTGTCGCGCGAGTTCGTCGAGGCCCCAGGGAATATCCATCTCGCGGAACATAGCAAGGTACGCGCTGGAATCGGCGTCGAAAGAGTCGAGGAGAGTGCCGTCCCAATCGAACAGCACCGCTTCGATGGGATGTTTCTGCTTTACGGGCATCGCGCGGAAAAGAGTAGCAGAGAATTCGCTGAGCTATTGATGATGTAGCCGTGAGATGACAGGCGGGACCGTGTTGTGGGCCAATGCCTGCCGCGCTTGGTGCTTTGTCGGGGCTACAGCTTCAGAAATCGCGCGGGCACGCGATCGTCGCGATCGAAGGACATGTCATCGAACAGCGCGGCAACACCGTACCAGCCAGGCATGGCGGCAGGCTCGAGTCTCTGCACGCGCGCCGCGGTTGCCACGACAACGTTCCCGCGGCCCATGGGCCGGCTGACCAGCACGATTTCCAATTCGATCTGCGTGCCTAAGGCGAGTTGTTTGGGGCAAAGAAAGAAAACGCCGGTCGAACTGATATCCCGCGTCACCAGAGTAATCGGAAATTCTTCCAGAATGCTGTTCACGCTGCGCAGCCGCAGCGGGAGCCGCAGGGTCGCTCGCGGGTACTCTCGATGCTCCGGATGAACGCCCACGGCATGCGTGGGAACGCGAACAAAACGCCGCGGTTGGGTTTCGGTGATCAGCGGCACCACGCGTAGCGTGGGCGCGCGGGAGGCTACTGCCTCCGTCTGCGGCACAACAACCGGTACAAGTGAACGTGACTGGGCCGGCACGGTTTTCGACGCCGGCTCAATAACCCTTGCGAGGTTTGTTGCCCTCATCTCACCCTCAGAGACGCTGACATCACCAAATTGTATTGTTCCCGACCCACCAAAAGCGGCTAAGTCGAAGTCGCTCCCACCTGCGAAGGTGGGTCGCTAAAATGCCACTATAAGCGGCTAAGGTCAACCATTGGAAAGCAGTGCGCGTGTCCTAAGATCAAATACATGGTCATAGTACTTCGCCATTCCGGAGCGTGGCCGACAGGGCCCACCCCATCGACCAACGCCTACTTTGACGAACCTTTCCGGATATACCGACTCGCTTGCGGAGTTCATCTTGTGTAGTGAAGCCCGGGCAGCGTTTGGGCGGTGCGAAGTTGATCAGGGCGTGCACCAATATGGCGCTGTACATATGAGCTTCTCGCGTCTACGTTATTCTTTTTACGCAGGATGGATCGGGCGTTCCGTCGCAACCCAGGCCAATGCCTATCACCACAGTCACCCAGTCGAAATCCGACAGTCCTCCGCACCACAAGCCTTCCCTCGACCAAACGGGTGGCGCAACGTTGCTGCTCGCCGCGTTCGGCGCCGTCTATTTGATCTGGGGCTCGACGTATCTCGCGATTCGCGTGGGCGTCGAATCCTTTCCGCCTCTCCTGTTGGCGGGATCGCGCCATTTGATCTTTGGCTTGTTGTTCTATCCGCTCTTGCGGTGGAAGACGGGCATACGTCCGACCTGGGCCAATTGGCGCACGGTGACGGTTACAGGTTTCCTGTTGCTGTTCGTAGGAAACGGCGGGGTCTGCGTTGCGGAACAGACTGTGCCCTCGGGAGTAACCGCGTTGCTGGTGGCGACGGTTTCGCTGTGGATGGTTCTGATCGATTGGTTGCGACCCGGTGGAGTGCGACCTGTCGCCCGCGTCCTGATCGGCTTGTTGCTGGGCTTCGCGGGTCTTGCGTTGCTGGTGGGACCGAAGGATCTCGGAGGATCAGCGCGCATCAATCCCGTCGGGGTCGCGATTCTCGTCGTGGCGTCGTTAGCCTGGGCCTGCGGCTCGCTCTATTCCAAGCATGGCCAAATGCCGAGTTCCCCGCTTCTGGGCGCAGCAATGCAGAGTCTGACCGGCGGCACCGTGCTATGGATTGTGGGCTGGTTATCCGGGGAAGTACGCTCTCTTCACCTTGCCGCAGTCTCGACGCGTTCGTGGGTGGCGATGGGGTATTTGGTATTTTGCGGCTCGATGATCGGATTTACGGCTTATATCTATATTTTGAAGCACAGCACCGCCACCCGAGTCGCTACCTATGCGTTTGTCAACCCGGTGGTCGCACTGTTTCTGGGATGGCTGCTGCTGGGGGAATCGATCACGCTCCGGACGATTTTGGCGGCAGCGGTGATTCTGGCCGCGGTGCTGCTGGTGATCACCGCGCCCCACCGCCAGGCTGTACCCACTGCTAACACTGTCTCAGAGGCCGCCGAAGCCTAACTTCGTTCCGCCTAGTGGTGGGGCGGGTTCCGATTCTTCTTTGACGCGCCTTTGCGGATAGATTTGTTTTTCTCCTTGAGTTACTTTGGCCTTGCCATGATGAGTCAAACCAATACGCAGTCCGGATCAAACATTCCGCCGAGTGCCGCGGCCCGCTACTGGCGCGCTACCTTGTCGCGTGACACGCGAGCCGATGGCACCTTCGTGCTGGCGGTGCGCTCGACGCAAATCTATTGCCGCCCGTCCTGTCCGGCTCGACGTCCATTGCGCCGGAACGTCGTCTTCTTCCGTACCCGCGAAGAGGCCGAAAAACAAGGATTCCGGCCGTGCCTACGTTGCAAGCCCAATGAAGTAGCGGGTCCAGTGGCGCTGGTCGAGCGTGCCACGCGCCAATTGGCAGAGTCCGCCGAAGAGAGCGTCCGATTTGGCGCGCTGTCGGGCACCCTTGGCACGACGCCCGCAACGCTGCGCAGGGCGTTCCTGCAGGTAACCGGCCTGCGGCCTCGCGAGCTCGCGGAAGCGTTGCGGCTAGCGCGCTTCAAGAAAATGTTGCGCGCCGGGAAAAGCATCACGGACGCGCTTTACGAAACGGGCTACGGCTCCTCGAGCCGCGTGTACGAGCGGAGCAACGCACAGTTGGGAATGACGCCTGCGACTTATCGAAAGGGAGGAATGGGTATGAAGATCGGTTACAGCATTGCGAAATCGACGCTGGGCAAGGTCCTGGTTGCGGCTACGGACCGAGGAGTCTCCGCAGTTTATCTCGGAGATGCGGAAGCAAAACTCGTGCAGGAGTTGAAAGGCGAATATCCCCGGGCGGAGCTTGTTCCCGCCGACGATTCCTTCGAGCGCTGGGTGAAAGAAATCGTACAGCGCGTGGAAGGCAAACCGCCGCGCATCGAGTTGCCGCTGGACTTACAAGCGACAGCCTTTCAGCGCCGCGTCTGGCAAGAGTTGCAACGCATCCCCGCGGGGACAACGCGGACGTACTCTCAAGTCGCCAAAGCACTTGGGAACCCGAAGGCGGTGCGAGCCGTGGCGCGTGCGTGCGCAACCAACCCCGTCTCCATCGTAGTGCCGTGCCACCGCGTGATCCGAGAAGACGGCAATCTTGCAGGATACCGCTGGGGCCTGTCGAGAAAAGAACAGCTGTTGGCGCAGGAAAAGATAGCAAGTCGCTGACGGGCGTTTTCCGAGAACCCGTTCTTGCGAGAACCAATGTAGGCGCCGGGCTTCAGCCCGGCGTCGAAACGACCACCGCAGGAAATACAGCCGGGCGCAATGTAAGGGCGCGCTTCAGAGTCTCCCTCGCTCCGGTTAGCAACCCACGCGCAGTCGAGAACGATCTCAGCCCCTCGGCTTCACCCGAGTTACGTCTTTTGGCCAGTCCTGCTTGAACCTGGAATCGCTGATCTTAAGATTCTTCATCACATTGGAATAGTGAAACTGTATATAGTCGCCTGATCCAGTTTCGTGGAATTTCTGCTGAATCGGGAGCCATGAAGACTGGTCAATCCACATCTGAATCGTCGTAATTTGGTGGCGCACGTCGTCTGATTTCGGCGTCAACTCCAGGAGAAAGGTCTTTCGGCCATCGAGCTGGTCTTCTCCGGTCAACTTGACATCGTAGCTCTTCAGCATGTTCTGGCTTTTAGTGCCAAAGCCCAGCAGCACGTATTGATCAACCATGGCGCGGTTTTTGCCGAGATCGTATTCCTCGACGCGCTTGATCTTCGGTGTATACACGAAGAGCGAATCGCCATTACGGAGAATGGTGCGCGGGTCGGGTTTCAGGATTTCGATGCGCATCTTCTGGTCCTTGCGCACGAAAATCTGTCCCGTTTCGGTTGAGCTATCCTTCACGACATCGGTGTACTTGGTATTTTCGAGGTCGGCGGTAAGACTGCGAAAATCGGCGGCGGATTTGTCCATCATGGCCAGGACCGATTCGGTGGTTGCTGCTCCCGGGGTCTGCGCGGCCCGCACGTGCATGACACAAGCAATCGCACAGAGCCCGAATAGGGCAACAGACCAGAATGTCCGTGTCAAAATGAGCCCCTGCGGCGGATAAACCGACGGATGAATTCCGCTCGATTTAATCGTAGCACATAGGGACAGATGCGCGAACCCGGGAGAATGTTTCCAGGTAGCACAGACGCGGCGCGAGGCGCCAGAGCAATGCCGTTCGATACTACCGGCCCAAGTTTTTTTCGATCGCAAGTCTCGGCCGAACCACGAGAATCACTTAGCGATGAATCTCGACCTGGTAAGCGATCACCGTGCCGGCCTCGTCTCGAACCGCCTCGATGTTCGTGATCGAGAAACGCCCGTTACGCAGGTCCGGCAACGCTTTCTTCAGCGCGTTGTGCAAATCGTTTTGCAGCGCCGGGGTCTTCTCCGGCGGCGCCAGAACGCGCGCGTCGACGCGGTAAGTCTGCCGCGCATCGCGTTCCGAGCCGGCGACCAGCGCCACTTGTCCCGCCGACGCAGGCATTCCGACTTGCGGCTCGTCATGAAACCATCTGGGCGGCGTCGCCAACACAAAAATCAAGATGAGAATCACCGCGAGGTCGTATTGCCAGGTACCGCGCTCGTACGACCAGAAAAACGTTCGCGAGAGAATGGTTTTGAGGCTGGCCATCTCAATCCGCGGGAATCCCGTCCACGATCACGCCATCACGCATATGCACGACACGGTCGAAATAGGTGACCGCTTCGGGATTGTGTGTGATCATGACCACCGTCTGGCTCAAATCCTTGTTCAGCTGTCGCAGCATTTGCAGCACGATTTCGGAATTTTTCGAATCCAGGTTCCCGGTGGGCTCGTCCGCGAGTAATATTTTCGGCTCGTTGATGATCGCCCGCGCGATCGCCACCCGCTGTTGCTCCCCGCCCGAAAGTTCCGAGGGCTTGTGCTGAAGGCGGCCCTCGAGGCCCAGCATCTTGGTGACAACATCGAAGCGGTGCGGATCGAAGCCATCGCCGTGAATAAATTGTGCGATGGCGATATTGCCTTTGGCGGTGAGTGTCGGCAGGAGGTTGAAACGCTGGAACACGAAGCCGATTTTGTGGCGGCGCAGCTTGGTTCGCGCCGCGTCACTCATCGTCGTTAGGTCGTTGCCGTCCACAAAAACGCGGCCCCGGGATGCTTGCGCCAGCCCGCCAATCACGTAGAGAAGAGAAGACTTGCCGCAACCCGAAGGTCCCATGACCGCAACCGACTCTCCCGGAGCGACCTCAAAATTCACGCCGCGCAAAGCCGGTACTTCTACCTTGCCTGCATGGTAGAGCTTCCACAGACCTTCCGTTTTGAGTATCGACTCCACGCTGTTTTGCCTTGGAAAAATCAGCTTTTTTGCAAGTGGTCGTATTGTAGCCGCGTTTGCCATCCCTGCCTAGTTGCGCACGAAACTACCCGCGCACCCTTTCCGAATCTACCGATTGCGGACTGTGCGCCGAATCGGCTGTCTTGTTTCCTGTCGTTCAATCGTAAGAAAGCGCCTCGACCGCATCTTTCCGGCTGGCCATCCACGCGGGATAGCTGGCCCCCAGAATCGCGCCTAGCAGCGCTATGCCGCCCGCCCGCAAGATCCATTCCGGCGTGATCAAGATCGACAACGTGGGAAAGCCGGCCAGAAACGCCGCCCGCACGAGATAGCTCAGCCCAATCCCCGCGGCAATTCCGAAAATGCACAGCGCCGCCGACTCCATCAGCAACGCGCGCACGATGAAACCTCGATTCGCTCCGATCGATTTTAAAACGCCGATGTCGCGCGTGCGCTCGATCACGGTCGTGTACATGGTCAGAAAAATCACCAGCAATCCGATGGAGACTGCTAGCGCGATCATCGCGTGGATGAACGTCTCCAGGCCAGGGATATTCGTCGAAGTCATCAAGGATAGGAAATCCCTCAACGGACGAACGGTATAGCCGGGCAGCACGGTGCGAATCTCTTCCATAACATCATCGGTGTGTTCCGGGCGCGTGCACTTGAGCAGAAAAATGGAAGCCTTGTCGCGAGCGCCTACCAATTCTTGCAGCGTGGCGATGGGCACAAATAGCCGCGCGCCTTTTCCATGCTCGATAATGGCGGCGACGTGCCAGTCGTGGTTCAACAGGTTATAGGTGTCGCCGACTTTGATGTGTTTCGCTCGCGCCTCCCAGTCGTCGACCAGCAGATCGTCCGGACCCTCCATGTCGTGACCGTGCAGGAAGACAAAGCCCCCGGACACCGCGTGAAAACTGTCTCGATCGATGCCGTAAATCACTTCGACGCCGCCGCTGGAATTAAATTGCAGCAGAGCCGGCGCGACCGCCTGCACGTATTTCAATTCTTCGAGTTTTGCCCCAATTTTGATGGGCATTGGCGAACCGCTGAAGCCCAGAAAAATGGAGGCTGCCGGTGGCTGCAACATGACGTCGGCGCCAATTCCCTGGATGCGCTTGGCGGTCTCCGTCAGCAGACCGGAAGTCAGTCCCACGATCAGCACGACCAGCGCAACCTCGACGGCAACCGCCATCACCCCGATGAACGTCCGCAGCGGACGGTGCAACAGGTTGCGGACGATCAACTCACCCATCATTGCGATTTGTCTCCCTCGGGCTCGCCAACGTGCACCAGTTCGCTTCCAGCCGTCTGTTCGAGCTTGAAACGATCCGCCGGAATTTCCACATTTAGCGTTACTTTCGTGATCTGTAAGTCCAGCCGGTAGTCATCGTGCGGGCGGTCGATGCGAATGGTGCGGGGAAAGGCCGTCACATCGCTGGCGGAGGCGGCAGTGGTTTGCGCGGGATCGGCCGTGGGAGCGAGTGGCTGCCAATCCGACAGGCGCACATCGGAAACCAACGCTCCTTTCGGGCCGTAGTTCTGCAGCCGCGACACCTGCAAGTCCGCCCGATCGAACCAGATCTTCCGCAGAATCTCCGTCCGGTAGCCGCCGCGCAGCACCGTCAAGATGTAGAAACGCGCGGTGTCGTCGTTAGATTCCTCGAACAGTACGGCCTCCTCTTTCCGGATTTCGGGCCACAGCAGCGCATCCAGTAGGTGCTGCGGACGGAGGTTTTCGATCGGCTTGTTGCTGGCGCGCTCGGTTGCAACCTGTCCCACGAGAAACTTGTTCTTCGACGGAATCCATACGCGAAACGTTTCGCCATCGCTGGTCATGTCAAACACGGTGGTACCGACCACCGGCGCCTGCCCGATCATTCGGATTTCCGCCGGGCGAGCTGCCAGGAGGAACGCCTTAACCTCGTGATATTCCTCGATCACGCCGCTATATTTCGAACCCGCGGTGGGTTTCAGTTCCACGGTGGCGTTTACGGTCTTCACACCCAGGGCAATCTGGTTGTATTTTTCCAGCAGCTCTTCCTGCGTGGCGTCTCTGACCACCGGCTTGGCGCTCTGCGGAACTGTGGTCTTGGTGCTGACGGCGGCGCCACGACCGCACCCGAAGGAAAACGCCGCCACTGTCGCCCCTATCGTCCATGCCAGCACTCGTCGATTCAATGAGTTAGGTCCTATACCACGCAAACTATGCAATCGATGAACCACCCCAGGGCAACCACCTCAGGGCCAACCAACTCTAAGCTCCCCAGGGCCGTCCATTTGGATGCCGCCACTCTAGCAGGGTCACGGGCCGGTGTCATTTTGATACGCCCGCTGGGGCTGCCCTGCGGCGCCGGCTGCCCGCGGTTGGCCTGAGTCTCTGTTAAATCACACACAATTTTTGGCCCATTCAGCAGCCTTTTGGGCTTGGCCCTACATCCTACTAGTCCCGTGTGTCGCGTTCCCATCGCCGTTTGTTCGCTATCACTTTGGACAAATACCATCCGAAAGTACTATTGGAGCTTTTCCCGTTGGTACTATCGGCGTTTTTCCGCCGTACTATTGGAGTTTTTTTCGGATCAGGCTTATGCTCAATCGCGCGAACTGCTGCGAAGTAGTCGATCGGCCACCTTCGCGACAAAAGACAGGCCCCTCGACCCAAGTCCATCGAAAGAAGGCAAGAAATCGATGAAGAATCTCGCAGGTGTGTCCCTGTGTGCCCTCGCTGTTTCGCTCTTCGGTGGAATAACCGTTGAGGCTCAGAACATTACGACCGTGGCAGGCGGCGGCCCTCCGGCTACAGGTACGACCGTTACCAAGACCGGCGCGAGCGTCGGCGCCCCCGCAGCCATCCGCCGGGACTCATTGGGCAACACCTATATCTTGGACAACGATTTCAGCCGGGTCTACAAGGTCGATACGACCGGTCATTTGACCGTCTACGCGGGCAACGGTTCCGTGGGATTTAGCGGTGAGGCAGGCCTCGCCACCGCCGCCGCCATGTTTGAACCCAGCGGCATGTGCATTGACTCCGCCAACAACCTGTACATAGCCGACTCCGATAACGCCATCGTCCGTGAGATCCCGGCAACGAATCAGACATTTCCGTTCGCCATGACCGCCGGCCATATCTACACCGTCGCCGGCCAGCAGGAGACCAACTACACCTATGGCGGAGACGGCCTCCTGGCCACAACTACGGGCGCTGCGGGCGTCCATTTACACTTCCCGGACGGTTGTTCCGTCGATAGCCATGGCAATCTATTTATCGCCGATCGGGGCAACAACGCGATTCGCGTGGTCATCGGATTCAGCAACATGCCTCCCGTCGGGCTAGCCGGACCGACAGTAGCTGGCCATATTTATCTCTACACGGGCGCAACTCCCGTCGGCAGTCTCCCGCCCGCTCCTGGCTTCAGCACGAACGGCACACCAACGGTCGGTGCGGCCCTCAACGGTCCTTTCGACGTGTTCGTCGATTCCGGCGGCAACGTCTTCATCGCCGATTTGGGGAATCCTGGCACGACTGCAAACAACGTCATCCGCGAAGTTCCGGCAACAACCCAGACTTTCCCGTTCGCGATGACCGCAGGAGACATTTACACCGTCGCGGGCGTTCAGGGACAGAATGGACCTCCTGTTTCCGGAGTCTCGGCCATCACGGCGAAGTTAAATGGACCGGAAGGCATCTTCGTTGACGCTGCCGGCAACCTGTTCTTCTGCGATAACAGCAACGAGGTCATTCGCGAGGTCGCGGGCCCAGCTCCCAGCGCCGGCATGGTAGCGGGCGACATCTACACCATCGCTGGCAAGGGCACCGCTGGCTACGCGGGTGATGGCGGCATCGCCGTGAACGCCAGCCTTACGCACCCCTCGGGCACCTTCGTTGATTCCACCGGCTCTGTGTTCATCGCCGATTCCGTCAATGATCGCGTCCGCCGAGTCTCCATCAACACCGGCAGCTACCTCACCGAAACCATCAGCACCTGGGCTGGCAACGGCTCCACTTCCTATTCCGACGCCACTTCCGGCCCCGCTGGTCAGCTCAACTCACCGGCCGGCTTGGCCTTCGATACGGCGGGCGATCTCTTCATCGCCGATGTGGGCGCGAGCGGCGATACCCAAAGCTTGATTCGTAAGGTGGCAAGTCCGATCGTGTTGGGTCCACCAGTCTCGACCGGTGCTCTCAGCACCCTCGTCGGTTCACCCGGATTCAACGGATTCGTGAATGTCACGAACACCGGCTTTCCCAATTACGTGGAGAACAACGCGGCCGGCGTCACTTTCGATGCTTCCGGAAACCTGTACATCGCGGACACCGGCAACTGCATTGTCCGCAAGCTGTCCGCCGGCGTGATGACGACCGTGGCCGGTACCGAACCTACCATTGATGAAGCGAATCTGCCGAACAGCACGCCCAATTGTGGATTCACCGCGCAAGGTCTACCGGCCGTACCCCCGCCGGGCACCGTAGGCACCTTGCTGGGCGCTGTCAACAGCGTCGCGCTCGATGCCGTCGGCGACATTTTCTTCTCCGATGCCACCAACAACGTGATCTGGGAAGTCCCGAAAAATACCGTGGGCACTATGACCGCCGGCAACGCCTACATCATCGCTGGCACCCAGAGCCTCACGGGTTCATTCGGTGGTGAAGGCGGTGTCGCAACCGCCGCGCATCTGAACAAACCCACAGGTATTTCCTTCGACGTCTACGGAAACTTGTTCATTGCTGACACTGCCAACAACATCATCCGCGAAGTTCCGGCCGACAATGCCGCTGGAAAGACCGCCGGCTTCCTCTACACCGTCGCCGGAGACAAGGCCGGCCAAACCGCAGGGTACGCCGGTAACGGCGGCGTGGCCACGAGCGCAAAATTGAACGCGCCATTCACGATGGTGGTCGACAATGCCGAGGACATCTTCATCGCCGACACGAATAACCACGTCATCCGCGAAGTAGCGGGCACGACGGCCGGCGGCAAGACCGCAGGCGACATCTACACCGTAGTGGGCACGAACGTCGCTGGTTTCGGTGGTGATGGTGGCCCCGCAACTGCTGTTTCTGCTGAGCTCAATTTCCCGCAAGGGCTGGCGTTCGATGGCGCGGGAGATCTGCTGATCGGCGACTCGCAGAACAATCGCGTGCGCAGCGTCGCGGGCCTCGCGAACCTGGGCGCGGTTCCCGTCGCTGATTTCTCCCAAACCAGCCTGACGTTCACGGCCCAGCCTCTGAACATTGCCTCGCCCGCGAAGTCCGTCACTCTGACCAATAATGGCACGGCCTCACTGACCAGCATCGCGATCACCCTCGCCGGTGCCGATGCCGCTGAGTTCAGCCTCGCGCCCGCAGGCACTTGCGGCACCACGCTGACCGCAGGGCAGAGTTGCACCATCAACGTGACCTTTACGCCGAACGCGGTTCGCGCGTTTGCCGCCAACGTCTCCGTTGCGAACAACGCCGTCGGCCACCCGCAATCCATCACGCTCAGCGGAACCGGCCAGCTCGGTTCTCCCACAGACGTTGTAACTCCCAATCCGATTGCGTTCACTACGCCGCAACTCGTCGGTGTCGCCTCTGCGGTACTTCCCGTCACTCTGAGCAACGCCACAGGTACCGGTGCCCTCGTAATTTCTAGCATTACCTTCGGCGGCACGAATACGACCGACTTCACTCAAACCAACAATTGCGGCACGACCGTGGCCGTCGGCGCCACCTGCACAATTAACGTCGTCTTTAACCCGACCTCGGTGACACCACCCGCGCGTAGCGCCACGTTGATCATCACAGACAATGCCGCGGACAGCCCGCAAAGCTTACCTGTCACTGGCACCGCCATCGCCCCAGCAATCAGCATCACTCCCACCAGCCTGACCTTTGCCAGTCAGACTGTGAAGACTCCGTCGGCGCCTCAGACGGTCACCATCAAGAATATGGGCACCGGGCCCCTATCCTTCACCGGTACCGGCATCACCATCTCCGGCGCCAACGCTGCTGACTTTAGTATCGTCGCTGCGACCGATACATGCTCCGCGCCCTTGGCCGCGGGTGCGATGTGCAGCTTCAACGTCGTCTACAACCCAGCCGCAGCCGGGACAAGCACCGCGATGATCGTTGTGGCCGACAGCGTCCCATCCAGCCCGCAACTGATCCCCCTGAGCGGCACAGCCACGGCTACGCCCCCAGCGCTGACCTTGACCCTTGGTCCCGCTACTGGCGCTTCGCCATCGCAAACCGTTACCGCCGGCCAGACGGCCACCTATATGTTGCAAATCAGCGCGAATCAGAATGTCAACGTAACCTTTACTTGCGCTGGCGCTCCCACGGCCGCGACCTGCACGCCTCCGGCGGCTCCCGTCGCAGTCACCGCCGGAACGCCCGTTCCCGTCACCGTTACTGTCTCGACCACCGCACGCGGCATGCTGGCCCCGCAATCTGAACCTGCGACCAGGATGCAACCTCCAGCCGCGATTCAGATGCTGCCGCTTTCCGTGATGGCCGTGCTCCTCTTGATCCTCACCTTGTTGGGCGCAACTCAGAGTCCAACAGGGCGCCTGCGCCTCGCTCGCGTAGCGCTCTCTGCATGCCTCGTGCTGATGCCAATCGCGGCGGCCACGCTCCTCGTAGGCTGCGGCGGCGGCTCCAGTTCCACGACCCCGCCCCCAGTCACCGGAACGCCAGCGGGAACCTACACTATCACCGTGACCGCAACCTCCGGCAGCACCACAGCGCCGACTCAGTTGACGCTGATCGTGCAGTAGCCCAACTTCAGCGGCATCCTTGCGATGCCCTGACCTTCTCGAGCGGCGCCTTTCGCAATCACGCGGAAGGCGCCGCTGCCTTTTAACATCCACCCGCCGCCGCGAATTTACCCACCTGAGCCGCCCTCTGTTTTTCGGAGGGCGGGACTTTGATGCAACCCCGGTACCGGGAAAGATGGAAGCACGCAATCGCGCCCATCGCATTTGACTCGGAACTAGCGCTGGGACGAGTTCGCGTTCGGGCAGATGCCGATCTCAAGGTGGGGGTAAGCGCCTTATTCCGCGCGAAGTGCTTCAACCGGATCGATCACCGCTGCGCGGCGCGCGGGGCGCCATGCTGCTAGCATTCCGACCAAGCCCAGCACGCAAATCGCAAACGCGAGCGCCCAGACATCGATGGTTCCGGAGCCGTAGAAAAGGGCTCGCGCTCCGCGGCTCGCTGCCTCGGTAAGAGCTATGCCCGGCAGGATTCCGGCGATGAGAATCCACAAGGTTGGGCGAAGCACGAGCGCCCGAACTTGCGCGGGGGTCGCTCCCATGGCCACGCGGATTCCGATTTCCGCTGTACGGCGCGTCACGTTGAACGACAGCAGGCCGTAAAAGCCGAGTGCCGCCAGCGCCTCCGCCAGAAATCCAAATGCGCCGGTCAGCCGCGCAAGCAATTTCTCTCGCGACAAGCCTGCATCGTATTCCTCGCGCAAAGGAATGATCTCCGTGATCGGAAGATGCGCATCGACCGCGAGAAGCGCCTGACGGATTGCGGAAGAAAGCGCGACGGGCTGGCCGCCTCCGCGCACCTCAATTGTCTCTGCCTGCGCCGGCCGCTGATCAATCGAAAAATAAGCAACCGGTGGCCCAGGCGAGCGCAGATCATCGACGCGCGCGTCCGAAACCTCTCCGACGATTACGTATTCCGCATCGCGCGGCGCGGCTTCGTAACCAATGCGGTGCCCGATTGGACTTTCGTTGCCAAAGAGTTTTTTGGCATAGGCGTGATTGAGAATGGCTACCGGCAGCGATGTGGGCAAATCGCGCTCCTCAAATTCCCTGCCTTCCAGCACCGGAATGCCCAAGGTATGGAAGTAACCTGCGCCAACGTGGTTCTCTTCTCCGTGCGTTTGCTCGTCCGGAATTTCTGGATGACCGTGAACACGGATCGCGGTATTCCAAATGCATCCTGGAATCGCGCACATGCTCACCGCGGCATCTCTTACGCCAGGCAGTTGCTTCAGACGCGCCAAGATCCGACCATACAACACCGGCAGATCTCGTTCTTCATAGCCGGCGTTCGCGAAATCCAGATGAACCGAGACGACGTGATCGCGGTCGAGCCCCGCATCCACCTGATCGAGATTGCGAAGTGTTTGCGCGAATAGACCTGCCATGCCCAGCAGCGGCACGGACAAGCTGACTTGTCCGGCCAGCAAGATTGCGGACCAGCGCCTCGCCGATTTTCCTTGCCCCGCCGATGAACTCGACCTCGTGGTCATGGCCCCGGCCAGGTGACTCCCGGTAATGCGCCATGCCGGCAGCAAGCTGAATGCGGCTAAAGCCGCGAGCAGAAGTGCTACGCCGAAAGCGAAGAGTTCCCATCCGATGCGGAGGTCCAGCGAAATAGCACCGTCGCTTCCCGATGCGTACTGCAACAGTAGGGAGCTTGAAATCTTGCCCACGATCAAAGCAAGAGCTGCCCCAATCGATGCGAGCAGCGCATCTTCTACCAGCAATTGTCGCAAGATCCGCCATCGGCTAGCGCCCAACGCTGTCCGGACCACGAATTCACGCTGGCGGCTCATCAACCGGGAAAGTTGCAGGTTGGCAAGATTTACGCAACCCGCCAGGAGCACCAAGCCCGCCATGATCATCAGCAGGATCAGCGCTTGCGAGTAGTCTTCGCGCAACGTGCCTTCACCGGTCGCTGCCGAAATAAGTTGTACGCGGCTCTCTAAAATTCGCCCACGATCGTGAGGTTCCTTGGACGCACCTGCTAACAAAACAAGATCCGACTGCATCACTGCGGTCCATTGCGCGATCGCGGAGGGTCTCGCCTCGTCCGGCAAACGCGCCATTAACCAGAGCCAATAGACGTTTTGCTGAGTCATGTACGGCGCCCGGATGTCCGCCCCGCTGCCAGGTCCAAGCGAGTCGAACCAGGAAAGGAAGCGCGTCGTCCCTTGCGCATCCAGCGGCAGCCAGACATCCGGCGATTGCCCCGCAACTACTCCGTTAAATCGCTCTGGAGCAATACCAATAACTACGACCGGCACGCCGTTGATTGATGCCTGCTTCCCGATGACCGACCGGTCGGCGCCGAAGGATTCCGCCCAGTACCCATAGCGAAGAACTACAGGCCACGAGCCTTGACTGAACTTTTTGTCGCTCGCCTCAAAAAATCTGCCACCCATCGGGGATAGCCCGAGTACATCAAAGAAATTTTCCGACACCAGCTGATATTTGACTCGGGCTGCGGATTCGCTCTGGCGCTGCAGAATCCCGTCGGAGATTCCCGAACGCGCTAGGATCGGCGCGGAGTTTGCCGTCGAACTCCGCAGCCGTTGATACGCCGGGTACGAAAAGAACCACTGCCCATCGAAGGGAGACTTCACCGCATGCAGAGAATAAAGCTGGCTCGGTCTGACTACCGGCAGTTGTGCGAACATTACTCCGTGAAGCAGTTGAAAGATCGCGAGATTGGTCCCTATCCCGAGTGCCAGGGTCAAAATCACGGTTAGCGCAAATCCTGGCGCTCGCCAGATCTGACGCACGGCGTACCGAAAATCCCGGCCCAGTTGATCGCGGCAACAGCATCCCGAAGTTGTCTGCGTCTCTTGCATGGGGCTCGGTGCCTTCCGTGACAGATGCATAGTCTGTCGGTCAGTGGGGGCGGGCGAGGTACACGTCGAAACGCTGGACGGCGGGGCGGACTCGTCGGATGACTTCGCTGGGCCACAGCGTCTTGCTCAGCAGCGTGACCCAGCCGTCTTCGGGTTCGCAGACGGCGCAGAAGGTGTAGCGCTCGTAGGCTGTCTGATACGCGTCCAAGCCGCGGCGGGAGAGTTCTTTCTCGAGGGCGGCGTCGGGCACTTCGATCGCGGCACCGGCGCGCAGTCCAAACGTTTCGCGCTCAAAGCGCTCGAAAATTTCCTCCAGTTGCGTTCCGGTCGGCTGGCGCAACACCACGCAGCGTTCGGCCGCATCGCGATACTGAATTTCGTACATTCTGCAGAATTCGCGAACGCGGTCCACATGACTGAAAAAATCGAGGACGAAAACGTCGTTAGCCGCGAGAGCAGGGAAGGTGGCGGCCCAGATCGCCGCGGCTTCCTTGCCACGCACCGGTTCGCGGCTTTCCGTTCCCAGCAGCTCTAAGCCGACCGCCTTTACGTCCGCGCCAAGATCAAGGGTTTCCACATCCAGCGAAAAGGGCGGGAGATCCAACGCTCCGCTGTCGATGGGCGCTCCGCCCGTGGCGCTCATTCCACTTGCTCCTGCTCTTCAGGCGGAAATTTTGCCCGGAACTCCGGCGATTGCTTCCGCACATCAAGCCAATCGAAAAAAACATCCGGCGTTTCCAGCCAGATGCGAAACCAGTTGGCAATCTCTTCCTTCTCGGCGCGTTTCTGCGGCTCGACTTTATGATTTCGCGCGATCATCTCAGCGCGCCGTTTGCCCAGGCGTCCCACGTTCAAAACGCGTTCAGCCGCGGCGTGCTCGCCATGCGCTTGAAACTTTCGCATCAGCTCATCCAGCCGCATGATGCTCACTTCCGCGTCTTCCAGCGTCTTGAAGTGCAGCAAGTCTTCAAATTCTTCCTCGTACTGGTCTTCCGCTTCTTCCTGTAGGGAAAGCGCGACCTTGATGCCTGCGTTTTTCAACACGTCCGCGATGTAATCGTTCCCGGTCTTGCCTTCCTCGCCGTATTCCGCCATCAAACGCCGGCGTAATTGGTCGATTTCCGCAGGCGTGAACTGCTGCGCCCCGATCTCGCGGGCCGCTTGCAAGATGAGCTCTTTTTTTGTCTTCAGCGATTCATTCATTGGGCAGCGCCTTGGTGCGGTTGGCGCTCGGACTTACTTGCGATCGGTGGCAACGGTACCACAGGCGGCGTCTGTATCGCAGAGGGCCCCTTCAAGAGCTGCCGGTATTTCGTAACGTTGCGATTATGCTCCTCCAGTGTCGCCGCGAAGAAGTGGCCGCCCTGCGTATTCGCCACAAAGTACAGAAAAGATGTCTTGGTCGGCGCCATTGCCGCGCGCAGCGATTCTTCCCCTGGATTGCCGATGGGACCTGGCGGCAGTCCAGCGTGCTCGTAGGTATTGTATGGCGAATCGAACTTCAAGTCCGCGCCAGTGAGTGTGCCCTTGTATTCGCCGATCTGCTCGAGCGCGTAAATCACGGTGGGATCGCATTGCAGCCGCATATTTTTGCCCAGGCGATTTTCAAACACGCCGGCCACCAGCGGCCTCTCATCAGGCTTTGGTGTTTCGCGTTCCACCAGCGAAGCCAGCGTGACCAGATGTTCGGTAAGCCCGCTGGCCGGAGCGATCTGCACGGTGGAGCGAATCCGCGACCATTCTTCTTTGAATTTCTTGACCATCTCCCCCGTCAATTCGTTGGCCGCGGGACGTCGCGGCAAATTGTACGTGGCCGGATACAGAAATCCTTCGAGGGTTTTCGCATTCGGCGCAAGATCATGAACGAGTTCTGGATTTTTCGCCGCGGTCAAGAAATCGCTGGCCGCCATGAATTTTCCGGCTTCCAGGTCGCGCGCGATATCGAACATGGTTTCGCCCTCGCGCACGGTGAACGGCTGCTCGTAAACGTGTCCGTCGGCTATTTGCCAGAAGACGTCGTGGCCCGAAATCGGGCGGTTGAAAAGATATTCGCCGGCCTGCAATCTGCGCGTCGGATGCCGGCGCGCGTAAATTTCAAATGCGATCGCGCTGCGGATCACACCGTTCTGCTGCAAAAGCCGCGACACCGTGCGGCTGGATGCGCCGTGCGGAAGATCGACGAACACCCCTCCCGCCGGAAATGTCCCGTACGGCCGCGCGATGGAAATCCACAACCACCCCGCAATTCCGGCGGCGATGATCAACAGCAGCAATATGAGTTTTCCGAGGGTTTTCAAATTCGCTGCGTCTCTCCGTTACTTGGTTCGGGCTTTGCCCGAGACACACAGAAATTAGATGCTTTTCCCGGCGATTTGCTCGCGCTCTAAATATTCTCTCAAGATGACCGCGGCAGCCATGGCATCGACGGAAGCGCGCGTCGATTCCCTGCGCTTCTTGTGCGAAGTCTTCGCGTCGTCGTGAAAGACTTTTCCGGAGTGGTCTTCCAGCAGGCGCTCCGCCTCCCAGCTCGTCAGCCGCTCGTCCACCATTTCCACAGGAATACCGAGTTGCTTGCGGACGCGCTCGCCAAATCGAGCAGCTTCCTCTGCCATCTCGCCACGCGATCCATCCAGCCGCAGTGGCAATCCTACGACAATTTGCTTTATGCCGTGGGTCCGCACGATTTCCCGGAGCCGCCGCATGTCTTCGTTGCGGTTGATCCGCTTCAGAGTGTCCAGCGGCCGGGGCAACGCCGTTCGGGCATCGGCCAAGGCCAAACCGATGCGGGCGCGGCCATAGTCTATCCCGAGTATTCCGGTTCGCCCGATTTCGCCCTGCATGATTTCTTGGAACTCACGATCCGATGTCGTCACCTTGCCAGTATACGGGAAGCCGCCTGCAACGGCTCAACGCGGTGCCTCCGTTGATCGCAGTGGTGCCAGGATTCTTTTCCCTCCTGCGGAGGTGTTGACGGCGACGTAAGGATTTGCGGTGTAGGCGCCGGGCTTCAGCCCGGCGGTCCGCCCAACCGTACTCCGAAGAATCTCCCGATTCTGAAGAACACTCACGGTCACGGTTTGCGTCCATGCGTGCCGTTTTGCCAGCCTTCCCAAACACCTTGCTGCTTCATTTTTTCGTCCAGGCCAATATCCACAAGCTGCTGTTCGATTTCAGCACGCGAAAGCCGCCTGCCCAGTGGCTCAGCCCGGTCGGCGACGCCCCAAGCCGTAACCGCAGCGATCACCGCGTTGATTTTCAGCTCGCGCATATCCACTTTGTCCAACGTATCGGAAGCCGCGTGATAGTTCGGCAGATAGTTCGCTTCGTCCTGTTGCGCGACCATCGTGGGAACGCCATCGAGCAGAAAATCCCAGTTGTCGTCTCCAATGTCTCCGTCGAGGGTATGCCGATTCACGTCCCAAGAGCTCAGCGGCCTGAGTATTTCCTGCAATCCCTCTCGAATATCCCGCCTCCCGCTGAGTGAATACCCGCTGAAGCGCCCAACGCCGGAATCGAAAATGATGACGCCACGAATCTTGTCCATCTCCGCGCGATGGGCGGCCACATATTGCCAAGATCCGACCATGCCCTGTTCTTCGCCGCTAAAAAGTGCGAAGCGGATGGTGCGCCGCGGGACCAGCCCAGTCGTACGGATCGCGCGAGCCGCTTCGATCACCATCGCGGCGTTGCAGCCGTTGTCCAGCGCGCCGGTTCCAAGGTCCCAAGAATCCAGGTGGGCGCCGAGGATTACCGCTTCCTCGGGCTTTTCGCGCCCGCGAATTTCGCCGATTACGTTGAACTGTTCGATGGGCCCGCCGATCTTGTTGGGCATGGAAAAGCGCGCGCGAACCTTGCCCGGGTAGGCCGCGATGGCGCGCGCTAGGCGCATGGCGTCTTCACGCGCAACTACAGCCTGCGGAATCACATCGATCTGGCCGTCCCCGCTGTTAGTGTGCCGGTACAGAAGCAAACGTTCCCGCGCGCCCATCCAAAGAATCGCCGCCGCGCCGCCCTTCACCGCACGATCGATGATGGCGGGCGGCAACGAGTACTCGTTAAACAAATCGTTCCAGGTCGAGCCAATTTCGGAGGATACAAGAAGCATCGATCCTTTAATGGAAGTGCCTGCTTTGGCGAAATCGTCCGTCATCCCAAAGCCCACATCGATCAGATTCGCCTCGATGCCGCCCGCAGGTGTCGCCGGCGACCAGCCTTCCGCGACCAGCCGTACTGTAAATTTCTCCGGACCGAGCAATTCCAAGCGCGTATCGCCTTCGCTCCAACTGGTTGCCAGCGTGTATTTTTCGGTGTGCACCTCAACGCCTTCCGCGCGAAACGCCGCGACAGCCCACTCGATCGCCTTAGCCATCTCCGGCGATCCGCTGACGCGCCCACCGATCTCGTCGGTGAGCCGCCGCAAATTCTCTTCCATCGGTGAAGGGCCCATCACTTGGGGAATGATCTTCGCCGCGGCTTCGGCGCAGGAAGCTTCCGTAGCGGAACAGGCTTGGGCATGGGCCGACGATTTGCCAAACGGGTCGGAATTTACCGCCGGCAGCTGCGCAGACAGTGGCGAAGCAAGGAAACAAAGAAATAGTGAATTAATGAGAAGAGAGCCAGACCGCATCAAACCCCACCTCGAGCAAGGGATTTTGCCGACGCACAGTAGCACAGGCACTCCTGTTTACCCTGAGTCTCGAAGGGCCTGTGCTGCGACGACCCAGTCATCTATTCGGACTCCAATCAAGGACGGACCAACCCACCATGCGAGCGATTTCAAGACGTCTCACGAGGTGTCACCCGCAACATCCGCCTAGCGTGCGACAAGTTCAAACACAGGATAGTTCGCCGCGATATCGCGAAACGATTCACCAGGCGACCCAGGCGGCACAGGGAAAAACTTGCGTACCGCGCTGCCATAACGGTCCAGATATTCCTTCAAAATCTCGGGCTTCCCCGCATCCGCAATGGGCCGCAACCCGAACTGCCGCCGGTAGCCGCCCCGCTTCAGCGTAATTTCTCCGGCCGTTTCCGCGTTCCGCACCCACTGCGCCCGGCCCCTCGGCGCAACCAGGATTTGCTTCCCCCCGATTTCCATGACGTTCACCGGCGATGAGTAAATCTTTCCGCTCTTGCGCCCTCGCACCTGCAAAAGATAAATGAACTTAGGACCGATCCCCAACCCAACTAGAAACCCAAATGTCCGGTTAAACAACGCTTCGACCGCGCTCGGCGCCCGAAACTCCGCCATGCTTTTTCCCGTAGTCATGGCCGTATCTTACTACGCCCTCCACGCATTCCTAATTCGGGCCGCCATACCGATAGCAGACGATCGCAGCCCAAGCACGTATCGTTCGAAATCCCTAATTCTCCGTGCCCTCTCTGTTCCTATCTCCGTGCCTTCTGTGTTAAATCTTTTTCCGCCCCTTTTCTACCTTGCGGATCACCGGGATTCGCGCATGTCGCAGCGCATGCGTTCGAATAGCACAACAGTTATTAATTGACATGGTAAATATTGTGCTACCCTCTTCTGTGTCAGTAGAACACATGCGAACGAACCCCTCAGACTCTCCCGGCACCCGCGTTCTCAAGGCGCATTCCCACAACCCCTTTAGAATCCGCACTTATAAAAAGCACGCGCGTAACTCCTTCAGAATCCGCACTTACGAAAAAAGGCGGGGGTAGGGTGCAAAACTGTTAACCGGAATTTGCGGCACAGCGGTCCGGTAGCGCAGCGCGGAGTCCGCGCAGCCGTGTTTACCCTGAGCATCGAAGGGCGGCTTTCGCGCCCAGTCGCACACACTCCCGCACGTCGCGTCTCATTTTTTTACGATTTACTGGCCAAAGATGGCGTTTCGTTGGCAGCAGGCGCGGATTCGTGGAGGCGGAATTCGTTGTGCAGGGCTACGAGGGCCGGTTGCATGGAGTTTTTCTCCACCACCAAGGAGATGTTGTATTCGGAGGAGCCTTGGGCTATCGCCATGATGTTCACGTTTTCGCGGCCGAGTGCCGTGAAGGTGCGGCCGGCCACTCCGGGAATGCCGCGCATATTCTCGCCGACTACCGCGACGATGGCGATGTTGGGATTACAGGTGACGTGCTCGACGGTTTGTTCCGCAATTTCGGGAGCGAAGGCGTCGCGGAGAGCTTTTAGAGTGCGCTTTTCGTCAGCACTGGCGATGACGAAGCAGATGTCGTTTTGCGAAGAGGATTGCGAGACCAGGAAAACGTTCGTGCGCGTTTCCGCGGTGGCGGCGAAGGAACGGGCTAGAACGTCGGGGAGGCCCACGATGCCGGGGCCGCCTACCGTGACCAGCGTGACATCACGAATCGCGGTCAGCGCTTTGACACCTCCACCAGTGGGCATGCCTTCGGCGGTAATTTTTGTGCCAGGCCTTTCGGGCACGAAGGTGTTGCGAATCCAGACCGGCACGCGGGCCGCAGTGACCGGCCGCAATGTGTTGGGATGCAGGACTTTCGCACCGAAGTAGGCCAGCTCGGCGGCTTCGTTGTAGGAGATCTCCGGGATGGTGCGCGCTTCCGGTACCAGGCGAGGGTCGGCGGTTTTTACGCCGTCCACGTCAGTCCAGATTACCGTTTCTTGCGCCCCGAGCGCCGCGCCCAGAATCGTAGCGGAGTAGTCGGACCCTCCACGGCCTAGCGTGGTCTGCACGCCTTCCGGTGTGGCGGCGATGAAGCCGGTGACGACCGGGACGATGCCCTGATCGATTAATGGTCGCAGCCTGGATTCTGCGCGATTGCGCGTGGGGGCCATGAGCGGCTCGGCGCGGCCATGGTGCCCGTCGGTGACGATCACTTCGGTGGCGGAAATCGACACCGCGTGGATGCCTAGCCCGCAGACTGCGCCCGCAACCAGCGGAGCGGACAGGCGTTCGCCGATTCCAGAAATCACGTCGAGGGCGCGGGGAGTCAGCTCGCGAAGCAAAGCGGTGCCGCGCAACAGGCGTTCAAGTTCGTCGAGCACCTCCTGGCAGGCGGTGGCGACTTTAGCGCGGGCTTGGGTGTTGCTCAAGAGGGCTTCCAGCACGGCGACGTGCTGGGCACGGAGCTCGTTGGCTAACGGCGCGATGAAGTCCTGTTCGCCTTGCTCGGCGCGGTGGGCAGCCTGGACCAGACGATTGGTGACGCCGCTCATGGCGGAAACGACCACTACGACAGGGTGTCGGGTGGCGGCGGAATGAACGATGCTCGCGACGCGGCGGATGCAGTCGGCGTCGCCGACGGAAGTGCCGCCGAATTTCATGACCTGGAGAGCGGGTTTCATTGTTTTGGCCAAGCGTTTCATTTTCGCATAGCGCGCGGATTTGTCGCGACTGCGAAGAGGGGATGCGTTACGTGATGCTAAAGTAGGGGTGCAATGGCCGCGCCGTTTTTTTGGCCCTCGCGTTGGATTTGACTTGGGTTGACTCTAAACCCCGCGGTCTCAGAGACCGCGGCTACAGGTGCTGGCTCCGCGTTTACGGCTGGGCGTTTGGGGCGCACCCTTCAAAGTTCAGGGTAAAGCATTGCGCTCCCCTGAAATGCATTGCGGCAGCAGGACGGGTTGCGCCTGACTCAGATTTGTTGGAGTTTCCAGCGGCCGCGGCGGAACAGGATTATGCCGGCTAGAGCGATGGCTGCTTCGGCGACTACGATGGAGATGAAGACGCCGTTGGAGTGCAAGTGCGCTGGAATGGCCAACGCGTATGCCAGCGGAATCTCGATGAACCAGAAGCCGAAGAGATTCACGATGGTTGGAGTGATGGTGTCACCCGCGCCGTTGAAGGCCTGCAGCATGACCATGCCGTAGGCGTACGCGATGTTGCCGTAGCTGATGATACGGAGGCAGGATGCCGCCAGCGGCACGACTTGCGGGTCTTGCGTGAAGAGGCTGACGAGGGGCGTGGCGAAAATCGTGAAGATGACGCCGATGCCGCCAAGGAAGAGCATGTTGTAGAAGCCGGTGCGCCAGACCGATTTTGCGGCGCGTTCGGGTTGCTTGGCGCCGAGGTTTTGGCCGACCAGCGTGGCGGCAGCGTTGCTGAGTCCCCAGGACGGCAGCAGGATGAAGATCACGATGCGGATGGCGATGGTGTAGCCAGCGAGTGCGGCCGAGCCGAAGATGCTGACGATGCGGACCAGGCCGATCCAGCTAGTGTGGGCGATGGCAAACTGTAGGATGCCGGTCAGCGAAACGCGCAGCAAGCGCAGCAAGACGCTGAGATTCAGGCGAATCTGGCTGCGCAGGATGCGGATACGCTCGCTGCCACGGAGGAGGCGGTAAAACTGGTACAGGACACCGATGCTGCGGCCGGTGAAGGTAGCGAGGGCCGCGCCGGTCACGCCCAGCTTGGGAAATCGACCCCAGCCGAAGATCAGGCAGGGGTCGAGGATGAGATTGATGATGTTGGAGACCCAGAGCAGGCGCATGGCGATGGCAGCATCGCCGGCGCCGCGGAAGATGGCATTATTCAGAAAAAGCAGCATGATCGCGCCGCTGCCACCGAGGGCGATACGGGCGTAGCCGCTGCCAGTGGCGATGATTTGCGGCGAAGCTCCCATCAACCGCAGCAGCTCTGGCGCGAAGAAAAAGCAGGGGATGCCGACGAGCAGCGAGACCGCCAGACCGATGGCGATGGCCTGCACTCCCGCGACAGCGGCGCCCTCGGGATCTTTTTCGCCGATGCGGCGGGCGACCATCGCGGTGGTCGATAGGCTGAGGCCTAGACCCACGGCGAAGACCAGGCTGAGCAGAGATTCGGTGAGGCCGACGGTAGCCACGGCGTCGGCGCCGAGACGCCCGACCCAGAAAACGTCGACGACCGCGAACAATGATTCCAGCACCATTTCGAGGACCATCGGGATGGCCAACAACAAGATGGCGCGGTTCAGGCTGCCCGTCGTGAAGTCCTGGTGCGATCCGCGAATGGCTTCGCGAATCGATTGCCAGATAGGGATGGGCCTTGGTTCAAGAGTAAGCTGCTGCGTTTCCATAAAAACCTTTATATCTCTGCACGAAAGCGCCTGAAAAATCGGGCGCGATGGCGCGGCTGTAGAAATTGAGAGCTACGACTTGGAGAGAAGCAGGTCCGCGAGACTCGCGGATTAGAGGACTGCCGGGATTTGTACGATGACGATCTTCATCTGATTTCACCAGTCATCGTTGGGCCGGCGAAAGGCTTGAGCCGCAACGGAAGAATTCCTGAGGGCATTGTAGCGAGGATCTGATATTCGCGCTAGAAGAATTTCTCGCGGAATACATAGCGCCCGCTTCGGAAAGCGGCCGCTACAACTGCGGGTTGAGGATGCGGTCGGCGACGCTTACGACTTGCGCCATTTCGGCGACATCGTGAACGCGGACGATGTGTGCGCCACCGAGGATGCTGGCTGTGACCGTGGCAGCGGTGGCCCAGATGCGTTCTTCGGCGGGAACCGATTCGGTTTTGCCGGTGGCGCGTCCCTTTCCGAGAGCTAACGTTCGGCCGAGAAAGCCCTTGCGCGACGTGCCGACCAATAGCGGATAGCCGAGCTTTGCCAATTCCGAGAGGCGCCGCAGGATTTCGTAATTCTGCCCGAAGCTTTTGCCGAAGCCGATGCCGGGATCGACGATGATTTGCGATCGGGCTACGCCTGCTTTCCTGGCTTTCACGATCGATGCTCGAAGGCCTTGGGTGACATCCTTCATGACGTTGCGGGCGAAGGGGGCTTTTTGCATGGTGCGGGGCTCGCCGCGCATGTGCATCAGGATCAACGGGACGCGGCGGCGGGCAGCGACCTCGGCGATGCGCGGGTCGTGGTTTAGGCCGGAGACGTCATTAATGATTTCGGCGCCGGCGCCGATAGCGATTTCCGCGACGCTGGCTTTGCGGGTGTCGATCGAGATCGGAATTTTCAGTCTGCCGCGGAGCGCTTGTAGGACTGGGAGAAGACGGCGGAGTTCTTCAACGGCACTGATGCCTGCCGAACCGGGCCTTGTCGATTCCGCGCCGATGTCCAGGAGATCTGCTCCCGCTTTCTGCAATGAAAGCGCGTGTGCGATCGCGTGGTCGGGACTCAGGAATTTGCCGCCGTCGGAGAAGCTGTCGGGCGTGATGTTAAGCACGCCCATGAGGAGCGTGCGTTTGCCGATGACGAGTGAGCGGGTTGGAAGTTGCAGGCGGAAGATTTTTCGGTGGGGCATTGGCGTTGGAACAGTCTAGCGTAGGAGGCGCGTGGCGCGTGATGTGGAGGAACGAGAACGGGAACAGAGATAAAGATAACGCTGAGGCGCGGAGATGCCTGAGGACCGCGGAGAAAAATCGTGGGGAGGGCGGAATGTACGGGGGAGAAGTCCAGGGAGGACCGATCTAAAGATCGGCCACTACTAGTCCAGGTCGAAGTCGCGGATCGGCTTGCCAACCGGCGCGTCTTTGGCCTTCTTCATGGCTTCTTCGAACTTCTTGGTGAGGATGTCTTCTTTGTTCGATTCCTGGAACCAGGAGTCGCGGAATTTGTCCTCGCGCTGGCGATTTTGTTCGGCGAGGATGCCGGCGGCGTCGGTGAGATCTACGCCGGGACCTGCCTTGGCGGGAGCTTCATGCGACAGGACTACGCCCAGGCCCACATCGATTCTCAGCTTTGCGTGGCAGCAGGGGCAGGCTACTTCAAGAGCGCCATCTGGTTTCTTGGCCATGAGCGTATTCTACCCCTTTTTCCCGGGGAAGAAAGAGGTGGGGCGGGTGGGTCGTGGCTGTTGGATGAGATTGGTAAGGATTCGGGGACAATTTTGTGCTGCGCGGATGATCGATGGTGAGGTTGGCATCGTGCACAGATAGGAGTGCCTGTGCTACTTTGGCGAACCCGCCTCGACCGCAGACGTTGGCACCTGCCCCTCGGATTCCAGCTTGACGGCGACCTGAGCCAGCCTTTCCAGTTCTGCCCTCAGATTGAGCCAATATTCCGATCCCATGGCCTGCACGAAGCGCCCCTGGGCCGCTCGCCACGCGGGCAGTGAGTCTGCCAGCAGCCTCTCTCCCTTCGGCGTCAGGCTTACAAAGCGCTGCCTCTTCACGGCCCTCGGGGACACCGTCAGCACGCCTTCCTTCTGCAATCGTTTGAGGCTTCTGGTAAGTGTCGTTGAATCAATGATTAAGATGGACGACAGCGCACCTATGGACGTTGGCTGCGCTTTCGCGACCGCTACCAGGATCGAGAATTGAGTCGAGCGGATGCCCGCACTTTGGAATGCCTGATCGTAAAGGCGAGTCACGGCGCGGGCGGTGCGGCGAAAGTTCAAGGAACCGCAGTAGCCAGTGCCGTATAGATCGATGTCGAGCCGGTGGGGCAGCAGAATTGAACCTCTCAACTTGACGTGTATATACATCTTAGGATATACCTGATCTCAATCGGTTGTCAAGCGGCGGAGCGTTTTTCGGGCGAACGCGGGCCGGCGAGCGAGTGGAACGCGGCCGCCATCCGTTCGATGTGACGGCAGTTCTCTATCGACTCAAGGGTGTGTTATGAACACGGAAGCTTTCAAGCAGGTTTCTAAAGAGCAGGCACGCAACCCAGATCACCCGGGACGTCAAGACGCTTCGACGTGGGGCACTCCGTGTTTGCGCTTCGGCGAATACGAGCTGGATTTGCAGCAGCGGCATTTGTCCAAGGGCGGATTGCCGGTAAAGGTGCCGGGCAAGGTATGCCAGGTATTGATGGCCCTGGCGGAAACCCCCGGCGAGCTTGTGACGCGCGACGCGCTGCGGACGCGTTTGTGGCCGCGAGATACGCGACTCAACTACGACGCTAACGTAAACACTACGGTCAACAAGCTGCGACAAATCCTTGGCGATACCAATGAGGAGTCGAAATTTATCGAGACGATTCCAAGAAAAGGTTATCGCTTTATTGCGAAGGTGGAATACGCAGAGAGGCCCGCGGCTGGTTCGAGAACCGTGGCGACGAATCGGATGGAGTTGGTTTGGAGATTTGCCGGAGCTCCGGATTTTTTGCGCTCAGGCCCAGCCCGAGTTTGGCTTACCGCGAGCGTGATTGCCATGGTGATCGCGGCGGTACTGTTTGGCGCGGCGATTACCTTGTATTCACACCGATCGCTCGAGCCTCACGTGGTCTCCGGTCCGGAAATGCACACGACACCGACGAGCAGCCCTTAGTCCATCGCCGGACCAAGTTGCGCAGGCCTTGATCTGCGCTTTTCGTGCGCACCCATTGACCCCCACATCCTTCCTGCGCCCCTACAATAATAGGCGAGGCGCTAACGTCGTTATAGCGTTGAATGTGTGCAAGTGTCAGTTGTAGGGGGACCAGCACCGCTGTGCCCCGGCTCGGCAACACCATTTCAGGAAGACGCCGATTGCGCACCCAGATTGCCGCGAAGGCCAAGGGCGTCCGCGTTTTCGCGCATCGCGGCGATGCAGAAGGCAATGTGCTCTTCGAGAGGGATGCCGAGTTCTTCGGCGCCTTTGCGGACATCGTCGCGAGAGACTCCGCGGGCGAAGGCTTTGTCTTTCATGCGTTTCTTTACTGAATCCACTTCCAAATCGAGAATGCTTTTCGACGGGCGGACGTAGGTGCACGCGATGAGGAAGCCTGCGAGTTCGTCGCAGGCGAAGAGTGTGTGTTCGAGCGGCGATTGGCGGACTACGCCGGAATAATCCGCGTGAGAGAGAATGGCGCGGACGGCTTCTTCCGGGTAGCCAAGTTCGCGGAGGATTTTCGCGCCCTCCGCGGGATGTTCTTTGTCAGCGGCGTGCTCGGCGTTCGGAAAGCGTTCGTAGTCGAAGTCGTGCAGGAGTGCGGTGATGCCCCACAGTTCTTCATCAGCGCCGTTTTTACGGGCGTAGGCGCGGACGCAGGTTTCTACCGCGAGCATGTGTTTGCGCAGGCTTTCGGATTGCGTGTATTCGCAGAGAAGTTTCCAGGCATCTTCGCGGGTGGGCATAAATTCTCCTCAAAAAAAAGAATGTGTAGTGTAACGCAGGAAAGGCGTGGCGGTCGGATTACAGAAGGGCGCTCGTGATTACGCCTGGCGGGGCAAGCCCCGCCCCTACAAGGTGTGACGCGTTTTGCGGTAGTCGCCGGACTTTCGCATGTTTCGCCCTGTCCGGGAGAACAGGCGAAACTCGGGCGTAAACCGGGTAAAACAGGGACGCGCGCCTAAAAAAATTCTAAAAATACTCTTGACAGAGAAAGCGCGGTGCACGATACTCCCCCTCGCGCCAGTTACTGCCTTCCCCCCCGAAGTACGTTCCGACGTTCCTCTCCTATCCGCACGCCGGACAAAGTCAGCGAAGGAGTACCGGTGTCCTTACAACTAGAAAAAGAGTCGTTGAATTCATTGGAAATGGATAGGGAAGTCATTCGCTGCAAGACTTGTGGACTCGTACAATACCGGACGCGCACGGGAAACTGCCGTCGATGTGTGCGCGCATTGCCCCAGCGTTTGGAGTTCCTGATTCCTCCACCGGCACCTGCGGAGGAGACCAACGCTGAAGCCACGCCCGAAAAGTTCGCCAACCGCGAGACGGTCGAGAATATCGGCCAGCGCATCCGTCAGCTGCGCGAATCGCGCGCGATGACGCAGAGCCAATTGCAGTCCCGCTCCAAAGTGTCGCGCTCGTATCTGTCGCGTATTGAAAGCGGACAGATGACGCCGAGCCTTGGAACCTTGGAGAAAATCTCCGAAGCGTTGAACGTGGGATTGAATCGCTTCTTCATTCCGGAATCGGATGGCGAGGCGCTGCTCGAGGATCCTTTCATTCAGGGGTTGCGGCCGTTCCTGCGGCAGTTGGATTGGGAACAGTGGCAATCCATTCTGAAGAGGCTCCAGGCGATCAGCGATCACGTTACCGCGGTTCCGGCGACTAATCTCCGCCCTATCGGTAATCCCGCGCGGTTGCCGCAGCCCGCGTCGGGAAACGGAAATGGCAACGGTCATATTACGCAGCCGGGCCATTCGAATGGGCATGCGTTGACGCATGCTCATGGTCATCCGCAGGGCTATCCGCTGCGGCGTCCCGGGGCGCCATTGTTTCAACGGCCGTTGGCGCGATAACAGTTTTCCTTGCAGAGCACACTGGTGCGGCGTGATCTTCGGATCACGCCGCACTTTTTTTTGCATATCACGGAACGAATGCCTTTGAAGGCTGGGCGTTTGGGGCGCGCCCTTCAAAGTTCAGGGCAAAGCAATGCTGCGCCCCAACGAAATCACCGATGTGACTCTAGGTGTGCGGTTCGTTTGATTTTTCTTGAGTGCTAGTCGCGGACTACGGCGACTTTTGCGGACGGCACTTCCAAACGCATCAGCCGGTGGTTTGAATCGAGGTACAAAAGTACTTCGAGATCGGACGTCGCCACACGCAAGCCGTCATAAGACTTGCCGCCCGCGCTGAGCGAACCCGCCGATTCCACCGAAATCGATCCAGGCGTCAGTTCCTGTGGGATTAGCACCGGTAGACTCTGTGCGCCGCGCTTGGACCAGTCGTAGACTCGCGCGAGCACAGCATATTGGTAATACAAATTGTTATCGAGCACGGCGATCAGCGGAGAGCCGAAGCTCATATCCTGCTCAAATGGCCGCGCGTCCTGCATTTGCAGCGTGATTTTCGCTACGCCGTTCGCGAACAAAATGTGCGCGCCATTCGTTTTTTCGGCTTGCGAGGTCCACTCGTAGCTGATGGGAGCGCCATCCGGCTGCAACGTGAGTGCGCCGGTGACCCGCTCGGTTGGTGAATCCGGCGGAGCAATATCGGTAGTGCTGCGAGCCAACCAGCCACCGCCAGCCGGCGCGAGATCGAACTCTTCGTGCCCAACCGGCTTGCCGTTCAGCTGAATCGTGAATTTTCCCTTGTCCTGCGCGAAGACCGAAGGGCTGGCCGGGGCCGCAGCCTTTTTCTGAGAGGCAATCGTCAAGGTCGTGGACAGGAAGAGGACCGCCATGATGTACGTGAAAATCTTGGGCTTCAAATCGGTGGTGCTGTTCTGCATGGTTCCCTCCCCTCGATGAAGCGAGTGTGCCACACGCTGCGAGAGGAACTGGGAGACATCCTTGCGGAATGCGCCTAGAAAGACACGGGGTCCGTGTTTGCCGCGTAGTGCTCTATCGCGGCCGATTCGTGAGTTGTTGGGCGGGCTTGCTCCGGCAGCTCGACCGGTGACGCCGGCCATCGCCGGGCGGGGCAAGCCCCGCCCCTACAGAACCTCGCGGGGACGGACCCTTTTAGGGCTGCGGCTTTTCGACGATCAAGTGTGCTTCGTTTCCGCCCGCGGCGACGATTCCGCGGCTGAGTATTTCCGCGACTACGCGCGCCGGATCGCCGGAACTGTCCACGCGGTGTTCAGCAAGTTGGTAGGAGGGCAGGCGCTGCGCATAAAGAGCGCGAAAGCTGCTCTCGTCGCGAAACAGCGGCCGGCCAGTCATGGTCATACAGCGCGCAAGCAAGACTTCGACCGGTGAATCCAGCCAGATCACCGACACGCCTGCCGCGCGCAGAAATTCGGGGGCGCCGACCTGCGCGTAAGTGCCGCCGCCAAGAGCGAGTACGATCGATTCGTTAAACTCGAAAACGCGCCCGAGAGCGGCGCGCAATTGGTCGGCCTCGATCTGGCGAAAAGCGGGCTCGCCAAGACGCTCGAATATTTCCGGGATGCGCAATCCCGCAGCCTCCTCGATGCGATCGTCGAGATCGACAAAGCGCCACGCCAACTGACGCGCGAGCAGCGTGCCGATGGTGGTTTTGCCGGAACCCATGAAGCCGGCGAGGCAGAGCATCTGTACGCGCGGCTGAGACGGACGTGAAATTGGTGGTTGGGTCATCAACAGTTGACCGCGCCGCGCGAGTGAGTCTGGCTTGACGGCGTCCAGAGCCACCAAAAGCTAAGTGGCTTCGGGCCGGGCAAGCTGGAGCGCAGCTGTGCTGCGCCCCCTACAATGGGACGGCGAACGGTCTTGCAGCGCGAAAAATAATTCCGGTTAATCGCGCTTCAATATGCGGATTGTACCACTGTAGGAAGAGAGTTCGACTTTCGCCAGACCACTGCCCACGGTGCCGAAGAGTCCCTTGGTGAACTTCGAGGCCATGTGCTTCATGCCGTGTGAATCAGGCTTCAGATAAGCTTCTGCCTGATTGTCCACCGTACCTGTGGCGGTTTGCGCATTCAAATCGAAGGAATCGTTCCCGGAAAAGTGCACCTCGACGGTGCCCTTGCCGCTGCGCATGGTGTAGATGCCGGTGCGAATGAAATCGCCGTCGAAGAGAATGTTCCCCGAGGTGGTAAACAAATTCACGTTGGTGAGGGCGGGCTGCAAGAGCTGGGCGCTGCCACTCACGGAATTAAAATCGAGCTTGCCGGCACACTGGGCGCAAACCAGCGAACCATGCGTCGTGCGGACCACGATGTAGCCGGAAACCTCCTTGAGGTGAACGTCACCGGCAACGCTTTGCAGGGTCATATCGCCCATCACTTGCTCGACGTAAATCAATCCGGTTTGCGTTTTCAGTTCGAGTTCGGTTTCTTCCGGCACGGTGAGCTGAAAATTCACTTCGGTTTCCAGAGGTTGCGCGTTCACGTCAACAATGTTTGCCGAAACATCAATGCGATCGCCGGCGTTCTCGGTCTCCAGCGTGACTTTCGACGAAGCGCGCGTGCCAGCGACGATCACTTCCGGGTTTTTCGAGGATTTCACTTCGATGCGCCCGTTCCCAATGTTATGGATGCAGACCACTGGATGGCCCTTCACTGGGAAATGTTTCTCGAAGTGCTCCGTCGCTCGCGTCGCGGGCGTAGCTGTCCACAAAAACAGTCCGGCGGTCAGTAGCGGCAGAATGCTCCTGCCCATCGTTTGCGCGTTCATTTCAGTTTACGCTCCCCCCGCGTTCCATCATCGCGGACAGCAATTCCGCTTTCTGCTGGTAAGCGCCGGTCAGGTACTCCCGGGCCAAATCATCGCGTGGCTCTTCTTTGACGCGTTGCTCGCAATCCGCAATAAACTTGTCAACGATGTCTAGATTTTGGCGAAGAGAAACGTCTACGACAGAACCGCCGAGTTCCGTCTGTGCCAGGTTCGCCTCATCGGCGTTCAGAACCGTCGCGGCGTCGTCATAAACGTTGCGCGCTTCGGTAGCGGGCGCAGGATGTTGAATCTGCAGTGCAACCGCGGCAATCACCAGCATCGCTACCAGCGAGGTGGCTAGCACGCGTGCGCGAAACAGATCCGGAAGGCCCTGCCACCAGGAACCGCGCTCCGCGCGCGTTGGCTTGATGATTCCCTCTTCTTCAAGTTGAGCACGTAACGAAGTCCAAACACGCGCGGGGGGTTCGACTTCGGCGGGAAGCAGGTGGGCCGTAGCCACAATGGAGGTCAGGTCTTCCACCAGGTTCTGGCAAGCAGCGCACCCGGCAACATGCTCGCGCGCCGCTTCTGGCAGAGGTGTCCAACCCTCATGTTCAAGGACGACTTCCACTTCTTTACACTGCATGGCCGTTCACTCCGCTAGACGAGACGACAGGTGGCTTGCCCGCTCAATTTTCGAGGAATCGCGCGGCCCGTCTTCGTCTGAGACAACACCCCGAAACTCTTCGTATTGTAGCTTAACCGCCATGTCCGGTCTGCGTCTTTGCCGCATGACGCACCTGCCGCGCCTGCTCTCGTACTTCTTCCTGCAGCAGATCCCGCAACTTGGTGCGCGCCTTGTGCAACTGCGACTTCGAATTGCCTACCGAACATCCCATGATCCCAGCGATCTCGTTGTGCTCGTAGCCTTGCACATCGTGCAAAACGAACACCGTTCGGTAACCGGGCGGCAGCTTATCGATGGACCGCTCCAGATTGACCCTGTCGACCGCGCCGCTCAGCTTCAAATCCGGCGCCCCGACGTCCTTCCTCGGGCCGCCGGTTTCTTCGTCGGGCTCCGTCGTCTCTTCCAACGACGACACGGGAAGGGACTTTTTGCGCAGCCGCATCAGGACCACGTTGACCGTCATCCGATGCAACCAGGTCGAAAACGCCGACTCCCCGCGGAAGGTGCCGATCTTGCGGAACAGCTGCAGGAAAGCTTCCTGCGTCAGGTCTTCCGCATCAGACGGGTTACCCACCATACGCAGGCACAGTGCGTAGACGCGGCGGCCGTGGAGTCCATACAGAAACTCAAACGCCGCAGCATCACCCGCTTGCGCCAGACGTACGGCTTCCGGCTCAGTCAGAGCTCTAGTCTGCTGAGAAGAAGTCGACACGCTGGGATCGCTTGGTCGGTTTCGGGCCAACGGTCCAATAACGGCGCATCCAACGGTTCGGATGCACCGGATACCTCCTGGAGTTGTATTCGCAATGAACCCGCGCTGCCAAAGAAATACGCGCTGACAGGCGCTTTTTCCCCGGAATGCCCGCTAACGTTGCCAACGGGCAGTCTGCCTGCCGTCAGCAGGCTATTCTATTCTCCCCCGACTGCGGCCATACGTCTATGCCGGAATAGACGTTTGCCCGACTGTGCGGAGTCGTCGGGGGCGTGCGTCTGGGCGCGCACGGACCTCAGGAACGTACCCAATTGATCTTCGGGCAGAACCAATAAGAAAGACTTTAGCAATACGATGGCTTCCCGCAGGCAGGTATTCAGGTCGAAATGCGCGGCGTCCACTACCCGCCAATCCCCCTCCGGGTTGAATGAGACTCCGGTGGAAAGATTCTCAACGGTGAGACGAAAGTCCTTCCCTAAGTCGCCGACCATTTCCTCAAGCGTGCCAATCTTGTGCAGGAATTGAGAGCGCTGCGTTAACAGAACCCGGCTCAGCAGGTCGCTCATTCTTGCGGTGCGCTGTTGCTGAGGCCCTTGGAAGTTCTTCGGGTCGAGCGGCGCGGCGTTGGGAATCGTACCGTAATGTCTGGCGTGCCCGCCGAGTCCCCGCAGGAGTGCCGCCACGCTGTAGGAAAGTCGAGCGGCCAATCCCGGAGTCATGCCTACCGCCTGGTACGACTTCGAAAGCATTCCGGTCTGGCGAAACTCGATCGCTTCGTTCAGCGCAATGCTGAACATCATGTAGACCGATTCCAATTGTTGGACTTGCTCGTTGAAAATTTGCGCCTTCTCTTTCGGCAGCCAAGCGCACCAATCATCTTGCACAGAAGGAAGAGCGCGAATTTTCACTTGGATAGGACCTCCTCGGGGTGGGGAGTATACCAAAATCCACAGGATGTGGCGTATTTTCTTAACAGTTTCTTCACCGGCATTCTTTTTCCTATTGATCACTTTTTCCCGTTGATCAAATGACCCGTGCTTCGGATTATTTGATACTAGTACAGGTTTATTTCCGGACATGGCAAAGTCCGGGTCTATCAGCGCACCGCGCCAGTGTCAGATTCGGCCTCGCCTTCGATCCTCGATCGAAAAGACGCTGGGCGGAAATTAGACACCACTATCCGCTTCGATTCCTTGCTCTTCGCACGCACTGGCCGCTATACTCGCCTGCGATCACGCCCGAAAGGATTTTCCATTTTGGAATTTGAGCCGCGGGACCAGTTTGAGCAGCGTCAGAAGAAACTTGAGCAGATCCAGGCATTGGGCTTTGACCCGTTCCCGCGCGAGTTTCGCTGGACGGACACGCCTGCTGCATTGGTGGACAAATTTTCGGCGACACCTGCTCCGGAGTTGGAGGCCAACAAGCTGGAGGTGCGCGTCGCCGGACGTATCGTCTCCTATCGGCTTATGGGAAAGGCTGGTTTCGCGCACCTGCAAGGCTCCGGAAAACGTATACAGATCTATGTAAAGAAAGATGTTGTCGGAGAGCGCGGCTTTCAACTCTTTCATTTGCTCGATCTAGGGGACTCCATCGGCGTGCGTGGGCATCTGTTTCGCACTCGAACCGACGAACTGTCGATCTGGGTGGGGGAAATTGTTTTCCTTTCCAAGGCGCTTCTGCCGCTGCCCGAGAAATGGCACGGCCTGACCGACGTCGAACTACGCTACCGCCAGCGATACCTCGATCTGATCGCTAACGAGAAGTCGCGCCAAGTTTTCGTCACGCGCGCCCGTATCATTCAGGAATTACGGCGCTTATTCGACGCTCGCGGCTATATCGAAGTGGAGACGCCGATGATGCATCCCATCCCCGGCGGTGCCGCGGCGCGTCCTTTCATTACCCATCACAACACTCTGGATATTGATTTGTATCTGCGCATCGCCCCGGAGCTCTATCTCAAGCGGCTTACCGTAGGCGGATTTGATCGCGTGTACGAAATCAATCGAAACTTCCGGAATGAGGGCATCTCGACACAGCACAACCCGGAATTCACGATGCTCGAGTTCTATGAGGCGTATAGCAACTACCGGGATTTGATGGACTTGAATGAGCAGATCTTCGCGGAAGTCGCGAAGACGATCACCGGTTCGACGACCGTAAAATACGGCGACGTGGAGCTCGATTTCAGCAAGATAGAGCGCCTGTCGATGCGCGAGGCCATCGGCAAGTATTGGCCGGCAGAAGCGGGCGTGGCCCCGACTTCGGCCGACCTGGCGGCACAGGGTGGTCCGCAGGCTGCCGCGGAACGTTACAACGTTTGGGCGAAAAAGACCGGCGCACTCTATGCGGCTGCAAAGGGCACACTTAGCGATGGCGAGTGGACGGGCCTGCTCTTCGAGACCATGGCGGAGCATCATCTGGTCCAGCCGACCATCCTATATGACTTCCCCACAGACATCTCCCCGCTGTCCAAACAGAAGCCCGATGATCCCTCTTTGACCGAGCGGTTCGAGATCTATGTCGCGGGCATGGAAATTGCCAACGGCTTCTCCGAACTGAATGATCCAGCCGAGCAGGAGCGCCGCTTCCTGGCGCAGATCGCGCACGGAGGCGACGAAGTCCCCAAGCAACTCGACATGGACTATATACGCGCTCTCTGTCATGGCATGCCGCCCACCGCTGGCGAAGGCATCGGCATCGACCGGTTAACCATGCTACTGACGGATTCACCCTCCATTCGCGACGTCATTCTGTTTCCATTGCTCCGCCCAGACACCCGCGAAGAGTCTCCTTCCGAAGCACACGGCGCGTGACGTATCCTTCTTCCCTCAATGCGCTTTGAATGGTTCGTCGCCAAGCGGTACTTGCGGTCGCCGTACCGTCCGGCGGTATTACGATTGGTTACCGCGTTCTCCGTTCTAGGAGTCGCTGCGGGCGTAGCCACCTTGGTCATCGCACTGTCGATGAACACCGGGTTTCGCGAAACGCTTCAGGATCGGCTTCTGGGAGTGAAGGCCCACATCTCACTTGCCAGGCCCGGAACCGGCGGCATCCACGACTACGAAACGCTGGCCACGAAATTCGCGACAATCCCAGGCGTAAAGTCCGTTACACCAGCGGTGTACCAGACCGTGCTGCTGGCGTTTGGCGGAGACGCGCGCGGCATTGTTACAAAAGGAATCGATCCAGAACGCGAACGCCGTAACGATGAGGCACTTCAACGCATTGTCGCGGGGCAGCTTGATTTCTCTCCCGACGCCGACGGTATCGACGCCCTGCTCATAGGCAAGCAACTCGCTGAGGAATGGAAGATCACGCCCGGCGATTACGTCACCCTCACCAGCCCTCAAGGGCGGCTCACGCCCTTCGGTATGTTGCCGCGGACTCGCCGCTTTCGCGTCGCAGGCGTTTTCGATTCCGGCTTCTACGACTATGACGAGAACTGGTGCTTCATGACCCTCGCCGCCGCCCAAGCTCTCTCCGGAACTGGCGACATTGTCAATGTCCTCGAATTCCGCCTGGACAAACCCGAGGGCGCCACCGAAATCGCCCGGGTACTGGAGCTGCAGGCGGGACCGAGTTTCGCGGCAAGCACCTGGGTGGAAGAGAATCGCGCCCTGTTTCGCGCCCTCCGGCTGGAGAAGCTCGTCACCGCCATTTTCATCGGGCTGATCACTTTCGTCGCCGGCTTGAACGTGCTTGTCGTGCTTTCCATGACGGTTACCGACAAGGCCCGCGATATCGCGGTGCTGATGTCTATGGGCGCGCGTCGCGAACAAGTTCGCCGCATTTTTCTCTGGCAGGGGATCGTGATCGGCGCGACCGGAACGATTTGCGGCTTGGTCATCGGATATGCATTCGCGTGGATCGCGGGCGCCTTTCACCTGATTCCACTCGATCCTCAAGTCTATGCCGTTCCGTATGTTCCCTTCCATCCAAGCATCCGGGATGGCCTCTGGATAACCATCGTCGCCATGGGCATTTCCGTCGGAGCTACCATATTGCCGGCACGTGCAGCGGCACGATTGCTGCCGGTCGAAATCCTTCGTTATGAGTAGGCGAGCACTCCATAAAGACCGACGAAAAAAGTGACGTTTGAGAGACATTCGTGGCTCAATTAAAGAACGGTTTGGGCCCTCTAAAATGGGCAGGCTTTGGTGCGCTGTTTGCTCCTACAATGGGTTCAAGGGCAGGTAGGTCGGAAACGAAACATCTTTCGCCTCCGATTTTGTGGTTTTCCTACCTCAACTCATTGAAATATAAACGGTTACGTCCGTGTCAGATTGAAACAGGCCCATTGTTCTCTTGACTTAGGCTGACTTGGGCAATGCTGTGCAGAAAACGGGAATAACTTAGGCCAGGGGCAGGTCCCGCAAGCCGCTGGGCGCGGCACTCCAATTGCACTTACTGCATCTAATATAAAGTGCGGCGGGTGCAAAAAGGGCGCAGTGACGACAAAGCTACCCGAAACGAATTGATGCAAAGCGAAGCCAATCCGGATCAAGGCAGGTTAAGCGCTTCGGCGCTATTGCTGGATGGCGCTGTGGTCTTAGAAGCTCACAGTTTGAAGAAGTCCTACGGATCGGGCGAGCGCACCTTGCCGATTTTGGTCGATGCGAATCTCACTTTGCGTCGTGGAGAGATGGTCGCCATCGTTGCGCCATCGGGAGCGGGAAAAAGCACTTTGCTGCACTTGCTCGCTGCGCTAGACACGCCAACGAGCGGTACAGTATACTTTCGCTCGAAAGCCATTGAAACGAATGTTGACAGCGTGGTAGCGGAGTTTCGGAATCGCTCCGTGGGATTTTTGTGGCAGCGGCATCAATTGTTGCCGGATTTTACAGCTGCCGAGAATGTAGCTATGCCGCTTTTGTTGCGCGGCGAAGATTTCACTTCCACGCTGGAGACAGCGGGAAAGTGGCTCGCGGAGGTCGGACTTGCAAATCGGGCCGATCACCGTGCAGGGGAGCTTTCCGGAGGGGAACAGCAGCGTGTTGCTATCGCTCGGGCGCTCGTCACCGAGCCGGCCGTGCTGCTGGCAGATGAACCTACCGGAGATTTAGACGAGCAGAATGCTTGGGCCGTGTTTGAGTTATTAGAGCGGTTGCACCGCGCGCACCAGTTGACGTCGCTGATCGCGACGCACAATCTGGCGCTCGCCGCGCGATGTGACCGAATTCTGGACTTGGAACACGGCGTTCTGCGTACTCGCAAGGCTTCGGCCAAAGCGAGCGGGGCCCCAGGGGGAGAAGCGAGCTAATCGTGTTCGAACGGTATACAGAAAAAGCGCGACGCGTCATTTTCTTTGCAAGATATGAGGCCAGCCAGTACGGCAGCCCGTACATTGAGACGGAGCATCTTCTGCTCGGCTTGATGCGCGAGGACAAAGCACTGGCCAATCGCTTCCTGCGTCAGCAGGGCTCGATTGAATCCATCCGCAAAGAGATCGAGGCTCGCATCACTATTCGAGAGCGCATTTCGACCTCCGTCGAGGTGCCGCTCAGCGCGGAGTGCAAGCGCATCCTTAATATGGCCGGCGAAGAAGCGGAACGCCTCGGTGTGAAACATGTTGGCACCGAGCACCTGCTCCTCGGAATCCTGCGCGAAGAGAAGTGCTTCGGGGCGGAGATCCTGATGGAGCGCGGTCTGCGCCTTTCCACGCTGCGCGAAGAACTCGCGCGCACGTCCGGGGAAAAGACTGCCGCTGCCCGCCCGAAGGAAACGTCGCTGCTCGCGGAATTCAGCCGCGACCTCACGCAAGCCGCTTCTGAAGGTTCACTCGACCCGCTCGTCGGTCGCGAAGGCGAAGTCGAGCGCGTGATTCAGATTCTCTGCCGCCGCACGAAAAACAATCCCGTGCTCATCGGCGAACCTGGAGTCGGCAAGACCGCCATCGTCGAAGGTCTAGCTCAGCGGATCTCCGACGGCGACGTTCCGCCGTTCCTCGCGGACAAGCGCATTCTCTCTCTCGACCTCTCCTTGATCGTCGCCGGCACCAAGTATCGCGGCCAATTCGAAGAGCGCCTCAAAACCATCATGAAGGAATTGATGGAGAGCCAAAACTCCATCGTCTTCATCGACGAGTTGCACACTCTAGTCGGCGCAGGTTCCGCAGAAGGCTCGCTCGACGCCGCCAACATCTTGAAGCCCGCGCTATCCCGCGGCGAAATTCAATGCATCGGCGCGACAACACCCGGCGAATACCGCAAATCCGTCGAAAAAGACCGCTCCCTCGAGCGCCGTTTCCAATCTGTAAAGGTTCCCGCGCCCAACGAGGAAGAGGCCATTCAGGTCATCAGCGGCGTCCGCGAACGCTACGAGAAATTCCACGCCGTCAGCTACACCGACGAAGCTCTTCGTTACTCCGTCTATCTCTCGAATCGCTACATTCCCGACCGCTTCCTCCCGGACAAGGCCATCGATCTGATCGATGAAGCGGGCGCCCGCGTGAAACTCCGCCAGGCCAGCGTCCCCGAAGAAGTCGGCGAAGTTCAGAAGCGCGTGAAGTTCATCACGCACCGCATGGAAAGCGCCATAGCCGCTCACGAATTCGAGAAAGCGCGTTTCTATTCCGAGGAAGAGCGCAAAGAGAAAGAAAATCTTCGCACCCTTCGCGATCGCTACAAGCTCGACGACGCCTCCACCGGCATCGTCACCCGCGAAGACATCGAGGAGGTCGTCTCGCGCTGGACCGGCATCGGTGTCACCTCGATCAAGGAAGACGAGCAGCAGAAACTCCTGCGCATCGAACCCGAACTCCACAAGCGCGTCATCAGCCAGGACAAGGCCATTACCGCCCTCGCTCGCGCCATTCGTCGCAGCCGCGCCGGCCTCAAATCACCACTTCGCCCAGTAGGCTGCTTCTTCTTCCTCGGGCCCACCGGCGTGGGCAAAACCGAAGTCGCCCGGCGCCTAGCCGAATTTCTCTTCGGCTCGGAAAAATCGCTAGTCCGCTTCGACATGTCCGAATTCATGGAGAAGCATTCCGTCTCCAAACTAATCGGCGCGCCTCCAGGCTATGTAGGCTACGAAGAAGGCGGCCAGCTCACCGAACGCGTTCGTCGTACCCCGTACTCCGTTATCCTCCTCGACGAAATCGAAAAGGCTCATCCGGACGTCTTCAACATCCTGCTGCAAGTCTTCGAAGACGGCCAACTAACAGACGGCCTGGGCAATACCGTCGACTTCCGCAACACCATCATCATCATGACCTCCAATCTGGGCGCGCGCCATCTGCAGAAGCGCACCTCGATGGGCTTCCAATCCGGCACCGACGAAGCCGGCATGAAGTCCATGGAAGACCTGGTGATGGGCGAAGTGAAGCGGGCATTCAATCCGGAGTTCCTCAACCGCTTGGACGAGGTCATCATCTTCAATCCGCTCGGCGACGACGACCTGCTTCGCATTATCGATTTGCTGGTAGGCCAGCTCAACGACACGCTGATCCACCGCCAGGTCCAGATCGTGGTTTCGCCGGAAGCACGTCAATGGATCCTCGAAAAAACGTGCGCGGATCGCAATTACGGGGCGCGGCCGTTGCGGCGCGCTTTGCAGAAGTACGTGGAAGACCCGCTCTCGGAAGCCCTCATTCAGGGGGGAATCACCAGGCCTGCGACGCTTCAGATTTACGTCGCCGGGGAAGGCCTCGCGTTCCGTCCCGTGGGTGAGGCAACCCCGGTCGTCCACTAACGAATCAGAACCAACGCATGTTGGCCCCGGTCTCGAGCCGGGGCCAACAACACGGCCGGCCCGCACCGGGTACGGCGGGAGAAGAACAAATTGGGTTTGGGGGCGCGGCCTTGACCTCGTCATTGGCCGCTCAAATAAGGGTTTGTTCGTCGTTTGGGCTTCTGCGTGTTCGGATCCGCTGGATCGCGGGTGTGGTGTTGTTGCTCGCTTCCGGTTTGCCTGCTACCGCGTCGGAAAACCTTACGCCGGATGATTCCGCGCATTCGCAACCTGTCGCTCCCTTGGATTCTTCCGACTCACCAAAAGTTTCAGCCGCAATGGACGCCGAGTCTGAGCAAACTCAGCAAGCCCGTCAGGACCAACCACCTGCCGCTGTGGTCGACCGCATCATCTTCCTGGGCAATCGGCGCATTCGCACCGACACCTTAAAGGCGCGCATCTTCAGCCGCGAGGGCGATCCTTATAACGAAGAAACTCTGCGCCGCGACTTCCAGGCTCTCTGGAACACGCAATTCTTCGAAGACGTGAAACTCCGCGTCGAAGACTCTCCTGACGGACCCAATCACAAGAACATCATCTTCGACGTCAAAGAGCGCCCGGTCATCCGCCGAATCCGCTATGACGGCATCCACTCCGTTTCCGAATCCGACATCCTCGACCGCTTCAAAGAGCGCAAGGTAGGTCTAACCGTCGAGAGCCAGTTCGACCCCACGCGCATCAAGAAAGCGGAAGTTGTCCTGAAAGATCTGCTCGGCGAGCACGGCCGCCAATTTGCGAAGGTTACGCCCGAGTACGAGCGCATCGCCTCCAGCAACGCCGTCATCCTGGTCTTCAAGATCGAAGAAGGCCCCAAGGTCAAGGTCGGCCACATTAAGTTCACCGGCAATCACGCCTTCAGCGAACGCAAGCTCGTTCGCGCCATGAAGCACGACCGTCCGTACGCGATTCCACTGTACATCACCGAAATTCCCGTTCTCTCGAAGACCTACGACCGCGAAAAACTGAACGAAGATCTGGAAGTCGGCGTCCGCGGCCTCTATCAGGACAACGGCTATTTCAAGGTCATCGTCGGCGAGCCCGTTCTCGAAAACATCGACACGGAAGGGTACCGCCTGGGCGTTCCTTTGACGGGCCGCACGAAAGGTAAGGCCGTTAACATTACCATCCCTATCGAAGAAGGCGAGCGCTACAAAATGGGCACCCTCAAAATCGTTAGCGCCGACCCGGACAAGGCGCTCTCGCTTAAAGTCGATGCCCTTAAATCCATCTTCCCGCTCCACGAAGGTGATATCTTCTCCGTCGCCAAGATTCGCAAAGCCATCGAAGACTACGGCAAGGCTTACGGGCAATATGGCTTCATCGATTTCACCGCCGAGCCGCAAACCGATATCGATGACGTCAACAAGCGCATTGATGTCACCATGCGTTTCACCGAAGAAAAGCAATACTACGTTCGCCGCATCGATTTCAGCGGCAACACCACCACCCGAGACAAAGTCATCCGCCGCGAACTGCTCCTCGACGAAGGCCAGTTGTTCAACAAGCGCGCATGGGAAATCAGCATCCTGCGTCTCAACCAGCTCAACTATTTCGAGCGCATCGAAGAAGACAAAGCCGTCGAGATCAAGCGCAACACCAAGGATGGCACCGTCGATCTCAATCTCAAGTTGAAAGAAAAGGGCAAGCAATCCATCGGTCTGCAAGGCGGCGTCAGCGGACTCGCGGGCACCTTTATCGGTCTGACCTACCAGACCAACAATTTCCTGGGTCTCGGCGAAACTTTGACCTTCTCCGCCCAGTTTGGCGACCTGCAGCGCAGCTTCATGTTTGGCTTCACCGAGCCCTACCTCTTCGACCGGCCCATCTCCACGGGTTTCACCATTTTCGATAGCAAGTACAATTTTGATCAGGCCAAGCAGGAAGCCCTGGCGATCGGACAATCGGTCAGCATCAACCCGCAATTCGTCCAGAATTACACGCAGAACTCCACGGGGTTCACAGTGTTCGCGAACTATCCCGTGAAGCGTCTTTCCTTTACTAGGTTCTCGCTCACCTATGGGCTTACGCGCACCAACATCGAATCCTTTAACCAGGCGTCTACTCTCTTGTTCGAGCAGCTCCAATTTCGCAGCGTCGCCGGCCCCAGCGCTTTGGAGGGCATCGTCTCCAGCACCATCACCCCTTCCGTGAGTCATAACACTATCGACAATCCACAGAATCCACGTAAGGGAAGGAGCTATTTCTACTCCTTCGCGATTTCCGGCGGGCCGCTCGGCGGCAACGTCAACACCATCACGAACGTCTTTTCCTTAACGCAGTTTCGTCCCATCTTCAAAAAGCGTAACGTCCTGGGTCTGCATTTCACTGCCGCCTACACCACCGGTTATGGCGGAGGGGAAGTTCCGCCCTTCAGTCGCTTCTACATGGGCGGCGAAAACGATCTTCGCGGATACGACATTCGCTCCATCTCGCCGGTCACCTTCATTCCAACGGCCACTGCGCAGACCTTCACGTTCACCGATCCCACCACGCTGTCCGGCAGCGGCTTCCCGCTCCAGCGATCCTTCACCGTTCCCATCCTCACGTACACCGCCACGCTACCCGGCGGCGACGTGCAGACTTCCGGAAACATCGAATACCGCATTCCCATTGTCGGCCCGGTTACTGCTTCGCTCTTCCTCGACGCGGGCACCGACGGCATCGCGAAGCAAAGCGCGCTCAAACTGAATTCCGATGGCCTCACGATGCTGCAGCAGCAGTTCCCGGGTTCCAATGTCAGCGGCCAGTTGCCGATTGCCTCGGGAACGAATTTCCGCTTGCGCGGCTCGACGGGTATCGAGTTTGGTGTGCAACTCCCGATTGTGCAGGCGCCCTTCCGCATTTATTATGCGTACAACATTAACCGGCTGCATTCCGAGATCGTTTCGCCCCCGGACTACATCAATCCGAGCGAACTCGCCCTTTTGAAAAGCACGCTGCCGCCTGAGGTTTACAACACTCAGGTGCTGCCGCTGTTGCAGCAGTTCAGCATCAATCCGGGACGTTTGAATTATTTTGAGCCCAAGACCACTTTCCGTTTCACCGTGGGCAAGACGTTCTAACGGTCGGGGCTCGCTCGACTTCGTTGCCGGCGGCTTGAGAGAATTTGACCGAACGCGACCCATCGGCCCTGGAGGGCCGGTCAAGAAAAGCGTCGCGTCGTATGTCGTGACCGCCGAGCGGTTCACGCGTGGGAGGCAGGGGGAATGACGTTGCGAAAGATGGCGAGCTGTATTGCCGTAGTGGCCGCTCTGGCGTCCGTCTGGCTCGACGGGTGTGGCAGTAGTAGCGCCAACACGGTCACCGTCACGCTAAGCCAGTCGAGCGCAACGCTCGTGGTGACGCAGGTGCTCAACCTTAGCGCCACGGTCGCGGGCGCCACCAACGTAAACGTCAATTGGACATGCACCTTTACCACGACCACGACGACCACTGCCGCAAACGGCACCACCAGTACCACTACCAGCGCTGCTGCCCCTTGCACTGCAGACACCGGGGTGCTCACCAATATTCAGGACACCACCGTCACTTACACTGCGCCTTCCAAAATCACCACGCCTCCTCCTACGGCGACTACCGTCACTTCTCCCCCCACGGTCACAGTCACCGCTACCTCGCAGCAAGATACCAAGGTGACCGGTACTTGCGTTATTTCCCTGAATTCCGGCATCGCCGTTACCATTAACCCGGCGAACGCCGCGGTTCCCACCGGCCAGAACTTTCAGTTCACTGCCACCTTGGCGAACGATACCGTTCCCAATGATGTCACTTGGCAGCTTACTCAGGAACCTCTCTCCACCACCACGCTGGCCGATGCCGTTACTTGCAGTCCCACCTGCGGCAGCATTAGCTCCAACGGCCTTTACACCGCGCCCGCCACGGTGCCCACCGCCAATACTCCTTCCACCATAACCACGACGACTCCTCAATCACTTTCCGTGATCGCCGTTTCTATCGTGGACGCCACGAAAGTAGGCACCGCGACCGTCACCATTGTTCCCACAGGCGATATCGCTTTCACCGGCATCGTGCCTGGCCAGGCGCCCCAGGGCGGGGTTCTGCAAGACGTTTATTTGGCGGCCACCAACGTAAATTCTTTGACCAGCATCTTTTACGATGGCACCGCGCTGCCGAGTTCGCAGATTCTGGTTGTCTCGCCGCCGACCGCGGGGGCGACTCCAAGCGGGGCTCGCGCTCGCCTGCTACCGGCGCAATTGGCTAAGGCCGGGCCTCATGTCATCGGCATCTGCAATCCGCCCATCGGCCAGCCGACGTGCACTCCCAATTCCATCGGCGGACCCTTCACCCTCACGGTTGTGCCCGAGCGTCCCGTTCTTGTCTCCACCCAACCTGACAGCCAGCCGCAGACCGCCGCTGCTGCCCCTTCCGGCGGCGCCATCACCATCGATGGCGGCTATTTCGGCTCCCCCAGTGCTCCGCTGGTTTCTGCGCAATTTAACGGCACTCCCCTCGCGGTCACCGAACCTACTTCTCGCCAGATCTCGCTAACCTTGCCGGCTCTTCCTACCGCGGGGCTTTTTCCCGTCAGCGTCACGAATAACAATGCTTCCCCGACTACCGCTGTGACGAACATCGCGATCTTTCCTGACTATGGAAATTCCAACCCCGCTCCGCCGGTCACCAATGTGATCCCTTTGGCGACGGGCTCCGTGCCCAGCGCCATTGCCATCGACGACATTCTCAATGTCGCCGTCGTCACCGAAGCCGGCACCAACAGCGTTGAATATCTGAATTTAAATGGCGCCATTCCTACGCTTATCACCGGAAAGGTTCCCGTCGGCAACGTACCAACCGGTGTCTCTGTGGATGACGTGCTTCATATCGCCGCCGTGGTGAACTACACCGATCGCACTCTCGAGATGCTTTCCGTCCCGGCCGCCGGGCAGACTCCCTCGACAACACCCTTGGCCACGATCGACCTGAGCCTCTTCATTCCCACTAGTGCTCCTACTACTCCTCCGACGCCTCCTCCGTTCCCCTATTCCGTCGGAATTGATCCGTTAACGCATACGGCGGTCATCGCCTTCGCGAACACCAACATTGGATTCATTGCGGATATCAATCCCGCAAGCACCGCGCCCGCCTCCGAGTGCCTGTTGCCCGGGCAGCATCCGCCGTGCGTCATTTCCTCGGTCACCTTGAACACCGGGCAATATCCGCAGGTGGCTCTCCAGCCGCGCGTTCATCTCGCCTACGTTACTCCGGGGGGCGCCGGCAATATGTCGGTCGTCGATCTCACCCATAAATCCGCGTCGATCGGGATCGCCAGCGCGACCCGCGCTACCAACGTCGTCACCATCTCCACGGTCGCTCCGCACAACATCAATCCAGCGAATCCGGGAACCATCCTCATTAGCGGTGTCTCCACAAAGAACACCAATTTTAACGGCACCTTTTCCGGCATCAGCGTCATCGACGCCAATGATTTTGCATACTCCCAGACCGCCGTCGACGACTCCGTCACCGGCGGAACCGTCGCGGCTCCCATCGGCCAAGCGAGCTACGGCAGCGCTTATCTCACCTTCAGCGTTTCCCCAACCCAGCAAGGAATCGCCATCAACTCCATTTCTCGCACTGCCATGCTCGCGGATCCCAACGCCACTTCGGGGCAAGTCAATTTCATCAGCACCTTGGATCAGGGCGTTAGTTCTATGACGCTCACCGAAGGCAGCCTAGGTATCACGGCGGGCACCGGACCGGAGATCCGCGACACCAACGTCGCCTTCCAGCCGTTCACCAATACCGCGGTTTTGTTCAATCCTCAATTGAACCAGGTCTCCCTGATCGATCCGGTACGCCTGCAGCGCTTGCAGATCATTCCCACGGCTCCAGCCGCCGGCCCTGCAACCAACGGCATCGGCATCGTCAACGTTCCTGGCGGAACTGGCACCGTGCCACTCAGCATTTTCGGGGCGTTGGGCGTGGACGCCGCAACGAATACCGCACTGGTCGTCAATTCCGGCAGCAACAACGTCAGCGTGGTCACCCTCGGCACGAACATCAAGCCTGTTCATATTGAGTCGGTGATGACCTCCAGTGGCATTCCCGGAGCGATTCTGCCGCAGGCTGTTCTCACCACGAATTCCTCGCCGGTCGCCGGCGGTCCCGTGGCCTTGAGGATTCTGGGCACCGGCTTCCAGTCCGCTACTCCCGTGCAAGTGCGTCTGGACGGCACTCCTTTGAGCGGCGCGACCGTGGTTAGCAACTCCGAAGTCGACGTCACTGTCCCTGCGACTTTTCTCACCGTGCCGCGCCATTACGCCTTGGACGTCCTGGCCGGCAGCGTTGGTTCGAACGCCACCGATTTCACGGTAATTCAATCCGTCGACCTCACCCCAGCTTGCGCAGCCGGCTCGACGCCACAGCCTGGTGCCGTGGCCATCGACACCACCCGTAACATCGCCGCGGTTAGCAACTTCGGCTGCGGCAGCATTTCTCTCGTGGACTTGACTCCGGGTGCCACTGCCCCGCTCACGAAAACCATTGCTGTGGGAACGTCTCCGATAGGAATCGACGTCATTCCGCGTCTGGGCTATGCGGTCGTCGCAAACAATGGCAGCGCCACCGCTTCCATCGTCAATATGGACACCGCCACATTGGTTTCGAGTCCTGGCACCGGCACAAACCCGACCGGCGTCGCGATCGATCAATACTCCGGGCTGGCGATCGTGACCAATACCGGTTCGAACAGTATTAGTTCCATCGATCTGACTTCCATCACCTCCGCGAATACCACTCCAACGGTGAACACGCTGGGCATCGATCAGCAACCCCTTGCAGTCGCCATCGACCCAAACCGTGCTGCTTGTGGCAGTGCCACAGCCACCGGAATTGGTGTCGCCGTCATCACCGCTCTCCAATTGGGCGCCGGTTCATCGCTCGGTGCGCTCGACACCGTCGATATCAGTAGCGCAGTCCCGGTTCAGTGTACGACCGTGACCCCCGCGAGCGTGACTGCCACTCCCACCGGGATCGTCTTTGATCCTGCCGGACAGGCCGCCGGAACCAGTGCCAGTTCTGCTCCTGGCACGACGCCAGGCGTTTTCTACGCTACCGGCAGCCAAGGCAACGTCATCTACGTGTTCAATCCCGACACGGGAACCGCCACCCCTGCCAACGTCGGCATCAATCCCACGTCTCTGGCCGTGAACTACAACACCGGAACCCTGTTGACCGTAAACTCGCTCAGCAACACCGTTTCGGTGTTGGATACGCAGACACTGAAAACTCGCGCCACCTTGGGCATTGGGGGCTCCACCCAGTTCGCCGCGGCCATTCATCCGCTCACTAACATGGCGGTGATCACCGATCAGGCCAACAATCGTGTGATCATCATGCCACTGCCAAACTAGTCGAGCAGGTCAGCGAAACGGGTGAATCAAGAGGATCGAATTCGCGTCGTCGCGGGCCGTCGAGCAAAGGAAACGCCAGCGCGGTTAAATGCACGCCGGCCGCCGAATGCCATCGTAGTCAACCGGGCGCGGTCGGCGATCGGGTTCGACCATGCTTTCTGATTGCAGGGGGCCGCGCGGCTCGGCTATACTTCAAAGTTTGTGTAATGCTCGTGTAACCCGCCGGGAAGCGGTCCGAGCCAATCGGGATTCGTTAACGTCAAACTGTTAACAAGGAGAAATACAGTGAATTCGAGAATGTTCACCGCTTCGCGGTCACGCGGCATCTTGCTTCGGGGAGCCGCTATTGCCGCTGCGTGCTTGTTTTCCACCGTCGCCGTTCGCGCGCAGGGCACCGCCGCAGCGGGCGCCGCAGTCAGTGGGAAGACGGGCGTCATCAATATTCGCCAGGCCATCGCCAGCACCGCCGAAGGCAAGCAAGCCGGCGCGGAACTCCAGTCGCAGTTTGCCGCGCGCCAGACCGAACTCGAGGGACTCAACAAGCAGATCAACGACTTGCGGCAGCGCCTCGATACCGGCAGGGGCAAGATCAGCGACGAAGAGCAGGCACGCTTGACCCGTCAAGGCGAAGTGATGGCGCGGCAACTCCAGCGCAAGCAGGACGAATATCAGGAAGATGTGAACGCGGCGCAAGGTGAGGTATTCGATCGCATCGGCCGGAAAATGGTCGACGTCCTGGATCGCTACGCAAGAGAGAACAGTTACGTGATCATTCTCGATTCTTCCGCGCAGAACACGCCCATTCTGTTCGCGTCAACCAACATCGACGTTACCCAGGATATCGTCCGTCTGTATGACGGCGCGTATCCGGTTAAGGCCGGCGGAACGACACCGGCGAGGCCCGCACCCAAGCCTGCGACGCCTCCTGCTCAGAAGCCGCCACAGCGATAAGCTGGTAGCTGCGATCAGCGGGTCGTCAGTGGCGTGAACTTCGCCGCGAACCATTCTCAGACTCACGCGCCCCGGAAGAAATTCCGGGGCGCTTTGTTTTGGCCTTTCAGCTCTGGTTCGCGGCCGCGGTGCTGCGGTTCAATCGTTCTTTGGCGTTTCCTTAGGTGCGTTGATCTGGTGGTCGGTATCGACGGAAAACAGAGCGTAGTTGGTCAGAGTGTGGCGGTGGTGGTAGCGCTTGCCGTGTACTTGCATGTACAGCTCCGCATACCAGGGCAGCCACAGGGAGGTTTTGCCATGGTCGAATTTCACCGGGCCATAATCGATGATCAGGTGGTCGCGTTCCAACTCCAGCTGCGGGATGGGTTCGCGTAAGTCCGTCTCAATATGCAGCAGATCGTAACTATTGGCGGCGATCCACACGCGACCCTTTAGGGCCACGGGGAAAATGCCACGTTTGTTCTTCCACGTCATGATGCGAGAAGGAACTTCCTCGCGCTGCTCAAATCGAATTTCCCATGCCGCCTGCCCGCGCCACTCACCCAGCCCCTCGCATTTGTAAGTGATATCGCTCTGGTACTGAGGATCGAACAAAAAGACGCCAAGCCCGACCAAGCCATGCGAGGCGAGCGACGTCGGAAACTCAGTGAGATTTTCGCCGCCGTCTCTTTCCTCATCGAGAAAGAACGTATCCTTCTTAACCTTCCGGATGAAAACGAGGTACGTGAAATCCTTCGTTTTGACGGGTCCCGAATTCCCGTAGGCGTCAACGTCCTGGTGCTCGATGTGCTCGGTAGCCAGGAATTTTTCAAAATTGCCGATTTGCTTCATGGTGCGCGCCTGCGTTCTCTGAACCAACTGGTCCGTTGAGCAACTGACGTCCGGCGCAACCACGTATTCTTTGGCGTCCACGTCGGGGGGCGCCCACGGTCGAATCACCGCGGGAATCGGGGGAACGGGCTGGGGCGCGGGATCAGCTGTGTGCGGAGGCGCCACCGGCAGCGTGCTGGCTGCCGGCGCTGCCGCAACGACCTCTGCGGGTTTGTCCAGCGCTGCCAGAGCGGTTTTGGCGTCCTTGGCGGCGGGATCGTTCGGGAAGTCCCGAATCACGCCGTTGAATACTTCTCTAGCCTCGGGAATCTTATTCTGGGAGGCGAGGATGCGACCTAGCAGGACTCGCGCAGGGGCGCCGCGCTCCTTGCCGAGGTCCGCGGCACGTTGCGCGTGCATTCGCGCCTTGTCAAATTCCTTCAGCTCAGCATAGGCAAAGCCGAGCAGATAGTGCGTGTGCCAATCGGCGCCGTTTACGAGGTAGGCCTTTTCGAGTGTCCGCGCAGCCTCCGCCGCCTGGCCGCTGCGCAACTCGATCTCCCCCAGAGTGATCAGGGCTCGCTCATGCGAGGGATAAATGGATATCGCCGCTTCGAGCTTCGTGCGCGCCAGATCGAAGTGTTGCTGGTAGTACTCGAGCATGCCTAATAGATATTGAACGTCCGGATTACCCGGCGCCATCTTTGCAGCCTTGTCAAAGTGAGAGCGTGCGGCGTCGAACTGCTGACGCCGCATCTTGTCGACGCCTTTGTCGATCTCAGCCTGTAGACGCGGGGTCATCGTCGTCTTGGTCGGCGCCACGCTTCGCGAACCCGGCGCAGACTCAGGCGAGACATAGATGTAAAGGTTGTAGGCGGAATAACTCGGCATGACGGAAGCTTGCTCGGTGGTGGTTTTGTATCCAGCGGAACTCACTTCGACCTGGTAGTCACCTGCGCGAATACTGGGGAAGGTAGCCGCTCCGCCATCCTGGGTTGGAGCGGTTAAATGGACGCCGCTGAAGTCGGAAGAAAGCTTGACGAAGGCGCTTCCCTGGAGCGGCATACCGCCCAACTCACGCACGCTAACGACGACAGTGACAAGCATGTCGGCTGGCAGGCCGCCGCCTTGGCCCGGGCCCGGGCTCGGCGACCTTTGAGCAAACGCGGAGACCTGAGTGGTTGCGAGCAGAACAGTCAACAGGTAAATCTTCAGCAGGGGTGCGCGCCTGGAGGGCAGGGATTTGATGTGCGCGTGCAAGAAACACTCCGATCGAGGGCTTGCAAACAATAACTTCGGTTAAGGAGGAGGTCAATAGATAGAGCGAGGGCCCACCCCCCTGGTTTTTGTGCAACGACTTGATTCCATGGAGGTTAACTCGCGGCTTGGCGCAGTGATTTGATTCTAAAGGAGATAAGATACGCCAGACTGACGTTTGGAGCGGGTAGGAAATCTCAGCGTACACGGCAAAGTATAGCACGAGTATGGTACTATGTAAACAATTCCCTTTTTGATTATCACTTTGGGATTGGCTTTCGAACGCCGAAACCAGTTGGTTGGCGGAAAGGATGGCGTTGAAATTGTGGGTATCGCCGATCGACAGGATAATGCATTTGCAGTGCCAGCGGGCCTTCGAGGATGCCTTTGTCGAAGTCGGCGATCCACGCCCAGGATATCGTCCGTTTGTATGACGGGGCGTATCCGGTTAAGGCCGGCGGAACGACACCGGCGAGGCCCGCACCCAAGCCTGCGACGCCTCCTGCTCAGAAGCCGCCACAGCGATAAGCTGGTGGCCGCGATCAGCGGGTAGTCAGTGGCGTGAACTTCGCCGCGAACTATCTCAGACTCACGCGCCCCGGTGCGTTCTCTGTTTTATCTTGCGTCAAGGATGTCTCGGATCCAGACCTGCGGCGTTGAAGGTAAGCGTACAACTCGACAGGTCACCTCAACATCGTATGCTCCGTCGGCTGCAGAAGTTCCGTCGCACATATCGAGAGGACAATTTTGCGAAACCGCTTGTTTGTATTTTCGGGAATTCTTGCTTGCCTGCTGACGGGATCGCCGGTTCGTCCGCAGAGTGCGGATAGTAAAAATGATGCTCCCGCAAGAGTCATCGAGATTTCGGCGAAAAAATATGAATTCAGCCCCAGTGAAATTCACGTAAAGATGGGTGAGAGGATTCAGTTGAAGGTGCATTCCGTAGACGAAACCCACGGCGTGAAGATCGATGTGTATCCGGAAGGCAGTAAGGATAAATCGACTCCCGGCCTGAAATTCGAACAGCCGGAACAAAATGGCAAGGTCGAAAAGAATGTGGATCAGGTCCCTGAATTTGTGGCCGTCAAGGAAGGCGCGTACGAATTCAAGTGCGCAAAACTGTGCGGGATGGGCCACGGGCGGATGAAGGGGAAATTGATCGTCGAATAGGCACGGAGACGCCCGGCGAGTTTCTAGTACTAGTTGTGCGACGAACTCGACGACCGCCGGGCGAAGGCCGGTATCTTGCTTTTACCGTGCTGCGGGAATATACTGCTGTTTCGCTCTGAAGCGGGTCGCACGATGAGTGGGCGCGAGCCCACTTTTTTGTTGGGCCGGTTGCAGTGCTCTTGATACCGGCATTGGCCGGGGAGTCTTCGCGTGAATCTGGAGAAAATCCGGGGCGCCTCCGAGCGGGTGGCCCGTTCGGAGGGGCTGGAAGTCTTTGATGTGGAGTGGAAGATCGGGAAGCAGAGATTTTTGCGGGTGTATATCGACCGCGTTCCCGCTTCGACAAGCTCAGCTAACGCGATTGACTCGACGAGCGGCGAGGAAGTTGCAGGGATGCCTGCCGACGCCGCGGAAATCGACCCTTACGGCGCCATCAGCCACGCGGATTGCGAACGGGTCAGTCAGCAGCTGAGCGTGATCCTGGATGTGGAAGGGTTGATCGAGGGGCCTGGGTATATTCTGGAG